>Ga0208480_1000514_pt1 | contig 14783 bp, 15 predicted proteins | sample NGESurshal092012_4_FD_184485 | JGI IMG/M metagenome (GOLD analysis project Ga0208480, IMG submission 184485) | Arctic peat soil microbial communities from Barrow, Alaska - NGEE Surface sample F53-1 shallow-092012 (SPAdes) | ecosystem: Environmental > Terrestrial > Soil > Wetlands > Peat ... | reverse complement strand
CCGCCATGACTCGACCCAGCCGCATGTGCGCGTCAGCGCGGCGTCAGCCGCTCGCGCAGCGACGACAGCACGGTGAGGTCGGCGGCGCGCTTGCCGGCCTTGTCCTTGAGCGACGGATCGGCGCCGCGTGCCAGCAACAGATTGGCGATCTCGGCACGGCCGCCCTCGGCCGCGATCATCAGTGCCGTGCGGCCGCGTACATCCCGATCATCGATCTGCGCCCCGGCGTCGAGCAGATAGGACACGACCTTGATGGCCTGCGCTTCCGACACCTTTTCATCCGGGCCCGACGCCCACATCAGCAGGGTGAGATCGTTGGAGTAGCGGGCATCGATGTCGATCTTGAGCGCCAGCAACCGCTTCACGATGTCGAGTTGCGCGCTGGCCGCCGCATAGACCACCGGCGGCTTGCCGGTATCGTCGGGCGCGCGACCGTCGGCGCCGCGCGCGAGCAACGCCTCGACGATCGGGTCGCTGCCGGCATAGGCCGCGGCGGCAACCGGGGAAACCCCACTGCGGCCAGTGAGATTGACGTCAGCGCCGCGTTCGATCAGCCGCTGCACGATCGGGGCATGGCCGCCCTCGGCGGCAAAATACAGCGCAGTGGCGCCGGCGAGATTGCGCGCATCGATCGGCGCGCCGCGCGCCAGCAGCACGTCGACCATCTTGAGATGGCCGGACTTCGCAGCATGGCTGAGCGGCCGGGCACCGAACCGGTCCCGCGCGTCAAGCGACGCGCCCTGATCAAGCAGTTCGGTCACAAGGCCGATGCAATTGCCGTCGACCGCCGAAAACAGCGTCAGCGATACCTCGATCGCGGTGATCTGAGGTTTGCTGATCTCAAACCGGCGGCTCAGTTCCAGACACCGGTCGGAGTCCGCGGCGCGAGCGGTCGCGGTTGCGCTCAGTCCGGCGATGACGGCCGAGCATAGAAGTGCGGCATGACGGTACAAGGCGGTCTCTCCCCCCAGGCGGGTTTGTTTGTTACAGGACACCCTTGTCCATGAGGATGGCACGGTGACCGGGTTTTGCCAAGAAAGCTACCGTGTTGTGTTGCGTCATTGCGAGCGAAGCGAAGCAATCCATGACGCAGCAAGCGGAGGCATGGATTGCTTCGTCGCTGCGCTCCTCGCAATGACGGCGCCTATCGGGTTGCCATTATCGGCAGGCGCTGTTGGCTGCCCCGGCAACGCTGAGGAAGGTAATCGTGGCGGGCGCGAACGTCACGGTGCCGGCGGTCACGGGCGCGCCGGCGACGGGCGGCAGTTCATTGCCGGCATCGAGCTGCAGGGCATGGCCGTTCAGACTGATGTCGGCATCCCCCGGATTTACCGCACTCAGGGTGTAGCGCACCGACGCCACAGGAAGCACCAGCGTAGACGACGCGGCGCGATCGGTGTTGATGGCGAGCAGGGACACGCCGCCCGGCGCGCCTCTTTGGCAGTGGGCATAGACGTGAAGGCCGGGTTGAACCGGCAATCCGGAATCCAGCACCGTGGCTCCCATCAACCGACGCCATAACAGCGCGCCCCAGTAATTGGGCCGAGGCTGCAGCGTATGCTCGTCGAGCAGTCCATAGTCGCTCGCCGCCAGCGTGTTGTGCATGACGACCTGAACACCGGCCTTGGCCAGCCGCCCGAGCTGATCGAGATAGCGGAACGTATCGAGGAACGTCGCGGCCCAGGGATTTCCGCCGCATGCGGCTTCGGCGGTTTCCGTGAGCCAGATCGGCTTGCCCGGCTCGAGACGGTCTCGAAGCGTGCGATAAAATGCCAGCACTTTGTCGGTCCCCGACAGCCATGCATCGGAAAGTGCTTCATCCGGCGTGCCGCTGCCACGGCATCGCTGCGAAACCATCCCATAATAATGGTAGGAAAGCGCATCAAGACTGGCGCCGGACGCGGCGAGCAGGTCGGCGGCGATGGCGGTCTCGCCGACCGTGCCGGAACCAAGGATCATGGTCTTGGGGGATGCCTTCTTCATCAGCGACCGGAACAGTTTGAAGTCGCGTCCGTAGGCGGCTGCGTCATATCCCGCGGGCGCGCCACCCATGGCCGCAAGGTTCGGTTCGTTCATGAACTCGGCGGCAGCGATCTTGCCACCGACCAAACGGGTATAGGCGAGAAGTCGCTGGGCCTGTTGCGGACTCCAGACGCCGGCGGCATCCCGGTTACCGGCGCCGATGCCGAAGGACGTCACGATCGGCGCGTCCACCGCTTGTGAAAACCGGATCACCTCCCGCCATTGGCGCCGGGTCAGAACGCCTTTGAATCCCGGTGGCGGCAGCGAGGGCGGCGGGTCGGTATCGGCAAAATACGTGGTGTTCGCCCAGGTGCCGCTGACGCGCAGATAGGCCGGCCCCAGCGCCGCCGCGAGCATCCGCAGCCGGGCATTGGTGAGGTCAATCGGCGGTCGATATTGAAACAGATGGGCGTCCACGCCCTCCGGCGCATTCGATCCCGGCGGTACGCGCGCAGCGTCGGGTTTTGCTCGGTAGGGCCGCCAAAAATCCCCGCCGGTAATTTCGACCATTTCGATGTTGTAGGACTGGAACCGCGGGTCGACGGTGCCGACGCGCGGCAGGCTTGCCGGATCGATGCGCGGCGGATCGGTGCCGGACCAGGCCGCGGCGCTCAGCAGTGCGGATGCCGTGCAACCGCAAAGCCCGGCGATCACCGGATGGAACAACTGAATTCCTCCCTGGCTTGTTTGCCGCCTATCCAGGACAGGCAGTATCGCCGATCCGCCCGATTTGATTTGCGAGCCGCGGACGATACCCAATATATCCGCGGCAGGCTTGCGCGCCGGCAAAATCATCGGCAAATCTATCCTTCCGACGAGCACCGGCGGTCCGCGAAGCCAGCGGTGGCGAATCCCCAAGGAGGCGCGGCGTGGCTCTTTGCATGCGTGGTTTTACCTTCGGTGTTGTGGTGACGACGGCGGCCTGCCTGTCGCAATCGGCGCTGGCGCTGGATCCTCGATATCCCGACTGGCCTTGCCAGCAATTGAAGGTCCCGGGAATCTCGATCGCAAGCGTCTGGACCGGTCCCACAATCGATCCGACCGACACCAAGCCGGTCGATACGACGACAGCCGACCTCGTCTCACGCCTGGCCGCGCGCCGCACGCCGATCGAGGACGCACGGAAACTGGTCGCAAACTTCGTGACCGGAGCCAAGGAGGAAAGGCAGCACAAGGCGAAGACATTGTTCGCCGCGCTCTATTCGAAGCTCAACGCCCAGCGCGACCAGGTGATGGACGGCATCGAGCGTTTTTCGCGCAAGCAAAAGGCGATGGCCGAGCAGATACGCGAGGAAACCCAGAAGCTGCGTGACATGCAGGACAAGCCAAACCCCGATCAGGCCCAGGACGACGCGCTTATCAACCAGTTGGCGTGGCAGACCCGCATCTTCGAGGATCGACGGAAGTCTACATCCTATGTCTGCGACGTGCCGGTCCTGATCGAAAAGCGGCTGTTTGATCTGGGCAGCGCGATCCAGACCGCGATGAACCCCGACTCGCCCAAGCCGTGAACTGCTCAGGCCCCTATTGGCCCGGGCGCGGCTCCGGCTCAGCATCCTGCAGCGGCAGGCCGGCGGCGAGCCAGCCGTCGGTGCCTTCGGGATACCAGACGACGTTCGAATAGCCGATTGCACTGGCGCGCTTGGCCGCGTTCCACGACATCCAGCAATTCGCCAGGCAATAGATTACGACCATCCTGGCGCGGTCGCCGGCGGTCGCCTTCTGCAGCCCATTGGCGAAATAGTCGGCCATGCTGGGGGCGAGTTCGCCGTAGCCGGTGTCGGGCAGCCAGATGCTGCCGGGAATGTTGGGGCGCGGCTTGTCGCGCCACAGCGTCCCCTCGGGCAGGTTGCGCGGCCGCGGCGGCCGCGGCAGCACATCGACAAAGGATGCCGCGTGGCTGCGCCAGAGATGTTCTGCCTCATCTGTTGTGACGACCCGGGCACCGCGCAGCGTCGCGGGCGTCGGGGCGCGATAATCTTCAAGGCGATAGCCGTCCGGTTCGGCCACCTCCGTGGCCCGAACCTGCGCGGCAACCACCATTATCGCAAGCGCGAGACCGGCGGCGGCCCTGATCATGGCCGCTTGGAAAGCGTCTCTGGGGTGATCGGCACGTTGGCCTCATCGAGGATCGGAATGTTGTAGCTGATCAAGAGCTTGTTGATCTCGGTCTGGTTTTCCATGATCAGCCGGTTGAGCGTGCGCTTCCAGTCCTGATCGGCCGGACGGACCGCCATGCCGATCCGATAGGTCATTTGCGGACCGGTCGTGTCCTTGACCAGCGGCACCACGACCAGCGGCGGCGTCGCTTGCTTGGCATAATAGCCCGCCATCGGCCCCCATAATATCCCGCAATCGATCACGCCCTGGGCGAGGTCATCCATCATCGCCTGCGCCGAGGAATCGGCGCGGGTATCGATGAACAGCGGATAGGATTTGGCCTTGCCCAGCAGGCCGTTCAACGCCATGTAGGTGCTCGGTGGCGTCCGCGCGACGATTCCAATCCGCTTGTCCTTGAGCTTCGGATCGCTGATCGTGGTGACACCTTCAAGGCCGCTTCCCGGCTTACTGATCAGCGCATAAGTTGTCCGGTAATAAGGGACCGTCACCTGCGCCTGATCGTCGCCTTGGGGAAACCCGATGATCACATCGCAGCGGTACGAGCCCAGCGTCTTGCTGACGAATCCGGTGGCTTGCGGAAAATAGGTATAGCTGAGCTTCTTGCCGAGCTTGGCGGCAAACAGTTCGGCCAGCTTGTTCTCAAAACCCTCGCCCTTCTCGTTGGAGAAGGGCAGATTGCGCGGGTCGCCGCAGGCGCGAAACACGTTGGGATCGACCAGTTCAAGCGAACCGGCGCCGTTGTCGGCCTGGGCCAGGGCCTCGACGGAAGGCAGCACGGCAAATCCCCATGCCATTGCGGCTGCGGCCACGACGCCCGTCGCCCACCTCGCGATGTGATGTGTCGGCGTTGCCGGCTTCTCGATACGTTCTGGCTTCATTTGATACCTGTGCAACTGGATTCGGCCTTGGTGGCGGCTTCCGGCTTGTCTTCATGGCTGGGCGGTCGGCCGCCTGGAATGGCATTGTTGGCGCGGGCGCGCAGATAGACATAGAGGTCGTCGATGTAGCACATCACATTGACGTTGGTGGCGAAGGACGGCATCACCTTGTCATTGGCGGCATCGACATGCTTGCGGCCGTTGGTGACGATGCCGACGAAGTCCGAATAGCCGAGGGTCTTGAGGGATTCGGCCAGCGCCGGCGCATAGCTCGAGCCCTCGCCGTTGGGGCCATGGCAGACATGGCAGTCCGAATGATAGCGGCGGAAGCCGGAGAAGGTGTACCAGTCGACGGTACCGTCCGGGCTGATCCTGTAGGTCGGGTTGCCGTCCTTATCCAGATACTTGCCATGGTCGGAGGAGGCGACCGCCGGATCGCCCGGCGCTTCGGCGCGAGCGGTTCCGGCCGCGGCCAGGCCCGCGGCCAGGACCGCAGCCAGGCTCGCCAGCCCAACGAGCGCGAATTTCCAGAAAGTGATCTTCACGAAGACTGTCCCTTGAAACAAAATCGGCGCGCAGCAAGCCAGCGGCGCGCCGATTGACGTTGATCCCAGCGTCGTGCCGCTCCTACTCGCTCGGCAACGCAAACACGGTCAGCGACCCGCCCAGCGAAGTATAGGACGCCAGACCCGCATAGCCGCCGACGGCGCCAAGGCCCGCCGTATCGACGGTCTTGTCCTTGGGTGGCAGCTTGCCCTGGTCGACGGCGCCATGCCAGGCGGCGGCGTTCTCCGGCTGCAGCAGACCGGCCGCCAGCCCAATGCCCGCCCAGCCGCCAACACCCGAGAGCACGGCGACGTATTGCTTGCCGCCATGTTCGTAGGTCATGACGTTGCCGATGATGCCGGACGGGGTCTTGAACTTGTAGAGTTCCTTGCCGGTCTTGGCATCGACCGCCTTCAGATAGCCTTCCAGCGTGCCGTAGAACACGACGTTGCCGGCGGTGGCCAGCGCGCCGCCCCAGGCCGAGAACTGCTCCTTGTTGGACCACACGATCTTGCCGGTCTTGCCGTCCCAGGCGATGAAATTGCCCATGTTGGAATCGCCCTTGGGCGGATACATCGCCACCGCGGCACCGACATAGGCCTGACCGGCCGTATAGGCGACCTTGTAGGGCTCATAGTCCATGCAGACGTGGTTGGTCGGGACGTAGAACAGCTGCGTCTCCGGGCTGTAGGCCGCCGGCTGTTCGTCCTTGGTGCCGAGCGCCGCCGGGCAGATGCCCTTCGAATTGTGGTCTTCGCCGCCATGTTGCGTCGAATAGGCGTCGACCACCAGCGGACGGCCATAGGTCTTGGACGACTTGTCCATGTCGACCTTGGTGGCCCAGTTCACCACCGGATCGTACTTCTGGGCGACCAGCAATTCGCCGGTGGCCCGATCGAGCGTGTAGCCGAAGCCGTTGCGGTCGAAATGCGTCAGCAGCTTGCGCGCCTTGCCGTCAATGCTCTGATCGGTCAGGATCATCTCGTTGACGCCGTCATAGTCCCACTCGTCGTGCGGCGTCATCTGGTAGATCCATTTGACCTTGCCGGTATCGAGATCGCGCGCCCAGATCGACATCGACCAGCGGTTGTCGCCGGGGCGCTGCACCGGGTTCCAGGTCGAGGGGTTGCCCGAGCCGTAATAAACCAGGTTCAGTTCGGGATCGTAGGAATACCAGCCCCAGGTATCACCGCCGCCGATCTTCCATTGATCGCCCTCCCAGGTCGAGGTCGAGGAATCCGGTCCGACCGGCTTGCCCAGCGAGGTGGTCTTGGCCGGGTCGATCAGCGTGTCGGCGTCCGGCCCTTCCGAATAGCCGCGCCAGGCGAGCTTGCCGTCCTTGATGTTGTAGGCGCTGACCCAGCCGCGAACCCCGAATTCGCCGCCGGAAACCCCGATCAGAACCTTGTCCTTGTAGACAAACGGCGCGTCGGTGCCGGACTGGCCCTTGCCGGCTTCGCCGTCCATCACCGACCAGACCTTCTCGCCGGTCTTGGCGTCGAGCGCGACCAGCGTCGTATCGGCCTGATGCAGGAAAATCTTGCCGTCGGCATAGGCGACGCCGCGGTTGACGGTGTCGCAGCACATGATCGGGATCACGTTCGGATCCTGTCTCGGCTCATACTTCCACAGGATCTTGCCGTCATGGTTGAGATCCAGCGCATAGACCGTGTTCGGAAACGGCGTGTGCACATACATCACGTCGCCGATCACCAGCGGGCCGCCTTCGTGGCCGCGCAACACCCCGGTCGAAAACGTCCACGCCACCTGCAGCTTCTTGACGTTGGAGGCGTTGATCTGGCTCAGCTTGGAAAACCGCGTGTTGGCGTCGTCGCCCTGCTGCATCACCCACTGCTTCGGATCCTTGGCGAGCTTGTCCAACGCCTCGTCCGCCCAAGCCAGCGATCCCTGCAATGCCATCAGGCTAACGGTTGCGAGTAGCACCTTGTGCATAGTCAATCCTCCCAATTGTGAGCGAAGGGTTCCGTCAAAACGGACCGCTTTTCAGTTTTCTTCGTTGCCATCCTTACCCGGTTCGGAAACAGGAAACTTGCCCAAGAGGGAAGCGGGTTTGCGCGAAAGCGAAACCCGGCGAACTTTTTGGCGCGCCCCCGCGACTTCCGCTGGCGGCGCGCCTCCATGCTGCGCTGTCAGCCGCCTGCCCTCTCGATCGGCCCAACATGGGCGCCCCCTTGGTCGAGGTTTCCCTTGACGGCGCCAAGACTAAGTCGGAGGATTATCAATGGGGTGTCAGGAGGGGAGCCGCTCAAACCCCCATGATCGCCTTAATTGAGGTCATAATCGCTCCATCATGACACGGGGCCTCTCACGGCAAGCAGTCATGTTTTGATCTCGAATCGGTGGCTGGATAATGTCCGACACGGTCCGCTCGCTTAGCACTTCCGGATTGACGCCGAAGAAGCAGATCCAATGTTGGTCAGATGCACTGACCGATCTTTGCGGCCAGTTCGACATCGATCCGCTGGAGGCTTCGTCATTCGAAGGTCGGATCAACTACACGACGGTTTCGAAACTAAAGCTCTGTCAGATCGAGGCGAGCCAGCATCGGCTCGCGCATACCGCCTCCCGCGCAAAACTGGATGCCCATCCGTTCGTCAAAATTTTGTTCCAGACTTACGGGATTTCGCATTTCGAGCAGGGGGGGCGCCGCATCGAGCTGATGCCCGGCGACTGTCTCGCCTACGACGTATCCTGTCCGCACACGATCGTCAGCCCGACGCTGACCCGACACGAAGTGGTCATCGTGCCGAAGGAGCTGCTGCAGGAGCGCGGCTTCCGCTCGGCGAAGATGCTGGCATGCAAACTCTCGGCCCGTACCGGCACCGGCCGGATCGCCTATAATTTTGTCCATGCCGCGTTCGACGAGGCGACCAAGCTGTCGCCGAACAACGCGATCGGGGTGGCGGATGCGCTGATCGACCTGCTGCTGTTGCCGCTGCGCGAGCCCTTCGCGATGTTCGATCGTGTCGGGCCCGAGGCGATGTATGTCCGGGCGCAGTTCTTCATCCGCGAACATCTGCGCGACCCGGATCTCTCCATCGACCAGATATCGGCGGCACTGAGCTGCACCAAGCGCTATCTGCACATGTTGTTCAGCGACAGGGGCACCACCATCAGCGACTATATCCGGAACGCAAGGTTGCAGAACTGCCGCCAGGAGCTGGAGACTCAGGCCGGAAAAACCATCACGGACGTGGCATTTTCGTGGGGCTTTTCGAGTTCGTCGCACTTCAGCCGCGTGTTCCGGGAATATTTCGGAATCGTTCCCTCTGCGATTCACAAAGCGCAGCACGGTGGTCTGTCCCCGGACTTTCCTTGCGAATAGAACTCCCGCTTGGGTGTGAACAGCCGATGTCCGCTTTGCACGCTTGCTGGCGCGTGCTCTTTCCCGAATCAAAACGCGGCCCGGCTCGACGCAAGAATTGCCGAGCCGGGCCGATCGTTTCGATGCGCGCTATTTGCGGGCTGCGCAGGCGTACATGTTGATTTCCATGCCCACCGGCAGTTCGACAATTTTAGGAGTCTTCCAGCTCATTCCATCCTCCCAATAAGTTTGACGCGAATTCCACGTCGAGGCGGAACCTAGGGCCACGCCCGACCTCGCGCAAGAGCGGAAGATCGAGCGTCGAACACTGCGGGCGACGCCTGACAGCCGATATTTCTCTCTTCGACAAATCGATTTCTCTCTTGGGCAAGGTCAAACTTGGGCAAGGTCAAACGGCCATTGGGGTCAAGCCGGCAGGCCGGCCTTGAGGAGGCCAGCCTCGTGGCGCCGGCGATCGACGTCGCGCTTGTGGTGCCGGGTAGCGAGATAGGTGGCCACCGGGAATTTCGGCTCGCGGTTCAGGATCTCCGCCGCATGCGCGGGCAGCCCGCGACCCGCGCTGCCCATGCGGGCGAACGTAGCGGCGAGGCGTGACAATCGTGCCGCCGGGGTTGCGCCCCCTGCGCTTCGATGTCTTGACAAGACACCCCGCTCGGATGGCTTGCCGGCGAATGGAGGGCGAGCGGGAAGCGGCTTCACCGCAATTCCGCGCTCCGATCACACCTCAACCCTCGAATTTGAACGAGACCTTGAGCTTGGCGCGATACGCTTCGACCTTGCCCTTCGCATCGAGTTGAAGGTCGAGCTGGACGACTTCGGCGACGCGAAGGTCACGCAGGGATTTTCCGGCCCTGTTGACGGCCGCCGTGGCCGCCTTTTCCCAGGATTCCTTGCTTGTGCCGACCAGCTCAACCACCTTGTAAACGCTATCGGTCATCACGCCCTCCCGTTGACATCGGGCAGGAGGTCCATTCTCCCGCCGCAGCACAAGCCTAGCATGGCAAAGCGAGCGCCGATAGGACGCGGCGCAACATGCCTGCGCTTGCCGGCTCGACCGGTCGAGGATCTGGTGCGGCGGGCGGGTTCGCTCTTATTGCCACTATGTGGGGTTGTTGGGGCTCCCCAGGATTTAGAGGAGCTGTCCACGCAAACGGTCACGACCATCGGATTCGTCATCGTCAACTCGGTGTCAGTAATTTAGCGTGCCGGTACTTGCCGTGGCTCGAGCCAACAACTCGACCTAGAGTGGGTCGATAGGAGGCAAACTATGCCTGAAACCGACAAGGTGTTCGCTGGTTCGATCCCGCAAAACTACGACCGTTATCTAGTCCCGTTGATATTCGAGAGCTTCGCCGAGGATATTGCCCAACGAGTGGCGGCGCTTTCGCCAACTACCGTTTTAGAAACCGCAGCTGGCAGCGGCGTGGTCACGCGAGCATTGACCCCAAGACTTTCGCCAAACGCTCGCTACGTCGTGACCGACCTAAACCAGCCGATGCTCGACTATGCCGCCACGCGCCAAGCCGTCGACAATCGCATCAGCTGGCGCAAAGCGGATGCACTGGCGCTGCCGTTCGAAGATGCTGCTTTCGATCTCGTTTGTTGTCAGTTCGGTGTGATGTTTTTCCCCGACCGCCAATCGGGCTACCAGGAGGCGAAGCGGGTCCTCAAGCCAGGAGGGTGTTTTCTTTTCAACGTATGGGATCGGATTGAGGAGAATGTGTTCGCGAACGATGTAACGATCGCCATGGCGGAAGTATTTCCGAGTGATCCACCACGCTTTTTGGCCCGCACGCCGCACGGCTATCACGACCTCGATCTGATCCATAGTGAGTTAGAGAAGGCAGGCTTTTCGAGCGTAACAATTGAGACCAGGGCCGATCAGAGCCGCGCATCTTCACCGCGCGTTCCTGCTGTTGCCTACTGTCAGGGAACACCTCTACGCAACGATATCGAAGCCAGAGACGCAGACAAGTTGGAGACCGCTACCAACTACGCCGCGTCCAAGATTGCGAACAGACACGGCAGCGGCGAGGTTGCTGCAAAAATTCAGGCGCACGTTATCGTGGCCGTGGCCTAGTACTTGATGAAAGTCTGGGCTTTCACGCGAGGCGTGGTTAACTTGGAGGGCTGATGTCTCGGATTCGGACTCGTACACGGCAGCACATGGCATGTCAGTACGATCATTTCATCGGCTACTCACATCAATAACCCAACGCGGCTACCAGTGTCCGACCAGTCATGAAGGTCAGGATTGGAGAGCTCGCGGTCCATCCGTACCGCGCATCTACTGCAGGCGGCACGAATGCGGACTGACCATACTTTGAAACGCGTTTGTGCGGAGCTGGGATTCGATCCTTGATAGCGTCAGGCGATGATCAATATTCGCAGGCCAACCATCCGGCTTTGTCGGAGGATTGGTCGGTGGCCACCAACTCTGTATGTACGTCATCGCACTTGGTGCATTCGAACGTGCGAAGGTCATACTCCAATGGACCGGGCGATATCCGAGCCAAGCTCATGCGAGTTTGGCATTGGGTGCAACGGGGCCGCTCGATTATCCATCCAGACATGTGGGAATGAGAATAATCAGGCATGTATTGCACCCCTGTTAGATCGAGACGGCAAACTTCACTGTGTGATTGCACTTCTCGCATTCGAACGTGCGCACGTCGAAGCCGGGCTCGGCAGGCTCAATGCAGGAAAGCTTCATCGGCTTGCCGCACTTGACGCACGGAAAAACGCCGATATCTGCGACGCTAAATAGTGGATTGGTTTGCGTTGATGGCATGATGCTTACCTGTGTTGGGCGGGAGCATGCAGCACTCTCAGTCACCGGGATGATCCACGGGCGGGGACGATGATGTAAGTAAGTCTACATGCTCGGCACCCCACATCTGATCAATATTGCTCACTTCTCGAAATTGCGCACTGCGGTCGCGCGGTCAGAGAATGGAGCCTATTTCGATTGCGGTGGATCGGTCGCGGGCCGCGCCGCGCTCCGCTCGCCGGTTTCCCCGTCGACATATCCTGTCCGGTTCGCGGGCACTTGACCATCAGCACCGCCGTGACACGCTCCCTCACTTACCCTTCGGTAAGGTGATCTTGAGAGGAGCTAAAAATTTGCGAGCAAAAAGTGTTCACTTCGCAAATTTATTCCCCACTGTCGGCACCCCTCCGGATTTCGGGCGTGTCGTGCAAGACCACGTTCAACAGGGAATTATGGACTTCCATGTGTCCGTTGTGTCCGTTGTAGTCGATGAACCCTAGCTTGCGGAATTTGTTCATGAAGCGGCTCACGCGCGACCTGGTGGTGCCGACCATTTCGGCGAGCGTTTCCTGGCTGATTTTCGCGATGACCGGCTCTGGCTTTGCCTCCTTGCCGAAATTCGCCATCAGGAGAAGCAGCCTCGCAAGACGCTTCTCGCTCGAATTGAAAAGCTGATCGACCAAATCCTCCTCGACTCGAGCGTTTCGAGTCAACAGATACGACATAAACACCTCGGAAAACTTTGGCTCGTCGTGGAGTACGCGCACGATGGCTGCATTGTCGAGCCGCATGATGAGGCTTTCGGTCATCGTCACGACCGTCGCCAGGCGCCGTGGCTGGCCGGTCAGACAACCCTCGCCAAAGAAATCCCCCTTCGCATGGATTGCGACGACCGCTTCCTTTCCCTGCTCGGAAACAACGCAGACCTTGACTTGGCCTTCCTGAATGTAAAAGACAGAATCCGCCGGATCGCCCTGCGAGAAGATCCTTTTATTCTTTCCATAGGTCGATACGGTCCTACCCCCATTTACGGTGGCGAGAAATGTTGCGACATTGAAGGGAGGCTTGCTCTTCGTTTTCACGAGAATTCTTCCCATCCATCGAGCCCGAACTCTGCGTCTTGGAAACCGGGTGCGGCCATGGCCATGCGCTCTCTCTCGGCTCATCGGTACCGGCTGAGGGAGGCCCAGTGTTCGGATTATGAGCTTGGCTGAAGGCGGTGTCGGTAATGTATATTACCGAAAGGGCTCGGAAGTCATTCTTCAGGATATGTCTTGGGAAGGTGAAAAGCGACGCGCGCCCGGACTAATCGATAGCATTCACAAGACGCTTCCGTGAGGCCATGCCGATCGAGAATCGTGACCTGCCGTCGGCCGCGTTCAATCAAACCAGCACGTTCCAGCTCCTCAGCGGCGTTCGTGATGGTTGGTCTCTGGACACCCAGCATTTCGGCGAGCAGGTTCTGAGTGACCGGCAGCGCGTCGCCATCAGCGCGGTCACGCATCATCAGCAGCCAACGCGCCAGTCGCTGCTTGAGGCTATGCGCACCGTTGCAGGCTACTGACACCATGACCTGTTCGAGAAAAGCCTGAACGTAAGAGAACATGAGACCTCGGAAGGACGGCATTGATTGCACGGCTCGCGTAAACGCCACGCGCGACATCCTTGCGGCGCTTCCCGGGATTTGAACCAGCAGCTGGACCGAGGAACTCTTGGCACCGAAGACGGCCTGCATACCCGTGCAGCCCTCCCTGCCGATCGTTGCCATCTCAATAACACTGCCGTCCGCGTAAACCGCAAGTACCGAGACAACCCCGCTCTCGGGGAAGAAGACATGGTCGAGCGAACTGTCAGCGTCCATGAGTACTTGCTCGCGTTGGCAGCGAATGTGTTCAAGCTCCGGCACAAGCCGCTTGAGATTGCTCGGGGACAGGGCGTGCAAAAGCCGATTACGGGGCCATTTTGACGAAACGTTCATACCCTTAAACCGCGTCCGGTTCGCGTTAGTTCCAATCGGAAGCGAGCTATTATCCTTCCGTTCAACGCGACGAGACTAGACATGCCCACAAAGGGTCGATGCTGGCGAAAAGGGCTTGAGAATGCCTCCGAACAGTGATTCCGGTGATTCAAGGGGCCACCGCGTCGGAGGCGGCGATGATGGGTGGGCAGACCGGTGAACGGCTTCGAATTTTGGCTCTTCGAATTTTGGCTCTTGCCGAACCTAGCCCAGGGTCATAAGCTTGATGAATTGCCAAAGGTAGTACTAGGGCCTGACCTCCAAGCGGGCCTTTTTCTTTTGGCCCTCCTTTAGCGCAATAGAAGCCGCCAAGCGGCCCGCGTGAGAGTACTCACGCGGCGGCAACCGTCTCCCATCGCGTGTCATTCGCGTCAGAAGATACGCCAATCTCAGCTAGGTCACTTGAGCCAGCGGTGTTGCATTCTTTGAAGTGGAAGGCCAACGCACGGTCAGCGAGATATTCCCAGTATTCCGCTTCCGCGAGCAAGTTCCAGGCCCGGTCGGGACGGTACGCGGCATGTTGACGGCACAGAGACCCCATTGCGCGCAGACGTAGAACACTTTCCATTTGTCACCTCTCCAGCGCTCCCATCCACAACCTTATTTCTTTCACATGCGTCAGAGTCATTATGATTATGGGAAAGAACTAAATATGGATTCGTCCGCTGGGCGATATGTCCGATGCTTATGAAGTGTGGGTCATGGATTTGGATTTGGCAGTTCAAAAAAGGCTTTAGCTCTCATTCATGCGTGAAATCAAATTCAAGGCGGCGACGTTGACCCGGCTAACTGGCAGATTTACTGCCCTAACTAACTTCGCGGAACTCGTTCCGCGACCGAACGTAAACCAGGCGGCTTGAGGAGAGGCCGACTTGTCAGCGCTGACTCTGGTTACCCCCGCTTTCACTTCCGCTGGAGCTTAAAGACGGCATGCGCTTGACCGTCGTTGGGAATGCTGTTGTGTATTTTACCCGATTGTCCAGGGAGCAGCAGGACAGCGCGACCAAGTCAACCGACAGCATCGGCGAGCGTGGGGCGGCGGAAAAGGTCGTCGATTTCAGTGCCGCCCGTGCGCGGGCCGCG
>Ga0208480_1000512_pt1 | contig 14829 bp, 9 predicted proteins | sample NGESurshal092012_4_FD_184485 | JGI IMG/M metagenome (GOLD analysis project Ga0208480, IMG submission 184485) | Arctic peat soil microbial communities from Barrow, Alaska - NGEE Surface sample F53-1 shallow-092012 (SPAdes) | ecosystem: Environmental > Terrestrial > Soil > Wetlands > Peat ... | reverse complement strand
GGTAGTAGCGATCTTGCTCGAGCCACTTGATCACGCTGTCGGGCGGGTTGGAGGCATCGAGCCCGACAAGCAGATCGAGCAGCGGAAACACGCCGAAGATCAACACCGGGCCGTAGAACCAGAAGACGCCAAGGCCAGTCGCTTCGACCAGGCCCCAGGAGATGAACGGCAAGAGCGGCACGATCAGGCCGAGCAGCCAGGCATAGCGCTTGCGGTCGCGCCAGCGGGTAGCTACTGGCGCGATCGAAATGGATGCATGTGCTTGCTGTGTACTCATCTTCTCGCTACCTCCCGGGATGACGATCGACATCTAATTTACAATTATAGCACTTTTGTCAAGCAAAATTACGAAATATGGTTTTGTGTCTCGAAGATCGGGGCGAGTCGATGACCATGACCGATTTCGCTCGGACCCAGTTTGACCTCTACACGCGTCGTACACGTCACGTGTATGATTAGTGTATGAGCATGGTGCGCACGAACATCGAGATCGAGGACAGATACGTCGCGGCGATCATGGATCGATACGGCCTACACACCAAGACGGCGGCTGTCGATCTAGCCCTGCGCAATCTGGCGGGACAGCCTATGACGCGCGAGGAAGCGCTGGCGATGCAAGGCGCCCGCGCCATCGCCGAAGCGCCGGCAGACTTGCCGCCACACGCAGACGCGTGATCCTCGCTGACACCTCTGTCTGGGTCGAGTACGATCGAGCGACCGGCAGTCCCTCACACCGTCGCCTCACGGGGTTGATCGAGAGCGACGGACCAGTCGCGGTCACCGAGCCGGTCATTATGGAGGTGCTGGCCGGAGCACGCGATGACAAGCGAGAGACGGACTTGCGTCGGTTGCTGAGCCGTTTCGAGCTGCTGAGCTTCGACGTGGTGAGCGACTTCGACGGCGCCACAAGGATCTACCGTCGCTGTCGTGCCGCCGGCGTCACACCACGGGGGATGCTCGACTGCATGATCGCGGCCGTCGCTTGGCGCAACGGCGCAACTCTGCTCGCCCACGACGTGGACATGGACCGCGTCGCGGACGTCATCGACCTCGACCTCGACGATGCGTCGCTTCGCTAACCAACCTTCAACACCAGCTTGCCCACGTTCTCCCCCCGGAAAAGCTTTTGCAGCGCCTCCGGGAAGTTCTCCAAGCCCTCGACGACGTCCTCGCGCGCGACCAGGCTGCCGTCGGCGATCCATGCCGCCATCTCTCCTACCGCCTCCGGGGCACGACCCATGTAGTCGATCACGACGAAGCCCTCCATGCGCGCGCGGTTGACGAGCAGCGACATGTAGTTGGACGGACCCTGCATCGCGGTCATTTTGTTGTACTGGGAGATGGCGCCGCAGATGACCACGCGCGCGTCGCGCGCCAGGTTCGCCAGGGCCGCGTCCAGGATGTCGCCGCCGACGTTGTCGAAGTACACGTCGATGCCCTCCGGGCAGTGCTTGCGTAGCGCCTCGCCTACGTCCTCCCCCTTGTAGTCGATCGCGGCGTCGAAGCCGAGCTCGTCGACGATCCAGGCGCACTTCCCCGGCCCGCCGGCGATGCCGACGACGCGAGCACCCTTGATTTTGGCGATCTGCCCGGCCACGCTGCCGACTGCTCCCGCGGCGCCGGAGACGACGACCGTCTCGCCCTCTTTGGCGGCGCCCACGTCGAGCAGGCCGAAATATGCCGTGACGCCTGGCATGCCGAGCGCTCCCAGGTATTTGGTCAGCGGGATCTGGCTCGCGTCGACCTTGAAGACCGCGTTCTCATCGCAGACGGCGTACTCCTGCACGCCCAGCCAACCCGAGACGTGGTCGCCGACGGCCAGCTTCTCGCCCTTGGACTCGAGCACCTCGCCAACCGTGCCGGCGCGCATGACTTCGCCGATCTGCACCGGCGGGATGTAGGAGCGGCCCTCGGACATCCAGCCGCGCATCGCCGGGTCGAGCGAGATGTAGGCGTTCTTGATCAGCACCTGCCCCTCTGCCAGCTCGGGGAGCGGCTCCTCGACGTAGTCGAAGTGCTCTGGCCCGACCATCCCCTCGGGACGGGCGGCTAGGCGAAACAGGTGGTTGACGGCGTCCATTTGGCGCTCTCCCTCGTTGGTTGACTTGCGTTCAGTGTGTCAGGCATCCGCAACCTGGCGAAGACAGGTGTTTTTTTGGGATATTGGGCGTGCCTGTCGACACGACGCGCCTTGCCCACAGTCGTGGACATTTGGGCGTACGCTGCCCGGCTGGGCGTGCCTATCGCCAATACGCGCCTTGCCCATTTAAAACCGAGGAGATGAGCCGTGGACTTCGAGCACTCGCAACGCACACAGGAGCTACTCGAGCGCCTGATCGCCTTCCAAGAGCGCGAAGTCAGGCCGCGCGAGGAGCCCTACATGCGCGAGCTGCTCTCGCGCGAGGATCCCTGGGTCGTGTTGCCGGCGATCGAGGAGCTCAAGTCACTCGCCAAGCAGGAGGGCCTGTGGAACCTGTTCCTCCCGGACGAAGAGCTGGGAGCCGGCCTCTCGAACGTCGAGTACGCGCCGCTAGCCGAGCGCATGGGGCGCTCTTTGATCACGGCCGAGGTCTGCAACTGCAACGCTCCCGACACCGGCAACATGGAGGTGCTGTGGCACTTCGGCTCTGAGGAGCAGAAGGCGCGCTGGCTGACACCACTGCTCGCCGGGGAGATCCGCTCGGCCTTCTGCATGACCGAGCCCGAGGTCGCCTCCTCCGATGCGACCAACATGCAAGCGACGGCCGTGCTCGACGGCGAGGAGGTCGTGGTCAACGGCAGCAAGTGGTGGAGCACCGGCGTTGGCCATCCCAACTGCCAAGCATTGATCTTCATGGGGCTGACCGACCCCACGGCCGACCGCTACCACCAGCATTCGATGGTGCTCGTGCCGATGGATGCGCCCGGCGTGAAGGTGGAACGGATGCTCGAGGCGATGGGCTTTCTCGACGCACCCGGCGGGCACGGCGAAGTGTCCTTCACCAACGTGCGCCTGCCCGCGAGCGCCATTATCGGCGGCCCCGGCCAGGCCTTTGCGATCGCCCAGGCGCGGCTTGGGCCGGGGCGCATCCACCACTGCATGCGCCTGATCGGGCTGGCCGAGCTCGCGCTCGAATTGGCCTGCGCGCGGGCGAGCGAGCGCACGGCCTTCGGCAAGCCGCTTGCCAACCTCGGCGGCAACCGCGAGCGCATCGCCGACGCTCGCATCGCGATCGACCGGGCACGCTTGCACGTATTGCACGCCGCCTGGCTGGTCGATCGGAAGGCGCCCGAGGCGCTCGGGGCTGTCTCACAGATCAAGGTCGCCACCCCGAACATGGCCCAGCAAGTCGTGGACATGGCGATCCAGTTGCACGGCGGCGCTGGTCTCTCCAATGACTTCCCGCTCGCCGGCGCGTGGACCGCCGCCCGCGCCCTGCGTTTGGCTGACGGCCCCGACGAGGTGCACCGCGGCGTGATCGCGCGCCTGGAGCTGGCCCACTATGGCAAGGGCAAGTGGTCGGGGTAACAGTGCCCCACGGCCCCCCATTTCGACGGACTCACCCTGGAGTTGCCTCGCGGGCCGTCACCCCTTGGGGGTCGGACTCCGCTTTATGCCCCTCGGCCGGGCCTGCCTCAGCCGCACCTATTTCCACCGCACCGGCCTCTGCTGAGCCCACTTCCCCAGAACGTGTCTGCCCAGCCGTCTTCTCCGAGCTTCCCTCCCCGAGACCCTCTCCCGGACTCTGCACCCCGAAAACCGCCTCTTCCGGACGCTGCCCGTTGGCGCGACCCTCGGCGAGCGCACCGTCGGTCGACGGCATGTAGCGTGACTTGAGCGCATTCCATTCCTTGCGTTTGTGCAGCGAGCGCAGCTGGATGTCGGCCACGCGCCGGCTGGCGATCTCCCCACCGCACTCGAGGCTCAGCGCGAGTTCGCGCAGCGCACTTTGCAGACGGCCGATGTCCGTGTACCAGCAGGCGAGACTGAAGCAGGTGCGGCTGGTCGTCGAGACGCGTGGACCGCGAGCGAATGCGACCGCCTTGACCGGTGTGAGCTGGCCAGTCTCGATCAACTCGACCAGGTCCCGTCGCTTCTTTGGCCGGCCGGGGAGCGACAGCCACAGCTCATCGTCAGCCCAGCGCTGACCGTCGGGGCGGCCGACCCGTAGGGCGACCATCGCCCACAGCACGAGCGTTGGGCCCTCGATCTCGCGCAGCAGTGCTTGCAGTTGCTCCCACGGCTTTGAGCGCGCATTTACAAAACGCTCGGAATCGCCGTCCGCCAGAACGATCAGCGTCCGCTCGATGTCGAGTAGGTGATCCCTGAGCCTTTTTAGATCGGCGTCCGTCAGATTCCATAAGACACGGATGGAGTCGTAAACCTCCGGGGACGCGGCGGCGCATGCCTGCACGACACCGGGTCTCAACCAAGGCGCCGACGCCGACAGTCGCGGGAATCGCACTCCTGGGTGTAAGACTTCCAGTTCGGCCTCTAACGCCACGTCATAGTTGAGCGTCGCCGAGATTTGCTTGTAGGCAACCTGATAATGCAGCGGATCGCGATCCAGCAATAACTCCTGACAGACCGGGTCGTCGTTGCCCGCCGGCGAGTCCTTGGCGCAGTGGCCCTCGCCGTCGAGCTCGTCGTGTATCAGCTCGAGTCGCCTAATTGCGGCGCCGCGCACCTTGACGAGCTGTACGTCTTCGAGCTCGGCCGAGGCCAGGTTGAACTGTGCGATCAGATTGTCCGGGTCTGCATCGACCGCGCGGGCGTAGAGGGCGCGCGTGGCTTCCGGCGGGCGCCAGTCATTGCCCTCGGCGCCGACCCGCATCAACGCGTAGCTGCGCCAGTCGGCGGTACGCAGACTCCCGCTGATGTCTTTTTCGGGCAGATGCCACTCGTCTTCGAGGATCTTGAAATGTGCCCAGACAGCCCCGGCGGTCGTAAGGCGTGCAAAGCGGTCCGCTTCGCTGCCCTGGGAGGAGGTTCCACCGGCATTGCCCGACTCGAATTCGGCCGCGCGCAACGTGAGTCGTTCGAGCACGCGACCGCTGCCGGTGGAGATTGCGAGCGCGAGCCCTGGACCCGCGGCCGTCGGTGCCAGCACGTGGCCGCTGAGCTGAAGCGTGCCACGGGCGAGCGCCCACGAGCCGAGATGCACCAGCGCCGCCGCCAGTTCTCCGCCCGCGGGAGCGGCCTTGACGCCTCCGGCGATGGCTTCGACGGCTCCCTCGGCGGCGATCGGCGCGGTCACTGTATCGACGCCCGAGCGGCGCGAACTGGCGATACGCATCATCGCGGCACTCAGAGCGGAGGAGACGGCCGCCGCGTCGGTCTTGGGCGCGCCCCCTTCGAACGGTTGCACCTGCAGCGGGCGTTCGGCGTGCCACGCGACTGCCTTGGCCGCACATCGCTTCAGCCACTCAAGCGGCTTGCGCGGCGGATCGCCAAATAGCTCGCGACGCCGGCAGCCGAGCGTGTGCGGGCGCGAGTTGCGCCATGCCCAGCCGATCGTCCTCGGACGACGAGCAAGCCAGCGTGTGGCGCGCAGCACAAGGTTGAGCGCGACCAGGCCCGCTATCGCGAGCAGAGCTTCTTCCAAGGTTGAGGACACTGGATTACGGATTACGAGGCGGGGCCCATTTTGGTTCATTGGTGAGCCTCCCCTGTTTGGGCGGGTCTTGCAATGCCGCTGGTGGCACCGCTAGGCTCGGTGGGCGATGGACGAGCAGGACAGCCCCTCCCCATCCGGTCCGCCGCCATCTGAGGAGCGACTCAGACGTGCTGAGATCGCTCGCCTGCGCGACGCGCTGCTGACGCTCGAGAGCCCCGAGCGCGCCGACATGGACGACCCGAGCCTCGAGTGGCGACGGTTGTTCTCAGAGCTCCTCGGCACATTCCTATTGGTGATGGCGGGTGCCGGCGGCGGCGTCGTCACAGCTGTCAGCCATGGGCAGATCAGCCGCGCCGCGGCCGTCACCGCTCCCGGCTTGACCGTGATGGCGATCATCCTCTTCATGGGCGCGATCTCCGGCGCCCACCTGAACCCGGTCGTGACGATTGCCTTCGGCCTGCGCCGCGACTTCCCGTGGAAGCGCGCGTTTGGCTACATCCTCGTGCAGTTGATCGGCGCTACGCTCGCCTGCGTGTTCCTGTGGGGCGTGTTCGGCAAGGTCGGCCAGCTCGGCGCGACCGTGCCTGGACCGGGCATCGAAAACTGGCAGGCGATGCTGATCGAGCTGGTGCTCACCGCCGGGCTGGTCAGCACGATCCTCGGCACTGCCTCGAGCGCCCAGAACGTCGGGACCTTCTCGGCCCTGGGGGTGGGCGGCTACATCGTGCTCGCCGGCCTCTGGTCGAGCCCGATCAGCGGCGCTTCGATGAATCCCGCGCGCTCGTTCGGGCCGGACCTCGTGCTCGGCGACTTCTCGAGCTATTGGGTCTACGTCGTCGGCCCCCTGGCCGGCTCTGTGATCGCCGTCGGCATCGCCTACATCCTGCGCGGGCCGGGCGGGCGCGATCCAGGTGGACAGGCCGCCGGGAGCGGACGGCTCGCGGCGCTGGAGGCAAAACCGCGATGACTGCACCGGAGGATCAGCCCGGACATCCGGCTTCAGCGAAAGAGGAGACGCCGAGCAAAGCGAGGGATGTCACGCAAGGCAGCACGCCGGCGGACGAGCCACCTGACGAGCCCACCCAGTCCGATGCAAAAGGCCCGGCGCAAGCAAATGTGCCCGAGGCCGAACCGTCATCCACTCCCGAGCACTCGGGCGCGGTTCTCGCCGCCCTGATCGCCGTCGCGGCCGTCGCCAACCTCAACCTTTCGGTTGCAAACGTCGCCCTGCCGGACATCGGCAAGGCATTCGACGCCTCACAGACCGGGCTCGACCTGATCGCGGTCGGCTTCTCGCTGGGGCTGGCAGCCTCGGTGCTCTATCTCGGTGCGCTCGGCGACCGCTACGGGCGCAAGCTGATGCTGATGCTCGGCACGACGCTCGCGATCCCGGCCGCGCTGCTGGCGGCGCTGGCGCCATCGATCACGGTCCTGTTCTTCGCGCGTCTGCTGGGCGGCCTGGCCGCGGGCATGGCCTTCCCGACCACGCTCGCTTTGATTACAGCGCTGTGGTCGGGTCCGGCGCGCACGCGCTCGATCGCGCTGTGGTCCGGCCTCGGTGGAGCGATCTCGGCTCTAGGGCCGCTACTCGCAGGCGCCCTGCTGACACATTTCCACTGGGGTTCGGTGTTCTTCATCACGCTACCGCTCGCGTTCGTCGCGCTGTACATGGCATGGCGCTACGTACCGGCCCACATCAACGAGACGACCGGCCTCGTGGACAACTTCGGCGGCGTGCTGTCGGTCATCGCGGTGGCGTCGTTGATCCTCGCGATCAACTTCGCGCCGGTCCCCAAAGAGGGCACGATCGTCCTCATCACGGCGATCGTGACGCTCACCACCGGGTTTGCCTTCGTCCTGCGCCAGCGTCGTGCGCCGGCCCCTCTCTATGACTTGAAAGTGGCAAGCCGGCGCGTCTTCTGGGTCGCAGCCCTCGCGGGGATCATCGTGTTCGGCTCGCTGATGGGGGCGATGTTCGTCGGCCAGCAGTTCCTGCAGAACGTCCTCGGCTACTCGACTTTGGACTCGGGTCTCGCGATCCTGCCGGCAGCCGTGTTCATGGTCCTGATCGCCCCCCGCTCAGCGAAGCTGGTGGACGCGAGGGGCGCGCGCTTCACCCTGCTCGTGGGCTATGCGTTCTGCATGCTCGGCTTCCTCACGATGCTTTTGCTTTGGAAGCAGGGCATCGCCTACTGGAAGGTGGGACTCGGCTACGCCTTCATCGGCGCCGGGATCGGCTTCGCCGGAACCCCAGCCTCGCACTCGCTCACAGGCTCCGTGCCAGTCGCGCGCGCAGGCATGGCCTCTGGCACCGCGGACCTACAGCGCGACCTCGGCGGCGCGATCATGCAGTCGATCTTCGGGGCTTTGCTCACGGCGGGCTACGCCGCGGCAGTGGGTAGCGCGATCGCAAGTTCACCCGACCGGGCACGCGTGACCACCAGCGTCGAAGCAGAACTCGAGAAGTCATTCTCGAGCGCCGCCGACACCGCCTCGCGCTATCCCGCTTACGCAAAAGCGATTGCGGCGGGAGCAAGGGAATCGTTTGTGAAAGGCGACCAGTGGGCCTATACGGCCGGCATCGTCGCGATCGCGCTCGGTGCCACGCTCGTGTTCTTCATGTTCCCGCGCAAGTCTCGCGAGGAAGAGCTGCTCGCCGAATACCACACGCTCGACACTTCCTCAACGGGGGCCGAGGGTACGGACGGCATGCAGGGGGCGCCCGCACCCTCGGGGGCATGAGGGCCGTTACTCAACCCGGCGCACTGTCGCCGGATGCGCTCGCTCATCCGGCTCTTGAGGTCGCACATGAAAGCCAGACCGCTCTCAGGGATTCCTTCACGGTACAGCATGATGCTATCATTTGTGCCCGTGATAGCATCCATGTTTCAAGATTCGTCCCGGAGAGGACAATGATCTTCCAGACCCCTCCCATGAGCTTCGAAGAGGCAGCGGCTCTGCAAAAGATCGAGGAGCTGCGGCGTCAGCTCCGTTTTCGCGTTGCCCAACCACGACGCTGGGTCGGTCTTGTCAGACGGGTCCTCGGCGCCCGCGCAATCCAAGGTTCGAACAGCATCGAGGGCTACGACGTATCTGTCGAGGACGCTCTCGCCGCGATTGGCGGTGAGGAGCCTACAGACGCACGCGAGGAGGACTGGAATGCGGTGTCTGGCTACCGGCGAGCGATGACGTATGTGCTCCAGCTTGCCCAGGACGAGCACTTCGAATACACGCCGCAAATCCTGCGCAGCCTGCACTTCATGATGACCGAGTACACGCTCGACGCCAGTCCCGGGCTGTGGCGTCCTGGACCGATATGGATTCGCAACGATGCAACCGGCGACATCGTCTACGAGGGTCCACCCGCCGACGAGTTGCCGCGACTAGTGCAGGAACTGACAAGCGATGTTTCCTCAGACAACGAAACGCCGGTCATGATCAAGGCCGCGATGGCGCATCTGAATCTCGTGATGATCCACCCGTTCCGTGACGGCAACGGCCGGATGTCTCGATGCCTTCAAACCCTGATCCTGGCACGCGACCAGATCCTGGCGCCTCAATTCTCCAGCATTGAGGAGTACCTAGGGCGCAACACCCAGTCGTATTACAAGGTGCTGGGAGAGGTCGGCACTGAAAGCTGGCACCCCGAAGGCGACGCACGACCATGGGTTCGGTACTGCCTGGAAGCGCACTTCGTGCAGGCAAGCAGCGTCTTGCGCCGCGTCAAGGAGTCCGAGGAAATATGGACGCGACTTGAAACCATATGCGCCGAGAAGCGGTTGCCACAGCGGATGCTCAGCGGCCTATTTGAAGCCACGGTCGGTATGCGCGTTCGCAACGCATCCTATCGAGCTGCCCTGAGGATGTTGGACGAGGAGATTGCGAATCAAGGCGCAACAGACGACCTGAGAGCGATGGTGAATGCAGGTCTCCTCGAGCGGTTCGGGGCTCGGCGTGGGACCTACTACCAGGCGGCCGATTCGCTCAGGGCGATCTGGGAGGACGTACGCAAGAACAGGAAGCCAATCAATGCCAGATCGCTCTTTACCATCACGGATTGACCACCGAGCTTGGGCGTGTTCGCCGGGCGCTCAGGCGCTGGTTCAAAGCGAGACACCACCGCAGAGAGCTCATAACGCACGTAAAAAGATCCTCGATGCGGGCGCGGGCGAAAAAGATTCGTCGCGCATAAACGTTTCTTTGGGGTGGCCATGCGCGGGCGTGAACCGTTCCAGGACCCCAACGGAGCTCGTGCCCGTCCGAGCCCGCCTCGGCACAACCACCTGCGCGGAGCCCGCGGCGCCTGGTGGATGGCGCTGGTGGCGCTGGGCTTGCTGGCGGCGCTTTGGATCGGGCGCGACACGCTCGGCATCGCCCGCGCGGGCTCGATCGTGCCGGCCTTCGTGCAGTCGACCAGCGCCCACTCGAGCTCGGTCACAAGCGTCGCGTTGACACCGACGTCGAACGTGACGACCGGCAACACGATGGTGGTCGAGGTCGGCGTGTGGAGCGAAAAAGCGGCCACCACATCCGGCGTGAGCGATGCCGCCGGCAACAGCTACACCGAGCTACTGCACTTCACGGCTTCGGATAAAACCGAGATGAGCATCTGGGCGGCGCCGATCGCCGCCGGCGGCGGGACCAAACCGACGATCACGGTGAAACCGTCGAGCAAGGCCGACGTCGGTGTCGTCGCGCTCGAATACTCGGGCGTGGCAAGCGCACAGGGAACGACGCTGCTCGACCGCTCGGCCTTCAACACGGGCACGACCAAAACCGCGGGCACCGTCTCACCGGGCGCCACGCTCCCGACTACCAGCGCCAACGACCTGGCGATCGGCTTCTACCTGGACTCGGGCTTCGGCGACAAACTCGCCGGCGGCTCCGGCTACACCACCCGCGCCAACGTCTCACCGGATGAAAACGTCGAGCTGCTCGCACAGGATGCGGTCGTCGGCGCCGGCTCGACCCCCAACCCCACCTTCAATACCGGCGCCTCGACGGTCTGGCTGACATCGACGGTCGTCCTCGAAGGCGGCGAATCGCACTCAGGCCCAGCCTCCGAAGGCGAACTCACTGCGCTTGCAAGCTGGCCGTTCGTGGCGATCCATCTGATCCAGCTGGCCAACGGCAACGTGCTCGCCTTCGACGGCTGGCAGCAGCCCGAGCCCACCTACGTGTGGAACCCGACGACGCAGGCCTTCACCTCCACGAACGCCCCGGACAGCATCTTCTGCTCGGGCATGGCCCAGCTTCCAAACGGCGAGGTGATGACCGTCGGCGGCTACGGCGGGCTCACGACCGGGAAGATCGGCATCGTCGATACCGCGATCTTCAACCCGGCTACCGGCAGCTGGTCACGCGTGGCGGACATGCACACACCGCGCTGGTATCCCGACGTCACCGAGCTTGCCAACGGCGACTACGTTGCCATCAGCGGCAACTCAACCAACGCCAACACGTGGGCCAACACGCCGGAAGTCTATGACCCGACTACAAACACTTGGACCGAACTGACCAAAGTCTCCACTTCGCAGATCAAAGAGGAGGAGTATCCGTTCTCCTACCTGCTGCCGAATGGGGAAGTCTTCACGATCGGGCCCTCCGAGGATCTCTCCTTCGAGCTCAACGTCGCCAACCAGACATGGACGCAGGTCGGCGGCTCAAGCGGCATCACCAACGGCTCATCGGTCATGTACCGCCCGGGCAAGATCCTCTACAGCGGCGGCGCGCCCAGCGTCATCAACACAACCAACTCCGTGGCCAATACCGCGGTCATCGACCTGACGGCAGCGACTCCCAAATGGCAGCAGATCGCGCCGATGCACAACAACCGCGTCTACCACACGCTGACGATGCTGGCAAACGGCGAAGTGCTGGCCGTCGGCGGCGAGGCGACCAGCGACCAGGAAGTCGTCACCAGCGGCGTGCTGCCGACGGAAATCTGGAATCCGGCGACCGAAAAGTGGACTGCCGCGGCGCCGATCGCCGCCGCGCGCAACTACCACTCGACCGCGATGCTGATGGCCAACGGCAAGGTGCTGGTCGCCGGCGGTGGGCACCCCAACGGCCTTGGCGACCCCGGCGAGTTCTCCTCACAGATCTACTCCCCGCCCTACCTGTTCGATGGCCCGCAGCCGACGATCACCTCCGCACCAGCGGCCTCGACCTACAACACGAGCATCACCGTCACGACCCCCAACGCCGCCTCGATCGGCTCGGTCAACCTCGTCTCACTCGGCACCGACACGCACCAGAGCGACATGGCCCAGCACTTCGTGCCGCTGTCGTTCACTGCGGGCTCCGGTTCGTTGACGGTACAGACGCCGGCCAACTCGGCACTTGCGCCGTATGGCAACTACATGCTTTTCATTGTGGATAAAAATGGCGTGCCCTCGATCTCCACCCCGCTCAACCTGAGTCCCACACCCACGCCGCCGGCCGCCCCCACGGGCGTCAGCGCGACCGGCGGGGAAGGCAGCGCCACCGTGACCTGGACTGCACCATCGCCCGGGACGAGCCCGATCGCCAGCTACACGATCACGCCCTACATCGGCAATACAGCCCAGCCCGCCACCACGATCAGCGGCTCACCGCCGGCGAGCAAAGCCACGATCACAGGGCTGGAAAACGGCACCGCCTACACATTCACAGTGACGGCGACCAACGCCGTCGGCAACGGACCCGCCTCGGAAAAGTCAAACGCCGTGACACCATCCGCGCCCACCGCGCCGGCCGCGCCCGCGGCCCCAACGGCAACACCCGGCAACGCCGGCGCGACCGTATCCTGGAGCGCGCCGGCCAACAACGGCAGCCCGATCACCAGCTACACGATCACGCCCTACCTCGGTTCTACAGCCCAGACCCCCACCACGATCAACGGCACGCCGCCGGTGACCAACGCCACCATCACCGGACTCACCAACGGCCTCACCTACACATTTACCGTTACGGCGACCAACGCCATCGGCACCGGACCCGCCTCCCCCTCCTCCAACGCCGTCACGCCCTCCGGCACTGCCTCACCGCAATTCGTGCAACAGGCCTCCGGCCACGCCCCCAACGTCACGAGCCTGGCCGTCACACCAGGGGCAAAGCTCGCCTCCGGCAACCGCCTGATCGTCGAGGTCGGCGTCTGGAGCAGCACAAAGGCGACCACCTCGAGCGTGAAGGACTCTGCCGGCGACACTTTCACCGAGCTACAGCACTTCAAGGCTTCGGACAACACCGAAATGAGCATCTGGAGCGCCCCGATTACCGCCGGCGGCGGCACGATTCCGACGGTCACCGCCACGCCGAGCGCCAAGGCCGATGTCGGCATGGCGGTGCTCGAATACGCGGGTCTCTCGACGGCGGCCGGGACCGCTGTCGTGGACCAAAGCGCAAGCGCGACCGGCACGACCAAAGCCGCCACCGTGGTATCGACGCCCGCGACCGCCGCGACGACCGCCCCCAACGAGCTGATCGTCGGCTTCTACGCCGACTCCGGCTTCGGCGACAACCTGATGGCGCGCATGGGCTTCAACGGTCGTGTGAACGTTTCCCCGGATGAAGAAATGGAGTTCGTCGCCGAGGACGCCCTGACTGGGGCGACCGGAGCCACACCGACCGCGAGCGTGCAAACCGGCGCCTCGACGATCTGGCTGATGAGCGCGATCATCTTCAAGTCCGCGGCCGTGAGCGAACCGCAGGCGGCCCCGCTTGCCGCGCCCGCGCGCATCGTCGCGACGCCTGCCAACGGCGGCGCGATCGTCACCTGGACGGCGCCACGCAACGGCGGCAGCCCGATCACCACTTACACGGTCACGCCCTACCAGGGGCAGCACGCCCTGCCCTCGACAACAGTCTCGGGCACGAGTGCCGCGATCGGCGGGCTGAAGAACGGCGTCAGCTACCGCTTCAGAGTGCGAGCCCACAACCGCCTCGGCGCCGGGCCGAAGTCGCGGCTCACACGCAAGATCAGGCCCTCGCGCTCTGCCATGTGGGCGCTGTGGTGCACGCCGTTCTCGATGGCGCCAAACGTCTCAGGCTCGATCCTCTCGACGTTGACCTCGGGCAAGTTCGTGCTGCCCAACGGCCAGGCCGTGATCTGGTCGGGCGCGCATCTGCGGTAGCGACCACGTTTACGCCAGACGCCAAGCGCGCTGCCACAACCGGGCGGTGACTCGCGATACGGGTGTCCAGAAACACACGCCCTTTGCGTGCACGGCGTTCTGGACTATGCGCGCATCCGCGGTAGGACCGAGTGCCAGAGCACGACGCTGGACTTCGTTCACGCCGGGTCACAGCTGAAGCGCCCATCCACGGGTGGATATGTCGTGCCCGGGGTAAGCAAGGAGCATCCCTGAGGATGCGATCAACCGGCGCGTACTGGTCACCGGAGCCACCGGCTTCATCGGCGGCCGCTTGGCGCGTGCGCTGGCGGGCTCGGGCGCGGGGGTCCGCTGCCTCGTGCGAAATGCCAGTCGCGCGCAGGACTTGCGGGCGATAGGTTGCGAAGTGGTCGAGGGCGACGTAGGGCAAAGTTCGAGCCTGGACGGAGCGGGCAGCGAGATCAAGCTCGCCTACTACCTGATCCACGCGATGGCCGGCGGCGGCAATTTCCAGGAGCGCGAGCTGCAGGGCGCGCGCAATTTCGCGCAGATGGCCGCGCGCGAAGGAATCGAGCGCGTCGTCTATCTCGGCGGCCTAGGCGATCAAAACGTTTCAAAACACCTGCTGAGCCGCCATGAGACGGCGCTCACACTCGCGCGCCACGGCCCGCCGTTGACCTACTTTCGCGCCGCGATGGTCGTAGGCGCCGCCAGCGAGTCCTACCGCACACTGCGCTACCTCGTCCAACGCCTGCCCATCATGATCGCACCCGCCTGGCTGCGCACCAAGACGCAACCAATCGGGATCGACGACGTGATCGAGTACCTCAGCCGCGCTCCCGAGGTGCCCGAGTCGATCGGGCGCGAAGTGCAGATCGGCGGCCCAGACGTGCTCTCCTACGGCGAGATGCTCGAGCGGATGGCCCGAGCGATGGGCCGGCGTCCACGGCTGATGGTGCCGGTGCCGCTGATCACCCCGTGGCTTTCCTCGCTGTGGATCGGGCTCGTGACACCGGTCGACGCGAACGTCGCGCGACCGCTGGTCGAGGGGCTGAAGACGGCCACGGTCGTGGACGACCCGAGCGGCGCAGGGCCGTTTGGGATCGTGCCGGCGTCGTTTGACGAGGCGTTGCGGCGGG
>Ga0208480_1000511_pt1 | contig 14859 bp, 11 predicted proteins | sample NGESurshal092012_4_FD_184485 | JGI IMG/M metagenome (GOLD analysis project Ga0208480, IMG submission 184485) | Arctic peat soil microbial communities from Barrow, Alaska - NGEE Surface sample F53-1 shallow-092012 (SPAdes) | ecosystem: Environmental > Terrestrial > Soil > Wetlands > Peat ... | reverse complement strand
CTCTTCGTCCTCTCGGTGCTCTCCTCGGCGTGCATCCCGATCCCCTCGGAGGTCGCCTACGGATTCGCCGGGGCGCTGTGCACCGCGGCCGTCACCGGCCACGTCCGATTCTCGCTCTGGGCGGTCATCGTCGTGGGCACGCTCGGTTCACTCGTCGGCGCGGTCATCGCCTACGAGGTCGGTCGCAGTGCCGGGCGAACGATCGTCGAACGCTGGGGCAAGTGGCTGTTGCTCTCGACGAAGGACCTCGACCGCGCCGAAGGCTGGTTCGGGCGCTACGGCTCGGCGTCGGTGTTGATAGGCCGCGTGATCCCGGTCGTACGCAGTTTCATCTCGGTCCCGGCCGGCATGGCCGAGATGAACCGCGCGCGCTTCGCGATCCTCACGACGATCGGCTCGGCCGTGTGGGTCGCGTTACTCGCCGGCCTCGGCTACGCGGCCGGTTCGAACTGGAAGCACGTGAGTGGTGGCTTCCACGATTCGGAGTACCCCATCATCGCGGTCGTCGTCCTCGCACTGGCCTACGCGATCTGGCACCGCTGGCGCACGGTACGCCGCGAGAGCGCCCTCTAGTTCGTCAGGGTCGTGAGGACCTTGTCGGCGTGACCGTCGGCACGGACCCCGTACCAAGCGTGTTCGATCTTGCCGGTCGGGCCGATCACGAACGTGGAGCGGATGACGCCGATCACCTTCTTGCCGTACATCATCTTTTCGCCGTAGGCGCCGTACTTCTCCATGACCTTCTTGTCGGCGTCGCTCAGAAGGTCGAAACCCAGCCCGTACTTCTGGCGAAAGGCGACGTGCTTCTCGGCCCCGTCGGGCGAGACGCCGATGACCTTGACGCCGAGCTTTCGAAACGCGGAGAGTCCGTCATTGAACTGGCAGGCCTCTTTGGTGCAACCGGGGGTGTCGTCGGCGGGGTAGAAGTAGATGACGAATCGCTCACCTGCGAAATCTTTCAGTGAAATGGTCTTTCCGGCGTGGTTGGGAAGAGCAAAAGCCGGTGCTTTGGCACCAATATCGAGTCGTGGCATGAATCTCCTTCTTTTTGCGCGCAAGAAATCTAACATTTTGTCATAGACTTCTTATGAAGCTCTAAGAATCGAGCTTGGGCCCACACTTTCGAACGCCGGTTCCGGGTCCAACCGAGAAACGTCGTTTGCCGTGAGTAGTGAAATCAAGGATTCTGTGCCGTCGGCACAGGACTCATACGCCACCAATAAAACCTTCGCCGAACTGGGCGTACTGCCCGCGTTAGTCGACGTGCTCTCCGCACAAGGTATTACGACCGCCTTTCCAATCCAGGCCCTCACGATTAGCGACGCGCTCGCTGGTCGCGACGTCTGCGGCAAGGCTAAGACCGGCTCGGGCAAGACGCTCGGCTTCGGTCTTCCGATGCTCCAGCGGATCTCGGCCGGAGTGACCTTCAAGGCCCAAGAGGGCGGTCCGGCACGTCCGCGCGCGCTGGTACTGCTGCCAACGCGCGAACTCTGTGTGCAGGTCCACGAGGTCCTCAAGCCCCTCGGCGCCGCGCTCGGACTGCACGTCAACGCCGTCTACGGTGGCGCCGATATCGAACGCCAGGTGAAATCGCTGCGTCGGGGCTGTGACGTGATCATCGCCACGCCCGGTCGACTCATCGACCTCGGCGACCGCGGCGAGGTGAACGTCGAGAACCTCGACGTCCTGGTCCTGGACGAGGCCGACCGGATGGCCGACATGGGCTTCATGCCTCAGGTCGAGTGGGTCCTTCGTCGCATCGCCGAACGGCCGCACCAGACGCTGCTGTTCTCGGCCACCCTGGACGGCGCGATTGATCGTTTGGTCAAGCGCTACTTGACCGACCCGGTCTTCCACGAGGTAGCGAGCGACTCCCAGACCGTCTCTTTGATGGTGCACCACTTCTTGAACGTGCACCAGATGGACCGGATCAAGGTCACGGCGACGATCTGCTCCTCCTTCGGTAAGACGTTGATCTTCTGTCGCACCAAGCGCGGGGCCGACCGTTTGGTCGAGCAGCTCCAGAAAGAGGGCGTTGACGCGGCCGCCATCCACGGCGACCTGCGCCAGAGCCAGCGCGAAAAGGCCCTGGCGGACTTCTCCGGCGACCGACTGGCGGTCCTCGTGGCCACCGACGTCGCCGCCCGAGGACTGCATATTGACGCAGTCGACTGCGTAATCCACTTCGACCCCCCAGAAGACCAGAAGGCCTACCTCCACCGATCCGGACGGACCGCCCGCGCCGGATCGACCGGCGTTGTTGTGTCTTTGTTACTGTGGAATCAAATAATTGAGGCTGAAATAATCATGCGTCGTCTTGGACTCAAGCGGCCGATTGTAGAGGTCTTTTCAAACGATCCACATTTGAAGGACCTGGCCAGCTGGGATCCGACCAGGGAGGACTCAGTACTGTGAGCAAGAAGAAGGCGCTACCAGTCTTCAAGTACAACAAGTCCATAAAACGCGCACTCGTTGTTGTTGCTCATCCTGATGACGTCGACTTTGGATCGGCCGGAACCATTGCAACTTTGACCGGTAAGGGCGTCGATGTTGCGTATTGCCTCGTCACTTCGGGTGACGCCGGCGGTGACGGATCCACACTCACTCGTGAAGAGCGTTCCGAGATTCGTGAGACCGAACAGCGCGCTGCCGGTCGCGAGGTCGGAGTGACGAATATTACATTCCTTCGCTGGCCCGACGGACAGGTCGAGCCGACGTTGTTACTCCGTCGTGAAATCGCTCGCGTCATACGCACGCACCGCCCGGACCTCGTCATCACGCAGAGCCCCGAGCGCAACTGGGAACGGATGCGCGCGAGTCACCCCGACCACATGGCGTCGGGCGAAGCGACGATGCGCGCCGTCTATCCCGACGCGCGCAACCCCCACGCATTTCCCGAGTTGCTTCGCGAGGGCCTCACGCCGCACACCGTGCCGATCGTGTGGCTGAGCGGGAGCGAAGCCACGATGGTCGTCGACATCACGAAGCGATTCAAGTACAAGCACGCCGCGCTGAAGCGCCACGTCTCACAAGTCGGCGACAACAAGGGTCTGAAGAAGATGTTGAAAGAGTGGGCCCGCGCCGTCGCGAAGAACGCCGACATGGACAAGGGCCGACTCGCCGAAGGATTCAAGGTCGTCATCACCAGTTAAGGAAATGCGACCGGTCGTAGTGTGTCGCTATGGATTCCGCGTCCGTCGGCGAACGAACACCGATTGCGCAACGTCGCGTCGCGAAGGGACTCAATCAGATCTTCCTCGGTCTGACGCGCGCCAACTTCTCGGGCCAGATGCTCGCCGGCGTCACGTTGCTGGCAATCGCGATTCCTGAACAACTCGCGACATCACAACTCGCCGGTGTCCCCGCCTTCACCGCGATGATCGCATTCATCACGGCGTCGCTGGTCTTCTTCGTCATCGGATCAAATCCGATCGTGTCGGTCGGCGCGGACTCCACGATCGCGCCGTTGTTCGCCGTCGCGTTGCTGCGACTCGCGCCGGCGTCGTCGGCGGAGTACATGGAACTGGTCGCCGCGACGGCCGTGGTTGCCGGGCTCATCGTCATGTTGATCGGACTGCTCAAACTTGGCTGGCTCGCCGACTTCTTGTCACTGCCGATCGTCGCCGGCTTCATGGCCGGCATCGGCGTGATCATCATCACGCATCAACTGCCACGCGTTCTCGGCGTCCCCTCGGGTGGCGAGTCCTTCATCTCGCGACTCCAATGGATCAGCCACCAGTTCGGTCACGTCAGCATGTGGTCGATCGTCATCGCGGTGGGCACATTGGTCGTGATGGTGGTCGGTGAGAAACTCAACGCGAAGTTGCCGTGGGCGCTGGCGGCGGTCCTCGCCGCGACCATCATCACCGCGGTCGGTTCGCTCGCCAGTCACGGTGTGCAGCAACTGGGAACCGTGAGCGCCGGACTTCCGACGTGGCGCCTGCACTGGCTGAGCGGTTCCGAGTGGGGGACCGTCTGCACGACCGCGCTGACACTGGTGATCGTGATCCTCAGCCAGAGCGCCGCGACCTGTCGCACCACCGCCGATGACCTGGCGATCGCCGACAACATAAGTCAGGACTTCGTGGGCATCGGGTTGGCGAACATCGCGTGCGGTCTCGTCGGTGCATTCCCGGTCAACGCCAGTCCGGCCCGCACGACGGTGACGAAACTTGCCGGTGGCCGCACGAACCTGGTCCTGCTCGTGGCCGGACTGGGCGCGCTGGTGCTCTCGCCCTTCGCCAAGTTCGCCCACATGATCCCGCTGGCGGCCCTGGCGGGTGTCTTGCTCTTCGTAGGTGGGCGTCTCGTCAAGGTGGCCCAATTCCGCAAGATCCTGGCGACCAGTCGTTGGGAGTTCGCGCTCGCGCTGATCTCGGCACTCGGCGTCATCCTCATCGGCGTCGAACAGGGTCTGGCGATCGCGGTGGCGCTGGCGATCCTCGACCAGACGTGGCGCTCGGCGCGGCCGAGGATGGTCGAACTGGGACGACGATCGGGAACGACCAGTTGGGAGCCGGAAGAAGAGGAGGGCGTCGAACGCGTCGACCACATCCTCGCGTTGCTCTTCGGCGAAGAGCTCTTCTTCGCGAACGCCGGGATCTTCCGACGAGAGATTCACGATGAATTGGCCAAACTTCCCGAGACCAAGCACGTGATCATCGACGCCGTCGCGATGGCCGATATCGACTACACCGGCATGACCACTTTGAGCCAGGTCGTGACCGACCTCGAGAAGGACAAGATTTCGATCGCCTTCGCGCGAACCAACGAGACCGTGCGCGATCGACTCAAGAAGTCGACGAGCGCCGCGATCCATACGATCGCGCTCTTTGATAGCACCGACGCCGCGGCAGTGGCCGCCGAGGCGTCGCTGAAGGGTTAAGTCGATCTTCAGCGCCAGAATTCGGTGAGCTGTCCAACGAGGGCTCGGCCTTGGTCGTAGCCAGCGCGAGCGGCGGCCGGGCGCAGCGACTGGTCCATCGCGTTGACGCCGAACATGTGCTCGGCGTCGCTGTCCGGGAAGATGGTTTCGACCGTGCTGCCGCGCGCACGAAGTTCATCGACCTGCGTCGCAAGGTCCATGCCCCACGACAGCGGATAGCGCGACCGCCCGCCGAATGGCGACAGCACGAGTACTCGTGCGTACCCCGCAGCCAGGTCGGCGTTCTCGTTGCGCCGGTAGCCGCCGTTGATGTACCGGTTGGCGCCGATGCTGTACGGAGGGATACCGAAGCCATTCGACGTGCTGGCGGCGACGGCGTCTATCAAGTCGACGCCGCTGTGACGGTCGAACACGACCGGTTCACCGGTGCGGGCATTGACCGCCGGGATCAGCAACGACCGTTGCGGCCAGTCGTGACTGGGCAGCCGAGCGGCGGCGACCGACCGCCACTGCGTTTGCACAGAACTCTGCGACGCCACGTCCGTGTCGAGGGCCGCAGCTCCCATCCTGCGACGCATGTCGGACGCATCGCCAGCGGCATCGATGATGGCGCCCGTTCGCTCCATATGATCCGACGCCGGACCAATCGGGGCGCCTCCACGCTCGGGCCCAGGGGGACCAGCCGGAGGCCGCGCCAGGTTAAGGATGTTGGCGAGCAGTTCTGTGGGCGGTATCCCACTGGTTATCTGGGCCGCCGCGGTCGATCCGGCCGACGTCCCGATGGTCAGGTCAGCCGCGGTCATGTCTAACCCAGCCTCGAAGAGGCCGGCGATGACGCCAATCTCCCACGCGTTGCCGACCGCTCCGGCGCCGCCGAGCACCAACGCTCTTTCGTTGGCGGCGCGGTGTTTCATGGCGTCGACGTCTGATCTGTCTTGGTCGGCGCGCGGCCGATCAGAGGTCGTCGAAGTGACGTGGTGAGTTGAAGCGGGAGTTGTGTTCATGGGAGTCGCCTTTCGCGAATTGCCTTTTCGGCGCTCCCGGTGACGACTGGATCAGTCGCGCAATCGTGGACTGCAGGGAGCACCCGATGTGGATACTTCGTTCATGGGTCTCACCTCCTGGGTCGCGATCGTCAAGAAAATAGCACGCGGCGTCGTGAATGCGTATTCAGGATCACGCCGGATCCGGCGCGGTGGGTCAGTTAACTCTGGGCGAGGTGTCGCAGCACGAAGTTGAGGACGCCCCCGTGGCGGAAGTACTCCGCTTCGGTGGGCGTGTCGATCCGCAGTCGCACGTCGAAGGTGACCACGTCGCCGTTGGTGCGCGTCGCGCGCAGCGACACCGTCGGTACGGTCTCGCCGCGGTTCAGTGCGTCGAGACCCTTGATCGAGAAGATCTCCGTTCCGTCGAGGTCGTAGGTCGCGGCGCTGTCGCCGGTCTGGAACTGCAGCGGCAAGACACCCATGCCCACGAGGTTGGCGCGGTGGATCCGTTCGTAGCTCTCGACGAGCACGGCCTTGACGCCGAGCAGCTTGGTGCCCTTGGCGGCCCAGTCACGGCTCGATCCCGTGCCGTACTCCTTGCCGGCGATGATCATGAGCGGCGTTCCTTCGGCCTGATAGGCCATCGCGGCATCGAAGATCGACATCTCGGTGCCCTCGGGCAGTTTCAACGTGACGCCGCCCTCGGTGCCGGGCGCCATCTGATTGCGGATGCGGATATTGGCGAAGGTACCGCGCACCATGATCTCGTGATTGCCGCGACGCGTGCCGTAGCTGTTGAAGTCGGCAGCCTTGACGCCGCCGTCGATGAGGTACTTCCCGGCGGGCGACGAAGCGCGGATGTTGCCGGCCGGCGAGATGTGGTCCGTCGTCACGGAGTCGCCCAGTTTGGCCAGCACGCGCGCCCCGGAGAAGTCCGAGACGACGCCCGGCTCCATCGTGAGACCGTCGAAGTACGGCGGGAGCTTCACGTAGGTCGACGCGTCGTCCCACGCGTACGTGACGGCGTTCGTGGTCGGCACCTCTTGCCAACGCTCGTCGCCGCTGAAGGCGCTGGCGTAGCGCTCTTCGAACATCGCCGGCGTGATCGAGGCGCGTACCGCTTCGGCGACCGCGGCGTCGCTCGGCCAGAGGTCGGCGAGATAGACCGGCTTCTCGTCGGTGCCGACGCCGAGCGGCTCGCTGGCGAGGTCGATGTCCATCGTTCCGGCCAGGGCGTAGGCGACGACGAGGGGAGGACTCGCGAGGAAGTTCTGCTTGACGTCGGGGTGGATTCGACCTTCGAAGTTGCGGTTACCCGACAACACCGACACGACCGAGAGGTCGTGTTCGTTGACGGCCTCAGAGACGCCAGCCAACAACGGACCGGTGTTACCGATGCACGTCGTGCAGCCGTAGCCGGCGAGGTAGAAGCCCAACGCGTCGAGGGGCTTGACCAGTTCGGCGCGCTCGAGGTAGTCCATCACGACCCGGCTGCCCGGAGCGAGCGACGTCTTCACCCACGGCTTCGCGCTCAGCCCGAGCTCGACGGCGCGTTTGGCCACGAGTCCGGCCGCGACCAAGACCGACGGGTTCGAGGTGTTGGTGCACGACGTGATCGCCGCGACGACGACCGCGCCCTCACGCAGTGTCTCGGCCATCTCTTCACCGTGCACCTCCTTGGGCTCGCGGCCGAGGGCGTCGAGGAACGCGCCGCGCGCGCCCGAGAGCGACACGCGGTCCTGGGGACGCTTCGGTCCGGCGAGACTCGGCTCGACCGACGTGAGGTCGAGTTCGACGTACTCGGAGTAGATCGGTTCGAGCGCTGCGTGGTCGTGCCAGAGACCCTGCACCTTGGCGTAGGCCTCGACGAGGGCGAGCTGTTCTTTCGAGCGACCGGTGAAGGCGAGATAGTCGATCGTCAGTTGGTCGATGGGGAAGATCGCGCACGTCGCGCCATACTCCGGCGACATGTTGCCGATGGTGGCGCGCGTCTCGAGGGAGAGCGAGGCGACGCCCGGCCCGTAGGCCTCGACGAACTTGCCGACGACGCCGTGCTTGCGCAGGAGTTCGGTGATCGTGAGCACGACGTCGGTGGCGGTGACGCCTTCGCGCGGCGCGCCCGAGAGACGAAGCCCGACGACCGGCGGGATCAGCATCGACGTGGGCTGACCGAGCATGCCGGCCTCGGCCTCGATGCCGCCCACACCCCAACCGAGGACGCCGAGGCCGTTCACCATGGTCGTGTGCGAGTCGGTACCCACCAGCGTGTCGAGGTAGGCGACGCCGTCTTGTTCGAAGACGACGCGCGCGAGGTGTTCGAGGTTGACCTGGTGGCAGATGCCCATGCCCGGAGGCACGACGCGGAACTTCTCGAAGGAGCTCTGGGCCCACTTCAAGAAGGTGTAGCGCTCGATGTTTCGTTCGTACTCAATGACGACGTTCTGGTCGAAGCTCTCCGACGTTCCCGAGCGCTCGAGGATCACCGAGTGGTCGATGACCAGTTCCACCGGCACGAGGGGATTGATCTTGTTCGGGTCGCCACCGAGCGCGATGATCGCGTCGCGCATCGAGGCGAGGTCGACGACGGCCGGTACGCCGGTGAGGTCTTGCATCAGGACGCGCTCGGGCGTGAAGGCGATCTCCTTGGCGTCGTCGCCCGCGGCCTCGCCGTGGCGCGACGGATTCTCGCCCCAGCGCGCGAGCGCCTCGATGTCGCCGGCGTTCACTTTCACGCCGTCCTCGTGTCGCAGGAGGTTCTCCAAGAGCACCTTGATGGAGTACGGCAGTCGATCGACGCCGAGGGCGGAGAGCGCGTCGGCCCGTAGGGAGTAGTACGTGAGTGCGCGGCCATCTACGTTGAGCGTCATCTTGGAGTTGAAGGAGTTGAGTGAGGTCATGGCTCCATTCTGCCGTGTTCGTCGCGTGTGCGTTTCGCCTCGTGGAAGGTGGTGACGCGTTCAAAGTGCGAGACTTATGTCCATGACGTCGACCTACGACACGCTTTCGTCACGGCTCCAATCCGCCTTCGACACGCTCGAAGACGGGGCCGACCCGGTACTGCGCACGTCGGATCGAAGCGACTACCAGGCCAACGGCGTGATGGCGCTCGCCAAGCGCCTGGGACGCTCGCCGCGTGACGTCGCCGAGGAGATCGTGCAGCACGCCGATTTGAACGACGTCGCCGACGTGGAGATCGCCGGACCGGGATTCTTGAACCTGACGCTGCGTCCGGAGTTCCTCGCCGGACAGTTGACAACGTTACGAGGTGACGAACGTCTCGGAATCGAGCCCGCGACGAGGGTCAAGACCGTGGTCATCGACTACTCCGCCCCCAACGTCGCCAAGGAGATGCACGTCGGCAACCTTCGTTCGACCGTCATCGGCGACGCGCTCGCGCGGATGAATCGCTTCGCCGGACATCGCGTCATCGCGCGCAACCACGTCGGGGACTGGGGCACGCCGTTCGCGATGTTGATCGAGCATCTCTTGGACCGCGAAGAGGGGGACGACGCGTCGTTCTCGATCGGCGATCTCGACGGTTTCTACAAAGAGGCCCGCACTAAGTTCGACGCCGGCGGATCGTTCAAAGAACGCTCCCGAGCGCGCGTCGTCGCCTTACAATCGGGGGACCCCGAGACCCTGCGACTCTGGCGCGTCATCGTCGACCAGTCGGTCGCCTATCTCGACCTCGTCTACCAGGACCTGGGCATCACGCTCATCATCGACGACGTCGTCGGCGAGTCGTTCTACGACAGCATGCTCGGTGACGTCGTCGCCGACCTGACGGCCGCGGGACTGATCGTCGAGAGCGGCGGCGCGCTGTGCGTCTTTCCTCCGGGATTTACGAACCGTGATGGCGAGGCGCTGCCGCTCATCGTTCGAAAGAGCGACGAAGGTTTTGGTTACGCCGCGAGCGACCTCGCTGCCGTGCGCGATCGCGTCGACAATCTCCACGCCGACGAGATGCTCTACGTCGTGGGCGTACCTCAGGCCCAGCACTTCGAGATGGTCTTCGCCGTCGCGCGCATGGCCGGGTGGCTCCCCGAGCGCGTGCGCTGTGAACACGTGACCTTCGGCAACGTGCTCGGTCCCGATCGCAAGATGTTCAAGTCGCGTAGCGGCGAGACCGTCAAGCTCGCGTCGCTGCTCGGTGAGGCGATCGAGCGCGCCGACGCGGCGTTGAAGGAGCGCAACACCGACCTCGACGATTTGGCCCGCACGCAGTTGGCCGTCGAGATCGCGCGCGCGGCGATCAAGTACGCCGATCTCTCGACCGATCGCCATCACGACTACATCTTCGACCTCGATCGCATGATTGCCTTCGAGGGCGACACCGGTCCGTATCTCCAGTACGCGCACGCGCGACTGAAGTCGATCTTCCGTCGCCTCGGCGCCCCGTGGGATTCGCCCGACGTCTCGTTCTCGCTCGACACGCCCCAGGAACGTCACTTGGCGTTGGGACTCCTCGCCTTACCCGAAGCGTTCGAGTCGTCGTTGGCGTCGCTGCAACCACACCGTCTCTGCGTCTATCTCTTCGACCTGGCCCAACGCCTCACCGCATTCTACGACGCCTGTCCGGTGCTGACTTCTGAGGGCACCTTGCGCGACCAGCGACTGGCGCTCTGCGACCTCGCCGCGCGAACGCTGTCGATAGGACTTTCCGTTCTGGGAATCGACGCCCCGGAAAAGATGTAGACCCACGTCATGGCGTTGTGGCCCTGACAGACCTCGTCAGACATTCGCTGCGTCGAACTCGCGCGAAACTGCTATCACTCATGATGTGCCAAACCTCCTCGTTCAGAGCATCTCCCGCAACTTCGTAGAGGCGTTGGGTCTACTGGACGCCGCGCTGAAGGACTGTCCAAACGATCTATGGACGAAGGACCTGTGGCCACACGAGGCACCCACGAGTCCAACAGAGTACGGGGGACTGCACGGCTCAGCCCCCTGGTTCTTGGGATATCACTCGCTGCTCACCCTCGACTATGACCTCAGCGCCGAGTTCGAGCCGTGGCAACCACCGCCGCCTTTCAACGAGAACACGTACGCCTTTCCCAATCGCGTCTTCACCAGAGCCGAACTCCTCGGCTACGTCATCTACTGCCGCGCGAGGGCCCGCGAAACACTCGACGATCACTTCGAAGAAAAGGCGTCCCGGCCACTCCCGGACACCCATCGTGACCACGAAACGCTGTACGGAATCATGGTCGGAGGTATTCCGCTGCACGTCATGGAGCACGCCGCACAGATCCGCCAGTTCCTGACGAGCGAAGGTGTCACGGTCCAACCCATGCCCGGTGATCGTGGTTACGCCAACTGACTGAAGAAAAAGATCCGGACCGGTCCGCCAACCGGTGATCGTTTAGGACCTTTTGGCCGTACGTCACTGATGACCCCGACGGCTTGCCCTTCGAAATGATGGGCTCGACACACGAGAAGCCCGAGCTCGCCGACGGTTGGTCGTATCCGATCACGTCGGCCGAGGCCGAGGAATACTTTCCCAAGGTCGGTCACGTCTCGTGGAGAACGGCGCCCAATCAGGACGCGGAATTCGGCGCCCACGACGAGGTCCTCATCATCCTCAGTTGGCATCCGCGCATCTCGAGGCCCCAACCAATCCTCACGCTACGAACGGTTCGGACGTGCCGTCGGGCCGAGGTGCGCGCATGGATCGACGTCGTCGTCGTTCCCGAGGCACGAGAGTGGGTGGAATCGTTGCCACATCGAAACGATTCGTGGCGCGAACTCACGCATACGGTGCGGTGGAAATGGCGTCCCGCAACGGAGGCGCGCCAATAACTGGCGGCTCGCCACGTAGGCCCGCACGTCAGTAAAGTGATTCTCGCGGGTCGAAAGACCCAACGAACGGGGGAATGTTATGGACGTCAGGGCCTCAATCCTTAGTGAAGTACGTGGTCCGTGGCACACCGAGACCATCGAGATCGACGATCCGCATCCCTACGAAGTGCGGGTCAAGATGGCGTACTCGGGGATGTGTCATTCAGACTTGCACCTCCAGACCGGCGCTCTTGCGCAGGCGCCCGTCGCCCTCGAGATGATCTCGGGTCGACCGACCATGTTCCCGATCATCGGTGGCCACGAGGGTTCGGGTGTCGTGGACGCGGTCGGCGAGGGCGTGACGTCGGTCAAGGTCGGCGACCACGTGGCGACGTCGTTCATCCCATCGTGCGGCAAGTGCGAGTACTGCGTCTCGGGTCGTCCGTACATCTGCGACATGGCGGCTGGCACGCTTGCCGGACCAATGATCTCTGACGGCACCTGGCGCCACCACCTCGGCGACACCAATGTCAATCGAATGTGCAACCTGGGTACGTTCGCCGAGTACATCGTCGCGCACGAGGCGTCGGTCATCCGCGTCGAGCCGTGGTACGACCTACGGGCCGCCGCGCTCCTCTCGTGCGGTATTTCAACGGGCTTTGGCGCCGCGGTGAACCGCGGAGGCGTGAAGCCCGGCGACGTCGTCGCCGTGATCGGCTGCGGAGGACTCGGGTCGGCTGCGATCCAGGGCGCGCTGCACGCGGGCGCGCGTGCCGTCGTCGCGATCGACACCAATCAGTCCAAGATCGATCGCGCCATGAAGATTGGCGCTACGCACGGATCAACGACGACACTGGAAGCGGCCTTCACGATCCTGCCTGATCTCACGTGGGGCAAGAACTGTGACGTCGTGGTCATCACGGTCGGGGAGGCCACGAGCGAGATCATCGAACAGGCCCGCTCCATCACCGCCAAGGGTGGCGTCGTGGTCGCCGCGGGACTAGCGGCCTGGGATCAGACGTCGGTCGAGCTCAACCTCTTCATGTTCTCGATGATGAACCAGGAGCTGCGTGGCACCGTCTTCGGATCCGAGGCGCCACGTATCCAGATCCCGAAACTCCTTCGACTCCACAATGAAGGCAAGTTCATGATCGATGAGTTGGTCACGCAGGAGTATTCGCTCGACGAAGTCCAAAAGGGTTACGACGACCTGGAGTCCGGCGAGAACATCCGCGGCGTCATTCGCTTCTAGATCGCCTCGTCGCGTCGAGGCACGATAGGGGATAACCCCGACGTCACCCGGCGACGAACCCGTCGCCTAGTGGATGTTCCCGATTGTCGGCCAATGCAGTGCTACGTACTGTGAATTCAGGGAAGAACTTCGTCGTCGAACGTCGGCCGCTGCGGGCACGATCGTCCGTTCTCCCTCCAGGCGACAATGGTCGCTCGTTCGAATCAGGGTTATTGACGATTGGGAGCATTTGACGAGTTGAACTGGATCTGTATATGGAGTAGCATACTGAGTATGTTTAACTCTGTGAGGTCCAAATGAGTATCCGTCATTCGCTGCTCGCTCTCCTGAGTGAGGGCCCAAAATATGGCTTTCAACTGCGCCAGGAGTTCGAATCGAGCACCGGCGAGGTCTGGCCTCTCAATGTCGGACAGGTCTACACAACGTTGCAGCGTCTCGAACGCGACGGTTTGGCCCAGTCGGACGACGTCGAAGATGACGAGCGCCAGAAGAACTACCGGATCACCGAATCGGGTGGGGAAGAGCTGACACGTTGGCTGCGCACGCCGCCCGACCTGTCGGAGCCGCCGAGGGACGAACTGGTGATCAAAGTCCTCGTCGCCTCGCGCCTGCCTGATGTCGATGTCTATGACGTCATCCAAGTCCACCGCCGCTACATCGTCCAGTTGATGCAGCAGTGGACCCGAATGAAAGAGGACGAATCGCATTTCGATCTGGCGTTCGCCCTCGCCGTCGACGCCGAGCTGTATCGCTTGGACTCGGTCATCCGTTGGCTGGATTCGGCGGACGGTCGACTTCGTCGCGCCGCGTCTGAACCGAAGCCCGAAATCACTGTTGTCCGATCGAATCTTCCTCGAAGGAATGGAGTCCGCCGATGAGCATGCTGGAACTGCGACAAGTGTCAAAGAGTTACGGCGAGGGCGCCAACGAAGTCGACGCCATCTCGGACATCGACCTCGTCGTCGAACGTGGGTCGCTCGTCGCGATCATGGGACCGAGTGGTTCGGGTAAGTCAACGCTGTTGACAATCGCCGGAAGTCTCGAAGAGCCGACCACCGGCGAGGTCTCGATCGACGGTACGCGACTCTCGGGAATGTCGCGCAACGACAAGGCCCGTCTTCGACGCCGATCCGTTGGGTACGTCTTCCAAGACTTCAATCTCCTCGCCGGGCTTACCGCCGTCGAGAACGTCTCGCTCCCACTCGAGCTCGACGGACTGTCGATGAAGAAGGCGCGGGTCAAGGGGATGGACGCGCTCGAGCGCCTCGGTCTAGGCGAACGCGCGAACAGCTACCCCGATCAACTGTCGGGTGGGGAGCGCCAGCGCGTTGCCATCGCGCGCGCGGTGGTCGGCGAACGCAGCCTGCTGCTCGCCGACGAGCCATCCGGGGCCCTGGACTCGGTCAATGGCGAGTCGGTCATGCGAATGATCCTGTCGGCCTGTCATGGCGGCGTCGCCGCGGTGGTGGTGACCCACGACGCGAAACTCGCTTCGTGGGCCGACCGCGTGGTGTTCCTGCGTGACGGTAAAGCCGTTGACGAGACTCTGCCACCGCCGACGCCCGAAGAGCTGCTCAACCCCGAAGTCCCGGACCCGACACAGTGATGGACGACTTCCGAATCCAGTCAGAGCGACGTCCCTCTGACGGTGGGCTTCCCGCGCGACGCGCCGTGACCCGTTGGGCGTGGCGACTCTTTCGACGCGAATGGCGTCAGCAGTTCCTGATCCTCGCGCTCATCACGGTGGCGGTCGCGGCGACCATCCTGGGTTCATCGGTCGCGGTCAACAACCCGCCACCGAAAGACGCCGGGTTCGGGACCGCGCCGTATGCGGCGACCTTCACGAACTTCGGCGCGAAGACCCAAGCGTTCGTCGCCAAGGCCGAGCACGACGGCACCGTCCAGGTCATCGAGAACCAGACGTTCTCCATCCCCGGGTCGATCAATACCTACGAACT
>Ga0208480_1000508_pt1 | contig 14926 bp, 19 predicted proteins | sample NGESurshal092012_4_FD_184485 | JGI IMG/M metagenome (GOLD analysis project Ga0208480, IMG submission 184485) | Arctic peat soil microbial communities from Barrow, Alaska - NGEE Surface sample F53-1 shallow-092012 (SPAdes) | ecosystem: Environmental > Terrestrial > Soil > Wetlands > Peat ... | reverse complement strand
GGTCGGCGGGCGTGCCCTCGAAGACGATCCGCCCGCCGTCGTGCCCGGCGCCGGGGCCGAGGTCGATGATCCAGTCGGCGTGCGCCATGACCGCCTGGTGGTGCTCGATGACGATCACCGACTTGCCGGAGTCGACGAGCCGGTCGAGCAGGCCGAGCAGCTGCTCGACGTTGGCGAGGTGGAGGCCGGTGGTCGGCTCGTCGAGGACGTAGACGCTGCCCTTCTCGGTTATGCGCGTCGCCAGCTTGAGCCGCTGGCGCTCGCCGCCTGAGAGCGAGGTCAGCGGCTGGCCGAGGCGCAGGTAGCCGAGCCCGACGTCGGCGAGTCGGTCGAGGATCTTGTGGGCTGCCGGCGTGCTCGCGTCGCCCGAGCCGAAGAACTCCTCGGCCTCGGCGACCGGCATCGCGAGCACCTCGCTGATGTCCCTCCCGCCGAACTTGTACTCCAGGACCTCGGCTTGGAAGCGCTTTCCGTCACACACCTCGCAGGTCGTGGCGACGCCGGCCATGATCGCCAGGTCGGTGTAGATCACGCCGGCACCGTTGCAGTTGGGGCACGCGCCGTCGGAGTTGGCGCTGAACAGCGCCGGCTTGACGCCGTTGGCCTTCGCGAACGCCTTGCGGATCGGGTCGAGCAGCCCGGTGTAGGTCGCCGGGTTGCTGCGCCGCGAGCCCTTGATCGCTGCCTGGTCGACCGACACGACTCCGTCCCGGCCGGATACCGAGCCTCCGATCAGCGAGCTCTTGCCCGAGCCGGCCACCCCGGTGATGACGGCGAGCACCCCGAGCGGGATGTCGACGTCGATGTCGCGCAGGTTGTGCGCCGTCGCGCCGCGGATCTCCAGCGTGCCGGTGGGCGTGCGCACCGTCTCCTTGAGGGCGGCTCGGTCGTCGAGATGGCGGCCGGTGAGCGTATCGCTGGACCACAGCGCCTCGACGGTGCCCTCGAAGACGACCTCGCCGCCCGCCGCACCGGCGCCGGGGCCGAGGTCGACCGCGTGGTCGGCGATCGCGATCGTCTCCGGCTTGTGCTCGACGACCAGCACGGTGTTACCCTTGTCGCGCAGCCGCAGCAGCAGGTCGTTCATTCGGTCGATGTCGTGGGGATGCAGCCCGATCGTCGGCTCGTCGAAGACGTAGGTGACGTCGGTCAGCGACGACCCGAGCTGGCGGATCATCTTGGTGCGCTGTGCCTCGCCGCCCGACAGCGTGCCTGAGGACCGGTCGAGCGAGAGGTAGCCGAGCCCGATCTCGACGAACGACTCGAGCGTCTGACGCAGCGTTGCGAGCAGCGGCGCGACCGACGGCTCGTCGAGGCCGCGGACCCAGACGGCCAGGTCGCTGATCTGCATCGCGCAGGCGTCGGCGATGTTGACCTTCTTGATCTTCGAGGACCGGGCCGCGTCGCTGAGCCGGGTGCCGCCGCAGTCGGGGCAGGTCGTGAAGGTCACCGCCCGCTCGACGAATGCGCGGATGTGCGGCTGCATCGCGTCGACGTCCTTGGAGAGCATCGACTTCTGGATCTTTCCGATCAGGCCCTCGTAGGTCAGGTTGATGCCCTCGACCTTGATCTTGGTCGGCTCCTTGTAGAGGAGGTCGTGGAGCTCCTTCTTCGTGAACCTGCGGATCGGCTTGTCCGGGTCGAAGAAGCCGCAGCCGTTGAAGATGCGGCCGAACCAGCCGTCCATGCTGTAGCCGGGGATCGTGAGGGCACCGTCGTTGAGTGATTTGCGCTCGTCGTAGAGCGCCGTGAGGTCGATCTCGTTGACGGCGCCGCGGCCCTCGCAGCGTGGGCACATGCCGCCGGTGATGCTGAAGCTCCGCCGCTCCTTCACGGTGCCGCCGGCGCGCTGGATCGTGACCGCGCCGGCGCCCGAGATCGAGGCGACGTTGAACGAGAACGCCTGGGGGGAGCCGATCTGGGGCCGGCCGAGTCGGCTGAAGAGGATGCGCAGCATCGCGTTGGCGTCGGTCGCGGTGCCGACCGTCGAGCGGGGATCGGAACCCATCCGCTGCTGGTCGACGATGATCGCCGTTGTCAGCCCGTCCATCACGTCGACCTCCGGCCGCGCCAGTGTGGGCATGAAGCCCTGGACAAAGGAGCTGTACGTCTCGTTGATCAGCCGCTGGGACTCCGCGGCGATCGTGCCGAACACGAGCGAGCTCTTGCCCGAGCCGGAGACGCCGGTGAACACCGTCAGCCGGCGCTTGGGGATCTCGATGCTGACGTCCTTGAGGTTGTTCACGCGCGCGCCGTGCACGCGGATCAGGTCGTGGGTGTCGGCAACGTGCGGCGCAGGCGACTGCGTGTCCGTCCTCGTGGTCTTGCTCATCGTGTCTCCATTCTGCTGGGCGGGGCCGCCTTCGTGGTCTTCGTCGGCGTCGCCTGGCTCGATCTGAGCAGCTTCGAGCAGTACGTCCGGTTCTCCTTCGCTGCGCTCCGTGAAGCCTCTGGGCCCCGCCCGCGCCCGCGCCCCCGCCCCCGCCCCCGCCCCCGGGCCCGGGCACTCACGGGTCCTGAAGCAGCCCGAGGACGTTGCCATCGGGGTCGGCGACCGTGGCCACCAGGCGGCCGCCGCCGACGTCGTGTGGGGGCTCGTTCACGGTGGCACCCGCGGCGGTCACCTCAGCCAGCTTCGCGTTGATGTCCGGGACTTGCCAGTAGGCCACCGGCGAGGTCATGCCCTGCGGTCCGCCGCCGGGCACCAGCCCGATGTGCTGGCCCTCGGCCTCGAAGCCGACGTAGTAGGACTCGTCGGCCTGCGGCGCGACGCCGAGCAGGGCGGCGTACACGGCCTTGGCCGCGGCCAGGTCGGACACGGGATGCAGCACGGTCTTGATTCCCTGGGTGGAAGAGCCGGTCATGGTCGCTCCTGAGGTCGTGGGTCTGGGGGGATGTCCATGGCGGTCACGCTAGCCGCGTCTGGGGGCTCGCGCTTCTCGATTCCTGACGGGTCTGGGCACCTGTTTCGCGACGCACGTCGGCATCCCCGTGGCCGCGCGATCTTCTGATGCCGATCGGTCTGGGCTACGCGGCAGCGGCGAGTCAATGCCTACGCGGCCGCCCGGAGACCGCCTGGATGACCGCGATTGGGGTCGGCGTCGCGCTGGCCCGAAGCCCTTCGTAGTCGGCGCGGCAGGCCGGGCAGTTCTGAAGGTGGATCGCGGCGGCCGGGAAGACGGTGCCCGGGTCCCTCCCGGCGAGCTCCAGCTCGACGAGGTGCTCGAGCAGGCCGTACCCGGCCTCGCAGCCGGGGTCGGTCGGGCTGGCGGCCAGCAGGCGTCGCAGGCCGGGGATCGGAGGGGGTGACCTGCGTGGGCGCACCTCAGGCCGGGCCGATGTGCCCCGCCTCGTCGATCGTGAGGTCTCGGTCGACTCCGTGAGCGACCACGGTCTGGCCGGACGCCTTGAGCTGTACTGCGCCGTCGAGCGCGACCGTGACCTGGTCGGGCTCGAACGAGACCATCCCGGCGATCCGTAGCATCTCCTCGACCGGCGCTCGGTAGGACCACGCCGCGAGGCGTGTCTCGCCGATGTCCCAGTAGGTGGCGATTCCCTTGTAGGGGCAGAACGTCCGGCGCGCTGCCGGCGTGAGCGCGCGGGAGTCGACGTCGGCCTCAGGGACGTGCCATGAAAGTCCCATGCTCGGTATGTGGGATCGCCCACCCGGGTTCTTACCGTGCTGGTTCTCAAAGGCGTCAGCGCGCGCGTCTACGGTTGCCAAAGCGTCGGCGCGCTCGTCGCCGGACGGCGCCTAAGATGACTGCGATGGCCCCCAGCGTGAGCTCAGGCGAGTCTTCGGCTCCGGCGGCTCGGGCTGTCGGGAGCGACACGCAGCACTGGGTCGAAGGCCTTCGCTCGAGCAGCCCGCACTTCCGCCGGACCACGGCCGAGTTGCACGCGCTGCTTCTGCGCGTGGCCCGCTACGAGCTGGGGCGTCGCCGCCACGCGCTTGGCTCGATCGGCGGGCCGGAGCTGGACGACCTCGCCCAGCAGTCGGCGAGCGACGCGATGCTGAGCATCCTGTCCAAGCTGGAGGAGTTCCGCGGGGCGAGCCGGTTCACGACGTGGGCGTACAAGTTCGTGATCTTCGATGTGTCGGCCAAGGTCGCCGGCCATGCGTGGCGCCATCATCGGCCTGAGGAGGAGCCCGCGTGGGAGCAGGTCCCGGACGCCTTCGCCGCGCAGCCGGTGCAGAGCGCCGAGCGTCGCGAGCAGCTGACCGTTCTCAGCCAGGCGATCAACAGCGAGCTGACCGATCGTCAGCGTCAGGTTTTCGTGGCCGTCGCCCTCAACGACGTGTCGATCGATGTCCTGGCGCTGAAGCTCGGCTCCAACCGCAACGCGCTCTATAAGAACCTCTTCGACGCGCGGCGCAAGCTCCGCGCGTGCCTGGCTGCTGCGGGTTACCCACTCCCCGCCGAGGAGGTGAGCTCGTGAGCGAGCGAGGTCTCGACGATCTGCTGGGGGTGCAGGACGGGGACGCGGGGTGCATCGCGGGCGAAGCGATCCTCGACCAGTTCGCGGATCTACAGCTCGCGGGAGATGACCCGGCCGCGGTCTTCCCCGGCACTGCGGTCCACCTCCGGAGCTGCCCGGGTTGTCGCGCCGATTACGAGGGCCTGGTCGACGCGGCCCGCCGCTTCGGCGCCCCGCCGGAGTAGGCGCCCCGCCGGAGTAGCTCTGGGCCCGATCCGTCGCCAGGGTCGGTAAGAAGCGCCGGCCGCGGCGCACTGTCCAGGGGAGACCTCGCGGACGGGCCGCCAACCCGGCGGCCTCGCCGACAGGGGACCACGACAGAAGATGGAGGGCCAGATGGCCGGCTCACTGAAGGACAAGACCGTACTCGTCATAGGTCGCGGCAGCGGCATCGCCCGCGGTATCGCGCTCGCCGCTCGGGAGGAGGGCGCCAACGTGATCGTCGCGGGCCGCCGGCGGGAAGCCCTTGAACGCGCCTACGCCGGAGAGGCGGCGATCGGAACCGAAGCCGTGGACCTCACCGATGACGCCTCGATCTCCGCGCTCGCCGCTCGGGTCGGCCGCGTCGACCACATCGTCTCGACCGCGTCCGCTCGCGCTCGCGGTCAGATCGGGGACCTCGAACGTGACCAGGTCCGGCTCTCCTTCGACACGAAGGTGATTGGCCCCCTGATGCTGGCGCGGGCGTTCAGCTCCCAGATCAATGAGGGCGGATCGCTGCTGATCTTCTCGGGGGTGGCGGCCTTCAAGATCGAGGTCGGGACGCTCGCCGTGGCGATCACAAACGCCGCGGCGGACACCCTGACGCGGTCACTCGCGGTCGAGCTGGCCCCGATCCGGGTCAACGCGATCTCGCCCGGCGTGATCGACACCGGGGCGTGGGACGCGCTCGGTGACGAGCGCAAGGCGGCGATGTTCGCCGAGCTCGGACAGACCAACCCGGCCCGGCGGATCGGCGGGGCAGAGGACGTCGCCAGCGCGGCGGTCCTGGCGATGACGAACACCTTCATGACGGGCCTGACGATCCACGTCGACGGCGGCGAGCGGCTGGTCTGAGTCGTGGCGAGCACAGCGAACGACGGGCCCGCCGGGACACTACTCGCGGTCAACGTCGGCGGGCCACGCGACGTGGCGTGGCAGGGCCGCACGGTTCGGACGGCGATCTGGTATCGGACGGACTCCTACCGGTACTGGTCCGAGCACCTGGACCGCCAGGACTTCACGAGCGGGCTTGCTGAAGGCACGACCGGCGGGGTTCGGATCGTCGCAGCCGCGAAATGCGTTTAGGTCGGCCCCTTCGGGCGCCACGCCCCGCTCGGGAGGTCGTGCCCCTGGTTCAGGGCGCTGTCGTCGGGCGCGCGCGCCACGAGCTTGGCCAGCGCCTTCGCCAGCGCCTCGGCATACATGACGTCGCGCTTCTTCTCCTGGCGCTCGGCAACCTTTTCGGCGAGCTCGAACAGCTCCTCCGGGATCTCGATGGTCACGTACGCCGACGCGCTACGCACGTACATCCGGCTGCGCAGCGCACCCGCCGTCGCGTGCTTGGTGACCTCGATGTAGCGCTCGATCGCCTCTGCATAGAGCACATCGATGGGCTTGTCGACTTGCTCGGCCGCCGTGGCAGCCAGCTGCAGTAGCTCCTCGGGCTGTTTGAGCTTCACGGTTCGCACGCGCAAAATTATATTTCGCACGAGGCTCGCGTGCGAGGCCTCCTGGCGGTCGCGCGCTCCGCCGCGGAGTCCGCCGGCCAAGGATCACCTCCACTCAAGCGAACCACCTTCTCCGGAGCAAACTGCTGGCGTCGCGCCGCGGTGTCCGTCGAGCGACCGGCAGGCGCGCCCAAGGCGGCCCGATGGCCGGCGAGTGGGTCACGGCCGGGTGAGCGGTGGTTTCGCCAGGGCCTATGCGCCGTGATGGGCTGTCCTCCGGCCATCGGGCCTGGGTTCCCGGGACATCCGTGTATATACTTGAGAGGTGAAGATCGTCAAGATTCGCCGTGTCGGCAACAGCAACGTCGTCTCGATCCCACGCGAGCTTGAGGCCCGAGGCTACGCCCCGGGGACCTCAGTGCTTGTCGAAGAGCTCGACGGAGGCGAACTGCGGATCATGCCCACGAAGCAGGTACGCCAGCGGATCCGCAGCGCGGGGGAGCACGTCGTGGCCGAGCATACGCAGGCGTTGAGGATTCTCGCCGAGCACGATCCCGACAGCGAGCACTCCGCAGGGTAGGGCTCAGCCTCAGCGGACGAGGAGGCCGGCGAGAGCGAGCCGATCTATCTCGAGCTTGTCGACGCAGTAGAGCTTTGCGGACTGATCATCGGCGCGACCGCAGGCCAGGCCGCCGACCAGCTGCGCGACGCGGCGGGTCTGCAGAGTGCGCTCGCGCGGCCACAGATGTACGCGCACTACGAGGCCGCCGAGACCTCGCTCTGCAGGCCTGCGTTCTCGCGCACGGCATCGCAGAGAGCCAGACATTCGTCGACGGCAACAAGCGACTGGCACTCGTCGCGATGCTGACCTTTCTCTCCGTCAACGGATACCGCGTCGAGGCTTCTGATCGTGACCTCGCTCAGTGGATCATCAGCTTCAGCGTCCGTGCAACGCCGGAGCAGGTCGCGGAACGTCTGCGCTCAGCGTTGCGACCGAACTCGTAGCAGCGGGCCAGTGATGTACCCGCCGGACCGGGATCGGGGCCGTTCCGCTGCGGGATTCCGCTGCGGCGCGGCGGATCGGCTACTCGGGATGCCAGGCGGTGGTCTCCGCCCATTGCTCAGCACGACCGGTGATCTCTCGTATCACGCCGGTCTTGGCGGCGGCGTAGGCGTTCATGTCTGGCCAGTTGCGCTCAGCGAGTGCCCGCTTGGCGCTGGCGTACCGCGCCCTGTCGTCGGCATCGCAGCGCAGCCAGTCGCGAAACAGCAGGTGACGCCGCTCCCAATCGCCACCCCTGGAGCAGATGTGGACGTGAACATCCAGCGTGCGGGTCCCAAGCATCCGATGCCCCGGCTCGCGCACGCGCAGCACGTACCCGGCGAACTCGAGCGCCGGAACGTAGCCGGCCTCGTCGCCCGGGTCAGCCACGCTCAGGTCGATGTCGATGATCGGCTTCGCCGGGAGTCCCTCGACCGCGGTCGAGCCGATGTGATCGATCCGGAGCGCCCGTCGCCCCAGCGCATCCGCGATGCGAGCCCTCTCGCGCGCGAAGACCGGACGCCACGATAGACCCACGCGGGGCTCCCCGACCCGTGCGCTTCGTGGTCCGGACCGCCCACCGCGGTGTAGCGCACCCGGCGTCTGAGAGATCAATCCGCGAGGAGAGCGCCAACGCGGTCAGTGTTGCTGCCGGGGCGTGGCCGCTGCACTGCGCCGTCGCGAACGGCGCGACGGTTCGCCGGCGTCAGCCTGTGCGGTAGCGCAGGCCGTCGAGCGCGACGCTGAGGATCCGATCGACGGTGGCCGCATCCGCGTTCTGGATCTTCGCGATCCCGCCGACCATCGGCACCACGTCGTCGATCGTGACGTCGCGTCGCACGGCGCCCGCTTCCTGGGCGCGTTTGAGGAGCGGCTCGCCCGCGCCGTAGAGCGCCACGCGACAGCTGTTGAAGACCTCGGTGTCGCGGTTGGCCGCGAAGAGTTCCTCGGCGAGTGCCTGCTTGGTGGTCATGTAGGCGACGAACCGGGCCAGCCAGCCGACGAGGGCGTCCCACGGCTCGGCTGTGCGCAGGTCGTCGGCCGAGCGGCACAGCGTTTCGACCTCCTCGAGGTAGACGGCCTCGATCAGGTCGCCGCGTGTCGGGAAGTGGCGGTACAGCGTCCCGATGCCGACGCCGGCGCGTCGCGCGATGTCCTCGAGCGAGGCCGAGCGGTCGCGTTCTGTGAAGGCTGTGCGGGCGGCGGCGATCAGGTGGTCGTAGTTGCGGCGCGCGTCAGCGCGTTTGGGGCGGCGGGAGAGAGCTGATTGTTGCGTTTCGGTAACGGTCATCGCGTGGGCCTTGTAAAGCGGAGGGTCCCTCCTTTATAGTTACCAGAAGCGGAGGCTGGCTCCATATCGAAGGACGGGAGGCAGCCTCCATTTTAGGCGCATTTCGGAGCGAAAGGGAAATAAATGAGGCAAGGTCCACTGGCGGGCCGCTATCCGGCCGCTGCCGCGATGGTGATGTTCGCCCTGATCCCATACCTGGCGCTGTCGGCGGCAATCGGACCGGTCACCCCGATCATCGGCCGCGATCTGCAGATGAGCCCGCAGGCGATGAGCCTCGGCGCCGGCATGGCCAATGCGGCATACGCGATCGGGACGGTGATCGCGGTCCAGTTCGCGCAGCTGCTGCGCCAGCGGCGGATCATGCTCGTCTACGCCACGCTGCTGGTGATCGGGTCGGTCCTCGCGGCGGCGGCGCAGAATCCCGCGATGTTCATCGCCGGCCACGTGCTGCAGGGCCTGTGCACGAGCCTCCTGCTGATCGCAGCTGTGCCGCCTCTGGCGCTCGGATTCGGCGTCGAGAGGTTCCGCTCGACCGCGGTGATCATGAGCATGTGCATCTTCGGCGCGGTCACGGTCGGTCCCGCGATCGGCGGCGTCCAGGCCGAGGCCAACGCCTGGCGACCGCTGTTCTGGGTCGTCGCCGCGATCTCGGCGGGAGCCTTCGTCCTGGCGCTGTTGACGTTCGAGGACACGCCCCCGGCCGACCTGAGCGCTCCTCGCAGCCCGCTGGCCATCGGGCTCGCGGCCGCGGGTTCGATCGCCGCGTTCTTTGGAGCTTCCGAGCTTCTCACGCACAAGTTCCTCGAGGTCCGGACCTCCGGCCTGCTCGGCGGTGGGCTGGCGCTGATCGTCGGGCTGATCGCGCACCAGTACCGGGCCAGGCGAGCGCTCCTGACGGTCCGCCCGATGCTAACGAGCACGATCCCCGTCGCGGGAATCGTCCTGGCGCTGTGCGCCGCCGCGGCGTCGATCTCCGCGACGGCGCTGACGGCGAAGCTCCTCGCGGCGCGGTACGGCCCGCTGCACGTCGGGCTCCTGTACCTGCCGGAGCTGGCGGGCGCGGTCCTCACCGCGGTGCTGCTTGGCGTGGTCATCGACAAGCGGGCGCTGCAGTACCTGCCGTTGGCGGGAATGGGCTTCCTGGCCGCGGGCATCGCGGTGTTCCGCATCGAGCTGCCACCGACCCAGGCGCTCACGCTGATCGGCTCGGGGCTGACCGGGATCGGCCTCGGCGCCACCGTCGCGCCGGCGCTGTTCGCCGCGGGCTTCTCGCTGCCGGCCGCCACGCTGCAGCGTGTGTTCGCGATCGTCGAGCTGCTGCGTGCCGTCGCCGCGTTCATGATCGCGCCGGTGTTCGCGCACTTCGCCGTCACCGTCGGCGGCAACGTCCGGTCGGGCACCGGCATCGCGCTCTGGATCGGCCTCGGACTCGCGATCGCCGGAGCTGCCGTGCCGGTCCTGATCTACCTGCTCGGAGGAGCACGGCCCGAGACGCCTCAACTCGAGCGGTTCCTGGGCGGCGAGGGCCCGGCGTGGCACTCGCCGACCCTGCTGGCCGCGCGCAACCACGCTACGCGCCTACGCCCGGCTGAGGCCTCGGTGCAGTCGTGAGCGGCGTCCACGGATCCGGTCCCGTGGTCTTCGCCTACGACGGCTCTGACCTGGCCAAGCAGGGAATCGAGGAGGCAGGCCGCCTGCTCGAGGCGGGCTGCGAGGCGCTGGTCGTGACGGTGTGGCAGCCGTTCGACGTCGGGTTCCTGCCCGTCGGCGGGATGCAGTTCGACGCGGCGCAGATCGCCGACGTTCGGGCGGCGGCCGCGCAGACCGCAGCCGCGGGCGCGGCCCACGCCGAGGCCGCGGGCTTCCGCGCCCGCAGCGCGGAGGTGGAACGCTCGCCGATCTGGAAGGGCATCGCCGAGCTCGCCGACGAGCACGACGCACGCCTGATCGTCCTCGGCTCGCACGGCCGCAGCGGCCTTGCGGGGGTTTTCGTCGGGAGCGTCACGAGCGCCGTCGCGGCGCACTCACGCCGCTCGGTGCTGATCGTGCACCGCGGATCATGAGCGCGGCGTCCGACACGCGCCGCCTGCGCCGGAGTCTCGCAGCGGTCGAGTCGCGATACGTGCGCGACCTCGCCCGCCGCGGCCGCGGCGGATCGCAGGCGCCGCCGGGGATCGCAGGTCGCGCAGGCGGCGCCACAGCCGGGCGCGGGGCCCGGCGGGACGCTCCGGAGCCGCACAAGTCCGGGCGGCCGGTACGCGGGGCACCATAAGACCGCTCCTATCGCGTGGATCCAGCCGTCTCGCCCGACGCCTCGCGGGCTCTCGCACGGGTCGACGTCCGGGAGTCGGGGCGCGCCGGTTGCAGGCGTTCGCTTGGCCTGAGAGCAGGTGCCACGCGACCAAGCGCCCAGCGTGCGCATGTCGACGCGGTAACGCCCGTGGCGGTCAGCGTCGTCGTCCAGGTTGGCCAGCAACTCACTCGATGCGCGAGGCGGCTCCTCGATCGGGATGGTCAAGTGCCGCGGGGGCGTCTTTCGGCGCTGGTGGCGGCGGCCTCGAAGCGCACGAGGAGCTCGTCGGTGCTGGAGTCGTCCAGCATGAGCCTGGGGATTGGCATTGGCGTGACGCTCGTAGAGTTAGGGCCTCGCTGAGGCGCGCACAGAGCTACGAAACCGCTGCCCCGCCCACGACTCCGGCCCGCAGCGGGCCCGCCGGCGCCACGTGGAGTCACGACGCATCCCGCACGGCGCGTGCTCGCCGAGCCTCCGATTGCTCGCTTGGTTGGTCGGCGCCCGTCGCGCGATCGGCTTGGCGACGGTCCGATCCAGAGGCCGGCCAATCTTTGACGCCGGTCGCCGCGAACTCAGCGGGGCCATTGGCGGCGCTTGGTGGCGGCCGCAGAGTGTTCAGGTGAGGAATCGGATCGTGCAGCGTGGTCCAGGCGCGTTGGCGAGCCGGCCGTCGCCGGTCAGCAGCTCGCAACCGAGCAGTTCGGCGAGCGCGACGTAGGCGGCGTCGTATGTAGTGAGGTTGGCCCGCAGTTCGTAGGCGCGGCGCATGAGTAGCAGCGTTGGGTAGCGATCGAGGTAGAGGTCTTCGAGATCCTCGATGGCAACGGCAAAGCGCTGCTCGCTGATGGATCCCGCGAGCCAGCGCTTGCGAAGCACGGCCGTCGTCTCGACATCGACGAGGTCCGGCGCTGCCAGCTCGCCGGCAGCGCGCAGCTCCGTGCGAGCCCGGTGCCCATCGGTACCATCGTCGCCAATCGCGTTAGCGAGCACGCTCGCGTCGATGACGATCAACCCCGCGAGCGCTCCTCGGCAAGGTCATCGAGAGCCTGCGCGAGGCCGACGGTGCCGCCGGCGCGTCGCTCGATCCGGTCCAACACCTCGCCGAGGCTTGGCCGGTGAGCGATTCTTGTGAGCTCGCGCGTGACGTACTGTTGCAGCGACTGGCCGTCCCGCTTAGCTCGCTGCTGGAGAGCCGCGTGGACATCGTCAGGGAGATCACGGACAAGCAGATTGGCCATTGCTTGCAAAATGCTATCACGCGCATGTGCGGTCTTGGCGCGACTCGCGACGACGACGACTGCGCTGTGTTCGGCCGGCAGTCTCGAACCCCAATCTTCACGACGGCGGCCTTCTCGGGTGTGCGTCTGGGCGAGCTGCGGGCGCTTCGTTGGCGGGACGTCGACTTTCCGAAGCGGATCATCCACGTGCGCCGGTCGTACACGATGGGTCTCGAGGACGTGCCGAAGCCGGGCAGGTGAGGGCGGTGCCGATGATCGACCAGGTCGCGCGAGTGCTCGACGAGGTCAGCCGGCGAGGCCACCTCGTCGGCGTCAACGACCTCGTGTTCCCCGGGCCGAACGGCACGTTCTTCGAGGACTCGGCCCTGCGCCGTCGCTACTACCGGGCGCTGGAGGCGGCTGGGATCGAGCATCTGCGCTGCCACGACCTGCGCCACACGTTCGGCACGCTCGCCGTCCGGGCTTTCCCGCTGTCAGACGTGAAGGCGTACATGGGCCACGCAGACATCGCGACGACGATGATCTACGTGCATCACGTGCCGCAGAACGATGCGGCGGACAAGCTCTCGCGGCTGCTCGAGGCGCAGACCGGGGCGACGAGTCCCGCGGCACTCGACAAGCTGCTCGGCGATTGAGCCGGCGCCGAAGCTGGGATGGTTGAGTCCGGCCCACCGGCCCCGCGTCGTCGCTGGCGTGGCTACGAGACGGCCGCCGGTCGCAGTCCGGTCGAGGAGTTCATCGACGACCTTTCCGACGGTGACGCTGCCGCGGTCTTGGCCGGGATGCAGGGGGTGCGGACGCAAGGTCTGGTCGCCGCCCGGCATCTTGAAGACGACATCTGGGAGGTTCGGGTAGACGGCGACCGCGTGATCACCGCATCCTGTTCGCCGAGGAGGGCGGTCGTGGTCAGGTGCTGCTCGCGTTGGAGGGGCTCAAGAAGAAGACCCAGAAGACGCCGCGCGGGACGATCGAGCTTGCGAAGCGGCGCCTGGCGGACTGGCGACGGCGCGGCGACGCGAAACGTGTCGCGCAGGGAAGGCGGCCTCTCCACCGATGAGTCCCCTCCCACCTATCGCATAGATGGGATACCGTAAACGGTATCGTTTGCGGAGGACGAGCTGATGACCGAGCCTGATTTTCTAGACAAGATGATCGCCAAGCGCACGGCGCGGAACCCGGACTTCCCTAGTCTGCTCGCCGCCGCTGTTCGACGCCGCGAGCTGCTCCGCGCGCTCGCCGAGCGACGCGAGGCACAGCGTCGGTCGCAGACGGCCGTTGCCGCCGCGATGGCGACGTCGCAATCCTCGGTGGCCAGGCTTGAGACGACGGCGACCGACGCGAAGATATCGACCGTCGAGCGCTACGCAGACAGTCTGGGCTACGTCGTGCAATACCACTTGATCCCAGTCGAGAACGGCGCCGGCACGCCGCCCGTCGTCGTGCATTGAGGCGCGAACCGAGCCATGGGGCCCTTGGACGAGTCGCGCGCCGGCTCGTCGTGCTCTGACGAGATGCACGGATCCAGCCCCGGCGTCCCTCTGTCGTCTGCCGCATCGTGTTCGCCGACAGCGACGTGCGCGACGTGAACATCGCTCCTCTGCTCGACACGGCGGCGTTCGCGCCGCTCCGCGATCCGGCCAAGTTCGGTTAGGTGAGCGTTGATGAGGAAACCGGGACACTCGTCTGGCCGAAAGACGTCGACCTAGATCCTGACGTGATCTACGCCGCCAACGGGCAGGAGACCATGAGCCCGAGCAGCAGCCGACACGATCACGTTCCTACCCCCGGCGACCGAGGTGCGTGATCGCCTGGGCGACGTCATGATCGCGCGAGTGGAACAGGCCACAGCGCTGGTCCGACGCCGGATGATCGGGTTGTCGCCGACGCGATCGTAAGCCCGACAACGTCGAACTGAGCAAACCGACCGTCCGCGGCGACGCTCACGGACGGCTGCCGAGAGCAGTCGAGGGCTCCCGCCCTCCGGCTTGCTCCTGGCTGCGGCCGGCGCCGGCGCGTAGGCACACGGGTCAGATCAGCGCCGTCACGCGAGCCTTGGATCACGTCGGTCTAGGTGCCGGGCATCGACAATGCCGAGGATCATCGATAGACCGCCAGCCTCGATAACCCGGCCTCCAGGCTCGGCGGTCGACGTTCCGGACCCGGGACAGGACAGCGCGGTGCTCGCCGCCCCCGGTCAGGCCGCGGTTAAATCGGCCTGCCTCAGTTGGCAAGATCAGCCCGCCCGGGTGCATACTTGGTCTCTGATGAGCGATTCGATGACGCTGACGGCCGTGTTCACGCCCGACGAGGACGGCTGGACGATGGCGCAGCTCGCGGAGTGGCCTGCCGTCGTGACCTGCGGGCGTACGGTCGAGGAAGCGCGCGAGATGCTGCTGGACGCGGCGCGCGAGATGATTGCGTCCTACCGCGAAGAGGGCCGAGAGCCGGCGATCGGCGGCGGCCACGTCGAGTCGCTGACGATCAGCCTCGCCGCTTGAAGCGGCGCGAGCTCGAAGTTCACCTGCGCGCACACGGATGCGAGGTTCTTCGCGAGGGCGCGAACCACGCGATCTGGGGCAACGCTGCCCGCGACCTCCGAGCGCCGGTCCCGCGTCACCGCGAGATCCCCCTCGGAACCGCAAGGCGACGATGCGGTCGTCCGGTCCGACTCGCGTTGCCGACCGAAGCGCTTGCGCCCACTGAGAAGGAGTCAGCCGGCGGCACCTCGCGAGACGGTGGCGGCGGGGCCGCGCTTGGACGCGAATCGACCGCCGGTTTCGGTACCCATTCGGTACCTTTGCCTGCTATCGGCGGGGACCGCTTGAATCAAATACCGTAGGCGTTCAGTCCCCCTCGGCTCAGGTGAGCAGGGGAACTGGAGCGCCGATGCCGTGGGCGGCGTGAAGGTCGGTGAGGTAGTCGAAGAGGCTGCGC
>Ga0208480_1000505_pt1 | contig 14959 bp, 19 predicted proteins | sample NGESurshal092012_4_FD_184485 | JGI IMG/M metagenome (GOLD analysis project Ga0208480, IMG submission 184485) | Arctic peat soil microbial communities from Barrow, Alaska - NGEE Surface sample F53-1 shallow-092012 (SPAdes) | ecosystem: Environmental > Terrestrial > Soil > Wetlands > Peat ... | reverse complement strand
GTGCCGATACAGACGATCCTCGATGCCGCCCAGGAGCACGAAGCGACCGCGATCGGGCTCTCCGCTCTGCTCGTGTCCACCTCCAAGCAGATGCCGGCGTGCATCCAGGAGCTGCACGCCAAGGGCATGCAATACCCGGTGTTGATCGGCGGCGCCGCGATCAACCGGGCCTTCTCCTATCGCGCCCTCTATCCCGGCGGCAAGGAATCCGAGGAGCAGTATGGCCCCGGCGTCTTCTATTGCAAGGACGCTTTCGAGGGGCTGTCGGTGATGGATCAGCTGATCGACGACGCCGCCCACGAAGCGCTGCTTCAGAAGCTCCGCACGGGCGCTACCGCCTTCCGCGAGAAGGGCGAGGCGCCGGAGGAGGTGCTCAACTTCGCCGATAACTCCGTGCGCTCCGCGGTCACCACCGACAGGCCAATCCCGAGTCCTCCGTGGTGGGGTGTGCAGGAGGTGCCAGTGGACATGGAGGAGGTCTACGCCCACCTCGACACCCACGTCCTGTTCAAGCTGCACTGGGGCGGCAAGGGCGTCAAGGGCGAGGCCTGGCGAGAGCTTGTCGACGAGAACTTCAGGCCCCGCTTGGAGCGCATGTGGGCAGAGCAGGACTATCTGCACCCGCGCGCCCTGCTCGGCTTCTTCCCTTGCTACGCGCAGGGCAACGACATCGTGGTGCTCGATCCCCAGGACCGCAAGACCGAGCTGACCCGATTCGTATGTCCGCGCCAGCCGAAGGGCGACCGTATCTGCCTCGCCGACTTCTTCAGGCCTGCGCTGGACGCCGACGGCGCGCCTTCGGCGCAAGGCAGCCCGCCAGCTGAGCTCGACGTGATCGCCGTGCAAGCGGTGACCGTCGGCTCTGAGGTGACCGAGCTAATGGCCAAGCTCGAGACCGACGGAGAGTTCGCCGAGCAGCTGTTCGTGCACGGTCTCGGCGTGCAGACCGCGGAGGGACTGGCCGAGTGGCTGCACTGGAAGGCGCGCGAGATGCTGTCAATTCCGAGCACTCAAGGCAGGCGTTATTCGTGGGGCTACCCGGCAGTGCCCGAGCAATCTGAGCACCTCAAGGTGGAGAAGCTGCTCGGGCTGGAGCAGATCGGCATGACCATCTCAGACGGCTACGCGCCGATTCCCGAGCAATCCACGCTTGCACTCGTAGCCCACCACCCGCAGGCGATCTACTTCGGCACCCGCCAGGGACGGCTGCTCCCGGACGGCTCGCCCGACGACGTGATCAAGGGCTCCTATCGCGATCCCTCCTTGTTCGGCGAGCTGGATGATGTGGATCCACCGGAAGGCGCGGTTGAGTCTGAGGATCAGCCGGCCACCGCGGGCAGCGGGGCCTGAGCGTCCTCTCCCTCCAGCAAAGCTAGCTTCTGCGGACGCGAGAGCCGCTTGATGCGAGCCTCCTCGCGCATCGCGGCGCCCCTGTTGGGCATCAGCCACACGGCCGCCAGCTCCACGGGCAGCCTGCTGGCGGTGTATCGGCTGGCCTTGCCCCTCGCATGCTTAGCGAACCGCCGCTCGAGGTCATTCGTCCAGCCTGTGTAGAGCGATCCATCTCGACAGCGCAACATGTAGACGCAGGCGTCGCTCATCGACCTGCATCGTACCGGCAGCGAATCGCGGATAACGGAAAAAAGATGGCGTAAATCGCGGAACATAGATGCCGTAAATTACGGAAAATATAGACCGAAATCGCGGAAAATAAGGTAGGGTGTGGCATGCCCACGAGGTCAAGGCGGCGTCGCGCGTGCTGGGCGGTGACCTAGAAAGTTTGGTCAAGCTCAAGCGCAAGCTCGGATCGCAGTTCTTGGGAGGCGTGGTGCTCTACACGGGTACTCGGGCCTACAGCTACGAGAGCGATCTGCACGTCTTGCCAGTCGACAGACTGTGGCGCCCACGTTCGTCTTAGACCCGGGCGTCACTCACGACTGGACTTGCGAGGGCGCCCTGCGTACGCCCCCCGGCAACGGAGGCAGCTTGACCGGCGCAGCGTGCATCGTGCGCAAACGCACGTCTTTCCAGGAGAGCCCCTCGCCGACGAGGGCGGGCATGCCCATGATGACGGCGGTGGCGACCTCGACGGCCTGCAAGACGATCCCGTAGGCGAGGGCGTCGGCCGTGGGCACGTGGTAGGCACCGGCCAGCACCGCGACGCAGGCCGCTTGGAAGACGCCTACGTTGGCGGGCGTGGCGGGGATGACGGCGGTGACGTTGACGGCGAACAGGACCGCGGCGGCGGCGGCGAGACCCGCCTTGTTGTCCAACCCAAGTGCCATCAGGAGAAGCCAGCAGGACATCCACTGCAGACCCCAAGCCGACAGCTGCAGCAGCGTCGCCGTCCCGGCCTGGCGCGGGTTGCGAAAGACGCGCAGGCCCGCCCTTACGCGGACGAGCGCGGCGCGCACGCTGGCGAGCAGGCGCGCGAGCCGCCGTGAGCGCGAGACGGCGGCAGCGGGCACGAGCACGGGTGCGAGCAGCAGCGCGAGGAGAACGCCAAGGGGAGCCAAGGCGACCGCTAGCAGGGCGCTGGTGTGGTTGCCGGCGAAGCTGACGCTCGACAGGGTGATGGCGCCGAGGATCGCGAGGGCGAGCAGGTTGAGCAAGGTTTGGGAGACCATCGTGCCTAGCACGACTGGAAGGGTCTCGCGCGCACGACCGATGCGCCGGGCGACGATCAGGGCACGCGAGGGCTCTCCCAGACGCGCGGGCAAGGTGGCGGACATGAGCACGCCGATGAACGTCCCCTGCAGAGCATCGCGCCGTCTTGCCACACGCCATGTGGGCGCGGCCCTGAGGATCGCGTGCCAGGCGATGCCGCGTACGAACATCGAGGCGCACATCACCCCCACGCCCGCTGCCACCAGCCCGGGCGAGGACGCGACGAGGCTCGCGGCCACGTTGGTGACGCCAATCTTCTGCAGGGCGAGATAGGCGAGCGCGATGCCGACGAGCGAGCTGGCGAGCAAGGCCACGCGAGAGAGCACTCGCACGGCCCGCCGCCTGATGCGCGGCGCGGGCTCCAGACTGGGCAGGCGCCGTGCGCGCACTCGGGGACGCAGGTCGGCCGGCGCGAAGCCATGGCGCACGGCTAGGCGCTCGATACGCGTGGCAGGCTGGCCGACGGCGATGGCTTGTTCGTAGACCTCGGCAACCTCTTCGGCGACATGCGCCCAGGAGAAGCGCTCGGCGCGCTCACGCGCGGCTATCGCCATCGCTGCCCGGCGGGCCGGTTCTAGTGCAAGGGCGCGCAGCGCCTCAGCCAAGGCAAGTGCGTCGCCGGGCGGCACGAGCAGGCCCTCGACTCCGTCGCGCACGACGTCGCGGTAGCCGGGGATGTCGCACGCCACGACGGGTGTGGAGGCGGCGAACGCCTCGGTCAGGACCATGCCGAAGCTCTCTCCGCGCAACGAGGGCGCGCACAGGACCTCGGCGCGGGCCAACTCGGCGTGCTTGCGCTCCTCGGAAACCTTGCCGAGCGCACGAACGCCACGGTCGTCGAGCAGCATCGGGGCGATCTCCTCAGCGCTTGCCCCGACGAGCGTGAGCGTGGCGGGCACGTGCTCGCGTAGGGCCTCGAATGCGCTCAAAAGAATAGGCAGGCCCTTGCGCTCGACGGCCTGGCCGATGAACAGGATTTGGAGGGAGGATTGGTCGTGCGTGTCGGCAAGAACACGCGTCTCGCCAAGCCCGGCGGGACTCGATCCCGTCGCCGACGGGTTCGTGCGTGCCTCGTCGACCGCGGCGTCGAGCAAGACCCCGTTGGGCACGACGCGGTAGTGGCCCCCGTAGAAGCGCCGGGCCGTCCAGGCGGCGGCCTCGGACACGGCGATGCGCGCGTGCAGGCGGTTCATTCGCCGCCGCCCGTCGAACACGAGCGCCCCGAGGCCATTGGATATCTGGTTGGTGGAGTACGTATGAAAGGTGCCGACCAAGGGCAAGTCGCCGCTCGACATGAGCGCGTCCCAGCCGATCATGGGGACGATCGGCTCGTGGATGTGGGCTACGTCATACCCGCCTTGGCGCAGCTCGCGGCGGAGCGCAAGGATCGCGGTGGGCAGGCCAGTGAGGTTGGAGACCGCGCCGTTGGCGGGAACCCCGAAGGTGCGTCCGAGCGAAACGAAGTTCTCGGGCGGATCGAGCCGCTGCGGCCGGGCGCCACGGTGGACGCGACGAGAGAAGGCGTCGTCGGGATCGTACGGCGCGAGGATGCTGGTTTCGTGGCCCTGGGCGACCAGCTCAGCCGAGAGCGCCTCGATATGGCGCGTTACGCCGCCGGGATAGGTCCAGGAGTACGGCGAGACAAGGGCAATCCGCACGGGTGAACTGTATCGGGCCGGAGGACGAAGTCACCGCTGTCCCAATCCGGCAGGCTCGTCGGATAGGAAGACATGGCCACTAGAATCCGAGACATGACGATGCGCGAAAGGGCTCTCAAGCTTGTCGAGGAACTGCCCGAGTCCCGCCTGGAGACTTTGATCGAGTTTCTCGCCTCTGAGCAGAAGCCCGGAGATGTCATCGACGAGTGGGGCAACCTCTCAGCGATGACCAGAGCATCCACGGCCAGGACGATGCGGCGGCTGGAAGAACAGGAGCAACAAGCCGGACACGAGCCGTAATGAACCGTGGCGCGACATTTGGTGGTATGAGCCACCCGAGAGCAAGGGCCTACCCGCGCTTGTCGTAACGCGCCAAGGCGCAATCGCGAGCCTCCGAGAAGTGTTCGTGGTGCGTGCTACGACCAACATCCGAAACCTCGAGACATAGGTCGAGCTTGGACCCGAGGACGGGATGCCGAGCCAATGTGTCCTGAACGCCGATCACACCAAAACAGTCGAGAAAGCCTTCTTTACCGAGCGCATCACGAAACTTGGGCCGGCAAAGATGGCACAAGTTTGCCGCGCGCTCTCACTTGCTCACGGCTGCTGACCTGAGGGCGATTTGATCGGGGCCGTCTGCCATGATGAGCGACCTATGGCCGAGCGCCACTTCGTCAAGTACACCTTCCTCGAGCTCGACCCGGCCTGGCGCCGCCTGGACCTGGACGCGCGCGCGGAGCACAAGCGCGAGTTCATGGCCGCCTGCGAGGACTTCGCCGACGGCCATCTCCTTCAGGCCTTCTCGCTCGTCGGCACGCGCGGGGACGCGGAGCTGCTGCTGATCTCAGAGGCCGAGAACCTCGACCGTATCCACGAGTTCCACGTGGTCTTGGCCCAGAGCGGCCTGATGAAGTGGGCCTCCCAGCCCTACTCGTTCCTGGGGATGCGCAAGAGCTCTGAATACTCCGAAGACGAGCGCATCCACCCGCGCGGGTTCAGGGGCAAGTACGTATTCGTGTATCCGTTCGTGAAGTCGCGCGAGTGGTACGCGCTGCCTGCCGAGGAGCGCTGGCGGATCATGCAGGGGCACATCACAGTGGGGCGCGAATACCCGGGTGTGGACAACCACACGACCTATTCGTTCGGTCTCGACGACCAGGAGTTCGTGGTGGCGTTCGACACCGACGACATCGGAACGTTCCTCGATCTGGTGCAGCGCTTGCGCACCACCGAGGCTTCCCGATTCACGGTGCGCGACACGCCGAGCTTCACGTGCATCGCGTGTTCCTTGGAGCGGGCACTGAACGCGCTCGATGGGGAGCCAGTCGCCCTGGACACACAGGCCCTGCGGTCGGGCTGAGCGGATGCCCCCGCCTTCCAACCGCAAGTCGCCGACATCCGGCGCCACCGCTCCCCCGCGCGGTGCGGCCACAAAACGCAAGGCGATCTCCCAAAAGGCCGCGGTGGAGGAGCTCCGCGGGGCCGACCCGATCATGGCCGCACTGATCGACATGTGCGGTGTCATCTCCAGCCCTCCCCGCAAGAAGGCGGACCCGCAGGAGCACTATGGAGCGCTGCTGCACGCGGTGGTCAACCAGCAGCTGTCGGTCAAGGCCGGTGCCGCGATCTACGGCAGGCTCACAGAACGCTTCGGCGGCCATACCCCCTCCCCCCAGGAGCTGTTGGCCGACGATCCCGAAGATCTGCGCCTTGCCGTGGGGCTGTCGCGCTCGAAGGTGGGCTTCATGCGCTCCTTGGCCGAGCACATCCTTTCCGGAGAACTGGAGCTCGACAGGCTCGATTTCCTATCTGACGAGGACGTCATAGCCGAGCTGGTGGCGATCAAGGGCATCGGCGAGTGGACTGCGCACATGTTCCTGATGAGCCACCTGCACCGCCCCGACGTGATGGCTCCCGGAGATCTTGGCATCCGCCGCGCGATCGAACGCGCTTACTCGCTTGAAGATCCCGACCGTGAGACGATCGAACGCTTGGCGGAGCGCTGGCGCCCGCACCGCACGCTTGCATGTCGCTATTTGTGGCGCTCGCTCAACAACGAACCGACTTGACCACAGGCCGTCTGACGGCCGGAGAGCAAGCGAGGCAAGGACACACCGACGGGGCAGTGTGCTTTACGCACACAAGGGACGGAGGACGCAACCGTTCGACGATCGATACCCCATTCGGGGCACACGGCGGGATCGCCGGTCGTCCGGCGGCGCTCCTCGGCCGTCAGACCGCGGAGACCTGCTCTTCCTCAGCAACCCTGAAGGAGGAGCCGCAACCGCAGGCCGCGACCACATTGGGGTTCTCGACCTTGAAGCCGGCGCCCTGCAGGCTTTCCTGGTAATCGATGACCGAGCCGCTGACGAACTGCAGGCTCTCGTGGTCGACCAGCAGCTTCAGGCCGTGGTCTTCGAAGACGATGTCGCTCTCGCGCTGCTCGTCGAAGGCGAGCTGGTACTGGAAGCCAGAACAACCCCCGCCGCGCACGCCGACACGCAAACCCGCAAGCGTCACGTCGGCCTGCTGGGCGTCGAGGAACTCGCGGACCTTCTCTGCGCCCTTGTCGGTTATGGAGATCATCGCTTTCCAAAGTATAGCGAGGTCGTTTAAATCTCCCACAAGTGGCGTCAATATCTAAAGATATGCACTGGCTGGAAGATACGTTTCGAAAGATGCTGCACTTATTGTAAGATATTTTCTGATAGATGCTGCACTTATTGAGCCCAAGCTTTCAATATACATAGCATAATCGGATTTATTGCTTGATCGTAGGACTCTTCGATGGCAATCTCAGACGAGCAGATACTCGACCAGAACCCGTGGTGGATAAGCCCTGCCTGGCGCGCGTCAGACCCACACCTGGGGCTGCTGGGAGCACAGCCCGTCCGGCTGGAGGCGGATTTCGTCACCAATCTGGATCTGGGCAGTCCCGGCATCCACATCCTGAGAGGACCGCGTCAGGTCGGCAAGAGCACCGACCTGAAGCTGCTAGTCGAGCGCGCCCTCACCAGCGGCTTTCCGCCAAGGACAGTCGTCTACCTGGCGCTCGACCTACTGGAAGGCCGCCATCTCTCAGAGATGGCGGGGACCGTGCAAAGAGCGCTCGACCTCGCCGACGGCGACACTCCCGGACTGCTGCTGCTCGACGAGGTGACCGCGGTGGACGGATGGCAGACAGCTGTCAAGTCGCTGTGGGATCAAGGCGCGATCCGCAAGGATGTCGTCGTCTGCACCGGCTCGTCGGCGATCGACCTTCAGCGAGGCGCGGCTGAGCGCCTGCCTGGTCGCCGCCGCCACGGCGTCGACCATCTCTCGCTGCCGCAAAGCTTCGCCGCGTTCGCCCGAGCGCTCAACGCTGATATCCCCACCTCGCCCAAGCTGACGGTCGCCGATCTGCGTAGCGACGACGGCGAGGCGTTGCTGCGCGACATGCGCATATACGCGCCGATGCTTGACGGCGCGCTGGTGAGTTACCTGCGCTTCGGAGGACTGCCCGCCGCGGTGGCCGAGGCGGCATCCGGCGCGCGCGAGCCCTCGCAAGAGATCAAGCGGGTCCTCTATGACTCGCTCGTCAGAGAGCTTCAGCGCAAGGGCGCAAGTGTACCCGCTACTCACGCGTTGCTCGAGCGCGTGGTGCGCTCGCTCGGCTCCAAGATCAGTTGGAGCAGCATGGCGCGCGAGATGGACGTTCCGCTCGGTCGAGGCACGGGACCTCCAAGCCACCAGGCAGTGCGCGACTACATCGAGCTACTTGCCAGCGGCTACTTCCTGTTCGTGGCCTACTTCTGGCGCAACGGGTCGCATACCAACAAGCTCTCCAGGGACAAGAAGGTGTTTCTCGCCGATCCTCTGCTCCATACGATCGCCCTCGACGGGGCCCCGGGACTCGCGCCCAACACGCCCGCGCTCATCGAGAACGTCGTAGGGATGACCTTGCTTCGGCGCTACGAACCACCAGAGCGTCTGCTCGAAACATTCATCCTTCCTGAGCGCCTGCACATCTGGCAGACGGCGCGCGGCGGGGAGATCGACTTCGCCTGCGGTCCGCGGCGTGAGCTCGAGCTCGTGGAGGTCAAGTACCGCGAGCATCCCAGCCTCACCGCGGCGTCCGCGGCCTCACGAGCCCACCCGGGTCGTCCGGTCGTAATGGCCACCAAGAACACGCTCCGTGTTGCCGAGCATTACACGCTTGTGCCCGTCCCAACACTCCTGTGGGCGCTCGGGTGAGAGAGCTATCGGAGATTCCTCCCGCTACGAAGTAACCTGCGTTAGAGGATGCCCACCACCGAGGAGATAAAGCAGCGGATCGAGGCCGCCCTTCCGGGCGCCAGGGCCGAGGTCGAGGACTACACCGGCAGCGGCGACCACTTCCGCGCGACGGTCATCTCCCCCGCATTTGCCGGGCGCAGCCGTATCGAGCAGCACAAGCTTGTCTATGGCGTGTTCGGCGATGAGATCGGCGGCCCGATCCATGCGCTGTCGCTGAAGACGCAGGCAACGCAGGAGCCGGGCGCCATCGCCAGCGACGAGCAGCACGCCGCGGCGACCACATAGGACCATCGAGCCAGGAGTCAGCCATGTCCGACACCGAGTCAAATCCCATCCATGACGCGATCGCCGAGGCAATCGCCGAGCATGACACGATCCTCTTCATGAAGGGCACGCCCGAGGCGCCGGCTTGTGGTTTCTCCGCGCGCACTGTCGCGATGCTGCAGTCGCTGGAGGCGCCGTTTGCCGCGGTCGACATCCTGCCCGACCCGCGCATCCGCCAAGAGCTCTCGGCGATCTCAGGTTGGCCCACCATCCCCCAGCTGTTCGTCGGCGGCGAGCTGGTCGGCGGTTGCGACATCGTCACGGAGATGTACGAGTCCGGAGAGCTTGCCGAGACCCTCGGACTGGAGGAGCGCGAGAGCAGCCCTGTGGAGCCCGTCGCCAATGGCGTGCAATCCTCCGGGCTCACCCAAATCGAGAACCGGCTCGGATCCTGACTTGGGCTCGGTTGGGACTTCCGATGGGAGTCCCGAAGTCCGGCCAGTGGTGCGGTAAGGTCCGCCGCGCCGCATGAGTCCTGTAACTGTCGTCACCGACACAACCAACTACCTGCCACGCGAGCTGGCGGACAGAGAAGGCATCCACCAGGTCAGCCTGTACGTCGGCTGGCAGGACGACCAGCGGCGCGAGATCGACCTCGACGGCTTTGACGCTTTCTACGAGCGGCTGCGCTCCGACCCGGATCTGCCCACCACCTCGCAACCCTCGATCGGCGACTTTCTCGCCGTGTGGGAACCATTGCTGGAGGACGGTCAGGACATCGTCTCGATTCATCTGGCCGGCGGCATCTCGGGCACCTGTGAGACCGCGCGCCAAGCGCAGAGCCTGCTTGTGGAGCGCGGTCTTGGCGGGCGCATCGAAGTGACCGATGGGGAAACTGCTTGCGGCGGCCTCGGCCTCGTACTGCTCGCCGCGGCCGCGGCGGCGCACAAAGGCGCCGAGAAGGAGGCGGTCGTCACGCGAGCTCGCGAGGCGCGCGAGGCGCTGAAAATCTGGTTCTGCGTCGACACGCTCGAGTACCTCAGGCGCGGAGGGCGTATCGGCAACGCCCAGGCATGGATCGGCAGTACGCTCAAAATCAAGCCGATCCTCTCGCTCGACTACGAAATAACGCCTGTGGAGCGGGTACGCACCGCCAAGCGTGCTTTCGAGCGCATGGTGCAATACGCCCAAGAACTGCACGACAGCGGGGCCGACCGCTGGGTGGTGCAGCACATACAGGCAACTGAGCAAGCGCAGCGGCTGATAGAGCGCTGCCGCGAGATCTTCGATTCAGAGCCGATCTTCACCTCCGAGGTTGGGCCGGTGATCGGCACCTACACCGGCCCGGGCCTGCTCGGTGTAGGTGCCCTGCCGAACTCGCTGGTGTCCTGAGCGCCTGACCAGACTCGGAGTCTGTCCGAAAACTCGTGCACGTGCCTGGCGGCACCTGACGCGGCGTGCCGCGGCGTCCTCGGACCTCGACTTGGCGCCGCCAAGCCTCCGGTCCTGCGTCCTAGCGGCACTTGGTCATGCACACGCCATCCACGCACACCCGAGTTTCCAGACAGACTCTCAGGACTTGATAAGCGGGCCGGCCTTGGCCAGCACCTGCTGCTTTGTCAAAGGCAGGTCAAATCCGCCATTAGGCGTTGGACTCCTTTTGACCAACAGGTCGATTGCCGCCGCGTGGCGGCCCTCCACCTGCACGATGCTGCCGGCGACACCGAGCAACTGCTTGCTTTTCAGGGATGGAGCGGCCCCATTGTAGGCGCCGACGCCCGTGTTCTCCAAAACCGACGCCAGCGCAAGAAAGCCCTTTTCGTTGGTCACTGGGAAAACAAATGTGGGCAACTTGGCCGGCTGTGCACCCAGTTCCTTGATCGCGCCCATTAGCGCCGCAACGTGTTGTTCCTCCTCCATGCCGAATTCCTTGGCATAGGTCTTGGCCTGACCGCTGAGTCCCACTTCTTTCCCCTTCATCGTGTAGAAGGCGGACTCCAGATACTCCAGGGTGAGCGCGAAATTGAGTATTTCGGCATCTCCGCCGCCGGTTTGAGCGAGCGCCTGGGCAACGAATGGCCCCACCGCGGTGGTGCCGTAGACAGCACCGGCAGCCAGTGCGCCGCGCAGCATGAAACTCGCACGAGTCATACCGTGCACCTCGACTGCAGTCAATTCCGGGTGAGCGAGTGTGTTCTCGACCATGATCTCAAAGCTCCTTTTCGCGTATTACGCTTTAGGCGATGTACGGCTTTACAGCCGCCAGAACGGTGGACATGTCATCCGGTATTGCAAATGCTCCATTTGGAGTCACCGGCTTCTTGACCAGCGTGCCGAGCGTCGAGGCGTGACGCGCCTCCACCGAGTGGATGGAAAGCGCGGTCGCCAACACTTCGGGGCTTTGAATATTCCCGGCCTGTCCTAGATAGGCCGCCGCTCCGAGATTCTCGACCGTGTAGGCGAGCTGAGCCACCTGTTCTGCGTTTTCGATCGGGAACTTCCCTACGGGCTTGGCTGCCGGGGTCCCTCCCATTTTTGCGACAGCTCCGTGGAGCGCCAGGACGTGCTCGTCCTCTTGACCACCGAAATCCGTCAAGAGCGCTCCCACCTTGCCAGTGAATAGCTTGGCGGCAATTACCTTCTGGTAGAACTGGCTCTCCAGATACTCGAGAGTCAGTGCGTAGTTGAGAATCGCGATGTCCGTTGTCGTTGAGCCGGACGCGCCCTGGGTGCTGGTAGCTACGGCCGCGGTCGATGCCGTGGTCGAGCTTTTACTGCTGCCGCATGCGGCCAGCACAAACGTGCCGAAGCTCGCCGCGCCGAGTCCGCCGACGGCCTTCAGGAATCGCTTGCGATCTACGTCGTCGCGCACAAGTCGCTCGACAATTCCCGCCGGTTGCACGACGGATTCCTGCTTCTCTGTGTCTTGCGACATGCTTGCCTCCTCGTTGGGGACTGAGCCTTCCCCCTACGATTCGCGCGGATCTGTGCGACGGATCAGTCGCTAGACAAATGAGTGCGACAGCGATGCAAGCAGTTACGACTGATACCCGGAGCACGCCGGCTATTCAGACAATTTTCACTGACTGCGGCGACGTTTGCGCCGACGGCGCCCGAGCAACAGCACACCGAATACTGCCGCCCCGATCGCGATCTCGCGTTGGTGACGCTCGAGCTGCCCACGCCAGTCGGTGATACGCGCGACTTCGCCGTGCAGGTTGTTGAGCGACACAGCCAACTCGGCGCGGTTGGCCTCGATCGAACTACGGATCTCAGCTGTCGAGCGTTGTGCCATCGACTGTCCCCCTTCCAAGCCCACTGTCGGTCGTTGCAGATTTCTCCTCTGTGGAGGCGTCCGGCGCGCTCGATCCCGAACTGGCGGGCACGGACGCCGACGCGACGGGCACAGAGGCGGCGAGTGGCGACGGCTGGCCTGCGCCCGCCGCAGGCGTGGGCGCGGAGCTCCTCGGAGCGGCCGCGGCCGCTCCAGAAGGCGGCGTCGAAGCAGTCGACGGGCCAGACGAGGAGCTGACCGTCTCGCGGATCTTACGGGCCTCCGCGATCGCCATGTCCGGTGTTGGTGGCGCACCTGCTTTGACCGCCTTGTAGGCAAGCAAGCCGGCTATCACGCCCAGCACCACGAGGATCAGCGCCATCGCGAAGAAGCCCCAGAAGAACGTGAAGGCGCTACCGATCGGAAGCTCGTAGTAGAGCAACCATGCACAGCCGATCAGGACGAAGAAGAGCGCGGTGAAGAAGAACACGCCGGCGACGATCGCCACGATCGCACCCTTGGCGAGACGCGTTGTCTTCTCGGTGATCTCGGTCTTCGCGAGCTCGATCTCCTCGCGGATCAGCAAACTCGCGCGCTCGGTTACCTCGGTTATCGCTGCGGCGATGCCCTGCTGTCGCCCGTCCTGGCCGGGGGGCGGGTAGGGGGCGTCGCTCACTCCGGGGGCTCCTCGTCGAACACGCGTCGCCACAGTTGGGCTGCCGCCCGCTGGGTGATGATGCTTGCCAGGGCACCGATGGCGGTCAACAGGCCGGACCACATCACACGCTTCATCAGCTCGTTCTCCATCCGCGGAAGTGTAGTCGCCTGCCGGACGCTCTGGCTGGCGGCCTCCACCGGCCTAGACTGGAGACGGTGCCAGAAGCCCCCGTCCAAGACTTTCCGCTGTTCCCGCTCGGGATTGTCGCGCTGCCCACGGAGAGCGTTCCGCTGCACATCTTCGAGGATCGCTATCGCGCGATGATCGAGGAGTGCCTGGAAGGCGAGAGCGAGTTCGGGATCGTTTGGCTCTCAGACGACGAGCTGAAGCCGGTCGGTTGCGCCTGTGAGATCGAGAGTGTGCTCGATCGGGAGGACGACGGGCGCTTCACAATCCTCGTGCGCGGCACACGCGTCTTTCGCCTACTCGAGCGCCAGGACGACCTTCCCTACCCCGCGGGCGTGGTCGAGTTTGTGGCCGAGCACGAGGAGGCTCTCGACGAGCAGGCCGCGCGCGAGGCTCACGAGCTCTACGGCGAGCTCGTGGAGCAGGCCACCGACCGCGTGCTCGAGCCACAAGAGCTGGAGGAGATGAGCGCCTATGCGATGGCAGGTACGGTCGACTTTGGCACCGACGCCAAGCAGGAGTTGTTGGAGCTGCGCTCAGAGAACGCGCGCCTGCGCCTGCTAACGCTGCTGTTTCGCGCCGCGATCAAGCAGATGGAGCTGGTCGAGCGCGCGCAGTTGCGCGCTCACTCAAACGGCAAGGTGCACTTCTGCTGAGAGGCTCAGGCGGGCGCTCCGACCCCGTCTTCGAACGAAGGCCGGTCAAGCTCCCTGTTGGGGCAGCCCGCAAACGCTCTGGGCGACCGTCAGCACGAAGCCTGCGAGCTTGCGCATCGCCGTTGGCTGATGTGGCGAGTTGTCGCTGAAACGGACCGTGCCGTTGACGTCGCGCAGGTAGTAGCTCAGCACCGAGCCGGGCTCGGCGGGCAACGACTCGTGTTTGGCCGCCGGTTCTTCGAGGCCTTCCTGGATCGTGCGCGCTTCGATTATCTGCGGGTCGCTCAAGTGGCGTGCCGGCCCGTTGTCGCAGTGCACAACGCCTTCTTCGTTGACCAGCATCGTCAGCTTGGCTCCTGGGGCGCTGCCGCTGCGCTGCACGATGAACAGGTCGGGCGAGAGCACTCCACCGCAGCCGCCGACCAGCAGCGCGACACAAACGAACAGTCCCGCCAAAAGCCAATGCCCCGCGCGCGCGCGGGAGGCATGCCTCTTTTTCGGGATCACGCCACCACCGCCACACCGCCCCGGCGCGGATCGCCCGCTCCGATCAGCTCCGAGCCTTGACACTGCACAGCCTGGACGCCGCCGAAGAAGAGGTTGAGGTCGTGAAAGCGCACCACCTCGCGCGCTCGAGCGACCGCCGTCCCCAACCCGGCGCTCGACTCAACAGCAGGCTCAATCCCCGGCTCGTGGTAGACGATTCCCTGCTCGAAATGCGCGCGCGGCGCGCTCACAGCCTCGGGTGCGCGCAGACCCAGATCGACAACTCCCACGATCGTCTGCAGCAGCGCCGAGCGGATTCTGTTGGAGCCGGCGCTACCCAGCACCAGCTCGACTTCTCCCTCGCGCATCACGATCGTCGGCGCCATCATGCTCGGCATGCGTCGCCCCGCAGGGTGGCTGTGAAAGCCGAGCGGGCTGAGGTCCTCCTCGCCCATCACGTTGTTCAGGTGGATGCCTGTTCCCGGGACCACGACGCCCGATCCCTCACCATTGGTGCACGTCACAGAGCAGGCACGCCCCTGCCTGTCCAGCACAGAGATATGGGTCGTGGACCCGAGTCGTGACGAGAGGAAGCACGCCCCAAAATCCTCATCTGAAAGCCCCTGGACGAACTCGGCCGTGCGCTCGTCTTGGGCCGCTTCCATAGCGCCGATCACAGCCTCGAGCGCAGGCGGCGAGGGCTGCCTGTCGAGCAGGCCCAGCGAATACGCGAGCAGCGTGCCGCCCGCCGAAGGCGGGGGGTTGGTCAGCACCTCGCGGTCGCGGTAGCGCATCGGCAGCGGCTCCCGCTCGATCGCCTCGTAGGCGCTGAGTT
>Ga0208480_1000504_pt1 | contig 15004 bp, 14 predicted proteins | sample NGESurshal092012_4_FD_184485 | JGI IMG/M metagenome (GOLD analysis project Ga0208480, IMG submission 184485) | Arctic peat soil microbial communities from Barrow, Alaska - NGEE Surface sample F53-1 shallow-092012 (SPAdes) | ecosystem: Environmental > Terrestrial > Soil > Wetlands > Peat ... | reverse complement strand
CAAAGCCACCGGCGAGCACCCCCTCCTCGACAGTCACGAGCAGGTCGTGCTCGGCAGCCAACTGCGCCATCAGCCCCGCGTCGATCGGCTTTGCGAAGCGCGCGTCGACGACTGTCACGGCGGTCTCCTCCTCCGCCAGCAGATCAGCCGCCTCGATCGCCTTGCCCACTCCCGAGCCGTAGCCGATCAGCGCGACACGGGCGCCGACCGGAGCTGACGAGCCGCCTTCGCGCAGAATCTCGCCTGTGCCGATCGCGATCTTTTGCGGCTCGGCGGGCAGCTGCGCTCCCGTGCCCTCGCCGCGCGGGTAGCGCAGCGCGACCGGCCCCTCGTCGTAACAGAGCGCCGTATGCAGCATGTCCACGAGCAGCGCCTCGTCGCGAGGAGCCATCAGCACCATGTTCGGCAGGCAGCGCAGGTAGGCGATGTCGAACACGCCGTGATGCGTGGGTCCATCGTCGCCGACGAGCCCGGCGCGGTCCATCGCAAAGACGACGTTCAGCTTCTGCAGGCAGACGTCGTGCACGATCTGATCGAACGCTCGCTGCAGGAAAGTGGAATAGATCGCAGCCACCGGCTTGGCGCCTCCAAGCGCCAAGCCGGCCGCGAACAGAATCGCCTGTTGCTCGGCGATGCCTACGTCGAAGTAGCGCTCGGGGAGCGCCTCCTGAAGGATGTTCAGGCCGGTGCCGGAGTTCATCGCCGCGGTGATCCCCACCACCCGCTCATCGCGGCGGCACTCCCTCACCAGCGCCTCGCCGAAGACCTGGGTGTATTGAGGCGCCGGCTTGCTCGGCGCCTCGAGGGCCTTTGCATCCCGCGCCGCCTCCGTTTGCCTCGAGTCAGGAACATCGACAGAAGGCGAGACCGCCGGGCTTGGCGGTGTGCTCGTCGGCACGCCATTGAGAATCGAGTGTGGCTTGGCGGCATGCCACTTCTCCATGCCCTCGAGGCCACCATCCTCCGCCGGCGCGAAGCCCTTGCCCTTGACGGTCGCCACATGAACCACCACCGGGCGTTCGGCGGCCAGAGCCTCACGCAGAGCCTCACGCAGAGCGCGCACGTCGTGCCCGTCGATCACGCCCATATAGGCCCAGTCGAGCTCCTCCCAGAAGAGGCCAGGTGCCCAGAACGCCTTGATCGACTCCTTCAGCTGCGGCCCGAGTCGTTCAAAGGCGGAGCCGATGCCTCCCGGTAGGCGTGTGAGCCCGCCCTCGACACCCGAGCGCGCGTGCCAAAGCTTGGGGTTCAAGCGGACACGGTTGAAATAGCGTGAGAGAGCGCCGACGTTCGGGGCGATCGACATGCCGTTGTCGTTGAGCACCACCACCATCGGCGTGCCGAGGCCCCCGGCCTGCCCGATCGCCTCGAAGGCCACGCCGCCGGTCATCGCCCCGTCGCCGATCACGGCCACGACCTTGCCTTTGGAACGCTCGTCGTCGAGATGGCGCATGGCCTCCTTGATGCCGACCGCATAGCCGATCGAGGTCGAGGCGTGCCCGGCGCCCATGATGTCGTGCTCGGACTCTCCGATCGAGCAGAAAGGCGCAAGACCGCCGTACTGGCGGATCGTCTGCAGCTGATCGCGCCGGCCGGTGAGGATCTTGTGGGGATAGGCCTGGTGCCCTACGTCCCAGAGGATCTTGTCGTAGGGAGAATCGAGCAGCGAATGCAGCGCCACGGCCAGCTCGCATGTGCCGAGGTTGGCGCCGAAGTGACCGCCGATCTCCCCCACTGTGTCGATGATGTGCTCGCGCACCTCTTGAGCGAGCTGTGTCAGCTCCTCCTCAGAGAGCGCCTTGAGGTCCTCAGGTCCGTTTATGCCGTCGATTATGGTCATGATGTACGCGTGTAGATGAAGTCTGTGATCTGCTCGAGCTCGCTCGTAACGGCCTGCCGACTGGCGCCGGCCGGCTGTTCAGCGGCCACGGCCAGCGCGGCCTGCGCAAGCGCGGAGCACGCCGTCCGGTGGGACTCAGCGGCTAGCTCCTTGGCGCGATCTATGCCGAACTCGCTCACGTATGTTCGCTTGCCGTGTCTCTCATCGCTGCCCTGAGGCTTGCCGAGCGCAAGATCCGTGCCTATCACGTCCAAGATGTCGTCGACGATCTGAAATAGCACACCCAACTCCGCAGCAAAGCGTCTGAACGCAATTGTCGCAGGTCCACGCACGTCAGCCAAGGACAGTACGCACACGACCGATGCGCCGATCAGCCGGCCGGTCTTCAGCTCGTGCAGGCGACGCAAACCCTCGGCGCCCGCGGGAGCGCTCGCGCTGACGTCGACGTACTGGCCACCCACCATGCCGTTGACCCCGGTTGCGCTTGCAAGCTCGACGGCCGCCTCCAATACCCGCTCGGGTGCGCTTCGCGGCGTGGAGAGCAGATGCTTGAAGGCCTCCGCATAAAGTCCGTCTCCGGCGAGGATCGCCACGTCCTCGCCGAACGCGACGTGACAGGTGGGTCGACCGCGCCTGAGCGCGTCGTCATCCATCGCAGGCAAGTCGTCATGGATCAGCGAGTAGGTGTGGATCAGCTCGAGTGTGGCCGCCAACGGCATCGCGTCCTCGCGCTCGAGCCCGACCGCGTGCGCGGTGGCGAGCGCGAGCACCGGCCGGATGCGCTTGCCGCCGGCCAAGAGCGAGTAGCGCATCGCCTCCTCCAGGCCCGCGGTGATCGATGCCTCGGAGAAGCGCATCTGCTGCAGGTAGCGCTCTACTTCTTCGCGCAGCTGCTCGGGATAGGCGGCGTCCAAAACTAGCGCCCTGGCAAAAAGACCAGTCTCAGAGCAGCGAGTCCTGGCCCGGGGCCGGTTGGGATACCTCCGCCCGCGCCTGGCGCTCGAGTTCGCTGCTCGCCTGCGTGGCAAGCGCGGCGCAGTCCTCGACCATCGTGGCGGCGGCGTCGGCCGAGAGCTCGCCCGAGCGCAATTGCTCGGAGGCGCGCTCCAGCTGCGCAATCAGGTCGTCGATCCGCTCGAGGCTCATTGGTTTGAGGCATTCTGGCGCAACTCGCGCAACACCGCGCCCAGCACCCCGTTGACGAACCCCGGCGCGTTGCTGCCACAGAAGGTCTTGGCGCTCTTGATAGCCTCCTCGATCGCCCCCTCGGCAGGGATCGGCGTCTCTCCAGGAGCAACATCCGGATGCAACATCTCGATCAACGCGACGCGCATGATGCTGCGCTCCAGCGGCTGAATACGCTCCACCGACCAGCCGTGGGCGTGACGATCGATCACCTCGTCGAGCTCCTCGGCTCGGTCGGCCGCCGCATGGGCCAGTGCGAGCGTGAGCAGCGACGCGTTCTTGCCAAGCACCTCGCTCAGCGGTCGGCCGGTGAGATCGTGCTGGTAGAGCGCGAACACAGCCGCCCGACGCTGCTCGGATCGGCGCACAGCGCCCTACTTTCCCGAGTCTGGGATCAGCTGCGCCTGAGCTTTAGACATCAGGACCGCGACATGTATTCGCCCGAGCGCGTGTCCAAGCGGATCTTCTGCCCGACCTCGATGAACAGCGGCACCTGGATCACAGCTCCGGTCTCGAGCGTCGCGGGCTTGTTGCCGCCGCCGGAGGCCGTGTCGCCGCGTACCCCAGGCTCCGTCTCGGTGACCGTCAGCTCAACGGCGCTGGGTAGCTGGATGTCGGAAGGCTGGTCGTCGATGAACAGCACGTCGACCTCGCTGCTCGGTGTGGTCCAGCGCAGTGCCTCGGCGAATGTGGCTTCGGGTACTGCGATCTGCTCGAAGGACTCGGTGTCCATGAAGTGAGCATCAGTCCCGTCGGCGTAGAGGTACTGCATCTTGCGTGCCTCGGTGCGCACGGAGCGGAACTTCTCGCCGGCGCGAAACGTGCGGTCGATCACGGCGCCGTCGGAGGCGCGGCGCAGCTTGGTGCGCACGAAGGCCCCCCCCTTGCCGGGCTTGACGTGCTGGAACTCCACGATCTTGAAGATCGTGCCCTCGACGTCTATGTGGTTGCCGTTCTTGAATTGGTTGGTGTTGATCACGAGCGAGAGAGTAGCGGGCTCGTTTGGACAGGACCCGCGAGCGTTAACAAGAAAGCTTCGTCCGGACAGGTCTAACAAGGGCCTCCAGTCAACATCCGCCCTGGCAAACAATGGCCTAACCTCAGGCACTAAACCGACCAAGGGAGCTCGCCATGAAGACCCTGCAAGGCCGTACCGCGCTCGTGACCGGCGCCTCCGGGGGGCTCGGAACTCACCTTGCTCGCCGGCTCGCCCACGAGGGCATGAACGTCGCCGTCTCGGGCCGGCGCGAGGATGCGCTCCAAGCAGTTGCTGCCGAGCTGGGCGAACTTGGCGTGAAGGGCGTGGCCGTAGCGGCCGACCTGTCGGATCTGAGCACAACGGACGCACTCATAGACAGCGTCGAGGCCGCACTCGGCCCGATCGACGTGCTCGTCAACAACGCCGGGGTGGAGTCGGTCGGCGCGTTCACGAGCTATACGCGCGAGGAGCTTACCTCGATGGTGAACGTCAACCTGACGGCGCCGCTGCTGCTCACGCACCGTCTCACGCCGGGGATGCTCGAGCGTGGGCGTGGCCACGTCGTCTTCATCGCTTCGATGGCCGGCAAGGTTGGACCCGCGTTCAACGAGCCCTACGCGGCCACGAAGGCTGGGCTGGTCGGCCTCAACCAGTCTCTGCGCGCCGAGTATCTGGATGCCCCGGTTGGCTTTTCTGTGGTCTGCCCTGGGTTCATTGCCGGCGATGGCATGTATGCCCGCATGGTCGAGGATGGTCACCACTCCAACCGCATGATGGGCGAGACCACGACCGAGAAGGTCACAGAGGCAGTCGTGCGCGCGATTCGCGAGGATCGTGCCGAGCTGTTGGAGAGTGGCAGCCCGATCCGCCCAATGCTGGCACTCGGACAGTTGGCGCCCGGCCTGATCGAGCGTGTGGCGCCGAAGTTTGGCGTCACCGAGCTGTTTCGCAAAGTCGCCGTAGCGCGCGGACGCGCTTAGTTTGGACTGGTGCCTCTCGAGCGCTTCTCCAACGATCGCGCCGTGCAATGAGATCCGGCGTCGTGCAATGAGATCCGGCGTCGTGAGCTAGAGGTATCGGCAGATTCCTCAAAGCTCGACTGGACGGAGAGGACGCTCCGAACCAGCCTCAAGCGACCGGCATTTCCGGTCGATGCAGCTCAAATGAGGCTAGCGCTGCGCGAGAACGGCCTGTGCGCATTCGTCGCCGCGGCGGCCAGTGCCACGATGGCCTGGCTTGGCCTTTACGGGTTTGCGTGGAATGACTACGAAAGCGAGGCGCGTCCGGCTTTCGACGCACTTGCCCAAGGTCATGTGGTCGAGTTTCTGCGACTTGCGCCCGCCTACGGCGGATCGTTCGTCGAGCGCGCGCCTTTCGCGCTGCTGCCCGGCCTGTGGGGTGGCGGTGAGCTGGCCGTCTACCGCGTGGTCGCGCTGCCATGCCTGCTCGCGGCTGCGGTACTCGGTGTATGGCTCGTGGCGCGGATGCGCGCCGAAGGGCGCTCGCGCCTGAACCGGTCCGTCGTGCTCGGCCTGTGCGTCGCCAGTCCACTAACGCTTCAGGCGCTTGAAATCGGTCATCCCGAGGAGCTGCTCGGGGCCTGCATGTGCATCGCGGCCGTGCTGCTTGCGAACCGCAACCGCGTGGTTCCAGCCGCACTACTACTGGGGTTGGCGATCGCGAACAAGGAGTGGGCGCTACTTGCGATCGGGCCTGTGCTGCTGGCCTTGCCTGCGAAGCGACGCGTCCTTTGTCTGATGCTCGCGGGTGCGACCTCAGTGTCTGTGCTTGCACCCCTGGCACTGGTGTCCTCCGGCGGGTTCATCTCCGGCACGCAGGCGATCGCAAACGCGCCGTCCTCGATCTTCCAGCCCTGGCAGATCTGGTGGTTTCTCGGCCATCACGGGGCGCTCGTGCATGGTCTGTTCGGCTCGCCGAAGGTCGGCTATCGCATCGCCCCGAGTTGGGTGGGCGGAGTGAGCCACCCGTTGATCTTGCTCGTAGGTGCGGCGATGACCGTCTCGCTGTGGCTGAACCGTCGCAGGCGCGCCGATGGGGGTGCCGTCGTGCTCGGCGAGCGCGACGCTTTGCTTGCCCTGGCGCTGTTGCTACTGATGCGCTGTGTCCTCGATACGTGGAACACGGAGTACTACCTGCTGCCGTGCGTGTTCGCACTGCTTACGTGGGAGGCGATCGGACCCAGCGAACGGCCGCCGGTGCTTGCATTGTCGAGCACCTTGCTTGTATGGCTCACGTTCCAGTGGGCCCCAGCGCACATCTCGGCCGACGCCGAGTCTGCGCTGTTCCTGGCATGGTCCTTGCCGCTGATGGGCCTGCTCGGCACCCTCTTGTACAGGCCGCGGGGCGTGCTAGTCGAGCGTTATGAGCTGCTTCGGCAAGCTCGTGAGCCGCTCGCAGCCGGACTCGCCAACCAGCACTAGGTCCTCGATGCGCACGCCAAGGCTTCCGCTCACGTAGACGCCCGGCTCTACGGTGACGACGTTGCCCGCGCGCAACGGCTCGTCTGGCGCCGTGCGCGACAGGCGCGGCGCCTCGTGTATCTCCATACCGACGCCGTGACCGAGACCGTGGCCGAAGTGCTCGCCGTGGCCTGCGTCCTCGATGATTTTGCGTGCGATGTCGTCCACCTCGCGTCCTGAGATCCCGCTGCGGATGGCCTCCAACCCCGCTTCTTGCGCGCTGAGTACGAGCACGTAGGCCTCCATTGCGTCAGAGGAAAGGTTCCCGGTCGCGTAAGTGCGCGTGCAGTCCGAGCAGTAGCCATCGAGATATGCGCCCCAGTCGATCGTGACCAGCACGCCCTTGGCAATCTCGACGTCGCGCGGTTCGGCGTGTGGGAGCGCTCCGTGCTCCGCGCTTGCGACGATCGAGGGGAAGCTCGGCGCCTGCGCTCCGAGGCGGCGCATGCGCAGCTCCAGCTCGATCGCCACATCACGCTCGCTCCGGCCAACTAGCCCATCTTTGAGCACTTCTGAGAGGGCCTGGTCGGCAAGCTCCGACGCGGCGCGGATGCGCTCAATCTCCTGGGCGTCCTTGACCTCGCGCAAACGCTCGATGACTCCCGCGCAGGGCACCAGCTCCCAGCCTGCCGCCAGATGCTCGCGCGCACGGGCATGCTGCTTGACGGTCAGCGACGCGTCGTCGAATCCGAGCGTCTGGGCGCCAGCGACTCCACCGTCGCCCAGCGCATTTGCCGCCGCCTCGATCAAGTCGCCCTGCACGATCTCACGTTCGATCTCTCCCGGAATCTGCTCGGCCGACTGGGTGACGTAGCGAAAATCGGTGAAGAAGCGATGCTCGGCTTGTGTACTGGCGTCAACCAGCAACAGGCCGTTAGAGCCGGTATAGCCGCATAGATAACGAACGTTTACCGGGGCGCTCACCAGCAGACGATCGACGTTCTGCTCGCGCAATACCGAAGCAAGCCGGGCGAGACGCCCTAGCTCGCTCACCGCTCGTCTCCATCAGCCAGATCGATCTTGCCCGAATCCTGGCCTGCGGCGCTTGCGGGCTCACCTGATGGCTCACTGCCTCCAAGCTCGTCGCGCAGGCGCTCCAACGCCAGCCGGTAGCCCTCGATCCCCTTGCCCGACACCGAGGCGATGCACAGGTCCTCGATCACCGACAGCTGCCGCCATGGCTCCCGCGCCTTCACGTCGGAGAGGTGCACTTCGACGGCCGGCAGCGTAGCTGTGGCGAGCGCGTCGTGGATCGCCCAGGCGTAGTGCGTCCAGGCGCCCGGGTTGAGAATCACACCGTCCACGAGCTCACGCAAGGAGTGCAGATGCTCGACGTACTCACCCTCGAAGTTGCTTTGAAAGAAGCGCGTCTCGACACCGAGCTCGCCTGCGAAGCCCTCGATCTGACGCTCCAGCTCATCGAGCGTGAGCGTGCCGTAATGCTCGGGCTCGCGCTTGCCGAGCATGTCCAGGTTGACGCCGTGCATCACCTCTATGCGAATCAGGCCCGCCATCTGCAAGCAGAGCCTACCCGGGCGCCTGTAGCTCAGAGACTGCGGCGTGCAGGTCGCCCGCAGATACGTGGCAGCCGGTGCGTGCCACTCCGGGTGCGTCGAGCAGCACGAACGGGACCTGTGCGCCAGTGCGCTTCTTGTCGCGCATCGTTGCGGCGATGACCTGCTCGATGTCCTCGCCGTCAAGCGCCAATGGCAACCCGTGTGCGCGCAACAGCTCGCGTACTTGCTCTCGCAGTTCGCCAAGGCCCGAAAGGCGCAATGCTGCCAGCAGCCCGATACCCACCGCCTCGCCGTGACGATAGCGCTCGTAGCCGGTGACCGTCTCGAGGGCGTGGCCGACCGTGTGTCCCAGGTTGAGTACCTGGCGACGCCCGGCGTCGCGCTCGTCTTCGCCCACAACGGCCAGCTTCGTGCGCGCACAGGCGAGGATCGTGTGCTCGTCCAGCGGCTCGTCCGCCGCGACTCGTTGCCACAGCTCGCCGCCGGCGATCAAAGCCGTCTTCAACACCTCGGCATAGCCGGCTGCAAGCTCTGCCGCGGGGAGCGTCGAGAGCGTGTCGGGGTCTACGATCACTCCCGCGGGGTGGTGGTAGGCGCCGACGTAGTTCTTGGCCTGGGGCAGATCGACGCCGGTCTTGCCACCGTAGGCTGAGTCGACTTGTGCGACAAGCGTGGTCGGCACGTGCACCATTGGAACGCCGCGTTGATATGTGGCGGCGCAGAAGCCGGCCAGATCGCCCACCACTCCCCCGCCGAGCGCGATGATGTGGTCGGCGCGGGTCATGGCGCCTGTGACCAGCGCGCTCCAAACGAGCTCGGCGCTCGTGAGCGTCTTGTTGCGCTCGCCCGGTGCGATCTCGATCAGCTCTTGAACACCGCCCAGACGCTCCGCGTACAGTCCGGCGACGTTCTGGTCAGAGACGCAGAACGGTCGCGAGACTTTCCGATCCAGTGGCCACAGACGCGGTTGCGAGCACACCTCCGGGCGCAGCAAACCGCTCCCGACGAGCACTGGATAGTCGCCCGAGGCGGCGCTGGCCCACAGCAGGCGTGTGCCGCCCGGCGCCCGCGAGAGGCCGCTCAGGGCCGGCAGCGCACGCAAACCCACGCGCGGTGTGAGCGCCGGCAGGATCGCGTCCGCGAGTCCTTCGTAGAGGCTCAGGCGGCTTGCGTGCAACCTGTTGAAGGCCTCGCGATCTGATGCCAGCGGTCGCTTCTCGCGTCCAGAGCCCGTGCTGGCCCCGGCGCGACGCCAGGCGGCCTGCGCGTCGATGTCGAGCAGCACCGTCAGGTGCCGGGCGAGTGCCGCGCGCACGCGCTCTGAGAGGACGCTGCCACCGCCGAGCGCGATCACCGAACCCGCCTCTGCCTGCTCGAGCAGGCGGCACACGAGCTGCTCCTCTGCGGCCCTGAACGAGGCCTCTCCGCGTGTGCGGAACTCCTCGGCCACAGAATGGCCCAGCTCGTCTTCGAGCAGACGGTCGCTGTCGAGCGCCCGCACGCCCAGGGCGGCCGCGACTTCGCCGGCGACAGTCGTCTTGCCGGCGCCCATGAAGCCGATGAACACGAGCGCGCGACTGGGAGGGTCGACTACGGGCGCCATCGCGGGCGCTCTCGATACTCACCCAAGTTCGCGGCGCTCAAGGCGCCGGCCATCCGATCCGCTCGCAATAGGCGTCTAGCGCCTGGCGCGTGTCGTCTATGTGGTCGCCCCCGAACTTGCGCCTGTAAGCATCGGCCAGCACAAGCGCGACCATCGCCTCGCCGACGACGCCCGCGGCCGGCACGGTGCACGAATCCGTGCGCTCGCGCAGCGCCTCGGCCACCTCGTGAGTGGCGATGTCAACTGAGCGCAGCGGCTTGGTCAGCGTCGGCAGTGGCTTCATCGCGCCGCGAACGATCAACGGCTCGCCGTTGGTCATGCCGCCCTCGAGACCTCCGGCGCGGTTGGTCTCGCGGTAGTAACCGCGATCCTCCGAGTAGAAGATCTCGTCGTGCGCTTGTGAGCCGGGCACACCCGCAATGTGAAAGCCGTCGCCGATCGAGACGCCCTTCATCGCCTGGATCGAAAGGATGCCCATCGCCAAGCGGCCGTCGAGGCGCTCCTCCCAGGAGATGTGCGATCCGAGCCCTGGAAGAACCCCGAAGGACTGCACCTCGAAAACCCCGCCGAGCGACTCGTTGGCCTTGCGCAGCTTGTTGATCTCAGCGACCATCGCACGCCCCGCCTCGCCGTCCAGGCAGCGCACCGGCGATGCGTCGACCTCCTCGAAGTCGGTGAGCGTCAGAGCAGCGTCTCGCTCGGGGGCGTGTACGGAGGCGATCTGGATCACGTGCGAGCGCACCTGCACGCCCAGCGCGCCAAGGTAGGCCTTGCAGAGCGCGCCACCTGCGACGCGCGCCGCCGTCTCACGCGCCGAGGCGCGCTCGAGGATGTTGCGCACGTCGCTGTGCTTGTACTTCTGCGTGCCAACGAGGTCGGCGTGGCCGGGGCGCGGCAGATGCACCTCCGGGATCTCCGCGTCGACCGGCCACGGAGACATGCGCTCTTCCCAGTTGGCGTAGTCGCGATTCTCGACTTGCAAGGCGACCGGCCCGCCAAGCGTCTGGCCGTGACGCACGCCGGCCGTTACGCGCGCAGTGTCCTTCTCGATCTTCATGCGCCCGCCGCGACCGTGGCCGAGCTGGCGGCGCGCCATGTCCTCGTTGAGGTCCGCCGGGCGCAGGCGCAAGCCGGCCGGCAGTCCCTCGACGATGCATGTCAAACCGGGTCCGTGGGACTCGCCGGCGGTGATCAGGCGGAGTGTCATCTCCGCCCTAGCTTATTTGCTGTGGGCCTTGCGCCTCACGCGCGCTGCGTTTGCGTTCCTGCGCTTCAAGCTCGCCGCGCTCGCGCCGCTGCCTTTGACGATGCTCACGACCTTCAGTTCGTAGACCACGACCTGGCCGTTTGCTTCGACGTATTCGAGTTCCTCCGAGTGCCCTGCTTCGAGGTCGATCGTCTGACATTCGGAGGTGCTGGGCAGGCAGATCCCCGTTCCGTGCAGGATCGGCGGCGAGACGAGCTTGAAGACCGCGCCGGCGCCGTTGTTCGTGACGCGTTCGAAGGAGATGCGCGGATTTTGCTTGGAGGGGAATGCGTCTCCCGGCTTGATGTCCTCGTAGGGCGCGAGCGTGGCGGGCTGACCGGCTGTGGTCGAAGCGGGCCCGAACAAGACGGAGACGACATAGGGGAACTTTGGCTTGCTTGTTTTCTTCGGAGCGGGCGCAGGTGCTTCCTGACCGCCGCCGGAGCCTTTGTTCGTGGACCCGCCGCTACCCGAGGAGGACCCGCCTGAGCTGGAGCCAGTGGAGCTGCCCGAAGAGGCTGAACTCGAGGAGCTATGAGTTTCCGCTGTCTTGGCGGCCGGTGGCGAGGGCAGCGGGATGAAAGGGTCGCGCGTGGGACCTTGACTTTGGTAGCGCAGTCCGCTCGGCGTCTCGGAGACCGCCTCGTTCGGGTTCGCCGGCGCGACCGTCACGGGCAGAGCCGGCGCCGACCCGGTGACCGAAATGCTTGGCAGGCTTGCCAGGGGTGCGGGGGTCGAGCCGCCCGCGCCGCCGCTCATCGCGTATGCGACCGCGGCGACCAACGCCACGGCAGCCAGAGCCACAAATGGCAGCAGGCGTCGTGAAAACAGATCGGAGCGCAGCGATTGCAGAAACTCGCTCATGGCGTCGCCTTCACGACGGCAGGCGTGACCGCCGAGCCGCTGGAGGAGGTGCTGCCGGCGGTTGTCGCGCCACCGGCAGGGCTTGCCGGCGTCGCCCCGCCAAGCGGTGTCGCACCGGCAGGCAGTACGTAGGCGGTGGCGCTGATCGTCCCGGTCAGCCGCGGGGATTTGGATTTACTCGAAGCCGCGGAACTCCCAGTGCTACTGGGCGCAAGACTGACGCTGTCGATCGTCAGCAGCCGTCCGTTGACGTGCAGCGCTCCCTTTGACGTTTGCACAGTGAAGCCTTCCAGCTGGTCGAGCAGCTTGTAGAGGTCGACGAAGCTGCCGTTGAAGACGAACGTGAACGGCTCCTGGCTGAAAGCCGTGTTTTGCGTTGCAGCCGTGGCTGCCGTAGCTGACGCGGCAGAGCTTGGCGCGCCGCTGGTGCCGGAGGTGATCGAGGTGAAGTTGACGTTGCGGCTGTGCGTTGCCTTGTCGAGCGTGTAGATCAGTCCCGGCGTTTCCGCGGAGGCCGGCACGGCCTGGCCAAGGCTGACCAGCGAGGCGTAGGCGCTCGAGTACTGGGCCTGCGCGTTCTTGGCGCTGTCGGCCGCCGACTCGGCACTGGCAAGCTGCGTGCGCGCCGTTTCCACTTCGGCGCTGATCTTCGCGGCCTTTTCGCGCTCGGGCGCAACGGTCGTGAACCAGGCCCCGGCCAGTGCGGCAAGCGCGAGGATCCCGATCAGCATGAGTCGATCGCGCGTGGTCATTTCGAGGGTCCTCCTGCCGAGACCGGCACGGCAGCGCCTGCACTGTGCACGGCGGCTGTTGCGGCGCCGGTCGAGGATGCGCCCGTAGCGGGTGCGACCGGTAGGCCTACGAACGTGACTTGGGTCGTAAAGCTTGGGTCGGTGCCAGCGCAGCTGCCGGCGGCGGCGCTTCCACCGCTGCCGCCGCTCGCGCCGGTTTCGGCCTTGGTCGAGCTCTGTAGCTGAACTTCGCTGGCGCCGTCCATCAAACGCAAACGCTGAAGCGCCTGTGCGACGACGGTCTGGCTTGTGGCACAGCCTGTGAGCGTGAAGACCGGGGTGCTGCCGGGAGGGGTGCTCGAGGCCGGAGTCGAGCCTGCGGCGGCGCTACTTGAGCTCGACCCGGTGGTGCTCGCGCCGACGCTGCCGTGCAACGCGCTGAGCGAGGTGCCGGCTGGCAGCACGCGACCGAGCTCGCGCAGAACGTGGGACCAGTCGAAGCGCGCCTGCACGAGCTCAGCGACGGTCTGCGTGCGCTGGTCTGCCATCGAGACGAAGTCAGTGTAGGGCGTCAGCCGCCCCGTGCGAGCTTCGACGACGCTCGTCTCGGCTTTGATCTGAGCGACTTCGCCGTCCTGGCTCGAGATGCTGTGGTGAGCGCTGCCGTACATCGCGATCATGACCGCGAGCCCTACGACGACTCCCAGCAAAATCAGCGCGGCTCCGCCGGAGCGTCCGGTCAGGTCCGATAGCCCACCGGCGCCTTGACGCTGCTCGCCCGGGATCAGGTTTACAGCCTTCATCGCGGCGCCTCCTCGACCGCGAGGCCCGTCGCCACGGCAAGCCGCTCGGCAGAGACATCGCCGGCGGCGCGCTCGTCGAGCACGCCGACCGTCTGTGGGATCAGGGGCACGCGCAGCTCGCTCTGTAGCGCCCGCGCGAAGCCTGAGATCTGTAGCGCCGAGCCGCTCAACACGATGCTCGATACCTCGCCGCCGCCGTCTTGGGAGCGATGGAAGTCCAATGAGTTGCGCACCTCGCCAGCGATTTCGCGCACCCCGCTCGATAGCACCGGCCGTACGTCGATCGCGGGCTTTTGCGGCGAGGCGGCCACCGGATCGGATGGCTGGGGCTCTTGCTGCGAGCTGTCGGCGTAGAGCGAAGGCGCAATTTCAGAGGGCGCGTCCAGATCGACCGCCGCCAGCAGCTCGCGCGCTTCGGTCAACTTGATGCTGTTGCGCTCGGCGATGTCGGCGGCCATCGACTCCAGGCCTCCACCGATCACCCGGGTGAAGCGGCAGACGGTGCCCTCGGCGATAGCCATGTTCGTGAGCCCGCCGATGTTCAGATAGAGCACGCGACCGGCGTGATCCTCGTCGGCGCGGTGCAAAGACCGGATCAAGGCGAAGGCGGAGAGGTCGACGCCCTCGGGGCGCAATCCCGCCGCGCGCACGGCGGCGATCAGGCGTTCGACCATGTCGCGCTGGGCGGCCACGACGATCACGCGCTGGCGCGGGCCGGCCGGCGTGTCGATCACACCGAGCGCATGGAAGTCGAGCACGGCGTTGTCGAGCGGCATCGGCACCTGATCCTCGGCCTGGAAGCGCACGGCAGTCGCCAGCTCCTTGCGGTCGGTCAGCGGCGGCAGCTCGAGTGTGCGCAACACGGTGCGCTGGTTGGCGACGCCGATGCGCACGCGCTTGTCGAGCTTTGAGTCGCGGAACATCTCGCGCAATGTGTCGGCAAGCGCGGCGCCGTCGAGCACCTCGCCCTCGCGCATGGTGTCCGGCGGCAGCGCGGCGCCCGCCGCCTTCTGCACCTGGATCGAGCCGTTGACACGTGCTTGCACGGCGCTCACATAGCCGGGCTGGATGTCCAGGCCCACAAGTGTGGCGCCGCGCGAGCGACCGCCACGACTCGGCTTGAGGCTCGAGATGGAGATCGAAGCGTTCAGCGATGGCAGCTTGCGCTTGGCCGGCTCGATCACGACCGTGTCGGCGGCCGGAGGCTCCGGGGGCGCGTCGACGACGATCGAGGTCGGCCGCAGCAGGCTGAGCTCGTCGCTATCGGTATGTCCAGGCTCCATGGCGTCCATCTCAGTTCAGGAAGTGGGTCGTGTACAGGTTCACCAGCGGCTCGCCGAGGAAGATCGCGACGAGCGAGCCGAAAGCCAGAAAGGGTCCGAACGGGACCGCGGTCTTGCGCGCCACCTGCGCGCCCTTGCGGCTGACGATCAGCAGGCCGAACAGCACGCCCGCGAGCAGCGCGATCAGCATCGCCGGAGCGACTGCGCTGCCGAGGAACAGGCCCATCACGCCGGCGAGCTTGACGTCGCCCATGCCCATGCCGCCGGGGTAGGCCATTGCCGCGATCAGCAGTGCACCGCCGGCAATGGCACCGGCAAGCAGACGTGCAGGCTCGCCGCTCGGGTCGAGCGCCGTGCCGATACCTAGCGCGAGGATCGCACCGAGCGCGGTCAGACGGTTGGGGATGATGCGGTGCTCGGCGTCGATCAGCGCGATCGGCACGAGCAAAAGGATGAAAGCGACGTTGAGCGCG
>Ga0208480_1000503_pt1 | contig 15018 bp, 13 predicted proteins | sample NGESurshal092012_4_FD_184485 | JGI IMG/M metagenome (GOLD analysis project Ga0208480, IMG submission 184485) | Arctic peat soil microbial communities from Barrow, Alaska - NGEE Surface sample F53-1 shallow-092012 (SPAdes) | ecosystem: Environmental > Terrestrial > Soil > Wetlands > Peat ... | reverse complement strand
GCAACGACTGCGGGCTGATCACCGTCCTCGACTCAGGGCGGCAGCCTGACCCTCTTTCAGGTCGTCCGGGAACTCCAAACGCTCCTGGCCTGCTGGCACGGAACCTGCCCCGTCTGCCGCAGAGAACTGCCGCCCGACAGCCCCCTACGAGGACCACCAACCTAACGGAGCACTATTAGTTTGGTACCAAACTAATCACGGGCCAGTTTTTCTTGGGTTTTCGCGACCTAGCAATGGCCTACAACGGGTGACGGGCCCGGACGCGAGTCATCCCGCCATGAAGCGCGCTACGGCCGCACGGCGCGCTGCTTCTGAGACCGTCAGACCTTCTCCGCCGTCGGGCAGCGTCGTCTGGCCGGTCGGCTTGAGCACGTGCGTCGGCGGTGTGCCGCTTATCGCGAGCGCCGCGAACATGCCGAGCAGTTCGGCACCAGTCATGTCGGAGATGATCGCCGGCGGTGCGTTCCACGCGATCAAAGGAAGGCGCAAAAAGCTCGAGGGGGAGAGCAGCTGGCCCTTCATGTCGTTGAACAACGCCTGCTGATGTTCCTCGCGCTGGATGTCGGTCTCATTGGGAGCGCACAAGTTCTCGCGTGTGCGGGCGATGGCGAGCGCCTGCTTGCCGTCGATGTGGTGGGCGCCTGAGTGCAGCCGCAGCGTGAAGCCTCCGTTGGCGGACCCGCCGTCGAGCTTTGAGACGATGCAGCCCCCTGTGTAGGTGACGCCGCCCATCGCGTCGATCAGCTGCGGAAAATTTTCGAAGTTGACTTCGACCACGTGGTTGATCGGGACGTCGAGCCAGTGCTTGACCACCGACACCGACAAGGCAGGTCCGCCGAACGCATGCGCGGCGTTGATCTTCTGTAGGCCATGCCCCGGGATTTCAACGACCGTGTCGCGCGGTATCGACAGACGCGCCGCGTGACCGCCGCCGGTGCGGATCAGCATGATCGTGTCCGAGCGTCCGAAGCCGGTCGTTTCCGCCCCGGGTTCCTTTGAGTCCTTCTGGCGGCGGTCGGAGCCGAGGACGAGAATATTGTCGGCGGACGTCAGCGGGAAGCCGGCGGGGTCGAGCACACTTGCGACGTTGGACGGGAGCGAGGTGCGCTCGAAGTGGGCGCTGATCAGAAAGAGGAGCAGCGAGAGCGCAAGCCAGGCGAAGACGAGCGCGAGAAGACCGAGGAGAACGCGCTTGACGGTTGTGCGCTCGCGTATGCGCGCGAGGGTGCGCCGGGGAGGGTGACTTGTCGTATTTGCGCCTCCCCCCCGCGCGCGCGGGGGTGCTTTGCCTCCCGCGGGTTGCTCCCCAGGCTTGCGCGGTTGGCGCGGCCCTCTTGGCGAGAGGTTCTGTTCCAGCGCGTCTTCGCGCTTGCCGGGAAGGCGAGGCCCGGCGCGGTAGCGCTTGTACTGTGGTTTGTCGTCGGGGGAAGGAGGCATGGCGCCTGGGTCCGTAGTTCGGGTCGCTGGGGTAGGACTGCGATCGCTGGCCTGGTGCCTCGGCGACTACCGTGACGGGGCTGATCGGCCTAGACCGATCTCGAGCGACTCTTTTGGGATTCGCCGGCGAGCGGCGGGACCCTATATTCCTCGAATGGGCACCGCGGATGGCGCAGTAGGGCGGCTGGTCGTTTGCCCGACGCCCATCGGCAACCTCGGCGACGTGACGCTACGCGTGCTGGAGGTCCTGCGCGCCGCGGACGCGATTGCCTGTGAGGACACGCGCCGCACGCGCGTGCTACTCGACCGCCACGAGATCGTGGGCAAGCTAGTGAGCTATCACGAGCACAACGAGAGAGCGCGCGCGCAGGAGCTCGTCGCGCGGATCGCGGACGGCGCGGTGATCGCGCTCGTGTCAGACGCCGGGATGCCACTCGTGTCGGACCCTGGCTACAAGCTCGTGCAGGCTTGCGTCGAGGCGGGTCTACAGGTCGAGGTGCTGCCGGGCGCGAGCAGCTCGCTCACGGCGCTCGTCGCCTCGGGCCTGCCGTCTGAGCAATGGTCGTTCGTCGGCTTTTTGCCACGCAAGCGCTCTGAGCTTCAGCGAACGCTCGTCGGCGCCTCGCAGACGCTCGTGGCGTTCGAGTCCCCCCAACGCTTGGCCGCCACATTGGCATTGCTTGCCGAGCACGATCCCGCGCGTCCGCTGGCTGTGTGCCGCGAGCTGACAAAGCTGCACGAGGAAGTCCGGCGGGGTAGCGCGGCCGAGTTGGCGGCCTTCTATGCCGAGCACCCCCCGCGCGGGGAGATCGCGCTTGTCGTGGGCGCCGCTGCGCCGGGCAGCACAGATCGCGAGCAGGCGATGAGCGCACTGCGCGCGCTGGTGGACGCCGGAGCTCGCGCGCGTCCGGCGGCGGCTGTCGTGTCCAAGCTCACGGGGATCGGCGCGAACGAGCTCTACAGGGCGCTGACGGACTCCGCTTGAGGCCGCTGCGCCGCGTACCGTCGCGGTACGCCAGTAGCCTGGAAGCGGTATGCCATCTTTTTACGTAACCACCCCGATCTACTACGTCAACGCGGCGCCCCATCTGGGCCACGCGTACACGACGATCGCCGCCGACGTGCTGGCCCGTCACCATCGCCAGCGCGGCGAGGACGTGTTCTTCTTGACGGGAACGGACGAGCACGGCGAGCCCGTGGCAGACGCCGCGCATGCGCTCGGTGTGGAGCCCCAAGAGCTGGCTGATCGCAACTCCGAGCGTTTCCGAGCCCTGGCACCGAAGATCGAGGCGAGCAACGACTTCTTCATCCGCACCACCGATCCAGAGCACATGCAGGTGGTGCAGGACGTGCTTTCACGAGTCCGTGAGAACGGTCACGTCTACATGGGCACGTACGAGGGCTGGTACTGCCCGAAGTGCGCCGACTTCAAGGCCGAGAACGAGGTCGAGGAGGGCGAGTTGTGCCCGATCCATCACGTCAAGCTGACGCGCGAGCAGGAGGACAATTACTTCTTCGCACTGTCGACTTTTCAGGAGCCGCTCGAACGCTTGTATGCCGAGCACGAGCACTTCGTCGCACCACGCAGCCGCTACAACGAGGCGCTGTCGTTCATCAAGTCCGGCCTGCGCGACGTTCCGCTCACACGCCACAAGCTGACCTGGGGCGTGCCGGTGCCCTGGGACCCAGAACACGTTTTTTACGTGTGGTTCGACGCGCTGCTCAACTACTATTCGGCGCTGTCATACGCGCCTGCCGGCGCCCTTCAGGGTGTCGCCGAGATGGGGCCTGTCGTGCTTCAGGGTGCTCCGGCGGGGGAGGGCGCGGCGTCAGGCGCTGTCGAAAACCGCGATGCCCCCCGCGCGCGCGGGGGGCATGCTGTCTCGGGGCAGACACTTCTCGAGAGCTTCTGGCCCGCCGACGTGCACCTGATCGCCAAGGACATCTTGCGCTTTCACACCGTCTACTGGCCGGCCTTGTTGATGGCCGCGGAGATCGAGCTGCCGAAGCGTGTGTTCGTACACGGCTACCTGCTGATGGACGGCGAGAAGATGAGCAAGTCGCTCGGCAACGTGCTCGACCCGTTCGAGGTGATCGAGCGCTTTGGCGCAGACGCGCTGCGCTTCTACCTGCTGCGCGACGTGCCATTCGGCCAGGACGGCTCGGTCTCGACCGCTGCCTTCGAGCAGCGCTACGAGTCGGAGCTGGCCAACGATTACGGCAACCTCGCCAGCCGCAGCATCGCGATGATCGCGCGCTACCGCGACGGCGTCGTGGATGGAGGCGACCCCGACGAGCTGCTTCGCGAGGACTTCACCGGCCTGCCCGAGCTCGTGGCGGGCCTGCTCGACCGCGTCGAGCTGACCAACGCGCTCGATGAGATCTGGCAGCGCGTGCGCCGTCTGAACCGCTACGTGGAGGAGCAGGCGCCCTGGCAGCTGGCCAAGGACCCTGAGCGCGCGGAAGACCTCGACCGCGTGCTGCGCACACTCGCCGAGGGCCTGCGCGTCGTGTCTGTGCTGCTTCACCCCTATCTTCCCGACGCCACCGAGAAGCTGCTCGACGCGCTCGACGCCCCCGACCTCTCCTTCGCCGGCGCGGGCTTTGGCAAAGGGGAAATCCGCTCCGCGCAAAAGCTCGAGCCGCTGTTCCCAAAGAGCTCATGATCGATAGTCACACCCATCTGTACCTGTGCGAGGAGCCCGACGCCGAGCTGGTCGAGCGAGCCGTCGCGGCCGGCGTCACACGGATGTTGACCGTCGGCACCAACAGCATCTCCTGTCGCGCCGCGCTGGCCGCCGCCGAGGCCTTTCCACAGGTGTATGCGGCCATCGGCCGCCACCCCAACGAGGCGCACGGCTTCGACGACGCCGACCTGGCCGAGTTGCAAGCGCTCGCGGCGCACCCGCGCTGCATCGCGGTTGGCGAGACAGGGCTCGACTATTACCGCGAAGGTACGCCGCGAGAGGACCAGAAGCGCGCATTCTCAGCTCAGATAGAGCTGGCTCGAGCCAAGGGCGCACCCCTCACAATCCACACAAGAGATGCCGACGAGGACACACTCGCGCAGCTTGCCGATGAGGCTGACGGGTTGAGTGTCGTGATTCACTGCTTCTCGATGCCGGACCGTCTCGAGGAGTGCGTCGAGCGCGGCTACATGATCTCCTTCGCCGGCAACGTCACTTATAAAAGCGCCGCGGACCTGGCCGACGCGGCCCGACGGGTGCCGGGCGAGCGCCTGCTGGTGGAGACCGATGCGCCCTATCTCACTCCGCAGGTCGTGCGCAAACAACGCAACCAGCCCGCTTTCGTCGCGCATACGGCCGAGTTCATCGCCGAGTTGCGCGGCGTGTCCTTGGCCGAGCTCGACGCGACGGTCGAGCGCAACGCCGAGCGCGTTTTCGGATGGTGAGCACCCATTCGGGGGGGAGGGCCACCCGTAAAGGGGACAACCCCAAAGGGCACGCGGCAAGCAGAGCCAGTCGGCGCAGCAGAGAATTGGGACAGAATTTCCTGCGCGATCGAAACATCCTGGAGGTGATCGGGCGTGAGGCGGAGTTGGCGGACGCTGCGATGGTCGTGGCCGGCGACACGATGGCGCCAGTGGAGCGTGGGCTCGAGGATGTCGTCCTCGAGGTTGGCGGTGGCGAAGGGATCCTGTCCGCCTATCTCGCGCCACGCGCGCGCTGGCTACACGTAGTGGAGCTGGACGAGCGCTTGCGGGATCCACTGGAACGCAGCGTCGCCGAGTCCGACAACGTTTCGCTGTGGTGGGGCGACGCGATGCGCATTTCTTTGTCGGAGATGCAGCCGACGCCGACCAAGATGGTCGCCAACCTTCCTTACGGGATTGCCGCCGGTGTAGTCCTGCGCACGATCGAGGAGCTTGAAGACGTTGCTCTTTGGTTGGTGATGGTGCAGCGCGAGGTGGGCGAGAGGCTGGCGGCGGCGCCCGGTAGCGGCGTGTACGGCGTCAGCTCGGTACTGGCTCAGCTGGCGGGCGAAGTGAAAGTTGTGCGCGCGGTTCCGCGAACGGTGTTTCGCCCGGTGCCGAACGTGGATTCCGTGCTGGTCAAGATCGTGCGCACGGCCGCCGCACCGACGCCCGCGGTACGCAAGCTGGTCGCGAGCGCCTTCGCGCATAGGCGCAAGGCGTTGGCTCGGTCGCTTGTGCTCGCGCGCACGCACCACACGCGCGAGGACATCCGCGCGGCGCTGGTCGAGCTCGGTCACCCGGCGGATGAGCGCGCCGAGCGCTTGGCGCCGGCGGAGTTCGTCGAGCTGGCAAAGGTGCTGGGCCTGTGAACGCCTCACCGCTCGCCTTGCCGCTGCGCGTGCTTGCTCCCGCGAAGGTCAACCTGGGCCTGTTCGTCGGCCCGACCCGCAGCGACGGGCGCCACGAGCTGGCGAGCGTGATGCAGTCGATCTCGCTCGCCGACGAGCTCCTATTGCAAGCTGCCCCGCCCGGCGTCGAGCGCGATGAGATTGTTTGCGACGCGGTGGCCGGTGAGAACCTGGCGGCGCGAGCGCTCGAGCTGTTCCGTGCCGCGACGGGCTGGAATGCGCCCCCGCTGCGGCTGCGGATCGACAAGCGCATCCCCATAGCTGCGGGTCTGGGGGGCGGCTCTGCCGATGCGGCGGCGACCTTGCGCCTTGCCACCGCTGCCTCGGGACTGGGAGATCTGGATTTGTCGCTCACGCTCGCCGCCGAGCTGGGCGCCGATGTCCCGGCTCAGGTGACGCCAGGACGCTGGCTTGCAACCGGCGCCGGCGAGCGACTGCAACCGCTCCCCGATCCAGTCTCGGCGCTGGGCGTGCTGGTTTTGGCGCAGGCCTCTGGGCTCTCCACGGCGGAGGTATATGCCGAGGCGGATCGAATCGGCATCTCCCGCGACCAGCACGATCTCGAGGAACATCGCGAAATGCTGGTGAGAGCGTTCGAGCTCGGCTCAGCGCTGCCTGGCGACACCTCTCTGTTGCACAACGATCTGCAGGCCTCGGCCGTGAGCTTGTGCCCGGCGATCGAGCAGACGTTTCTGGAGGCCCGTGAAGCCGGCGCGGAGACCGCCTTCGTCAGTGGCTCCGGACCCACCGTCGTGGCTTTGTTCGCACGCGCGAACGGCCTGTCCCGCGCCGAGCGCGCCGTCGCCGGCCTGCTCGAGCGCGAGCCGGCCGCGCTCGCCGCGGTGTCGGTGGACAGCGATTTCGCCCGCGTACAGCCTCTGGGTACGTAACAATGCGATTTTCATGAGCACAAACGACATCACCTACCTCGTAGCCGCATGCGCCGGTGTGTTCGGGTTTGCCTTGTACCTAGGGTTGATCCTGGTGCCGGCGTGGGGTTCTTACTCGCGTGTGTGGGAGCGCATGGCGGCGACGGTTCTGTCGTTGTACGTGCTCGGCGTGCTCGTCGGCGCGGGTGTGCTCGCGGCGCTCCTCGCCGTCTACCTCTGGGGTTAGGCATGTCCGAGCTCGGTGGCCTGGATGCCGTCACAGAGGCGGTCGAGTCGGGCGCCGGTCTGCCCGAGGTGGTGCGCGCCGCCTCGCGCGCTCTCGACGCAAGCTTGGCCGTAACCGACGCGGCCGGCGCGACGATCGCTGTGGCGGCACGCTCGAGCGCCGATGAGCGTTCGCTGCTTGCGGGCGGCGAGGACGTCACGAGCGTGGCGCTGCGTGTCGCCGACGCAGTCGTTGGGACCCTGCACATGCGCACGCGCACCGACCAGAGCCCGCTGGTGCGAAGGCTGCTGGTGACGATGATCGCCTCCGAGGTCGAGCGCGTGCGCGCCCCAGACCTCGCCTCCGAGAACGCAGCCGCCGATTTCCTGCGTGTCGCACTCGCTCGCAACCAGATCCCGCGCGAGGAGCTGATCGCGCGTGGAGCCGAGCTGTCACTGGAGCTGAAGGACGGCGCAAGCGTGATCGTCGCCCGCGCCCATCCCCAGGCGCCGACCGAGGAGGGCTGGCGCGCACGCGCCCGGGCGGTGGCCGAGCGTGGGGCCCGCGCGGTCGTCGGTCGCTCGATCGCCGCCCTCTCCGAGCGCGATGGCGCTGCCGGCGTGGAGATCTTGCTGCTGGTGCCAGGCAGCGAGGAGCCGGTCGCAGCGCGCGCCGCCGAAGCCGTCCTGCGCGAGATGGAAAGCGCGCTGTCGGGCTACACCTTCGCGCTGGGGCGAAGCCGCATAGCCGAGGACCCGAGCGAGCTCCCACGCGCCGGTGGCGAGGCGCTGCTCGCCGCCAACGTCGCCGAGGGCGGCACCCAGGAGGGGGTGCTGGCCTTCGAGCAGACCGGCGCCTACCGGCTGCTGCTGAGCGCGATGAGCGAGAACCCAAGCGAGCTGCAGCGCTTCTACGCCGAGACAGTCGAGCCATTGGTGGCCTACGACGAACAGTACGAGACCGACCTGCTGCAGACGCTCGAGACTTTCCTCGAGGCCGACGGCAACGTCGCCGGCACCGCGCAGCGCCTGTTCACCCACAGGCACACCATCTACTACCGCCTGGAGCGCGTGCGCGAGCTGACGGGCCTGGACGTCAGCTCGAGCGACGGTCGCGAGAAGCTGAGCCTTGGTTTGAAGGCGATGCGCGTGCTGGGCATCTCCTCCGCGCGGGGACCGGCCTCTGAGGACGGCGCCCGCGGCGGTCGCGTCCCGCGACGCTCCTGAAGCGCGTCTGCCATGACAGGCAACGATTCTTGCATCGGCACGACCGGATGTCGCGGTCTGTTTCCAGCCCCATTTGCGCTGCCATCAGGCCTTCCGCGGAGCTCGCTGGGCCGTGTCGGGGGCGCCCGTGACATCATCAGCGGACACGACCGCCCGCGGTGGGGAGTGGGGTAATGGCAGCCCGGGAGACTTTGACTCTTCAAGTCCTGGTTCGAGTCCAGGCTCCCCAGTTCACCGCCGGCGTCCCGCCGGCGCCCGCTCCATCTAGAGTCTGTTGCGATGGCCGCCCCCACCGTCCTGATCCTCGCCGCCGGCCAGGGCACGCGCATGCGCTCCAGCACGCCGAAGGTTCTGCACGAGCTGTGCGGCATCCCGATGCTCTTGTGGCCTGTGCGAGCGGCGCAAGCAGCCGGTGCGGCTCGTGTCGTGGTGGTCGACTCGCCGGCGCTCGCGCTGGCGAAGGTGCTGCCCGACGGGGTCGAGCTGGTCGTGCAACCGCAATCGGACGGCACCGGCGGCGCCGTCCGGGCGGCATCGGAGTCGATCGACCCTGAGGCGCCGGTCGTGATCCTAAGCGGGGACGTGCCGCTCGTCAGCGCACAGGCGATCGAGGAGCTCGTTCAGGCGCACGGGAGTAGTGGCGCGGCAGCCACGATGGCCACGGCGCTGCTCGACGATCCCAGTGGCTACGGCCGCGTGGTGCGCGAGGCGGACGGTGCGGTGGCGCGCGTGGTGGAGACCAAGAAGCCGGGAGACGCGAGCGAGGCCGAGCTTCAGATCCGTGAGGTCAACTCCGGCATATATGTGTTCGAGGGATCGGCCTTGCTCAGAGTTTTGCCGCGGCTGACCTCCGAGAACGCCCAGGGCGAGTTCTATCTGCCGCAGGCTCTTGACCTGCTGCGCGCGGATGGCGAGTCGATCGCGGCACATATCGTCGAGGACGAGGGTTTGATGCTTGGCGTCAACGACCGCGTCGCACTCGCGCAGGTGCGGGCTTTGGCCCAGCAGGCGATTGCAGAGCGCCACATGCGTGCGGGGGTCACGATCGTCGATCCGGCCTCGACCGTCATCGACGTCGACGTGCAGATCGGCCAGGACACGACGATCGAGCCGTGGACAGCATTGAAGGGCTCCACGGTCATCGGCACAGGCGCAGTGGTCGGGCCTTCCACCACGGCGATCGACTCGCACATCGGTGAGGACGCATGCGTGCGCGTGTCCTGGCTCTCTGAAGCGGTGCTGCACGCCGGCGTCACGGTCGGCCCGTTCGCCTACTTGCGTCCCGGCGCCGTGCTGCACGACGGCGCCAAGGCCGGGACGTTCGTCGAGATCAAGAACTCCGACATCGGCGAAAGGGCCAAGGTCCCGCACCTCTCCTACATCGGAGACGCTGACGTCGGCGAGCGCACGAACCTCGGGGCCGGCACGATCACGGCCAACTATGACGGTCGCGCCAAGCACCGCACGAGGATCGGCAGCGGCGTGCGCGGTGGAGTGGACACTTCGTTCGTGGCTCCGGTCAAGGTCGGCGACGACGCATATACGGCCGCAGGCTCGGTGATCACCGAGGACGTCCCCCCGGGCGCGCTGGCGGTGGCGCGGGCACGCCAAGAGAACCTGGAGGGATATGCAGATCGCGGCAAGGGCCAGACGTGATGAGTCGCGACTGGTTCGTAGCTCTTTTGAGGGAAAGCGCGTGATCTCATCCAGACGGGTTTGTGCGCCGCCGCGAGAGCGATGCCCGATGTCTCTACACTCCCGGGAGAGATGAGCGTGATCGATACGCGCACGCAGGTCGTCCCAACGAGCCTGCCGATCGACTACGACAAGCGGCTGATGCTCTTCTCTGGGCGCGCGAACCCACAACTTGCCGTCGACATCTCGGCAAAGCTCGGCGTCGATGTGGGCCCGGTCACCTTGAAAACGTTCTCCAACGGCGAGGTGTACTGCCGCTATGAGGAGTCGATCCGTGGCGCAGACGTGTTCATCGTGCAGCCCACGTGTGGCAACCCCACAACCGGGGTGACCGCGAACGATTCGCTGATGGAGCTGCTGTTCATGATCGACGCCGCCGTCGGCGCCTCCGCGCATCGCGTGATCGCCGTCACACCGTGGTTTGGGTACTCGCGTCAGGACAAGAAGTCCGCTCCCCGCGAGCCGATCTCCGCGCGTCTGGTGGCGCGCATGATCGAGGCCGCGGGCTCCGACCGCGTGCTCACCATGGACTTGCACGCCGGCCAGATCCAGGGCTTCTTCCAGAAGCCGGTCGACCACATGACCGCGTTGTTCATGCTGACCCAGTACTTCTCAGACCTCGGCCTCTCAGACCTTGTGGTCGTGGCTCCCGACGCCGGTCGCGTCAAGCTCAACAAGCGCTTCGCCTCCAAGATCGGCGCGGAGCTCGCGATCCTCGACAAGGAGCGGCCCGCCCAGCAGGTTGCGGAGATCGGCTACGTGATCGGTGACGTGAAGGACAAGACGGCCGTGATCGTCGACGACATGATCGATACCGCCGGAACGCTCAAGGCGGCTGCTCGCACAGTGCTCGACGCCGGCGCAAAGAGCGTCTACGCGGCCGCCACCCACGCGGTCTTCTCCGGCGACGCTTTCGAGAACCTGGCCTCCTCGGACTTCAAGGAGATCGTCGTGACCGACACGATCCCGGCGCGCCCGGGGATCCCAAGCAATATCCGCGTGCTGCCGTGCGCGGAGTTGCTGACCGACTCGATCCGCCGCATCTTCACCGACGACTCCGTCAGCGAAGTGTTCGGCGGCGAGAACCAGCTGTTCTGAGCCGCGAGGGAGCAACCGTGGCCTTGCCGCAATCGACTGCGCCGGCCCCGCCGCGCCGCGTCCATCGCACGCCGGGCCTGGCGCGCCGCGTCCACCGCACGCTCGGTCACGCGCGATGACGACCGCCGGCTCGAGCGAGCCGCCCGCCCCCTCGGCGCCGCCGACGCGCTCGGTCGCACGGCCGACGCCGTTGCACGACCTATTCGGGCGGTTGCGGCGCAGGCACGTCATACCGATCCTCGTCGTGTTTGCAGTGTTCTTGGTCCTGAGCGGGATGCTCGCGCGATTTCTCTCGACCGAGAACGTCGAACGCGACGATGTGCTCGCGGCGCTTGAAGCCGAGACATCAAGCAACGAACAGGCGCTCTTCTCGCGGCTGTCGGGTTGTCGCGCGATCCCACGCTGCGTGTCGGACGTCAAGTGGAACTCGGCGAATCTGCCGCGCCATGGGCAGGTCAAGATCGTCTCGCTCACCTCCGCCACCGCCTACTCGCTCACCGGCGCAACCGGCCACACGCGCGTGGCCTGGGTCGTGCTCGGGCACCTGCCTGTCGTCCAGTGCGCCACCGTCAGGCGTACCGGCAGTTTCCTCACAGGTATGTCGGTCTCGTTGCTGGTTCTCAGCAAACCAATTCCAAACGAAGGGAACTGCTGAATCCAGGGATTGCTAAAGTCCTCGACCTCCTCATGGCTACCGCAACCACAAAGCTCGAAGTCGCAAGCCGCGAGCCGGACGGCTCGCGCTCGGCACGGCGCCTGCGACGCACCGGGCGCATCCCCGGCGTGCTCTATGGCGGCGACGTCGACCCTGTCAGCTTCAGCGTAGACGCACGCGAATTGCGAGTCGCGCTAGCGGGCTCCGGCGCGGTGGTAGATCTCAGCATCGACGGCGCCAAGGCCACGCCGGTCGTGCTCAAGGAGGCTCAGCGCGACCCGGTGCGTGGCGAGACCACCCATGTCGACCTACTGCGAGTACGTCTGGACAAGCCGATCCACGCGGTCGTGCCGCTGGAGCTCACCGGAGTGGAGGAGACACCCGGTGTCAAGGAAGGCGGCATTCTCGAGCAGCTCCTGCGCGAGCTGAACATAGAAGCGCTTCCAACGGCTATCCCCGAGTCGATCGTGCACGAGCTTGGCGAGCTGAACATCGGCGACACCGTTGCCTTGGAGGCGATCTCCCTCCCTGAGGGCGTCACATTGCTCGACGATCTGGCTACGACCGTGGCCTCGGTCTCGGCGCCTCGCCTACAGACCGAGGAGGAGTCCGAGCTCGAATCCGAGACAGAGCTCGTCGGCGAGTCCGGCGCAGACGAGGCGGCCTCTGGTGACGGCGGCGCCTCCGCCGAGGAGTAGTTCTGCGCCCCTTTGGCGGTGGGGCGCCAGTTGACTGGCTGATCGTCGGGCTTGGCAATCCAGGTCGCGAGCACGCCGACACTCGCCACAACGTCGGCTTCATGGTGGCTGATGAGTTGGCATCTCGATGGGCTTTCCCGCGTCCGAAGGACCGCTTTCGTGGTCGCATCGCGGAGGGATGGGCGCCGACTGAAAGCGCTGGAGCCCCGGGCGACGGCGAGTTGGGTGGAGCGCGAGGGGGGGACATACCTGCAAAACCCGGTGCCCCGCGCGCGCGGGGGGGGCACCGCGTCGCCTTGCTCTGGCCGCAGACCTATATGAACGACGTGGGACGTTCAGTCGGCCCGGCACGTGGCTCGTTGAAGGCACCACTTAGCCACGTCTTGGTTGTCCATGACGAGATCGACCTGCCCTTCGGCGATGTTCGGACACGTCTCGGTGGCGGACTCGCGGGTCACAACGGCCTAAAGTCGCTCAAGCGGGAGCTTGGCAGCGCTGACTTCCTGCGCGTGCGGGTCGGCGTCGGACGACCCAAATCCACCGATCCAGAGGTCGTCTCCGCCTATGTGCTCGGACGCTTTCGCGAGTCACCTGAGGAAGTCGGCGACTTGATCGACCAGGCCTGCCAGGCGGTTGAGCACATCGTGCTAAGTGAAGAGCAGTAACCGATGAACGCCCATTTGCACACAGCCGGCGCTCGGCGGCGTATGGCGCGACCAGAAGGGCTCTGAGGCCGTGGCACTGCGCGTGCTGCTCGGCGCTATCGCCCAGGACGCAGGCGCTGCTCGACTCGCAAGCGAGGGAGGGCACGCGTTCGTGTCTTCTTCGTTGCGCCCATACACGATCGCCGCGCTTGCCGACCGAGACGCTGCGCGTCCGACGCTCGTAGTGGTAGGTGACGATCGTGCCGCCCGCGATCTGGCGGGAGACCTACGTGCCTGGCTCGCGCCGCGGCGCGTGCGCTTCTATCCGTCTCGTGGCGTGGCCTATGAGTCACATCTGACCCCGCCCCCGCACCTCGTCGGTCTGCGAGTCGCGGCGCTTGACGCCTTGCTGTCGCCTGGGAGCGACGCGGATGCGCCCGTGGTCGTCGTTTCTGCCGTGGCGCTCTCAGAGAAGGTCCCCGACCCGGAGCTGCGTCCACGCTCGTTCACACTGCGCGTCGGTGAGCTGCTCGACCTCGACGAGTGCGCCGCCGAGCTGGTGGGCGCCGGCTATGAGCGAGTCGACCAGGTTCAGGAGCGTGGCCAGTTCGCGATGCGTGGCGGACTGCTCGACGTCTTCCCGGCCACCGAGGAGCACGCCGTACGCGTCGACATGTTCGACATCGAGATCGAATCGCTGCGCTGGTTCTCGACGTTCACGCAACGCTCGCTAGGCGACGTCGCAGAGGTGGAGATCGCCCCGGCGGCCGAGCTTGCGCCCGAGCATCGCGAGCTGGCCGAGATCGCCGCCGCCACGGGCGCGTTCAGTTCGAGCGAGGGCGATGCAGCAGAGGGTCGGCCGGATATCGCGGAGCTGCTGCCAGTCGAGCGCTTCGGGGCGCTGCTCGAGCTGATCGACGGGGCAGGTTCCGGAATGCGGGAAAACGGCGGCTCGGGTTCGGGCAGCGAGGGTTCTGGCAAGGAGCGTTCGGGCAGCGAGGGTTCTGGCGGGGAGGGTTCTGGCAAGGAGCGTTCGGGCAAAGGCGCCCTGGATGGTGCGGCGTGGGACACGCAGGTGATCGTGGCCGCCGAGGAGGAGCTGGCGCCGGCCCTCACCGATCACTGGACCGACGTCTGCGCGGCTTTTGCGGACGAGGATGCCCACCACTTGTACGTGAGCCCAGAGGAGGTGCAATCCGGTTTGGCTACACGCACGAAGATCTGGCTGTCCTCGATCTCGAGCGGTCAGGAGATCGAGTTGCGCGCATCGGCTGCCGACACAGCCGCACGTTCGCTGGCCGAAGCCGAGCCGGAGCTAGAGAAGCTCGTTCGCTCGGGCTATCGCACCGTCGTCGCCTTCCCCCGCAGGGGTGAAGGCGAGCGCGCCGCCTACAACCTCGGTCGCATGAAGGCCGACTGGCTCGACGCCGAGGTGGACGTGACTCGCGCCCCACTCGAGCCTTCTCTGCGCTTCGCTGCCGCGTCGCTGCGCGAGGGCTTCGTTGCTCCGGCGCTGAAGCTGGCGGTCTTCCCAGAGCACCGGCTGCTGCGCCGACGTCGCGCGGAGCGTCCCGGTGGCTCAGGCGCTGATGGTGTAGGCGGTGGTCCAACGCGCCGTGGTGCGCTGCGCTCCTTCACCGAGCTTCGCACAGGCGACATCGTCGTCCACGAGGACCACGGCATCGCCCGTTTTGCAGGCTTTGAGACGCGCACGGTCGCCGAGGTCACGCGCGACTATCTCTATCTCGAATACCAAGGCGACGACAAGGTCTTCGTCCCCACCGACCAGCTCGCCAAGATTTCCCGCTACGTGGGGGCCGGCGGGGAAGGGGGGCCGCCACTGTCGAAGCTCGGGGGCACCCGTTGGGAGGCGATGAAGGCGCGAGCGCGTCGCGCCGCCCAGGAGCTCGCGGGCGAGCTGCTCAGCCTCTATGCCGAGCGCCGCCGTCGCGCCGGGCACGCCTTCGAGTCCGACACCGACTGGCAACGCGAGTTCGAGGAGCGCTTCCCCTACACCGAGACCGCCGACCAGCTGGAGGCGATCGAACTGGTCAAGGCCGACATGGAAGCCCCACGCCCGATGGACAGGCTCGTCTGCGGCGACGTCGGCTACGGCAAGACCGAGG
>Ga0208480_1000502_pt1 | contig 15019 bp, 15 predicted proteins | sample NGESurshal092012_4_FD_184485 | JGI IMG/M metagenome (GOLD analysis project Ga0208480, IMG submission 184485) | Arctic peat soil microbial communities from Barrow, Alaska - NGEE Surface sample F53-1 shallow-092012 (SPAdes) | ecosystem: Environmental > Terrestrial > Soil > Wetlands > Peat ... | reverse complement strand
CTGCGTATGACTACTACGGCCACGACCTGACGGGCGTCACCTACGCCGACCAGGTGCTGGCCCGCGCGATCGGCTGGTCCCAGCACGGCTTTTGCATCAATTGCGGGCTTGAAACGGCGATGGTCCAGGCGGTGAACGCTGCCTACGGCGCGCCGGTGGCAGCCGCGCTGGAAGCCGAAGTCGCCACCGTGGCGCGCGCCAAACCTTCTAAGCGTCATCGGCGCAAGCGCTGAATTCGATGGATAGGCAGTTTCCCGACTGGGGGTCGACTGGGGGGTCGACTGGGGGTACAGGGCAAACCCGGGAGAGGTGTTGTGTACTCTTTTTGCGCAACTTACCATAGTGACTACAAAAAGTAGTTACCATAGTAAATTACACAAAAAATATATAACTACCCGCACTCCCTACCGACTGCGAATCCCGCAATCCGTTACGCGGCCTCGGCCTGGGCGATCAACTCGCCCGCGACCCTGTCGGTAGCCGCGCCCGTCCCGCCGACAAGCCGCCGCGAGAGCTGCGCGCGGCGGAAGTACAGCGGCGCGTCGTGCTCCCAGGTGGCGCCGATGCCGCCGTGCACGGAGATCATCGTGCGTGCGCCCTGGTCGAGCGCGCGCCCTGCGACCGAGCGCGCGGCGCTTGCGGCGAGCGGGAACTCTGCCGGCGCGCCGTGGCGCGACCAGCCGGCGTAGTAGAGCAGCGAGCGCCCGTTCTCCAGCTGGCGCAACACCTCGGTCAGGGCATGCTTGACCGCCTGGTAGGAGCCGATCGCACGCCCGAACGTGTGGCGCTCCTTGGCGTAGGCGACTGACATCTCGAGCGCCGTCTCGACGCTGCCGAGCGACTCGGCGGCGATCAGGGCCTGCGTCAGATGCCACGCGCCGGCCAGCGCCTCCACCGGCGTGTCGAGCAGTGTGGCGGGCGCGTCGCTGAGTGTTACATGGCCGAGCGAGCGGGTCGCGTCGTAACGGTGCACGTCCTCGATCGACACGCCGCTTGCGCTCGACTCGATCGCGACGCCGACGGGCCTGCCGCCTGCCTGCACCCCATCAAGGGGTGTGCCCCCTTGTGGGGTATCGAGCAGCGCCACGCCAACGAGCACATCCGCGCCGGGCGCGTCCGGCACGAAGGCGAGCGTGCCGCTGACGAGCAGGCCGCCTTTGCCGTCGTCCTTGGCCTGCGGAGCCGCGGGGCGCGCGCTGCCGTGCTTGGGATCGACGCACCATCCGTCGACCAGATCGTTGGGCGGCATCGCCGGCAGGTAGGCCGCGCGTCGCGCGCCTGTTGCCAGCGGCTCCAGCAGCCCGGCGCCGGCCGGTGAGGCGCCCAGGATCGCCGTGGCCGGCAGGTGCCCGAGGAGCGCGACCGGCGCGAGCACGCGCCCGCACTCGCCGAGCACGAGCATCGCGTCGAACGCGTCCAGGCCGGCGCCGCCGTGCGCCTCGTCGATCAACAGGCCGGGCCAGCCGGCCTCGCAAGCCGTGGGCCACAGCTCGGGCAGCGCCTTGTCCTCGCCGTCCAGAGCCTCGCGCGCGGCCTCCAATGTCTTGAAGCGCGAGAGCGCCCCACGAGCCGCCTCGCGCAGGAACACCTGCTCGTCTGAAAGTGCCAAATTCATGCCGCCGCCCCTTCCTTCGAGCGCAGCTCCGAGAATGGGATTCCCTTGTCCAGGCGCGGCTCCGGCGGCAGCCCGAGCACGCGCTCGCCGATCGTGTTGCGCAGGATCTCTTCGGTGCCGCCGGCCGACTTCAGGCCCGGCAGGAAGGAGATCATGTACGCCCACTCGCTGTCCTCGTCGAGCGCGTCCGGGCCGAGCACGTCGGCGATCAGGTCGCCGGCTTTGATCGCGCCGTTGACGATCGTCACCTTCGCCAGGCCCGCCTCTGGGCCAGGGATCTGGCCTTTCTGTAGCGCCGTCAGGGTGCGGTAGCCGGTGAAGCGCACCGCCAGCAGTTCGCTTACGATCTCGCCGAGCTCCTTGCGCACCTCCGGATCTTGGCGGCCGTGCTCATCGGAGGCGATCGCCTTGGTGAAGCGCAGCGAGTTGAAGCCGAGGCCCTCGCCGCCGAGGCCGATCGTGACGCGCTCGAACATCAGCGTCGTCAGTGCCGTGCCCCAGCCGTTGCCGACACCGCCGACGACGGCATCGGCGTCGAGCTCTACGTCGTCGAGGAACACCTCGTTGAACTCGGCCTCGCCTGAGATCTGGCGCAGGCCTCTGACCGTGACGCCGGGAGCGTCCATCGGCAGCACGAACATCGTCAAGCCCTTGTGCTTGTGCTGCTCCGGGTCGGTGCGCGCCAGCAGCAAGCCGTAGGAGGAGAACTGGGCGTTGGTCGTCCACACCTTCTGTCCGCTCAGACGCCAGCTGCCGTCCTCCTGCCGGCGCGCGCGCGTCTGCACCGCCGCCAGGTCCGAGCCTGCGGCCGGCTCTGAGAAGAGCTGGCACCAGACCTCGTCGCCGTGCAGCATCGGGCCGAGGTAGCGGCCCTTCTGCTCCTCCGAGCCATGCGCGATCAAGGTCGGTCCGAGCATGCCGACGCCGATCGCGTCGAGGATGCCGGGCACGCCGGCCTTGGCGATCTCCTGGTTACAGACGACCTGCTCGATCGGGCCGAGGCCCTGCCCGCCGTACTCCTTCGGCCAGGTCACCCCGGCAAGCCCCGCCTCGGCCAGCTTGCCCTGCCAGGCGCGCCTGGCGGAGACGATCTCCGCCTCGTCGGTGATTGCGCCCTCTCCACTCAGAATGGGCGCCTCTCCCTTGTGCTCCTCGAGCCAGGCGCGAACCCTGGTGCGATGTGCTGCCTGCTCGGGCGTGTCGTCAAGATCCACGTTGCTCTCCCTTTGGCTGACTGGCCAGTCAATAACGGCCTCTAAGGCTACTCCCTCGGCGGCCGGGCGGCATCCGATCGACTGCGCCCGAGGTCTCGCCAGGCGCGGTCGGCGCTGGGGATGGCCTCGCGCTAGCGACCCGGCGGCACCAGCGGCGATGCGATCCGGCGCTGGTGGTAGACGTCGGCGAAGCCCGCGTTGAGCAAGTACTCGGCCTGCTGGCCCATGTCGGGCGAGTGCAACAGCACTACGCCGAGCCTGACACCGCCGCGCTCGGCGGTCGCGACCAGGCAGTCGCCAGCGAGTTCGGTGTAGCCGGTCTTCATACCGGTCGCGCCCGGGTAGCCATAGACCAGCAGCGGGTTGTTGTTGTACAAGTACAGCTTGCCGCCCTTGATCGGAAACGGCAGCACCGCTTGCGCGCTGCCCACGATGTGTGCGATGCGCGGTTGCCGCAGGTCCACGTAGGCAAGCTCGGCGAGGTCGGCGGCGCACGTGTAGTTGCTTGCGTTGACGTAGCCGGAGGGGGAGCTGTAGCGCGTGCAGCCCAAGCCGAGTTGCGCCGCTTCGACGTTCATGCTCGCTACGAACGAGCTGACGCTGCCTGAGACGTGCTGGGCGAGCGCGGTCGCGGCGTCGTTGCCGGAAGGCAGGAGCAGCCCGTAGAGCAGCGTCTCGGCCTCGACATGCTTGCCTAGCGGCAGCACACCGACCTTCGAGCCGGCGGCCTCTGTGGCCTGCCTGGTGACCAGCACTGGGGTGTCGGGGGTCGTGGAGCGAACCACTCGCAACGCGGTCATCAGCTTCGTGAGGCTTGCCATGTGCAGGCGCTCGAGCGGGTTGAGCTGCCACAGCACGCGGCCGCTGCTGAGGTCGAACAGCAGCCCCGCGCGCGGCGGACTGTGGAAGCTTGCCTGTACGGGATCTCGCGCGCCGCTGAGCTCGAGCGCAATGGGGGCTTTGCCGAGTGGCAAGCCTGTGGGCGAGTGTGTTGGGAGCGCGCGCGAAAGCCCATTCGCGTATCCCTCCGGAGCGCCTACACCTGCGTCCGCGCTCGTCCCCGTGTGCCGAGCGTGCGACGCGGGGCTGTGCGCGGTGCCTGAACGCGCCAGTCCCATCGAGACGGCTACCGCTCCGGCCGCGAGCACCAGCAGGCAAACGGCCAGCAGGCGCATACGCCTGCGCCTGCGCCTGTGCCTTGCGAGCGCCCGCGCCCGCCGCGAGCGCCCGCCCTGGGGCAGAAACGGCGAGACGGTCATGCTCGTCGCCTGGGCAGATGCAGCGGGCCGGTCATGTCGGTCGCCTGGGCAGATGCAGCGGGCCGGTCATGTCGGTCGCCTCGGCAGATGCAGCGGGCCGGTCATGTCGGTCGCCTCGGCAGATGCAGCGTGCTGGTCCGTTGCCTAGGCGGACGCATTGGGCGGGTCGAGCGTTCCTCCGCGGCGGGGGCGGCGCGCCGGTCATGACTGCTCTCTCATCTCCTTGGAGGATTGCGCAAGGCCCCGACGATGCCAACCGTCAGGATCACGAGCACGATCACCGACAGCACTCCCTGCACGCTGAAGCCGAACTGCTCGATACCCCCGATCGTCAAGAAGGCGAAGCCGAGGATGAACGCGAGCGATATCGCGAGCACGGCGACGCGGGTCATCTGAGCTTGGTCTCGATCGGAAAGATCGCGCGAGACTATCCGCTCGCGCACACGCAGCTATCCGCTCGCGGCGAGCGGGCCGACGCCGGGGCGCGGCTGCGGCACGTGCTGATCGGCGTGATAGGAAGAGCGCACGAGCGGTCCTGCTGCCACGTGATCGAAGCCTAGGGCGTATGCGGCCTCTTCGAGGGCTGTGAACTCATCAGGATGCCAGTAGCGCACGATCGGCAGGTGGCGCTCGGAGGGGCGCAGGTACTGTCCGACTGTCAGCACCTGCACGTCGTGCTCGCGCAGCGCCTGGAAGGCGGCGAGCATCTCCTCGTGGGTCTCGCCCAGGCCCACCATCAAGCCCGACTTGGTGATGACCTCGCCTTCGCTCATCTCCGCTGCGCTGCGCAGGACGCGGCAGGAGCGCAGGAATTCAGAGCCGCGGCGCGCGATCGGGTATAGGCGCGGCACCACCTCGACGTTGTGGTTGAACACGTCCGGGCGCTCGGCGATGACGCGTGCGAGCGGCATCTCCTGGCCCTGGAAGTCGGGCGTCAGCACCTCGATCTGACAGTCCGGCGCTTGCTTTCGCACCTGCCTGATCACTCCTACGAACGCCGAGGCGCCCTTGTCTGGGAGGTCGTCGCGGTCGACCGATGTGACGACCGCATGGCGCAAGCCCATGCGCGCGATCGAGCGGGCTACGCGTGCTGGCTCGAGCGGATCGTTCCAACTCGGCTTGCCCGTCTTCACGTTGCAGAAGCCGCAGCGGCGCGTGCACGTGTCGCCGAGGATCATGAACGTCGCCGTGCCCCGCTCCCAGCACTCGCCCACGTTCGGGCAGGCCGCCTCCTGGCAGACGGTGTGCAGGTTCTCCTCTTTGATCAGCTTCGACAGCTCGCGGTAGCGTTGTCCACCTGCCGCTGGCACTTTGAACCACGGGGGCTTGCGCTCGCGTAGCGGGCGCACGTCGTCGCCAAGCACTTGCAGCACGTCCATGCCGCCCGGGTTGGCGCGGGAGCGGGTCGAGCTCACGCGATCGAGCGCTCCTGCTCGGGCCGAGCTGTCCTCGAGTGAGGAAGGTGTTCATTTGGGTCGCATCCGCGCAGCTCCGTCTGTGGCTGGCGGCTGGAGGCGCGGGACGTCGTGTCCCGCGGCAGCGGCTCAGGCTCCGACCGCGCGAGCGCGAGCTTGCTTGGAGCGAGGAAATTCGCGGTGCGTTCGTGGGCCTCGCAGAAGCGATGCGCGACGCGCTCGGCAAACGAATCGATGCCGCCCGGCGGCTCTTGGCCCAGCTCTTGGGCGATCGATGTCATTGTCACATCCGGCAGGCCGCAGGGAACGATCCAGGTGAATGGGGTGAGGTCGTTGCTGACGTTGACGGCAAAGCCATGTGTGGACACGCCGCGCGAGACGTGCACGCCGATCGAGGCGATCTTGCGCTCTTGCACCCACACGCCGGTGTAGTCGATTCCCTCCTCGCAGCGCGAGCGCGCCTCGATGCCGTATTCGGCGAGCGCGGCCACGATCGCCGCCTCCATTCTGCGCAAATGGACGCCGATGTCACTCACGCGCATGATCGGGTAGCCGACGAGCTGGCCGGGCCCGTGGTAGGTGACCTTGCCGCCACGGTCGGTCGGGACGATTTCGATGCCGTGTGCCCGGTAGAAATCCTCGCCGAGAGCCAGCTCGTTGTCGGCCGCGCGGCGGCCGCGCGTGTAGACGGGTGGATGTTCTAGGAGGAGCAAAGTGTCGGGCACTTCCTCGGCCTGGCGCTTTGCTTGGACTTCAACCTGGATGGCGAGCGCGTCGCGGTAGGGGACCGTGCCGTGTTGACGGATGCGGAGGGCTGGGACGCGCTGATCTGGTTCCATGTGTCTTCTTTCGTGTTAGCATATGTGGCACGCCAGAATGAGCGCTATGTCTTTGTTCATTCGCATCACCCCGGAGCCCGGCTTGCCGGGCTCCGCTTTGTAGGCGCCCTGGCGAGAATCGAGGCCGACTCCCACGAGGGCTGGAGCGGCGCTACCTCAGCTGGCGGATGACCGCAAACATGAGTGTGATCGCCAGAACAAACACTATGTAGTTGTTCATTCTCTCACCCCCTTTCTCGGGCCGGCATGATCCGGAAAAGGGATGATGACTCCTGTCTGCAAGTTTACAGATGGGTCCGGTAGGAATTTTTCACAGAGTCAGTGCGGCCGGCTCTTCCAATAGCTCGCGGATTCGGCTCAAAAACAGCGCCGCGTCAGCCCCGTAGAGGATGCGGTGGTCGCAGGCGAGTGTCACCGTCATTGTGTTGCGGGACACGATCTTCTTCTTGCGCGTGACGGGGCGCGGCGCAAGCGTGCCGATCGCGAGGATTGCGGCCTGCGGTGGGTTGACGATCGCGGTGAAGCTGCGAATCCCGTACATCCCCAGGTTCGAGACGGTGAAGGTGCCCCCGCTCAGCTCGGGTGGGGTGATCCAGCCGTCGCGTACACGCTGGGCCAACGCGCGCGTCTCGCGGGCGATCTCGCCGAGTGCCTTTGTGTCCGCGTCAAAGATGGTTGGCACCACGAGCGCGCCGCCTGTGGGGTCCTCCGCGCCGGCCGCCACAGCCACACCGACGTTGACACGCGCGTGCAGCTCGAAGCGCCCGTCACGGTAGCTGCTGTTGGCTCGTGGGTGGTCACGCAATGCAAGGGCACAGGCCTTGACGATCATGTCGTTGTAGGTGGGGGTTGTTGCCCTGTCCTGCCCATCGGCGTCGGGCGCCGTTGACTTCCCTGGAACGTCGCTGCCGCGGCTAGCCTGCCTGTTCCTTCCATCGCTGCGCGCGAGTCGCTTCAGCTCAGCGCGCAGATCGACGCAGCGCTCCATGTCGATGTCGGCGCTCAGCGTGAAGTCGGGGATCGTCGCCTTGGACTCGGCCATGCGCCTCGCGATCGTGCGCTGCGTGCGCGACAGCTCGATGGTGGTCGTCTCGCCCTTGGCGCTTGCCACGTCCCCGGATGAAGGGCGCTCCGGCCCGGGCGCGAACGCGGCCGGGGAGGGCGAGGCCGGGGAGGGCGGGGAGGGCGAGGAGGCCGGGGAGGGCGAGGAGGCCGGGGAGGGCGAGGAGACCGGGAAGGGCGAGGCGGCGGCGGAGGGCGAGGCGGCGGAGGACGGTTGGGTCGTCGGCGAAGTAGCGGGAGCGGCGAGGCTCGAACCCGCTTCCACGTCGGCCTTGACGATGCGCCCGCCGGGTCCACTTCCGGTGAGCCCGCCCAGGTCCACTCCCGTCTCGTGCGCGATGCGCCGGGCCAGGGGGGATGCCTTGACACGCTCGCCACTGTGTGGAGGTGGTGAGGACTCGACGGATGACGACTGGCCGGCGGCGGCATCTGCCCGGAGCTGATCGGACTCCAGGGTCACAGTGGCTTGTGCATTGGAGCTGTCCGGTGTCACGGACGCTTTCTGTGCGGTGGGCGATCCGTTGTGTGTCGCCACCGTCTCACCGCTCGGCTCGCCCACCCGCGCGATCGGTGCCCCGACCGCCAGCGTGTCGCCCTCGCGCGCGAGGGTCTGCAAAGCCCCCTCGCTGTCTGACTCGTAGGTCATCGCGGCCTTGTCGGTCTCGATCTCGACGAGCTCCTCGCCGCGCTCCACATGCTCGCCGTCGTGCTTGAGCCAGCGCAGGATCGTGCCCTCCTCCATCGTGTCCGACAGGCGCGGCATCACGATCTCGCTCATCGCGATGCCTGCCTGATCTCACGCTCGACGCCGGTCTCCTGCATCGCTTCCTGGACCGCGCCGGGCGCGTTTGTCTCGCCCTCTCGGTGTCCCTCGCCCGCTTCGGCTCGGCCTGCTGGCGCTCGGACGGGATCGCCGGCAGGCGTCTGGCTCGGGTTGCGCCCTAGGACACTGAGCGCGGCCCGCACGATCTGTGGCTCGTGCGGGAATGCGCTCTGCTCCAAGGGCTTTGAGTAGGGCATCGGCACATCCGCCCCGCTGACCCGCATCACAGGCGCGTCCAGGTCGTCGAAGGCTTGTTCGGAGATCAAGGCCGAAAGGTTGGCGCCGACGCCGCCGTGAGGCCAGCCCTCCTCGACGATCACGCAGCGGTTGGTCTTGGCCACCGACTCGAGGATCGTGTCGAGGTCCAAGGGACGCAGCGTTCGTGGGTCGATCACTTCGGCCTCGACGCCGTGCTCGTCTGAGAGCTGCGCGGCGGCGCGCTCGGCGGTCAGCGCCATGCGTGAGACCCCCACGATCGTGACGTCCCCGCCTGTGCGCACGATGCGGGCACGGCCGAACATGAGCGGTTGCTCGTCGTGCTCGTCGACCTCGCCGCGCATCCCATACAAAGACTCGTGCTCGATGAAGATCACCGGGTTCTCATCGCGGATCGCCGCCTTCAACAGGCCGCGCGCGTCGGACGGCGTCGAGGGGACGGCGACGAGCAGGCCGGGCACTCCCAGGAACATCGACTCGAAGCTGTGCGAGTGGGTCGGGCCGAGCTGATGGCCGGCGCCCTGGGGCATGCGCACGACGAGCGGCACGCGTACCTGCCCGCCGAACATGTAGTGGATGTGGGCGGCGTGGTTGACGATCTGGTCGAACGCGAGCAGCGCGAAGTTGACCGTCATCAGCTCCACCACGGGGCGCAAGCCGACCATCGCCGCTCCGACGCCCATTCCCACGATCGTGTTCTCGGAGATCGGTGTGTCGCGTACGCGCCGCTCGCCGAACTCCTCTAGCAGGCCCGCGGTGACCTTGAAGGCACCGCCGAACACGCCGATGTCCTCGCCTAGCAAGATCACGTTCTCGTCGCGGCGCATCTCCTCGCTCAGCGCGAGTTTCAGAGCGTCGCGATAGCGCATCTCGGTCATTGCCAAGCCCCGTGGGGGGAAGGCGCAAAGCGAGCTTTGGAAATGCGGACGCAGTGCCTCTGGGACCGTCCGTGGCCAGCTCCCAGGGACAGGTTGTCGGCAACTTTCTGCTGTCGGTGCAGCTCTCTGTCGCGGGCAGGTTGGCTGTTGAGCACGTGCCTCATCCGACCACCTGCGGGGACCCGTGGTAGTGGCCGTGGACCTGCTCGTCCACTACGTACACATCCTCGTAGAGCATGTCCGGGTCGGGGAAAGGTGAGGACTCGGCGAACTCGACCGCAGCGTCCACTTGCCGTACGGCATCCAGGTCGATCTGCTCGCGCTGCTCTTTCGTCAGCGCCCCCTCCCGCTCCAGCAGATCGCTGAACGCGGGGATCGGGTCGCGCTCGCGCCACTGGGCGACCTCCTCCTTGCTGCGGTAGTCCTCGGGGTCGGCCATCGAGTGGCCGCGGAAGCGGTAGGTGACGGCCTCGATGAGCAGCGGTCGGCGCTCCTCACGCACGCGCTCGAGCGCCTCAGAGACGACTCGGTGAGTGTCGAGAATATCCATGCCGTCGCAGCGCATGCCCGGCACGCCGAGCGACTCGCCCTTGCGTTGCAGGTCGGTCACGGCCGAGTGGCGGCTGAGCGACGTGCCCATGCCGAACTGATTGTTGACGACCATGAACACAACCGGCAGGCGCCACAGCGCGGCGAGGTTCAAGGTCTCGCCGAAAGTGCCCTGGTTGGAGGCCCCGTCGCCGAAAGTGCAAAGGGTCACTTCGTCGTGGGCGCCTTCTCCGCTCGCGCCGGCCGGCCCGGGCTTGGACGGTGAGCTTGCGTTTGCCGGGCCGGGCTCGGACGGTGAGCTTGCGTTTGCCGGGCCGGGCTCGTCGGCATCCGCGCCCCGACGCTGGTCGCATGCAAGCGCGATTCCCGCGGCGATCGGTAGGTTGCCGCCGACGATCCCGTAGCCGCCCATGAAGCGCCGCTCGGCGTCGAACATGTGCATCGAGCCGCCGTGGCCTTTGCTGCAGCCGTCGCGCTTGCCGAACAGCTCGGCCATCACCCGCTCGGGCGGCGTGCCGCGCGCTAGGGCGTCGCCGTGGGAGCGGTAGGTCGAGACCAGGTAGTCGCTGTCGCGCAGCGCTCGCTCGCTGCCCACGATCGTGGCCTCCTCGCCGATCGACAGGTGCAGGAAGCCGCCGATCTTGGCCCGGGCGTACATCTCGCCTGCTCGCTCCTCGAAGCGGCGGATCAGCACCATCGCGGCCAGCCACTCGCGCGCCGTCTCGGGCGCCGGAAGGGCCGCGGCCGCGCCTGCCGGGAGGGCCGGCTCAGAAGCCCATCCGTTGGGGCGGCCTAGCGACATGTCCTCGTGCGCACCGCCGGGCGCTGAAACCTCGACGAGGACGCGTGGAGACGTGTGGGGACTCCGATCACGCCTCCACGGTACTCCAGCGCGCTAGGAAGTCCTCGCGATCCATGCGGCCGAGGTCCTCGCGCACTTCACGAGCACGGCGCGTAGCCGTGTGGGGCGGGCAGTCCCAGAAGAACACGACCTCGCCGCCGTCGAGCTCGACCACCTCGATATGGTCGATGCGGTCTGGGCTGGCCAGGAATGCGGGAGCGAGCCCGCCGCGACGCACGATCAGGCGAAAACAGCGTCCTGCTCTCACTGGCTCAGCACCGCCGTGTGGTTGGCGGCTTCCTCCAGGGCGCGCTCACCGTGGAATACGCGCTCCCCTACCCTTATCGCCGGAACGTCGGTGATGCCGCGTTCGGCGGCCGTCGCAGTGGCGGTGAACAGTCGCTCGCCCACCGAGCGCAACGCGGCGCCCTTCTGGACGGCCAGAGGGTGCATCTCGCAGGCGGCTGCCGCGATCAGAACGTTGTCGGTCACGTCGAGTGGGCGGCCCCCGGCGAACGCCTGGCGAAACGCCGCTTGTGCGAACGCGACTGCCTTCCCGGTCGACTTCGCGTAAGTGGCGACCCGCATCGCGAAGGTGCTGTCGAACGGGAACGGATCGGGCCAGCGCAGCTCCTGCAAGCCGAGTGAGCGAGCGCGCTGCTCGATCTCCAAGCGGAAGATCTCCTCGTCGTTGTGGCAGCGGAACGCCTCGACAGACTCCGCGTCTGGCGGCTCGCTTGCCTGCGCCCCAGAGGGTGTGTCCTTCGGGGTGCGTGCCAGGATCGGCTGCCACTCGCACACGACGGGCATCGTATGCAGAACGCGCTCGGCGGCAAAGTAGGCGAGCGGTGAGGCGAGATCGAAATAGAACGCGGCGTCCGGGGCGGACATCAATTCGAGATTAGAGGCTCGGCATGTGTTGGTGTCCCCTCGGCAAAGAGGGGAAGGGCAAAGAGGGGAAGGGCAAAATAAAGGAGGAAAGGGTGTATATCTTTTTGGGCAAAATACCTTTATAGATACGCATAGATATACAATCGTAATTCTGAAAAAGAAGCATACAACTCCCTCGTCCGAGTCCGTGAGTCTCATCCAGCGAAGCCCGTGCGTCTCGCCGGGTGAAGACTTTCATGGGCCTCGAGGAGCGAAGAGCCCGTGAGCCTCGACCACTGCTGAGGTTCCCCGAAAGCGGTGCTCAACCGTGGATGAGCCAGCCGTCGGCGGCTCGGCCGGCCTCCATTACCGCCTCAGACAATGTGGGGTGACCATGAACGATGCGGGCCACCTCGGCGAAGCCACCCTCCAGGGCGCGCACGTTGACGAGCTCCTGGATCAGCTCGGTGGCGCGCGAGCCGACGATGTGTCCGCCGAGCAGCTCGCCGTACTTGGACTCGCCGACCAGCTTGACGAGGCCCGTGCGGTCGCCGTAGACCGTCCCGCCTCCGACCGCCCCGTAGGGGACCTTGCCGACGACCACGTCGTAGCCCTGCTCGCGAGCCTGCTCCTCGGTCAAGCCGAACGAGCCGACGTTCGGCGTGCAAAACGTGGCGCGTGGGATGTCGACATAGGAAAGGGGATGGGTCGGCAGGCCGGCGGAGTCCTCGGCGGCGATGATGCCCTCGTCCGATGCCTTGTGGGCGAGCGCCGGGCCGTGCACGAGGTCGCCGATCGCATAGACGCCGGCGGCCGTCGTCCGCTGCGCGCCGTCGACGCGCACGAGGCCGCGCTCGTCCAGCTCGACGCCCGCGTCCTTCAGACCTAGCGCGTCCACGTCCGGGCCGCGGCCGGCGCAGATCACGAGGTAGTCGACCTCGGCCGACTCCGAGCCGTAGCTGAAGCTGACGCCACTCTCACCGACGCCGACCCCCTCGACAGGGGTGCCGGTGTGAACCTCGATGCCCTGACGCTTCAGGCCGCGCTCGACCAGGCGCGAGATGTCGGCATCCTCGGTCGGCAGCAGACGGTCCAGAACCTCGAACAGCTTCACCTCGCTGCCCAGACGCGCGAAGCCCGACGCGATCTCGGCGCCCGATGCGCCTGCGCCGACGACCGTCAGGCGGTCCGGAAGCTCCGCCAGCGCCCACGCCTCCTCGGTGCCGATCACGCCGGCGCCGAACTCGACGCCGGGGATCGAGCGCTTGATCGAGCCGGTGGCGAGGATCACCGTTGTCGCGGCCAGCTCGCGGTCGCCCACACGCACCCTCACAGGCTCGAGCACGCGCGGGGCATCGCCGGTTTGCGCATCTCCATCGGCTTGGCCCCCGGCCCCGTTTCCCGCCGGGGTGGCGTCACGGCTCGTGGCAGACGGGCGCATCAGCGACGCCTCGCCCTCGATCAGCTCGATGCCGTTCTTCTTGAACAGGCCCGCCACGCCGCCCGTGAGCGTGGTGACGACCTTCTCTCGACGTGCCTGCACCGCCCCGTAGTCCACCTCGACGCCGCTGACGGTCAGGCCGTACTCGCCGGCCTCACGGATCTCCGAGAGCAGGTCGGCCGAGCGCAAGACCGCCTTGGCTGGGATGCAGGCGTAGTTCAGGCAGCGGCCCCCGACCCTGTCCTTCTCGATCACGGCGGTCTTCTTGCCCAGCTGCGCGGCGCGGATCGCGGCGACGTAGCCGCCAGGACCAGAGCCGATCACGATGCAGTCGTAATTGCTGTCAGCCATACCGGCGCGAGCCTATCGCACGTCGGCGCTCGTCCCGGGCTCACCCGCCTGGATGCGGCCCATCACTCGCACCAGCTTCCAGAACAGCCAGCCCGCCAGGCAGATACTGAGTAGACACAGGCCGGCTGCCAGCAGCGTCTCGGCGACGATCAGGGCCAGCGAGGTGACGATGATCTGGAAAGCCAGCAGCGCCTCGAAGGCGAGCACCGCCCAGTAGCGGCGCTGGTACATGCCCCGGGCGAGCAGGATGAGCACGGCGGCGAGGAACAGGCCTCCTGGCAGCGAGCCGCCGTGGCTTTTGAGGTCGTGGACTGTGGCGAGGCTGATGCAGATGCCGATGGCCAATGCTGCCGCGACCGCGACCGCGACGAGCAGCGGCCTTGGGCGCTCGTCCTGACCGAGCGGTTGCAGGGCGTCGGGGATGTCGATTTGCCGCATGCCCCCCGCACGCGCGGGGGGGATTGCGCTTTTGCGAGCCTCCGCCGGCGTGGCCCCGCCCTGCACCCGCGCGCTCTCGCCGTCCCCGAGCCCGGCTGTGGCGTCATCTCCAGACTCGAGCAGCGCATCGGATGCCTGAATTCGTCCTGCTCCCCGTGCGCTTGTGCCCGTGAGGGTGCGCGGGGGGGCAGCGCTCTCAGAAGACTCCACCCGCAAACCCTCTCTAGGCTCGTCCATAGCCGTTCAGCAGCGGGCGCAGCTCCAGGGCGCCGCGCAGCGTGAGCGCTGCCTGCTCCGGGTCGCGCGCGTCGCAGATCGCCCTCAGCACGCATACACGGCCTGCCCCGGCGTCGAGCACGGAGACGATGTTCTCGCTGTCGATCCCGCCGATCGCGAAGAAGGGGACTTGGGCATGGGCGGAGGCGTAGGCGACGAGCTCTGGGCCGACCGGTGGGCGGCCCAGCTTGGTCGGGGTGGCGTGCACCGGGCCAACGCCGATGTAGTCGACGAACGGCGCTCCCTCCGGCGTCAACGCGAGCGCGGCGTCGATCTCGCTCGGAGCGTGCGTCGAGAGGCCGACGAGCATGTCCGGGCCTACCACCTTGCGGGCTTCGGCGACCGGCATGTCTTGCTGGCCGATGTGCACGCCGTCGGCCCGCACCATCGCGGCGATGTCTGGGCGGTCGTTGAGGATGAACAGGGCGCCGGCGGCGTCGCAGGCATCCGCAGCGACGCTTGCCGCTTCGGCGAGGAACTCATCCTCGAGGTGCTTCTCGCGCAGCTGCACCACATCGACACCACCCGAGATCGCCTCGGCCAGGAATTCGCTCAGGTCGCGATCGCCAGGCATGCAATCGCATACGAGGTACAGGCGTGCGGCGGCCAGGCGCGCTCGGCGCTGCTCGCCATCTGGGTCGGGCACGGGCCGCAGGTGGGCCATCGCACGCCAGTCTGACACCTGGGCGCGCTTGTGCCGGTCAGATGCTCGAACAAATCGCGTGCGTTTTGTGTTGCCCGAGGTCAGGCACGCCCGGCATGGCGGCCGCTGACGCCTTCGCTCGAGCTCGATTACCCAGTGCCGGCATGGCGGGCTCTAGGATCGCTCGGGTGCGGTTATGGCTGTGCCGGCATGGCGGGCTCTAGGATCGCTCGGGTGCGGTTATGGCTGTGCCGGCATGGCGGGCTCTAGGATCGCTCGGGTGCGATTT
>Ga0208480_1000501_pt1 | contig 15024 bp, 14 predicted proteins | sample NGESurshal092012_4_FD_184485 | JGI IMG/M metagenome (GOLD analysis project Ga0208480, IMG submission 184485) | Arctic peat soil microbial communities from Barrow, Alaska - NGEE Surface sample F53-1 shallow-092012 (SPAdes) | ecosystem: Environmental > Terrestrial > Soil > Wetlands > Peat ... | reverse complement strand
CTTTGGAGTAGAACAGATTCACGCGGTTGAGAATGGCATCGTACGCGGCGCTCTCGAGTTCGAAGCGGCGCTTCAGCTCTCGATGGATATTTTGGAGGACCCAGCCGCTGAAATTGTAATTAATGTAATTGCGAATGGAGGCCAGTTCCTCTGACGACATGTGGTCTTCGATGGTGACCACCTTGTTCCGCACAATGCGATCGCGCGTGACGATCACCATCAGGATACGGCGGTCGGGAAGCGAGAGCAGTTCCACCCGATCGAGCGTCTGGTTCTCGGTAGGTATCGCCGCGGCTATGCCGAAGTTCCGGGTTATCTCCGTAAGAAGCTTGGAGGAGCGCTCGATGCGGCCTTCGACGCTTCCGGCTCGCTGGATCTCGATATGAAGGCGATCCAGCTCGGCCTGAACGATACGGCTGCCGAGCAGTGTCTTTACATAGCTTTGATAGGCCCGTTCGGTCGGAACGCGGCCCGCTGAGGTGTGCGGCTGTGAAAGATAGCCTTCTTCCAAGAGGTCGGCCATCGTGTTGCGAATGGAAGCCGGGCTCATTGGATAGCGGCGGGCGATGGTTCTCGACGCTACCGGCTCACCCGTTTCGATGTAGCTCTGAACGATCGCATGCAGGACGTCTAAATGACGCGGAGTGAGCGTTCCGGAAGAGTTCATCTGTTTACCAACGGGCTGCGTCCAACCTCTTGCAGAGCAACACGTAAGGCAGCTTCGTTTTGATTATAGAGCGTACTATAGAGCGTGCGGGATTGAATGCCGATTGTCAATACCTCTTATCCCCGCTGGGTTCAATCGTTTTTTGAAGGAGAATCGATGATGTTTCGACACGTACTTGCCGCTGGCGTCGCGCTCTTCCTAACCGCGGCCATGGCTCAATCGGAAACCTGGCAGCTTGATCCGCCTCACTCCGCCGCGCATTTCGCAGTACGCCACATGGGGATCTCCACGGTGCGCGGCACGTTCTCAAAAGTGGGCGGCACGATTCAGTACGATCCGGCCGACCCGGCCAAGACTGTTCTTGACGTCAGCATCGATGCCGCCTCCATCGACAGCCACAACACCATGCGGGATAAGGATCTGCTCAGCGATCACTTCCTGGACGTACAGAAATATCCATCGCTGACTTTCAAGTCCAAGCGCGTCGAAACATCCGGGAACGGCAAGCTCAAAATTACCGGCGATCTGACGATTCATGGCGTCACCAAAGAAGTATCGCTCGATGTCGACGGACCCGCCGGGCCCGTCAAAGATCCCCATGGAAATTCGCACATGGGAGCATCGGCGACTACCAACATCAGTCGGCGGGATTTTGGAATAGATGCCGATGCCGGAGTGATCGGTGACAACGTCGCGATCACGCTCGATGTGGAGATGGTGCGAACGCCGGCAGCCACGAACTGAAGAGAGAGACCAAGCCGCTAAGCGGCTGGTACTAATTTGGCGTGACGCCAGAGACGTTCGAGGTCGTAATAGGCGCGCGCGTTCTCCGAGAAGATATGGACGATGAAATCGCCATAATCCATGAGTATCCACTCAGCGGGATCGTAGCCCTCGATGCTGACCGGCAGTTCGCCCATTTCTTTTAGTTGCTTCGCAATTTCGTCGCAAACCGCGTGCCCTTGGCGCGGGTTCGAGACCGAGCAGATGACGAAAAAATCGGTAAAGGAGGTAACTTCGCGAAGGTCGAGGATCCGTATGTCTGTCGCCTTCTTGGATTCGGCTGCTTTCGAGGCGGCGAGCCAGTTAGGCAACTCCTCTGCAACTACGGAGGACTGCGGTTTGGTGGAACGTTGCGTCAGATTCTTCTAAACGTGCTTCTGCGCCTAGCGTACTACACTGGCGATGGATAGGTAAATGACCAGCGTCTCAGCGATCGTTCCCACTTGGAATCGCGCCGATCTGCTGAGGTCCATTCTCACGAATCTGGCCGCGCAAACCCGGCCGCCGGATCGGATTATTGTCGTCGATAACGGAAGCGCCGACGAAACGCAGCTCGTAGCGCGTGAGTTTCAAGCGGATCTGATTGTCTTCCCGGAAAATCGCGGCTTTGCCCGTGCGGTAAACGAAGGAATCGCTCATGCCCAGGGCGACTGGCTCCTCATCCTCAACAACGATGTGGCTCTCGAGCCGCAATGGCTGGAGCGCTTGCTCGCAAGCGCCGAACAGGAGAACGCGTCGTTTGCGGTCGGCAAGCTGCTGCGGCCCGATGAACGCAGAGCGGGCAAGGAAGATCTGATCGATGGCAGTTGGGATCTGGTATCGAGAGCGGCATACGCCTGGCGCTGCGGCTACGGCCGACCGGACGGGGCAGTCTGGTCGGTGAAGCGCAAAATCTCTTTTGCGCCGATGACGGCGGCGCTCTTCCACAAGCGGGTGTTTGAACGAATCGGATTGCTGGAGACGCGGTTTGAATCCTATTACGAAGACGTGGATTTCGGAGTGCGGTGCGCGCTGGCCGGCATCGTAGGCGTCTATGAACCCGCCGCCATCGCCGTGCATCGAAGCAAAACGACGCTTGGGAAAAACAGTAGCCGGGTCTTTTTTCTGACCGCTCGCAACCAGATATTGATTCTGGCGAAGTATTATCCCGCGCGGACTCTGCGGCGCTTTGCGTGGCCTATTCTCATCGGACAGACGCTGGCATTGATGGCTGCGGCGCGGCAGGGTCGTCTGCTTGCCGGCCTGCATGGGAAATGGGAAGGTTTGCGGCAATGGTCCGGATTCAGAGAGAACGCTTCGCATGCGGAGGCGCCTCCTCATGCTTTGATTGAATCCATCTTCCGCGAAAGCGAACTGGAGATACGCGTCTTGCAGCGGCAGCTCGGTTTCGACCCATACTGGCGCTTGTATTTCAAGCTGGTGCGGGCCTGATGACGGATAGTTCGCTTCCCTCCGTCGCGGTCGCGATTGTTACCTTTAACAGTGCCCGCTTCATCCGCCATTGCCTCGGATACATTTTCGAGTCGAGCTATGCGCCCCAGGAAGTCATCGTTATTGACAATGCATCCGCCGACGAGACGGCCGAAATCCTACGGGAATTTGAAAGCCGCGTTCGCGTGGTGCGCAACCGTGAAAACGTGGGATTCGCCGCCGCCCAAAATCAGGCGATTGCCCTTTCGGCGGCAGAGTGGATTCTTACGCTGAATCCCGATGTGCGTCTCACGCCGGATTTTATTGCGACGCTCGTAGCGGCGGCCAAAGCCCATCCCGAAGTGGGGACCGTATGCGGCAAGCTGCTGGCGATACAGCCGGATTTTTCGATCCCGCAAAAACTGATTTTCGATTCGACCGGCATCTACTTCACTCCCAGCTTGCGGCATTTCGATCGCGGCAGCAAAACGCCGGACGATGGCCGCTACGAGCGCTTGGAATATGTTTTTGGGGCCACGGGAGCGGCCGCTTTATATCGCCGTACGATGATCGAGGATATATCGATCTCCGGCGAATTCTTCGATTCCGATTTTTTTGCATACCGGGAAGACGCCGACGTGGCTTGGCGCGCCCAATTGCTGGGCTGGAAGTGTTTATACGCGCCGCCGGCGGTAGCCTATCACGTCAGGAGCGTGCTGCCCTCAAACCGGCGTTCTCTGCCGCCGCTTCTCAATATGCACTCCGTAAAGAATCGTTTTCTCATGCGCGTCAAGAACATCACCGCCCCGCTTTACTTCCGCAACTTCCTGGCCATCACGGTGCGGGATCTCCTGGTGATCGGGGCATGTCTGACCTATGAATTTACGTCGCTTCGCGCGTTTCCGCTCGTGCTCCGGAACTTGAGCCGGACCTGGCGGAAGCGCCGCGCCCTTCAGCGCCGCCGCCGCGCGACCGAGGATTATATGGCGGCGTGGTTCTCTTTCGAGCCGGTCAGTTATTCCGCTATCGACGTTACCGCGAAATGCGAATCGCTCTGCTAGGGACCCGCGGTATCCCGGCGAACTACGGAGGGTTCGAGACCTTCGTCGAAGAGCTTTCCGCGAGGCTTGTGGAGCGCGGCCATCACGTGACGGTTTACTGCCGCGAGAAGAACGTGCGATCCGAATATCGCGGCGCGCAGCTGCGTTATCTGCCGTCGATCCGTCACAAATACTTAGACACGGCCGCCCATACCGCGTTATCGACCATCGACCTGTTGGTCCGGCGCTTTGACGTGGCTCTCTATTGCAATGCCGCAAACGCGGTATTTGCACTGTTGCCGCGATTGAGAGGCATACCGACCGGGCTCAACGTGGATGGGCTGGAGCGGCACCGGAAAAAATGGAACCGCATAGCGAAAACCTGGTATCTGGTATCGGAATGGATGGCGACCTGGTGTTGCTCGGCGGTGGTCACCGACGCAGCCAGAATTCACGATTATTATCTCGAGCGCTTCGGGAAAGAATCGACGTTCATTCCATACGGAGCGGAGACCGGCAAGGTAAGCGGGACGGGTATCGTGCGGGCGCTCGGCTTGGAGCCCGGCAAATACGTACTGTACGTGAGCCGCATGGAACCGGAGAATAATGCGCTGATGGTCAGGCAGGCGTTTGAGAAAGTGGAAACCGATTGCAAGCTGGCGTTGATAGGAGACGCGCCCTACGCCAACTCTTACATACGAAAAGTAAAGGATACAAGCAATTCGCGCATCGTGATTCCCGGCGCTATTTACGGTGAAGGATACCGGCAGTTACAATCGCACTGCTCGGTTTACATACAAGCTACTGAAGTAGGCGGCACTCATCCGGCGCTGATTGAAGCCATGGGACGCGGAGCGCTTGTGCTTTACCTCAAGACGCCGGAAAGCGACGAAGTAGCTGGCGATGCCGCCGTTCCATTCGAGGACGATCTGGTGGAGAAGCTGCAATGGGCGCTCCAGGTTTCCGACGAGGAGCGCGCCGACTGGGGATGCCGGGCCATGCGGCGTATTGAAAAGCTTTACAGTTGGGAAGTAGTTACCGATGGATATGAGAGCCTATTCCGGCGATTGAGCTCGAAATCATGAAGGCGCTGCCGTACAGGTGCTGGGTAGAAGTTTCGCTGGCGCAAATCGCCGCAAACTTTCAAGCCATCCGGAGCGTAGTTGGCCCAAGCGTGGAAGTGATGCCGGTGGTCAAAGCGGATGCGTACCGGCATGGTGCGATTGAGGTGTCGCGCAGACTCGAGCAGGAAGGCGCGCGTTGGCTCGCGGTCAGCAATACGGACGAAGGCGTAGCTTTGCGCGATGCCGGCATTCAGGCGCGAATCCTGGTAATGGCCGATTTCCTTCCGTTCACGCGTGAGACCATGCTGGCTTATAAACTTACGCCGGTCATTCACTCGCTCGAGGATTTGGCGGAGCTCGATCGATTGGGCGCGGCGCGCGGCGAGGCTTGCCGATATCACTTGAAGGTCGATACGGGCATGGGCCGATTGGGAGTCGGCCTGGATGCGGCGATAATCGCCGAGGCGATTCTGAAAGCCAAGCACGCCGAAATCGAAGGCCTGATGACGCATTTCGCTTCGGCCGGCAATTATCAGACGAATCAAACCGATGAACAGATTGCGCTGTTCGACAAACTGGCGCAGGGCTTGCAGGATGCGGGCATTCGTCCGAAACTCGCGCATTTATCGAGCACTATACCGGTCGCTTACGGCAGGCGGCACGCATGGCGCGGCATGATACGCCCGGGTCATGCTATTTACGGGTACGTCTCGCCGGCTCGCGGTCACGCGCCCACCAGGATTTTGCAAGTGAAACCGGCGCTGACCTGGCGGGCGACGGTTCTCTCCGTAAAGGAGGTTCCCGCAGGCGCTTTGATCGGGTACGGCGGCATCTTTCGAGCGCCGCAGCCAATGCGCGTAGCTGTGCTCGCTGCCGGATATGCGGATGGAATTCCGCATAGATTATCGAATCGAGGCAGCGTGATTGTGAATGGCCGGCTTGCACCCATCCTGGGAGCGGTCTCGATGGACCTGACGTCTATTGACGTCACGAATTCGCCGGGAACCATGCCGGGCGATGCGGTAACGCTTCTCGGATCGGAAGGCGACGTTAGTCTCGATGCGCAACAGATAGCCAGGCTGGCAGGGACGATATCGTACAGCGTCCTGTGCGGCATCCACGCGCGCGTCAAGCGCGTGTACGTCAGCTGATATTATTCCTGCGGTTTGCCGGGCTCGCTATCTTCCGGGAATACCGAGTATCCGGAAGGAGGAGGGTAAAGCGACTTCATCAGGTTGAGGCGTTTGCGCAAATAACGGCTGGGCAACTGCCGTGGACCTGTTTCGACGTCAATATCGCAGCAGATCCCATGCAGATAGAGAGTGAGGGTGTCGATGAACGATTGCCGGACGTAATCCGCGAACAACGGGCTTTCGCGCTTTACGTTGGTTTGCCGCCGCAACAGGGCTTGCTTCGCCTGCCAGCTTTCATCGTCCACTTCACCGTGAACGGTATTGGTGAGTTCGTCCCGGACGATGGTCTTGTAACCGGCTGCGACTTCGGGAGACCATTTCTCGGCGATCAGCGCCGAGAGCCGCCGGTAGAGCCGGTAATGATACTCGGCGACATCCTGTTCTTTGAGAGCGAAAACCAAAACCATCTCGTTCTCGAAGCTCACCTGAGAGGCCCAGGATTGGCGTCCATCGGCGGGCCGCTCGGCGACGACGAAATCGGCCAACTTTTCGAGCGAAGCCCGGGCCTTTCTTTTGGTCTTGACCGACCCGCGCTCGGCGCAGTGCTCCAGATAAGGAACGAGCAAAATCGATATACGCGGGAGGATGGCCAGCAAGGACGCAGGTAGGGCGGCTACGGGCTCTTCGAGATATTCTTTTACCACTTCTTCGCTCATCGGAACGGAAGCGCAGAAGTAGCCAAAGGTGTTGCTCAAAGGAATGACTTCGCCGCGGAAACGTTCGGCAAATTGACCGACGCTGACTCTGGAAAAGGTGGATTGCACCACGCTCACCGGCCCCGGATCTCGTTGAATGGGCATCTACTTTTCGACCTCGATTCTAGCAGAGCGGGTTCCTTCCGTTTCCCGCCGGAGCGCTTCCCGTCGTGGCTCGTCGCCGCTTAACAGAGGGCAGGTTCCGCTGGTACACTTGAGGAAAATAGACGTGCAGTTCCTGGTTTCCGCCGGCGAAGCGTCGGGCGATATGTACGCCGCCGGCGTAGTTTCCCGCCTGTCGGAAGCGTGCCCCTCCGCCAATTTTTTCGGATGCGCCGGGCCTCGGCTGCGCGCGGCGGGCGTGAAGCCCATCGTCGAATCCGAGAGACTGGCTGTGGCGGGTCTCGCCGAAGTAGTTGGCCATCTGCCACGCATCTATGGTGAATACCGGAAGCTGGTTCGTTTCATCGAGCGGCACCCACCGGACGCGGCGATTCTTACCGACAGCCCGGATTTTCATCTGCGTCTCGCGCGTCACCTGAAGCGCTTACACGTACCGGTGTTCTATCTGGTTGCGCCGCAGGTTTGGGCGTGGCGAGAGAGCCGGGTAAAGATCATCCGGGAGCTGACAGATCGGGTTTTCTGCCTCTTTCCTTTTGAAGAACCGTGGTTTCGGGCACGCGGCGTTCAGGCGACTTATATCGGCCATCCACTGGCGAGCATGGTTCAGGCGAGATTATCCCGCGATGAATTTTTTGAGCGTCATCGGTTGCCGAAGGACAGGCAGGTGCTGGTCCTGCTTCCCGGGAGCCGGGTTGGGGAAGCTCGCAGACACCTGCCGGTTTTATTGAAGACGGTAGAGGATCTTCGCCGGCGGTTCGCCCTTTCGGTGATTCTCGCAACCCCGGAGGGCTTCCACGGGCAGGAAGCTTTTGCAAATTTTAGGGAACCCCTGGCGCGGCTGTCCATCCAAATAATTGCAAATGAGACCTGGGACTGTATCGCCCATGCGGACCTTGCGCTTGCCGCGAGTGGAACGGTAACGATTGAGGCGGCGGTTTTGGGCACCCCAATGGTTACCTTTTACAAGGTAAATCCGTTGAGTTGGTGGGCGGGCCGTCGGCTTGTCAAGGTTCCGTTTCTTTCCATGGTCAATTTAGTTGCGGACCGCGAGATCGTGCCTGAGCTGATTCAGCGAAACATGACTGCGGAGAAAATCTCGGCTGCGGCGGGGCAACTGCTCAGCGAGAGCCGGCGCGTGGAGCGGATGCGAACCGAGTTAGCCGCCGTTCGCGAGGCTCTGACACTGAAGGGCGATCCGCTGGGGCGCGCGGCAAGCCTGATTCTAGAAGCCTGCGAGGAGAAATTACAGACGGATGCGCGCCGGCGTGAAACGATACGGGGGACAATAGGTTGATGACGCGCGGTTTGAAGTGGACGATTCTTCTCCTCACCTTGGCGGGGTGCGTGTGGGGACAGGAGAAGCCTTCACGCATCCAAGTTCAGAAGTACACGATCGACGCCGACGTCAATCCTCGGACTCAAGCAATCGCCGCCACTGCCAAAATCAGCTTCACGCCGCTCGAAAACGCGAACGATGCGGTGTTCGAGCTGAATAATGCGCTCACCGTATCCAAAGTAGTCGATGGCCAGGGGCAGACGCTCGAGTCCAGCCGCAATCCGCAGGATTTCACCCTGAAGGTCGCCTTTCCTAACGGCATACAGAAGAGCCAGCCGTGTGAAATTTCGGTCAGCTACAACGGTAAGTTCACCGGTAACGAGGATTCGCCGATTTATGGAATCCGGTTCGCGGCTTTGCATCCGGATTTCGGATATTTGCTTTATCCGGCCCGCTGGTTCCCGGTGAGCGGCTATACCGTGAACCGGTTTGCGGCCGATCTTCACGTTACAACTCCCGCTGGATATCGGGTAATCGGCAGCGGAGATCTCAAGACCGACAGCGCGAGCAACGGCGGCACGATTTATTCTTTCCACTACGAGAAGGCGAGTTTTCCGGGGAGCATTGCGATTGTGAAGGGCGATCCAGTGCGGGTTTCCTCGCAGGGAATCAGCACGAACGTCTTCTTCAGGGACCGAGAGGCCTCGGATGCCCAGGCGTATGGCGACGAAACCGGCAAGATCATGACGGTCTTCACATCCGAGTATGGTCTCGCGCCGCAAGCGAACCTAACACTGATAGAAACCGAAGCGGGAGCGGTGAACGGGTATTCGGCGCCAGGAATCATTTTTCTGGCTCCGGGGTCGATTGCGAGCCAGGTGAATACTCACGTGCTGGCGAATCAAATCTCACGCCAATGGTGGGGGATTTTGGTTTCGCCAGCCAACCGCAATCAACTGTGGCTGGTCAACGGACCCGCGCGGTATTCAGAGTTGCTCTATCTCGAGCACACGGGGGGACCGGGCGCGGCCGAAGCCGATTTGAAGTCGACCTATGTAGAGGCGCTCACGGTGAAAGACCCGCCGGTTTTGCAGGCTTCGCGGTTGGACGATTATTCGCCGGAATATTGGGCGCTTACCGCAGCTAAGGGAGCGGCAATCCTGAACATGCTGCGCAATGTCGTGGGCGATGCGAACTTCAAGAAAGGCCTGCACGCCTTCATGGACAAGTACAGTTGGCAATCGGCAACCAGCGAGGATTTCCGGAAGGTGATGGAGCAGGCCTCGAACCAGGATCTACGTTACTTTTTTATTCAATGGCTCGAATCCAGCGGCTCGCCTGAATTCAAACTGGAATACACAGTGTTCCGGACGCAGCAAGGGTTCCGTGTGGTCGGAAAGATCGACCAGGATCTCGACACATTCCGGATGCCGGTCGATTTGAGAATTGAGACCGAGGGAAATCCCGAAGACAAGCAAATTGAAGTGACGGGCACATCTTCGGAGTTCAGCGTGGATACGTTCGGCAAGCCGCGCAAGCTCATCCTCGATCCAAATCATGTTTTGCTACGCCTCGATCCGAGCATGCAAATTGCGGTGGCGATCCGGCGCGGTGAAGAATACCGCGAGATAAACGATTACGCTAATGCGCTCAAGGAGTACCAAAAAGCGCTTGAGGTGAACCGCAACAGCTCACTGGCGCACTATCGGATCGGCGAGCTCTTCTTTCTGCAGAACAATTTTCAATCGGCGGCTAACGAATTCCGGGCGGCCATTAACGGCGATCTCGATCCTAAGTGGACAGAAGTCTGGTCTCACGTGAATCTGGGAAAGATCTTCGATGTGACCGGGCAGCGCGATCGGGCAGTGAACGAGTACAAACAGGCAATCCGCACGCACGACAACACAGCGGGCGCGCAAGAAGAAGCCGCAAGGTACTCGACGAAGCCGTATGAGCAGAAGAGCTCAGAGACCTGACCTGACCTTCAAGGGCGTGAAGGCGCAATCGGCCGAAGATGCGGCTGCCAGCCTAGCAAATCTCCGTGGAAAGAGTAAATCCTATTGCTTCCGGCATCAAATAGTTGGAACGAGTTGACGATCAATACCCACTAGTACTTGTGGGCCTGATTTGTTACTGGGTACCATGCCGGGCCGCGGTCTCCCAAGTAATCGCCCGGCAACGCACTGCGCGGCGGCTTGGCAAGGATGAAGGAGATTGTTGACCAAGCACCGCTTGGCTGCCAGGCTAGAAAGCAGAATTGGATGATAACCTTAAGATGCCCGCGAAGGGGGAGATTTTGGACGAAAAATTGAAGGAGCTGATGCAGGATCTGGGCAATGCAATCAACGAATCGCTCTCAGACTCCGACCGCATCGCGGGTGCAATCGGCGAGATTAAGCGGGCCGGGTACGATGTCTTTCTGGTTCTGGAAGCCACGATCGGCTTCAACAAGCGCGAAGAAGGCGCTGAGGATTCCGAGGGAGAAAGCCAGGAACAGGGAGACGAACATGAACATCCCCTGCACTTTGAATCGACGGGCAAGATCAGGCTGACCTCGCAAGATCAAAAGTTTCTGCGCGCTCTGAAGATTTCCGTCGAAGAAGACCACAAGCGGTAGGTTTCAAGCTAGCAACTCCTTATAAATTGAGTATGTTGCGCGAACAGCCTGGTCCCAGGTGTAGAGTTGCGCGCGCGTCCGGCCGGCTTCGGAAAGCCTGGCTCTGAGCTGGTTGTCTTGGATGAGGCGGTTGAGCGCCATTACCAGTTCCTCTGTTTCGCAAGGATTCACCAGCAGCGCGGCATCCCCCGCCACTTCCCGAAGAGCGCCCCGATTCGAGGTAATTACGGGTACTCCGTAGGACATGGCCTCTAATACCGGCAGACCGAATCCTTCATCGAGCGAGGGAAAGGCGAAGATGGACGATCGCGAATAGAGAATTTCGAGTTCGCGCCTGGACAGATGGCCGGCCACTTCGATGCGATTGCATTGAGGGCTTCTTTGGATTCGCTCGACGATTCGAGCGGCTTGAAACCCTGCCGGCGCGCCGGCGAGGACCAGCCTCCAATCGCCGGATATTCGCTCGAAGGCTTCCACGAGACGCTCCACATTTTTTCGGACCTGCAGGACTCCTACAAACAGAATGATGTTTTCCCGTTCCGGTGCGATCCCCGCGGAGGGTGGGCGGACTCCATGAGGGATCACGCGGATGCGCGAGCGCTCGACTCCGAGGAGATTAACCACCTGGGAAGCGGTGAATTCCGACACGGCAACGATGAGATCGGAATTTTGCGCCGCGCGCCGGGCCTGCTCCGTGAATCGGGATCTGAACGCGGGCGACGAGTATTCGCCGGTCATGACGAACAAGTCATGAAATGTGGAAACGACTTTTTTAGCGGGCCGGCGGTCCACTCGCTGGTTCAACGCATGAAAGAGATCGGCGTAGAAAGTAGGCAAAGGCGGCAAGAGAAAACGGCGACGGACGTTTGGGAACGCAGCTCGCGGAGCTTGTTTGAAACGCTTCGCGCGATAGCAGAAGAGAAACTCATCGTCCGAATAAGTTTGCGCGAGGCCGGACAAAAGCTGGTTTGAATAGACGGCGATGCCCGATGGATGCCGTTCTACGCTGTAGGTGGCATCGAGCGCGATCCGCACGATCCCAATCTTACAGCCCGTATTCCTTTAACTTGCGATAGAGAGTGGTTCTGCCGATACCGAGCATCGCGGCGGCGACCGTACGATCTCCCCGCGTGTATTCAATTGCGACCAGTATGGCGCGCTTTTCCACTTCCGCGAGGGGCAAGACGTTCTGTCCGGCAACGGGCACGGAAAGTTCAGGATCGCCTTTGGCGGAATACACTCCATTCAGGCTGGCGTCGATCTGCCGATCGGAAGAACGGTTCACGACCGCTGAGGGAAGATCGGCGGGCGTGAGCCACGGTCCCGAGTTCATGGCCACCATCTGCTGAATGGCATGCTCAAGCTCCCGAACATTTCCAGGCCAATCGTATTCTGTCAAGGCCGCCATCACACAGTCGTCCACGTTGTGGCCGTTGCCGTAGCGCTGCAGGAAATGCGCAACCAAGGTGGGAATGTCGTCTCTACGCTCACGCAAAGGTGGGAGGCGCAGGCGCATCACATTCAAGCGGTAATAAAGATCCTGCCGGAACCGTTTCGCTTCTACGTCGGCGGCAAGATCGCGATTGGTCGCGGCAACGACGCGGAAATTGGAAGCGCGCTGGGACAGACCGCCGACGGCTCTGAACTCCTTTTCCTGGAGTACGCGCAGCAGCTTCATCTGCAGCTCGGGCGCGAGTTCGCCAATCTCATCAAAAAACGCAGTGCCGCCATTCGCGGCATCTAGCAGCCCTAATTTCTGGTTGTTGGCCCCGGTGAAAGCGCCCTTCGCGTATCCGAAGATCTCGCTTTCCATGAGCGGTCCGACCAGGGAGGAGCAATCGACCACCACGAACTGCCCGCGCGGGTCCACATTGTGAATCGCCCGGGCGACAATTTCTTTTCCGGTACCGGTTTCGCCGAGGATCAGCACCGGGAAGCGCGATTTGCCCATACGGGTGACGCGCCGATGCACCTGCCGCATAGGCGGCGAGTTCCCGATCAGGGTGGCGAGCGGCGAAACATCCAAAGCGGTCTGCGGTGTCACGGAAAAAAGAAGCGAGTAAAGCCGGAACTTCCTCGTGAATTTAGTGCCCGGCCGAAGGGGAAAGTCTCGATTCCCGAATCGAGGCCCGGATCAGCGCGGAGGAGCGCTTGGCTCGGCCTCGGGAGAAGGAGTGGAGGGCGTATCTTGCGCGGGCGGCGCAGTTCGATCGGGAACAGCATGCCGGCTCGGATTAGCCGAGTTTGACACGGCTGGGTCGAGACGAACGACGAACACGTCTCTATTTTGGGCGCTCAAGGTATCCGCCAATTGCCGCGCCTTCTGAATGGAGGGTTCTCTTCCGACGAGCACGCGCCAGAGTGGAATTGTTCCTTGCTTCAGAGCGAGTTGAGATCCGCCGAACTGTTCCGCATAACGCTCGCGAGCGCGTTCCGCGTTCGCATAAACCGAGAACGCGCCGATTTGCACGGCATAGAAATCGTCCGCGGGATTATCGATCGGCGCGGAGATGACTTCCAACCGGACTTGTCCAATGCCCGGTCCGAGAAGATCGATCCGCCGCGCGGCCGCCTTGGAAAGATCGAGGATGCGGCCTTCGACGAACGGTCCGCGATCAATTACCCGGACATCGACAGTCTTGCCGTTCGCAAGATTCGTCACCTTCAACCATGTATTGAACGGCAGCAGACGATGAGCGGCTACCAATGTTTCCATGTTGTAGATCTCGCCGTCGGCGGCGGGCCGGCCGTGATAGGGAATGCCGTACCAGCTGGCGACGCCCTGCTCCGAGTAGCCTATCGAAACAGCCAACGGCTTGGCTGAAGGCGATCCAGAGGTTGACCGCGGCGCTCCAGCGGGTTGCGGCGCATTCGGAGTTCGCGCTACGCGGTGCTTTTTTCGGCAGGCCGGCGAGAAGATCAAGCAAAGCACGACCGCGACTGTGGCGATCAGGGTGAATTTGCTTCGCTTCATCGCCACGATCATAAACGCACTGAGTGAAGAGACGCAAGCATCGGCCCGAATGAGTAAAACAAATTCCGAAATTACGTTTTGGGGGTCCCATGAGAGCGGGCGAATACTCCCTAAGCCCCCGGATGTCATTTTTTTCTTGACTTCTCCTACGAACAACCTTATATATGAATCACACTGCGATCTGTATAAGATTGCAAATTTACGTTAGGGAGAATCGCTCGATGAAGAACGCAACTAAAAAGGCTGTAAAAAAAGCTGCAAAGAAATCACCAGCCAAGAAAAAGAAGTAGTCGGAGTACCCGCGATAGCGGGAACTTAAATCATTAACCATCGCCCCCGGGTTTCCGGGGGCGTTTTTATTTGGTGCGTAGCCCTCACGGGCTAGAAGAGATCCCGGAAATAAAGCCGCGCAAACAAAAAGAGCACCGCCGAAAGCCAGCGCTCTTTGAGTTTTGCTTTTTGTCCGAGCTTAGGGAAGCGTGTATCGCAAGTCGATCCAGTACATGTCGGTGTGAGTGGCCTTTGGCAATCCCAACGCTACGTACCAGGGGTTGCGCGACAGATACGAGTACTGAGTGATGAGCGACAGCGCCCCGTAATTCGGATTCTTCCAGAAGGTTTGAACGATTCCGATGGTCGGCTCCTGGATGGTGCGATTGTCACTATTCGACGATCCGGTGAACCCATATCCAATTAGTTTCCCGTTCGCGTCACTGGCAACATCCCGCCCGATGTAAACTCCGCCATAGTAGGCGTAGAGCAAAGTGTTCTTGGCAATTTGGGCTTCAAAGCCATCGACGGTGGAGTAGGCGTGAACCGGTGAAAGCGCGCCGTCGGCCCGAACGATGACGTCCGGCGCCAATCCGAAAATGTATCGTCCGTTGCCGGAACCGAAGAAGGTATTGGCAATTAAGTGGAAACCTTTCGCCACTTCGAGATTCGCATTCACCTCGCCGCTCGCCGCAGTCACTGTGTCGCTGTGGAAACTCGCGGGGGTTCCAAAGGGAAAGGCATCTTTGAAGCTGCGGACGATAGCTCCGGCTTCCACATGCATGATCCGACCATCGCCGACATGCCCGTCGTAAGCCGCTTTGAAGACGATGTCAGGATGCAGGTTAGCGGCGCTATAGGGGTTGGCTCCGTTGTTGAGTTGGGTACCCGCGAGTCCGGAGAGCGCGGAAG
>Ga0208480_1000499_pt1 | contig 15045 bp, 19 predicted proteins | sample NGESurshal092012_4_FD_184485 | JGI IMG/M metagenome (GOLD analysis project Ga0208480, IMG submission 184485) | Arctic peat soil microbial communities from Barrow, Alaska - NGEE Surface sample F53-1 shallow-092012 (SPAdes) | ecosystem: Environmental > Terrestrial > Soil > Wetlands > Peat ... | reverse complement strand
GTCGGGCTGGAAACCCTGACCCCTTTTATGCATAGTCCCGCCGCTTTTGCGTATCTGAAGCCCATTTCGACCGCGCTGGACGGCATCCCGGCGCTGGCCGTAACGGGCAGCGATACGGTCCGCATCCGCAGCGGCAATCCCATCCTCATTCGCGCGAATTTGTTCGCCCGCATGAAAGACGGATTCGCCGGTGAGGGCGGGCTCCAGGGTCAGACCGTCTTCCTCAAGGATGAAGCGGACGCGCCCGTGGCACTGGCCGAAATCGCCGACGGCGAACTTCGTCCCTTCCGTGTTTTTCAACTTTAAGGACCCGATGGCCGATGATTACTCCTGAACGCAAAAAAGAAGTTATTTCCGAATTCGGCAAGAAAGAAGGCGATACCGGCTCTCCCGAAGTGCAGGTGGCTGTGCTCTCCGAGCGCATCTCCAATCTGACCGAGCACTTCAAGAGCCACGTCAAGGACAACCATTCGCGCCGCGGCCTCATCAAGATGGTGTCGCAGCGCAGACGGCTCCTCGATTACGTCAAGGCCACCGACGAAGCACGTTACAACGCGCTGATATCGCGGCTGGGCCTGCGCCGCTGAGCGCATTCAGCCAGACAGAGATCACGGGCACGCGATGGTCGCGGAGCCTGTGCACACGCGTGTCCTGAGCAGGGCTCGGGAACGCACCCCCATGGCAATCCGGCTGTGGGGAACGAAGGAAAGACGAAATGTTCAATATTATCCGTGAAGAAATCGAATGGGGCGGCAGGAAGCTTACCCTCGAAACCGGCCGCATCGCCCGTCAGGCTGACGGCGCCGTGCTTGCCACCTATGGCGAGACCGTTGTGCTCGCAACCGTTGTGGGCGCGCAATCGCCGCGCGAGGGCGTGGATTTTTTCCCCCTCACCGTGAATTATCAGGAGCGTTATTACGCGGCCGGAAAAATTCCCGGCGGCTATTTCAAACGCGAACGCGCGCCGACCGAACGCGAGACGCTGACGTCGCGTCTGATCGACCGGCCCATCCGTCCGCTCTTCGCCGACGGTTATCGCAACGAAACGCTGGTCGTGGCGCAGGTGCTGAGCCATGATCTGGAAAGCGATCCCGATGTGGTCGCGCTGGTGGCGGCGTCCGCGGCGCTCACCATTTCCGGCATCCCGTTCATGGGTCCGATTGGGGCGGCGCGCGTCGGTTACATCGACGGCGAATACGTCCTCAATCCGCCCATCGACACGATGCCCAATTCCAAGCTGGATCTCGTCGTCGCGGGCACCGCCAATGCCGTGCTGATGGTGGAATCCGAAGCGCAGGAATTGACCGAAGATGTGATGCTGGGTGCCGTGGTGTTCGGGCACAAGCAGATGCGGCCCGTGATCGAAATGATCATCCGCATGGCCGAGAAAGGCGCGAAGGAACCGCGTCCTGTTCCGGCGGACCAGCACGAAGTTCTGCGCGAGACATTGAAGAAGGCAGCGGGACCAGAACTTTCCGCCGCGTTCCAGATTCGCGAAAAGCATGTGCGCCGCGATGCCATCGCTGCCGTGCGTGCGAAGCTTGCCGAAAAATATGTCGGCGAGCTTGAAGGCGCGGTCGAGAAGAACGTCTTCAACGGCCTGATGCACGATGTGGAGGCCCATGTCATGCGCAACGCCGTGCTGGACACGAAGAAACGCATCGACGGGCGCGATCTCGTCACCGTGCGGCCCATCGTTGCCGAAGTCGGCACGCTGCCGCGCACGCATGGTTCCGCACTGTTCACGCGCGGCGAAACGCAGGCGCTGGTCATTGCCACGCTCGGCACCGGCGAAGACGAGCAATTCGTCGATCAGCTGGAAGGCACGATCAAGCAAAGCTTCATGCTGCACTACAATTTCCCGCCCTATTCGGTGGGCGAGACGGGCCGCATGGGCGCGCCGAGCCGCCGCGACATCGGCCACGGCAAACTTGCCTGGCGCGCGGTGCATCCGATGCTGCCGCCGAAGGATCAATTCCCCTACACGCTGCGTGTCGTCTCCGAAATCACGGAGTCGAACGGTTCGTCGTCGATGGCGACGGTGTGCGGTACGAGCCTGGCGCTGATGGATGCGGGCGTGCCGCTGACACGGCCGATCGCGGGCATTGCGATGGGCTTGATCCTCGAAGGCGAACGCTTCGCCGTGCTGTCGGATATTCTCGGCGACGAGGATCATCTGGGCGATATGGACTTCAAGGTGGCGGGCACCGAACTGGGTGTCACCTCGCTGCAGATGGACATCAAGATCGCGGGCATCACCGAAGAGATCATGCGCGTTGCGCTGGATCAGGCGAAGGGCGGCCGCATCCACATCCTCGGCGAGATGAACAAGGCGATCGGCCATTCGCGCGATCATCTGGGCGAACACGCCCCGCGCATCGAACAGATCAAAATTCCGACCGACAAGATCCGCGATGTGATCGGTTCGGGCGGCAAGGTGATCCGCGAGATCGTGGAAAAGACCGGCGCCAAGATCAACGTGGAAGACGACGGCACGATCAAGGTGGCGAGTGCGGATGCGGAGTCGATCCGCGCGGCCCTCAAATGGATCAAATCCATCGTGGCCGAACCGGAAGTGGGCGAAATCTATGACGGCAAGATCGTCAAGGTGATGGATTTCGGCGCTTTCGTGAATTTCTTCGGTCCGAAGGACGGGCTGGTTCACATTTCCGAACTCGCAGCCCAGCGCGTCGCCAAGACCGGCGACGTCGTCAAGGAAGGTCAGGCCGTGAAGGTGAAACTTCTTGGCTTCGACGATCGCGGCAAGGTGCGCCTGTCGATGAAACAGGTGGACCAGACGACCGGCGAAGACCTCTCCAAGAAGCAGGCTGAGGCAGCGCCGGCGGGGTGATTTTTACGCATGCAAGAGAGCCGTCCGCGGGCTAACCCCGCGGGCGGCTTTTTCGTTGGAAAAATCGTCTGGAAATTCGCACAGATATGTGCGATATAATGCGCCATGAACGGCCATGAGTTCGAGCGAAAGATCAAGAAACTTGGCCACAAAAGAGGTGTGACGGTCCTGTTCGATTCCGGCCCCGGCAAAGGCAGCCATGGCCGGCTCTATTACGGCGGCCGCTTCACGACGTTGAAGGACCGGCGCAAGGAAATTGGACCGGGTCTGCTGAAAGCGATGCTGCTCCAGCTTGGTCTGACCAGGCAGGATCTGGAGGTTTAAAGATGGCGTTTGGATATCCCTATCATCTGGAGCGGCAGGACAATGGCTGGTGGCTTGTTCGCTTCCCGAACATCCCCGAAGCATTGACCGAGGGCGAAACGCAAAATGAAGCGCGCGAAAACGCGGTTGATTGCGTGATCGCGGCACTCGAAGGCTACATGAAGGCGGCCCGCGCCATTCCAAGACCGTCGCCCTTGCGCAAAGATGCCGAACGGGCCGTGTTGCCGTCGCTCGTCACCGCCAAGCTTGCCGTTTATGAAGCGATGCAAAATCACAAATGGTCGAAACTGAAACTGGCGCGGCAGCTCGGCATGCCGGAAAATTCCGTGCGGCGGTTGCTGGACCTTCGTCACAGTTCGCATATGTGGATCATCGACGAAGCCCTGACGAAGATGAACGCGGAATTGTCCATCGACCTTCCCAAGCCACGCGGGAAAGCCGCATAGATACTTCGGATCGTCTCGACTTTCCGGCCTGTTTGAACTACCCTTAGCTAAGCTAGCTAAGGGTAGTTTTGTTTTGGAAAAGACCGTCAACATCCACACGGCAAAAACCCACCTCTCCAGCCTCATTGCCGAGGCCGAAGCGGGCGAAGACATTGTCATCGCGCGCGCGGGCAAGCCTGCGGTCAAGCTCGTGCCGGTAAAGGCCCGGAAAAAGAAGCGCATTGATCGCAGACCCGGCCAATTGAAGGGCAAAATCCGTATCTTGAAAGGTTTCTACGACCCGCTGCCGGACGACATTCTTGCCGCCTTTCGCGGGGAACGCGATTGAGGCTGTTGCTGGATTCTCACATCCTGCTCTGGTGGTTTGCGGGCTCGCGGGAATTGGGTAAACGCGCGAGGGAAGCCATTGATGAACCCGATGTTGAGCTTTTCGTCAGTGCGGCAAGCTGGTGGGAACTTTCCATCAAACACGCGCTTGGCAAGCTTGATGTAGATTGGGCGGCTGCCCGAACAATCTTGCGCAAAAACGAAATCAGCCTGTTGAACGTCACGTTCGACCACGCCGACATGGCCGCCAGCCTTCCGGCCCATCATAGCGATCCGTTCGACCGCATGCTTGTGGCGCAGGCCCAGTTTGAAGGATTGCAACTTCTCACGCGCGACAAAAGACTTAAATCTTATGGCGCAACTGTTCTTTGTGTTTGAGGAATGCCATGCCCAAGATCGATGTCTCGAAAGTCTATCAGCGCAAGGGTTCGTCATATCCTGCGCCATTCCACGAGAAAGCCGCGCAACGCATCAAGCAGGGCTTGGGCGATGCGGGCGGGCTGTCCGATTTTGGTGTGAATCTGACGCGATTGCCGCCCGGCGAATGGTCGAGCCAGCGCCATTGGCACAGCGCCGACGACGAATTCGTCTATGTGCTTTCGGGCGAACTCGCGCTCATCACCGATGATGGCGAAGAAATTCTGCACGCGGGCGATTGCGCGGCGTTTCCGAAAAATGTGGCGAATGGCCATCACCTCGTCAACAAATCGAACGCGGTGGCGGTCTATCTGGAAATCGGCACGCGCTCGGGCGGCACGGATGTGTGCGAATATCCCGATATTGATCTGCGCATCGACTCGAGCAAAGGCTGGTACGAGCACAAGGACGGCACGCTTTATCCGCGGCCCGGCGGCTGATGCGTATTCCGGCTCTTTATCACGCGCATGTGCTGGCCTTCCTGTCGCGCAAGGACGGGCCGGAGCGCGCGCCGAACGGAATACCGGGGCGACTTGGTAATGTGAAAGCTCCCAAGCTGCTGAGCACGGTGTTTCGGCTTATCAGTCTTGTGCTGCTTATCGTCGCGTTGTTCCTGCTAGGCGCGGACATGATCACGTCGCTCGAACGCGGCGGACAATTGATGGTGCGTTCGCTGGCACAGGTTTGGGCGGTGGTCAGCCCCGAAAGTCTTGGCGCGGTGCATCATTGGCTTGCCACGCATGGCGGCTCGGCATGGCTCGATTCATTTCTAGCGCTGCCCGGCTGGGGCGTCGCCGGCGTATTGGGCGTGCTGTTCGCATTTTTGTTCGGGCGTAAAACGAATTAGCGGTTCGCGCGCGTTCGCGTAGATTTAGGCGTGCGTTGCGCGGACGCCAGCGCGAAAAGCGTACACGTATTCAGGCTCAGACAATCGCATGCCCTGCTTGTCTCAAGCAGGCTGCGCATATGCGCGAGTTGATTGGCCTTGGCGTCGATCTCGGCGATCTTGCGCCGGGCGAAGGCTTCGAATTTCGCGGGCCGCCAACCATCGCGATCCATTGCGCGAAGTAGTTCGGTGATTTCCGCCAGCGTAAATCCCACGGACTGCGCCATTGCGATGAGATTCAAGCGTATCAACGCGCTGTCATCATAGACGCGCCGCCCCGATATGCGCGCAGGACGCGGCAGAATCCCCGCGGCTTCGTAATACCGGATCGCCGATGCCGCCAGGCCCGTCTTTTTCGCAAGCTCGCCAATTTTCATGCGTGAGGCCTTGACTTAAAGTGAACTTTAAGTGGTAGCGCTAAACCTCGTCATTAACAAGCGAGGTCGAAATGCCAGAAAACACTCACTGCATCGCGTGCCAGCCTGCTGCAATTCCAGAGGACAAACGCGCCGAGCATCAGCAGCTGCTCAGAGCCGTCACATTCGGCAAAGTTTTAAGCGCCGAAGAAATGCAAAACGGTTTTGCGCTCACCTACCGCGCCGAAGATTTTCTGGATTTGGCGAAATGGGTGGCGCTGGAACGCCTGTGCTGTCCCTTTGTTGAATTCACCCTTCAAACGAACAGCGCGGGCGTGAAACTGCAATTGAGCGGGCCGGAGGGCACGAAGGAATATCTGCTTTCGATCATGCCTCAGGCGGCGGGCATTTAATCAGCGGTTCGCACCCGGCACCCACAACACATCTTTCGCGCCTTTGTCATTCGCGTAGCGGCTGGCGACGAACAGATGATCGGAAAGCCGGTTGATATATTTCACCGCTTCCGCGCCGACCGCTTCGCTCTCCGACAATTCCACGATCAAGCGTTCGGCGCGCCGCGCAATGGTGCGTGCGAGATGCAGATGCGCTGCGGTGTGCGATCCCCCCGGCAATACGAAAGATGTCAGCGGCGAAAGCTCCGCATTCATCGCGTCGATCTCGTGTTCCAGCCGGTCAACCTGCGCCTGCGCAATGCGCAGCGCCTCGCCGCCGCGGCGGCTATCCGGCGGCACGCACAAATCCGCGCCGAGATCGAACAGATCGTTCTGGATGCGCGCGAGCATCGCATCGAGCGTTGCATCCGCATGCAATCTCGCCAACCCGACCGCCGCATTCGTTTCGTCCACCGTGCCGTAGGCCGCGATGCGCAACGCGTGTTTGGGCAGGCGCGTGCCGTCGCCGAGCGCGGTCTGCCCCTTGTCGCCCGTGCGGGTGTAGATGCGGTTGAGCGTGACCATTAGTTCGGCGCGCGGGTCTTCAGCGAATCCCGAATCTCGCGCAGCAGCAGCACGTCTTCGGGCGGTGGCGGCGGGGCCGCGGGTTCCCCCGGTTTCGGCGCGATGAGCCGGTTGATCGAACGGATCAGCAGAAACAAGGCCAGCGCCACGATGAGGAAATTGACGATGGCGTTTAGGAACAGGCCATAATTCATCGTCACCGCGCCCGCCTTCTGCGCCTCGGCCAGCGTGCCCGCCGCCGGTCCCTTCAGCGTCAGGAAGAAATTGGAGAGGTCGATGCCCCCCACCGCCCAGCCCAGAGGCGGCATGATGACATCCTTGACCAGCGAATTGACGATGCCGGTAAACGCAGCACCGATCACGACACCGACGGCCAGATCGACCACATTGCCGCGCATGGCGAATTTCTTGAATTCTTCGAACATCGGAACGCCCCCGTTAACTGCTGTCCAAGCCTAGGGCGGCCCAAAGCGCCTCACAAGCAGGCTTTGGCCTTGCCTTCGCGGCCCTGCCCGTATAACAAGCGCCCTCTTTCGGGCCGCCCGGCGAAAGGGCATGCCGTGGCGGCCCCGAATGCGACCGGACCTTCAGAGGTCCAAAGGAGACGCGAAATGCCCAAAATGAAAACGAAATCAAGCGCCAAGAAGCGCTTTCGGTTCACCGCGAGCGGCAAGATCAAGCACGGCCAGGCAGGCAAGCGCCATGGCATGATCAAGCGGTCGAACGAACAGGTCCGCGATCTGCGCGGCCCTTCGACCCTGTCGGCCTCCGAAACCCAGCGCGTGAAGCGCTGGATGCCATACGGTTGAGGAGGCACCATGTCCCGTTCCCCCCGCGCCGTCGCCTCTCACGCCCGCCGCAAGAAAGTCTTCAAGCAGGCCAAGGGCTTCTATGGCCGCCGCAAGAACACGATCACCAGCGCCAATGCGGCGGTGGACCGCTCCCTCCAGCACGCCTATATCGGCCGCAAGGAGAAGAAGCGGAACTTCCGCGCTCTGTGGATCCAGCGCATCAACGCGGCCTGCCGCCTCTATGGCATCACCTACAGCCGATTTATCAGCGGGCTGGCCAAGGCGGGTATCGAGGTGGATCGCAAGATCCTCGCCGATCTGGCCGTGGCCGAGCCCGCCGCGTTCAAGGCTCTGGTGGATAGAGCGTCCGCGTAGTCTCTATCTTAAGCGGCCATCGGAGCAGCGGGCCTTGGCATTCGCCCAAGGCCGTGATTCAAGCCGAGGTCGAAGATGAGCGATACACCAAGTCTCGAGCGCAAAATTCTCAGCGCAGTTTCCGCCGCCCCTGACGAGGCGGCGCTGGAAGCGTTGCGCGTGTCCACGCTGGGCAAAAAGGGCAGCGTCAGCGAATTGCTCAAAACGCTGGGCGGCATGAGCCCGGACGAGCGCAAGGTTCAAGGCCCGCTTATCAATGGTTTGCGCGACCGCGTCAGCGAAGCGGTTGCGGCACGCAAAGCAGCACTTGCCGACGAAGCGTTGAACGCGCGGCTCGCGGGCGAAAGCATCGACGTGACATTGCCTGCGCGTCCCGAACCGCGCGGCACCATTCATCCGGTTTCGCAGGTGCTGGACGAAATCACCGCGATTTTCGCCGATCTGGGTTTCGCCATCGCGGAAGGGCCGGATGTCGAATCCGACGATTACAATTTCACCAGACTGAACATTCCGCCCGATCATCCCGCGCGGCAAATGCACGACACGTTCTACGTCGCGAAACAACCGGCCTCAAGCAGCGAAGCGGTAGGCCAACAAAAAAGCGATGGTTCGCAGCATGTTTTGCGCACGCACACCTCGCCCGTGCAGGTGCGCACGATGCTGGCGCAGAACCCGCCTATCCGCATTATCGCGCCGGGCCGCACCTATCGCCGCGATTCCGACGCGACGCACACGCCGATGTTTCATCAGATCGAGGGCCTCGTCATCGATGAGGAAACCAATCTCGGTCATCTGAAATGGGTGATGGAAGAATTCGCCAAAGCCTTCTTCGAAGTGGCGCATGTGGAAATGCGTGCGCGGCCGAGTTTCTTTCCATTCACTGAACCGAGTGTGGAATGGGATCTGCGTTGCGACCGTTCCGGTGGGCAGATCAAATTCGGCGAAGGCAATGACTGGCTGGAATTTGCGGGCAGCGGCATGGTGCATCCGCGCGTGCTGGAGATGTGCGGCATCGATCCCGCGCGCTATCAGGGCTTCGCGTTCGGCTGCGGCCTCGACCGCCTCGCGATGCTGAAATACGGCATTCCCGACCTGCGCCCCATGTTCGAATCCGATCTGCGCTGGCTGAAGCATTACGGTTTCGCGGCACTCGATATCCCAACCCTCGATGGAGGGTTGAGCCGATGAAATTCACATTGTCATGGCTGAAGAACCCGCTTGAGACCGATGCGGATGCGGCAACCATCGCCGAAAAACTCACCGCCATCGGCCTTGAAGTGGAATCGGTGGAAGATGCGGGCGCGCGGCTGAAGGATTTCACCGTCGCTTATGTCGTGTCGGCGGAAAAACATCCCAATGCCGACAAGCTGAAACTTTGCATGGTCGATACAGGCGAAGGCGCGCCGGTGCAGGTGGTTTGCGGAGCGCCCAACGCGCACGCCGGCATGAAAGCGGTATTCGCAAAACCCGGCGTTGTTATTCCCGCAAGCAACGAAGTGCTGAAGATCGGCACGATCCGCGGCGTCGAATCGCGCGGCATGTTGTGTTCGGGCCGCGAGCTTCTGCTGAGCGACGATCACGACGGCATCATTGAGTTACCTGCCGATGCGAAAGTGGGTGCGCCCGCAGCCGAAGCACTCGGCCTCACCGATGCGGTGATCGACGTTGCCATCACGCCCAATCGCGGCGATGCGACATGCGTCTATGGCATCGCACGCGATCTGGCGGCGGCAGGCTTGGGACGGCTGAAGGAAGGCGATCTTTCGCCTGTGCAAGGCAAATTCGCATCGCCCATCAAAACCGCGCTCGATTTTCCGCCCGGCGAAGAGAAAGCCGCGCCGATGTTCGCGGGTCGATTGATCCGCGGCGTGAAGAATGGGCCATCACCCAAATGGCTTCAGGATTATTTGAAAGCCGTGGGCCAGCGTCCGATCTCCGCACTCGTGGACGTCACCAATTTCCTGTCGCTGGATCGTGGACGTCCGCTGCATGTGTTCGATGCGGCGAAGCTCACCGGAAACCTGCGTGCGCGCTTCGCAAAAGACGGCGAACAAGTGCTGGCGCTGGACGGCAAGACCTACATACTCGATTCCCAGATGGTCGTGATCGCCGATGACGCAGCCGCGCGCGGCATCGCAGGCGTGATGGGCGGCGAGGATTCCTCCTGCACCGAAACCACGACCGATGTGTTCATCGAATCCGCGTGGTTCGATCCCATCACTGTCGCGCGCACTGGCCGGATGCTCGGCATCGTGTCGGACGCGCGTTATCGTTTCGAGCGCGGTGTCGATCCGGAATTCGTTTTGCCGGGCCTCGAACTTACTACCAAAATGATCCTTAATTTCTGCGGTGGCGAGCCAAGCGAAATCGTCGTCGCGGGTGCGGCGCCCAATCTCAAAAAGACCATCGAATTCGAGCCTGCTTTCGTGAAGCGGCTTGCCGGACTCGATGTGAGCAAAAGCGAAATCGTCACGATCCTCACCAAACTCGGTTTCAAAGTCGAAGACGGCGCGACTTTGCGCGTGACCACACCATCCTGGCGCAGCGATGTGTCCGGCCCCGCCGATCTGGTGGAAGAAATCGTACGCATTCACGGCCTCGCTTCCGTTCCCTCCATTCCGATGACGTGCCCACAAGCCATCGCACGTGCAACACTCACGCCGTCGCAACGCCGCAAGCGCATCGCGCGCCGCGCCTTGGCCGCGCGCGGCTTCGACGAAACGATTTCCTACTCCTTCATTCCGCGCGCGCACGCCGCTCTGTTCGGTGGTGGCGATGATGCGCGCCAGATCGAAAATCCTATTGCCTCCGACATGGATGCGCTGCGCCCTTCGCTTCTGCCTTCGCTGCTGGCCGCCGCCGCCCGCAATCAGGCGCGCGGCTTCGAGCAACAGACGCTGTTCGAAATCGGCCCCGCTTTCGCGAGTGGAATCCCCGGCGCACAAACAAGCATCGCCGCCGGCATTCGCGTGGGCGGCGCGCCGCGCAACTGGATGAAAGCCGATCACGCCGCCGACACGTTCGATGCGAAAGCCGACATGCTTGCCGTGCTGGAAGCGGCGATGGGTGCGCCCATGAACGCGCCGGTTAAGGCAGGTGCGCATTCTTGGTATCATCCGGGACGTTCCGGCATACTGGCGCTCGGCCCCAAAACACTCGGCGTTTTCGGCGAACTGCATCCGAAAATTCTCGCGGCGTTCGATCTCAAGGGACCGATCACGGCCCTCGAAATCGATCTCGATGCGATCCCCGAACCCAAGGCCAAAGGTAAAGCCCGCGCGCTGTTCAATCCGTCGCCCTATCAGGCCATCGAGCGCGATTTCGCGTTCGTTGTGGACGCGAAAGTGACGGCGGAAGAATTGCTGCGCGCGGCGAAGAACGCCGACCGCAATCTGATCGAGCGCGTCGATGCGTTCGATCTTTATGAAGGCAAGGGCGTGGCCGAAGGCAAAAAATCTCTGGCCATCGCCGTGCGTCTGCAACCGAAAGACAAAACCCCGACCGATGCGGAGATCGACGCCATCGCGCAGAAGATCGTCACCGCCGTCACCAAAGCCACCGGCGGGATGTTGCGCAGCTAGATGACCGAGCTTTCCAAAATCCGCAATTTTTCCATCGTCGCGCACATCGACCATGGCAAATCCACGCTGGCTGACCGGCTGATCCAGGTCACGGGCGGTCTCACCAGCCGTGAGATGAAGGAACAGGTGCTCGATTCCATGGATATCGAGCGCGAGCGCGGCATCACTATCAAGGCGCAGACGGTGCGTCTCGAATACAAAGCGCAGAATGGTGAGACGTATGTGCTTAATCTCATGGACACACCGGGCCATGTGGATTTCGCGTATGAAGTGAGCCGGTGTCTTGCCGCCTGCGAGGGCGCGCTGCTGGTGGTGGATGCGAGCCAGGGCGTGGAGGCGCAGACGCTCGCCAATGTCTATCAGGCCATCGACGCCAATCTCGAAATCGTGCCGGTGCTGAATAAAGTCGATCTGCCCGCGGCCGAACCCGACCGCGTGCGCCAGCAGATCGAGGACGTGATCGGCATCGACGCCTCTGAAGCGATTCCGATTTCCGCCAAAACCGGCCTCAACATAGAAGCCGTGCTGGAAGCGATTGTGCATCGCCTGCCTGCGCCCAAGGGCGATGCGAACGCGCCGCTGAAAGCCTTGCTGGTCGATAGCTGGTACGATTCCTATCTCGGCGTTGTCGTGCTGGTGCGCGTGGTCGATGGCGAAATGAAACGTGGCCAGAAAATCCGCATGATGGCTGCCGATGCCGTCTATCAGATCGAACGCGTGGGCGTGTTCACGCCGAAACAGGTGGCGGTTGACCGGCTCGGCCCCGGCGAAGTGGGTTTCATCACCGCCGCCATTAAAGAAGTGGCCGACACGCAGGTCGGCGACACGCTCACCGGCGAACGCAAAGGCACGCAAACGCCGCTGCCCGGTTTCAAGCCCGCGCAGCAGGTCGTGTTCTGCGGATTGTTCCCCGTGGATGCCGCGCTGTTCGAGGATTTGCGCGAGGCGCTGGGTAAATTGCATCTGAACGATGCGAGTTTCACCTACGAAACCGAAAGTTCGGCGGCGCTGGGCTTTGGTTTCCGCTGCGGCTTTCTGGGCTTGCTGCATCTGGAAATCATCCGCGAGCGGCTGGAGCGCGAATTCAATCTCGATCTCATTACGACAGCGCCGTCTGTGATTTATCGCATACACCTGAACAACGGCACGATGCAGGAATTGCACAATCCGACCGATATGCCGGATGTGACCTATATCAAATTCATCGAGGAACCGTGGATCCGCGCCACGATCTTCGTGCCGGACGAATATCTTGGTGCGGTGCTGAAATTGTGTGAGGACCGGCGCGGCCGCCAGATCGAACTCACCTATGCGGGCAGCCGCGCGATGGTGATCTATCGCCTGCCGCTCAACGAAGTGGTGTTCGATTTCTACGACCGGTTGAAATCCATTAGCCGCGGCTATGCCAGTTTCGACTATCACATCGAGGATTATCAGGAAGGCGATCTCGTCAAGATGTCGATCCTCGTCAATGGCGAGCCTGTCGATGCGCTGTCCATGGTCGTCAATCGCACGCGCGCGGAAAGCCGCGGCCGTTCCATGTGCGAGAAGTTGAAAGAGCTGATCCCGCGACACCTCTTCGTCATTCCGATTCAGGCGGCCATCGGCGGCAAAATCATCGCGCGCGAAACCATCAGCGCCATGCGCAAGGACGTGACAGCGAAATGTTATGGCGGCGACATCAGCCGCAAGCGCAAGCTCCTCGACAAGCAGAAAGAGGGCAAGAAAAAGATGCGCCAGTTCGGCAAAGTGGACATTCCGCAGGAAGCGTTCATTGCGGCCTTGAAAATGGATGCGGACTAGCGCTCCCATCCTGCCAAGTATTGCCGGGTGCAGAACACAACTCAGATTTTTCCTTCTGCTCTGACTCTTCCTTTGAGTGCAAGTATAGAATATAGAAGCCTTGCGGAATGCATGGGGCAATTCTGCGGCGCCGCTCTGCATTGCGACGCCTCATGGCTGAAATGCCATTGGACAACAGAAGGGGCAATCATGTTTGGCAATATGAGGAATTGGGTACGCGCGGCTTTTATCTGCGCGGCCCTACCGCTTGTCGCGGCTTGCGCGGGCGGACCGACGTTCAGTGAAATGCATGCGAGCGAACCCACGCTCGCCGCGGATTCCGGGCGCATCTATTTCTATCGTGAATCCACCATGATGGGAGCGGCACTACAGCCGTCTGTGAAAATCGACGGGACGGCCGTAGGCGATGCCGTGCCGGGCGGATATTTTTACGTTGATCGTCCCGCCGGAACTTACAAGGTCAGCACGACCACGGAAAAAGAAGAAGATATCGATGTGAAGCTGGCGGCAGGCCAGATCCGCTATGTGCGGTTTGATATCGGAATGGGCGTTTTTGTTGGCCATGTCATCCCGTCAATCATCGACCCGGATCAAGGCGCCAACGATATCAAGGATTGCCACTACACCGGTGACACCAAGAAATAACAGCATCTGTTCTGAATCGAGCGGAGATCGGTCTTTACGGCCGGTCTCCGTTTGGTTTGGTGAGCCACGAACCGCGATAGCAAAAAATCTTGAAGTAGGACAATCTCCAACGCGGCGGCAAAGGCGTCTCCCGAATGAAATCCGTTCTTTCTTCCTGGCAATTCTGGGCGCTGATGTCGGCGTCGTTTGCCGCGTTGACCGCGATCTTCGCCAAGATCGGCGTGGAGAATGTCAATTCCGATTTCGCCACGTTATTGCGCACGATTGTCGTGCTGTGCGCGCTGGGCCTCATCGTTTCGCTGACCGGACAATGGCAACCGCTGCGCAGCGTCACGCCGCGCACCTATCTGTTTCTCATTCTATCCGGGCTGGCCACGGGCGCGTCGTGGCTTTGCTATTTCCGCGCGCTGAAAATCGGCGACGCCGCCCGCGTGGCGCCCATCGACAAGCTCAGCGTGTTGCTGGTCGCCCTGTTCGGCGTGGCCTTTCTGGGCGAGAAGCTCGGCGGCCTGAACTGGCTGGGCGTCGCGCTGATCGCTTGCGGCGCGATTCTGGTGGCGGTGCAATTCTAGGCCGATTGGAAAACGACCGGCGCTTGGGCTAAACGCTCCCGCATGGCCCCTGTCGTCGCCCTCATCGATTACGGTTCCGGAAATCTGCGCTCGGCGGAGAAGGCGCTGGCGCGTGCGGCGCGCGAAGGCGGCTTGCCGCATGAGATTCTTGTCACCGCTGATCCCGAGGTGGTGGCCCGCGCCGAACGCATCGTGCTGCCGGGCGTGGGCGCGTTCGCCGATTGCATGAGCGGGCTATCGCGGCTGGATGGCATGATCGCGGCGCTGAACGAAGCCGTCATAGCGCGCGTCCGGCCCTTTCTGGGCATCTGTGTCGGCATGCAATTGATGGCCGATGTGGGGCGCGAGTTCGGCGATCATCCGGGGCTTGGCTGGATCGAGGGCGAAGTCGTGCGCCTCACACCTTCTGACCCCACACTGAAAATCCCTCATATGGGCTGGAATGAATTAAAGATCGTACGCCCTCATCCCCTGCTTGCCGATTGCGCGCCGGGCGCACACGCCTATTTCGTCCATTCGTTTGAATTCCGCGCGAAGAACGAGGCGCATGTGCTCGCCACCGTCGATTACGGCGGCGCTGTCGCGGCAATGATCGGGCGCGACGATCTCGCGGGCACGCAATTCCATCCGGAAAAGAGTCAAGCCGTCGGCCTGGCTCTGCTACGCAATTTCCTGAACTGGAAACCATGATTCT
>Ga0208480_1000498_pt1 | contig 15058 bp, 13 predicted proteins | sample NGESurshal092012_4_FD_184485 | JGI IMG/M metagenome (GOLD analysis project Ga0208480, IMG submission 184485) | Arctic peat soil microbial communities from Barrow, Alaska - NGEE Surface sample F53-1 shallow-092012 (SPAdes) | ecosystem: Environmental > Terrestrial > Soil > Wetlands > Peat ... | reverse complement strand
CGGCGGCCGTTGCCGGCGGCGAGCGCTCGGCAGAAGCGCTGATCGCGACTGCGCGCGAGGCGATGAGCGCCTCGCACGTCGAGCCCGAGTACGTCGCGCTCGTACACCCACAGACGCTAGAGCCCATCGAGCGTTTGGAGTGGCCGGCACTACTGGCCATCGCCGCTCGTGTCGGCTCGAGTCGCTTGATCGACAACGTGATCTTGGATCCCTCGATACCCGTCCAGCCACAACCAAGAGAGGCCACCACCGCATGCAGCGTGTGATGCTCAAGTCAAAGATCCATCGGGCCACCGTGACCGATTGCGACCTCCATTACGTGGGCTCGATCACGGTCGACCCCGACCTGCTGGAGGCCGCTGACATCCTCGAGCACGAGCAGGTTCACGTTGTCGACGTCGACAACGGGGCCCGCTTCGAGACGTACACGATCGCCGGGCAGCGCGGCTCGGGCGATATCAAGGTCAATGGCGCCGCCGCGCGCTTGGTACATCGCGGCGACACGATCATCGTCATCTCCTACGGGCAGTACGACCGTGCCGAGATGGAGCACTACGAGCCGCGCGTCGTGCACGTCGAGACTCAAACCAATCGCATCATCACCGTCGACGACGCGGTGGCGACCCTGTTGAGCTCCCCTTCGGCCTCTGTCGAGGCCGGCGCCCGGGGCTAGGCAAGGCGTCAACCAGCGCCAGAGAGGACTCACCATGTCAAGCCATCCCAGCAGTCCCGGCTCAGACCCTCAGGGCATCTCCGGCCGACCCGGCCTCAGCGTTCCCTTGGATCGACTCCCACCCACCCCGCGGCTCCCCATGACCCTGCCGTTGCTAGCCGAGAAGAAGCGCCTTGGCGAGCCGCTCGTGATGGTCACGGCGTATGACTACCCGAGCGCGCGCGCCGCCGAGGCCGGCGGCGTGGACCTTGTGCTTGTCGGCGACTCGGCCGCCACCACGATCCTCGGCTACAACTCGACCACGCCGGTCGACCTCGACGACATGCTCGTGCTTGCGCGGGCCGTGCGTCGAGGCTTGAACACACCGCTGATGATCGGCGATCTGCCGTTCGGCTCGTACGAGATCAGCGACGAGCAGGCCGTTGCCAGCGCCGTGCGCATGGTCAAGGAGGCCGGTTGCGACGCGGTCAAGCTGGAGGGTGGAGGTCCGGCATCGGCGAGTCGCGCACGGGCGATCATCGGCGCCGGCATCCCCGTGATGGGGCATGTCGGGCTGACCCCGCAGAGCTCGACCGCACTCGGCGGCTGGAAGGCCCAGGGCCGTACCGCCGAGGCGGCGGCGCGCATCGCCTCGGAGGCGCTTGCGCTACAGGGCAGCGGTTGCTTTGCGATCGTCTTCGAGGCGATCCCGAGCGCCGTCACAAAGGAGCTGATGCCGCACCTGGATGTGCCCGTGATCGGCATCGGCGCAGGGCCGGACACCGACGGGCAGGTGCTCGTCTTCCACGACCTGCTCGGCATCCGCGACGGGCTCGGCCCACGCTTCGTCAAGCGCTACGCCAACATCCAGCAGGAGATGAACGCCGGTGTGGCCGCCTACGCCGAGGACGTGCGCACCGGCAGCTACCCCGGTCCCGAGCACGGCTACTCGATCGACGCAGGAGAGCTGGCGGAGTTGCACGAGCTGCTGACATAGTTGCTCTTTTGTGCGATTACTATGGTGACTACGATCATAGTCACCATAGTAATTAAGAGAAAAAGTATATATACGTCTGCTCGCCTTTAGGTTTGGCGGACCTTGGTTTGGCTGACATTTCGATCTGGCGGCGTGGGTGCCGGCACCGGCGTCCCTGTCTATGCCGGTGCCGGTATCACCGCGGTATCAGCCGCCGAATCACGCGCGCGGGCGCGCCCGCCACGATCGTGAACGGCTCGACGTCTTTGGTGACCACGCTGTTTGCGCCAACCACGCAGCGCTCGCCGATGCTCACGCCACTGGTCACGACGACGTTGGCGCCGAACCAACAGTTATCGCCGATCCTGGTAGGTCCCTTGCTCTCGAAGCCCTGCCACGTGATCGGCTTGTCGAGATCGTCGTAGCGGTGGCCGGCATCCGTGACGAAGCAGCCGTTGGCAAGCATGCAGTGGTCGCCGATCTCCACTGACTGCTGTGCGGCGACCATCACGCCCATGTTCAGGAACGTGCCGCTGCCGATGCGCACACGCGCGCTGCCGGGCATCGTGATCCATACGCCGGGCTCGAGCAGCGCCTGTGCGCCGATCTCCAAACGTCCCTCGCGCAGCGCCGCCAGAACATCGCCATGCAGCGGCCAGCGCGCGAACGCTTCGCGGCGCATGAATTCACGGTGAATTGCCAGGCGATTCCAAGGCAACGAGTTGCGCTCGTACCAGCGCCACTTCGTCAACCAGAGCCGAGCTTGACCTGCCGTCACGCCGCGACCTTGGCGGGCAGCTCGCTCACGCGCGCGCCGCCGACTTCGCCTTGCGCTTGGCGGCGGATGCGCCATTGGACGACGCGCCGTTTGTGCTCGCCTTCTTGACCTTTACAGCACGTGCGCGCGGTTTGGCCTTCGGTTTTGCCACGAGCAACTCACGCAGGAACTCGCCCGTATGCGACCCCCGCTCGGCCGCTACCTTCTCCGGAGTGCCGGCGGCGATCACCATGCCGCCCTCCTCCCCCCCCTCGGGACCCATGTCGATCAGACGGTCGGCGCACTTGATCACGTCGAGGTTGTGCTCGATCACGACAATGCTGTTGCCGGCGTCCACGAGTCGCTGCAATACCTCCAGCAGACGCTGCACATCGGCAAAGTGCAGGCCCGTCGTGGGCTCGTCGAGGATGTACAGCGTGCGCCCTGTGGCGACCTTGGAGAGCTCGGTGGCGAGCTTCACGCGCTGCGCCTCGCCACCGGAGAGCGTCGTCGCGGGCTGGCCAAGGCGGATGTAGCCGAGACCTACCGCATCGAGCGTCTCGAGGCGCCGGCGGATCTTGGGGATGTGCTCGAAGAACTCGAGCGCCTCCTCGACGGGCATCGCCAAGACCTCGGCGATCGACTTGCCCTTGAACTTGACCTCCAACGTCTCACGGTTGTAGCGGCGTCCGTCGCACTGCTCGCAAGGCACGTACACGTCTGGCAGGAAGTGCATCTCGATCTTGATCTGACCGTCGCCACGGCAGACCTCGCAGCGCCCGCCCTTGACGTTGAAGGAGAAACGTCCAGGCTTGTACCCGCGCGCTCGCGCCTCTTGCGTCTTTGAGAAGAGGTCGCGGATCACGTCGAACAGGCCCGTGTAGGTGGCGGGATTCGAACGCGGCGTGCGCCCGATCGGCGACTGGTCGACGGCGATGATCTTGTCGAGCTGGTCGAGGCCGTGGATCGCACGATGCGCGCCCGGACGCTGTCTGGCCTTGTGCAAACGGTTGGCAACCGCCTTGTAGAGCACTTCGTTGACGAGCGTCGACTTGCCCGACCCCGAGACGCCGGTCACGCACGTGAGCGTGCCGAGCGGGACGTGCACGTCGACGTCGCGCAAATTGTGCTGGCTTGCGCCGAGAATCTCGACATAGCCGATCGGAGTGCGCCGTTTCTCCGGTAGCTCGATTGTGCGCGTCCCTGCCAGGAACTGGCCGGTCAGCGACGGCTTGACCTTCTGCACCTGAGCTGCGGTCCCTTGCGCCACGATCCAGCCGCCGTGCTCGCCGGCGCCGGGCCCCAAATCGACCAGGTGGTCGGCGCTGCGCATCGTCTGCTCGTCGTGCTCGACCACGATCACCGTGTTGCCAAGATCGCGCAGACGCTCGAGCGTCGCGATCAGCTTCTCGTTGTCGCGCTGATGCAAGCCAATCGAGGGCTCGTCCAGGATGTAGAGCACCCCCACCAGCGACGAGCCGATCTGCGTGGCCAGGCGGATGCGCTGCGCCTCGCCACCGGACAGCGTCGAGGCGGCACGGTCCATCGACAGGTATCCGATGCCCACGTTCTCGAGGAACTGGAGGCGCTCTGTGATCTCGCGCAGGATCAGGCGAGCTACATGCTTGTCGGTCTCCGAGAGCTCGACCTCTTCGAGCCAGGCCAGTGCCCGTCGCGCCGAAAGCGCGCAGAAATCCTCGATGCGTGTACCCGCCACGAGCACCGCGCGCGACTCGGGCCGCAACCGCGCCCCACCGCACTCCGGGCACGCCCGCAGCGACATGAACTCCTCGATCTTCTCGCGCGTCCACTCCGAGTCGGTCTCGCGATAGCGACGCTGCAGATTTGCGAGCACCCCCTCGAAGCGTGTCCCGTATGAGCGAGTGCGCCCGAAACGGTTGCGGTAGGTGATCTGCAGCGGCTCGCCGTTCGTACCCGACAGGAACAGGTCGCGATGCTCCTGCGGCAGATCCTCCCACTGCGTACCAAGGTCGACCTTGTAGCGCTTTGCAATCGCCTCGGTCACCTGCTCGTAGTAGTTGGAGGCGCTGTTGGCCCATGGCGCGATCGCGCCCTCGCCGACCGACAGAGTTGGATCGGGCACGACCAGGTCGGGATCGATCACCATTTGTGAGCCGAGCCCAGTGCAGCGCTCACAGGCTCCATGAGGGGAGTTGAAAGAGAAGATGCGCGGCTCCAGCTCGACCAGCGACGGTCCGTGCTCGGGGCAGGCGAACTTCTCGGAGAAGGTGAACAGCGTTCCTGGCTCGGGCTTTGCGCCCGGCACGATCTGGGCATTCGCGGCCTTTACGCCAAGGGCGCCGGATGAATGGGACTGGCCGTCTCCCGCTGCGGGCACGCCATCCCCATCCCCATCATTGGCCGCGCGTGCAGACCCGACGATCTCGATCTCGACGAGGCCGTCCGCGAGCCCGACCGCCGTCTCGATCGAATCCGCCAGGCGCTTGCGGATGTCGTGGCGCATCGCGAGGCGATCCACTACGACAGAGACATCGTGCTTGTAGCGCTTGTCCAAGACGATCGACTCTTCGAGCATGCGGATGCGCCCGTCGATCTTCACGCGCGCGAAGCCGTCGGCGCGCAGCTCCTCCAAGAGCTTGCCGTACTCGCCCTTGCGGCCCCTGACGACCGGAGCCAGCACCATGAAACGCGTGCCCTCGGCCAGGCCCATCGCCTGGTCGATGATCTGCTCGGCGGACTGGCCGACGATCGGCCGCCCGCAGATCGGGCAGTGCGGCTTGCCAACACGTGCCCACAGCAGGCGCAGATAGTCGTAGATCTCTGTCACGGTCCCGACCGTCGAGCGCGGGTTGCGCGAGGTCGTCTTCTGGTCGATCGAGATCGCCGGCGAGAGCCCCTCGATCGAGTCGACGTCCGGCTTGTCCATCTGGCCCAGGAACTGCCGCGCGTAAGCCGACAGCGACTCGACATAGCGACGCTGGCCCTCGGCATAGATCGTGTCGAAGGCGAGCGAGGACTTGCCCGAGCCGGACAGGCCGGTGATCACGACCAGGGCGTCGCGCGGCAACTCCAGGGAGATGTCCTTCAGGTTGTGCTCGCGCGCCCCGGAGACGACGATCTTGTTGCTTTGGGCCATTCGACTGTCATTGTATTGACGCGAACAGACGTTCGTGCGGTCAGCCCTGGGACGCCGGTGGGATGGAGTCCGCCAGATCCGCGACAATACGGACATGACCATCCTCGACGAGCGTGCTCGCGTGCCCCAGCTCAGCGAGGGAGATCTGCAGCGACTCACCCATGAGCTGGACCGCGAGGGAGTGGTGGCCGCGTCGCTGATCGGCTCGCAGGCGCGCAACACCGCCGGCCGGCTCTCCGACGTGGACATCGGCATCTGGCACGATCCAACGCTCGACTCACCTTCCCGCCTACAGCTGCGGCTCGCACTGGCACAGGCGGCGACTCAGACGCTGGGCACCGACGAGATCGACATAGTCCTGCTCAACAGCGCCAGCCCGCTGATGCGCCACCGCGCGATGCGCGACGGCCAACCCCTCGTCGAGCGCGACCGCAAAACACGTGTGGCACTGGAGACCAGGGGCCTGCTCGACTACTTCGATACCGCTCCACTACGAGCCGAGCTGGCGCGAGGCCTACGCCACCGCATCGAGGAGGGACGCTTTGGTCGACGCCGAGAGCATTAGCAGCCGGCTCGCCCACCTGGACGAGTTGCTGGCCGAACTCGACGCGATCAGGGCGGCGGGGCGCGAGGCCTACGCCGCCGAGTGGCGCACTCGTCTCGCTACCGAGCACGCCCTCCAGTTGGCGATCCAGGCGTGCATCGATGTCGGCGCCCACCTCGTCTCAGAGCTGGGCCTCAAGGCCCCGACGGACTATCGCGGTGTGTTCGAGAGCCTGTGTCCAGCCGGTCTCGACCCCGGTTTGGCCGAGCGCCTCGCCGCCGCCACAGGCATGCGCAACATCCTCGTCCACGGCTACCTCGACGTCGACGACGACACCGTGTGGAGCGCACTCGCCAAGCTCGACGATCTACGCGACTTCGCTGCCGCCGCGCAGCGGATGGTCGATGCCGACGGACGCGCACCGGAAAGCATAAAAGCAGGGTAGTTGCAAAGTCCATTGCTGCACGTGGTCCGCGCAGACCTGACAGTTGGGCCGATATGCTCCTTGCTATGGACGACCCCGGCCTACCGATCTCATATGAGGTGCTGGACCCCGGCACCCCGGTCTATAGCAGCGACGGCGAGAAGATCGGCGAGGTCACGCATGTGCTGGCCGTGCCCGAGGAGGACGTCTTCGACGGGATTGTGCTCGACGAGCAAGAGGGCCATGGCGAGCACCGCTTCGCCGACGCCGACGACGTCGAGTCGATCCACGAGCATGCGGTGACACTCAAGCTCGATGCCGACGCATGCCGCGCGCTACCGGCGCCGACCGAGAATCCGGGCGTGATGAAGGACGATCCAGCCGAGGGCGCCCCAGGCTTCTCAGACAAGCTGCACAGAGCCTGGAACCTCATTTCCGGCAAGTACTGAACCGGCGCGCCAAACAGCGCGCCAGGCTTCACCCTTCGATGGCCGCGTAAACCTCGTCGAGCAGTCGCTCACTGTCGGGGACCACGAAGTTCTCTTGCAGGTAGCGGCCCGTGTCCTCGCGCGAGTCGCCGTTGAGCGCCATGTTGAGCGCGACCAGACGGGCACCGTCGAGGTCGCTGTTGACCGACGCGCTATCGCCAACGGCCGGCTCTGAAAAGAGCGCTTGTTCGCCGAGAACGGTCTCGCTCGGCGGCGCGTGGTCGGTGGCAGGCGGCGTCTCCAAGCCCTCGTCGGCATAGGCCCTTGCGTCCGGCGCCTCGGCGAAGGGATCGCCCTGCATGCCCGGGTGGGACTCCGCGAGCGCCTCCACGAAAGGCTCGTGATGGACTTCGGGAGCCGGAGCGGGAACCAGACGATCCGGGTCGCCGTAGCTCCCGCTGGACGCCGAGGCGCTTGCCGGCATGACCGCGCGAGCAGAGGCCGCATCGTAGAGCGCCTCCATCTCACCCTCGACGGCCGACAGATCACCCGCCAAGCGCCCGGCGCCGCTACGCAAACTGTCGACCAGGGTCCGTGTCTCGCCGTCGAGCGAGCCTACGTGCCCGAGCAAGGCCTCGGTTGCCTGCGACACAGCCGCGACGTGCTCCCGAGCACGAGCAACCGCCTCGTCGCGTGTACGCCGTGCGTCCGCGTCAGCCGCCTCGCGCACTTGGCGCGCCTGCTCGGCCGCCTGGTGCTCGATCGCCTCGGCTGTTGCCTGGGCGGCCTCGAGGATTCCCTGGACCTGCGTCGCGGCGCTTGCGGCAAGCGACTCTCCACCGCGACTCGACGCTTCGCGCTGAAGCTCCTCCATCCCGGCGGCAAGCGCGCGCAGGTGGGTATCGACGCTCGCCGGGTCATAGCCGCGGCGCACGATCGGAAAGTCGCGTCGCTCGATCTCCTGACGGTCCAGTTCCACAGCGCTCATCCTATGCCACCTCGCCGGCGGGAGCTTCGCTTGCCTGCCCTCGCTCTTTGGCCAGCCCGCTTCCAGTGCCCTGCTCACCCTCGAGGTCCTGCTCGCCCTCAGGCTCCTGCTCACCATCGGGGTCCTGTTCCTCTTCAGAGTCCTGTTCGCCATCGGGATCGTGATCGGCCGGTCCCTCGTTCACCTGCACGTCTTTCAGCTCGCGTCGCAGTTCCCGGATCTCGTCGCGCACCTGTGCCGCGTACTCAAAACGCAGATCGTCCGCGGCGGCGATCATCTCCTCCTCGAGCTCGACAACCATGCGCTCCAGCTCGTGTTGAGGCATCTCTTTCGCCTTGGCCCGGGTCGCCTTCGAGCGCCGTCGCCCCTTCGGCACCTTCGACTCTGCCTGCAGGAACTCAGCGATGTCGGAGATCCCCTTGACGATGCTCGACGCGGTGATCCCATGCTCCTCGTTGTAGGCAACCTGGATTTCACGCCTACGATCGGTCTCCTCGATCGCCGCCTTCATCGCCTTGGTCTCCTTGTCGGCGTACATCAAGACCTTGCCCTTCACGTTACGAGCCGCTCTGCCGATCGTCTGGATCAGCGAGGTCTCCCCGCGCAGGAAGCCCTCCTTGTCGGCGTCGAGGATCGCCACCAGCGAGACCTCCGGCAAGTCGAGACCCTCGCGCAACAGATTCACCCCCACGAGCACGTCGTACTCGCCTAGACGAAGGTCGCGGATGATCTGGATACGCTCGAGCGTGTCGATCTCCGAGTGCAGGTAGCGCACCTTGAAGCCCATCTCGATCAGATACTGCGAGAGGTCCTCGCTCATCTTCTTCGTGAGCGTGGTCACCAGCACCCGCTCGTTCACATCCACGCGCTTGCGAATTTCGTTCATCAGATCGTCGATCTGGTTCTTGGTCTCGCGCACGTCGATCTCCGGATCCACGACCCCCGTGGGCCTCACGATCTGCTCCACGATCCGCTGCGAGCGTGTCCGCTCGTATTCGCCAGGCGTGGCGGACAAGAACACGAGCTGCGGCGTGATCGAGAGGAACTCGTCAAACGTCTGTGGGCGGTTGTCCATCGCGCTCGGCAGCCTGAAGCCATAGTCCACGAGCGTGCGCTTGCGCGAACGGTCGCCCTCGAACATCCCTCCGATCTGCGGCACGGTCTGGTGTGACTCGTCGATGAAGCAGACGAAATCCTCGGGGAAATAGTCGATCAGACAGTAAGGGCGCTCGCCGGGCTTGCGCCCGTCGAGGATGCGCGAATAGTTCTCGATCCCAGAGCAGAAGCCCATCTCGCGCAGCATCTCCATGTCGTACTGGGTGCGCTGGCGCAGACGGTGGGACTCCAGCTGCTTGCCGTCGGCCTCCAGCTGCTCGCAGCGCTCGTTCAATTCCCGGCCGATCGCCGCCACCCCGTCCTCGATCGTGCCGTCCTTGACGTTGTAATGAGTTGCAGGCCAGATCGCCACATGCTCGAGATCGTCGGCCAACATCTCGCCGGTCAACGGGTCGAAGTGTTGCAGCCGCTCCACTTCGTCGCCAAACATCGTCGCCCTGAAGGCCGTCTCGGCGTAGGCCGGGAAAACCTCGAGCGTCTCGCCCTTGACCCTGAAGGTGCCGCGCGAGAGCACCGCGTCGTTGCGCGTGTACTGGATCGAGACAAGCTTGCGCAGCAACTTGTCGCGGTCGATCTCCTCGCCGCGACGCAATATCTGCATGTTCATCTCGTAGGTCTCGGGCGAGCCGAGCCCGTAGATACAGGACACCGACGCGACAACGATCACGTCGCGCCGGGCGAACACCGCTGCCGTCGCGGCGTGCCTGAGGCGGTCCACCTCCTGGTTGATCGCCGAGTCCTTCTCGATGTACAGGTCGCGACTGGGCACGTAGGCCTCGGGCTGGTAGTAGTCGTAGTAGGAGACGAAGTACTCGACTGCGTTGTCGGGAAAGAAAGTGCGGAACTCGTTGCACAGCTGAGCGGCAAGCGTCTTGTTGTGAGCGATCACGAGCGAGGGCTTCTGGACCTCGGCGATCACACCCGCCATCGTCATCGTCTTGCCGGTGCCGGTCGCGCCGAGCAGCGTCTGGAAGCGCTCACCCTCGCGAACGCCCTCGGACAGCGCTTCGATCGCCTTCGGCTGGTCGGCCGTCGGCGTGAACACGGGGTCGAGCTTGAACTCGGGCACAGCCCCCTACGTTAGAACCTGTATCAAGGCATGCTGCGCGAAATGCCGGATGTCTGTAAGCAAGCTCAAAGCCCGAGCTGGCGGGGATAGACGACTCGATATTCCGCTTGGGCTCGCATCACCTTCTGTACGTATGCCTGCGTCTCGGGAAAGGGTATTTCGGAGACCCTGAGCGCCTTGCCCGCTTCGCGCGCCTTGGCCACCCACGCATCCACATTGGCAAGCCCACCGTTGTACGCCGCGACCGCGAGCATCTCGTTGCCTTCATAGTGATCGAGTAGGTAGCGCAGGTAGTAACTGCCGTAGGCCACATTGATCTTCGGCGTCGCCAGATCGCCGGTGGTGAAGGTGCTCCCGCCGGAGAGGTGTGCGATGTATTCGGCGGTGGAGGGCAGGATCTGCATCAAGCCGAGCGCACCGGCAGAGGAGGTGCGCGGATCGAACTTCGTCTCCGCGTAGATCACGCCGGCGATCAGCGCCGGGTCGAGGTGCTTCTCAGCCGCCTGTTCGCGAATCACGCCGGCGTCGCTCAGCGGCAGCCCCTGATTGCCCGAGACGTGCTCGATGCGCGAGACGATCACGACCCCCAGCGCCACGAGGACCGCGAACGCGAGCAGCATCCGCATGAACACACGCGCCGGGCGCAACGACCGCGAAGTCCGATGCCCCCCGCCCGCGCGGGGGGCATGCCGCGTTTGGGTGTAGCTCATCCCGACAGCTTGGCAAGTACGTCGGCCAGTTCGCGCCGCAGCTCGGCAACGCTACCGTCGTTGTGGATCACGAAGCCGGCGCGTGCGGCCTTTTCCTCTTGGGAGAGCTGCCTGCCGGCGCGCTCCTCAGCGAGCGCATGCCCGCGCCCAGCCGCGCGCTCGCGCCGCGTCTCCTCCTGCGCGATCACCGCGATCGTCGCGTCGAAGCCGCTCTCCATGCCCGCCTCGAACAGCAACGGCACCTCGACCACGGCTGCCTTGGGGGCCGGTCGCAGCGCACGAGCGTGCTCGAGCCAAGCGCCCATGCGAGCAGCGACGAGCGGCCACAAGAGGCCCTCGAGCCACGTACGCTCATGCTCTGAGCCGGAGAACGCCTTGGCGGCGACAGCTGCCCGGTCGACGACGCCCCCGGGCACCACCTCGGCGCCCCAGCGCCCGAGGACCGCATCCTTGACCTGCCGCTCGCCGTACAGCTCATGCACTACGGCGTCGGTCGAGAGCACCTGCGCGCCGAGCTCCTCCAGTGCCTTCAGTGCGGTCGACTTACCGGCGCCCATGCCGCCGGTGAGTCCGACGAACGGCACCGCCTGTTGCACGCTTCTCGAACTCGTCAGTCTTGGGCGGGCTCGCTGGAGAGCTGCTCGGCATCGGCCTCAGCGACCGTCTGCTCGGCATCGGCCTCTACTACGGCAGGCTCCTCAGCGGCGGCCTCTGCGCCAGACGCATCTACAACCGGCTCCTCTACAGCACCCGCTGCGACCGCGGTCTCCTTGGGTTGCTCCGTCGCGACCTCAGCGAGCGGCTCCGGCGCAGGCCCTGGCGCCTGCTCCTGGGCAGCGAGCTCCTCCACGAGAGCCTCAGCGACTGGCTCCTCCGCCACGGGCGCATCCTCAGCCGGCGCATCAACGACTGCCTCGGCGACGGTCCCCTGAGAAGCCGAAGCCTCACCGGCCGCCTGCTCCGCCGCGGCCTGATCGGCTGCCAGCTCACCCGCGTCCTCTCCGACGGCCACATCGAGCGAATCCTCGAGCACCACCTGCTCGTCGGCCACAGCCTCGGGCTCGGCCGGCGAGGCGGCCGGCGCGTCTGCACGCGGCAGCGGCAGGATCTGGTCCTCGACGCGCTTGGCCGACAGCGACAGGCGCCGGCGCTCGGAGTCGATCTCGAGGATCTTCACGCGGATCTCATCGCCGGGATGGACGATCTCGCGCGGGCTCTCGACATGGTGGCCGGCGAGCTCAGAGATGTGCACAAGGCCCTCGACGCCGTCGAGCACCTCGACAAACGCGCCGAATGTGACGACCTTGGTGACCTTGCCGGCCAGCTCGTCATTGACGTTGTAAGTGTCGACGATCCGCTGCCACGGGTCTTCCTGGGTCTGCTTGAGACCTAGGGAGATTCGCTGGCGGTCGCGGTCGATGTCGAGCACCTTGACCTGCACGGTGTCGCCGATGCCCAGGATCTCGCTGGGATGATTGACGTGCGACCAGGAAAGCTCGGAGATGTGGATCAGGCCGTCGATCCCGTCGAGGTCCACGAAAGCCCCGAAGTCGACGATGTTGGAGATCTGACCCTCGACGACGAGGCCTGGCTGCAGGCGGTCGAGAATCTGCTGGCGCACCTCCTTGCGCTCCTCCTCGAGCACTGCGCGGCGGGAGAGCACGACGTTGTTGCGCGAGCGGTTGAGCTCGATCACCTTCGTCTCGATCTGCGTGCCCAGGTACTCGTCGAGGTTGGGGACGCGGCGAATATCGACTAGCGAGGCCGGGAGAAACCCGCGCACGCCCAGGTCGATGATCAGGCCGCCCTTGACGACCTCGATGACGGAGCCCATGACCGGCTCACCGGACTCTGCGGCGGCCTCGATACGGCGCCATGCCTTCTCGAAGCGAGCCCGCTTCTTCGACATGATCAGGCGTCCGTCCTGGTCCTCCTTGGTGAGGACCATCGCGTCGACCTCCTCGCCGAGCGACACCTCCTCACGCGGATCCACCGACTTGCGGATCGAAAGCTCGTTGGCCGGGATGACCCCCTCGGACTTGTAACCGATGTCGACGAGGACCTCGTCCTTGTCGATGCGTACGACATTGCCAGTGACGACCTCGCCCTCCTCGAAGGGCTGCATCGTGGCGTCGTAGTTGGGGACTATCTGCCCGTCGATTTCGAGCAGGAGTCCGTTGGACCCCTCGACCACATGGGCCTGGGGATTCTCTATAAGTGTTTGCACCGGTCGAAGCCTAGCGCAGGGACGCGGCCCACGGCTGAGACCCCCGCGCCTGACGGCGCGGGGCTATTGGGATCGGAGGTGTGAGCCGCAGCTGAGACCCCCGCGCACTCCGGCATGGGGTCCGTGGGAATCGGTCGGGTACATATCATTGGCCTCCCCATGCCTGTGAGAGCAACCAAGCGCGGTGCCCAGCGCACACTGTTGCAGCGCGATTGCGACGTGCTCGTCTGCGGCGCTTCATTCGCCGGGCTGGCCATCGCACGGGAGCTGGCGGGCACAGGAGCACGCGTGCTCGTGATCGACCGCTACGAGATCGGCGAGCGCCAGACCTCGGCTTGCGGGATCCCCACCGGGTGGTTGGAAGCAATGTCGTTGGGAGACTCGCTGCGCCAGACGTTTGACGAGCTTGTAGTGCATACGCCCTGGACGACCGCCCGCTGGCAACTGCCGTGGACGTTCTCCACTTTCGACTACCGCGAGCTGTGCGCACTGCTGTGGGGGCAGGCCCACCCGAGCGACGCGGAGTTCGAGACGGCCACGGTCAGCGGCCGCGACGGCAACACGGTACACACAGACCGCGGCGATTTGACGGCGCCGTTGATCATCGACGCGCTCGGCTGGCGGCGTGTGCTCTCCAACGACACGCCGATACAACCCCCGAACGCGCGCCTTTCGCGCGGCCTGGAGGTACATCCGCACGGGGCCGGCGACGAGCTGGAGCTGTGGATCGACCCTGCCTACATCCGCGCCGGCTACGCATGGAGCTTCCCTGCCGGGGACGAGCTGCGCGTGGGCGTCGGCTCGTTCTGGCCCGCCCACCACGTCAAGGAGCCAACCGTGCGCCTAGCCGGCGAGCTTGGGCTGCCACCCGACGGCTACCAGGGCAATTGGATTCCCCATCAGCTAAGGCCCGCGATCGAGGACGGCGTGTTCTTCGTGGGCGACTCAGCCGGGCACTGCCTGCCGCTCACCGCCGAGGGGATTCGCACGGCGCTGTACTTCGGCCTTGCCTGCGCTCGCGAGCTGGCGCCGGTGATCGCCGGCCACGCCACGTGCGAGCAGGCGCTCGCCCGCTACGGCGCCTTCTCCGATGCACACGAGCGCAAGTACCGCTGGCTGCTCAACACCCAGCGCGCGGTCGGGCAGCTCACCCCCACCCGCGCGATCACCTTGCTGGCACGCACGCTGGCCTCAGAGCGTGTTTGCGCCTGGTCTTTCAATCATTACCTGGAGATCGCTCCGCCTTCGTTCGTGGATGGCGGTCCAGGGCGTGGCCTGTGCTCGCTCCAAACGCGCGTAGCCACTGCCACAGCCTGAGGTCCGACCCTTAGGAAATGCGCATGGCCCCCGCGCGCGCGGGGGCCATGCGCATTCTGAAGAAGTCCTACGCCACTTCGCGCAGTCGCGGCCGGGCGGCGCTGCGCAGCGCACCCAAGGCCAGCTTCGACGCCTCCAGCGCGCTCGCCCAGGACACCTCCGCGAGCAATCCCGGCGCGGCCATCATGTCGCCCGCGACGAAGACGCCGTCGCCGCGGTCCACCGCAGGGCGGTCCTGCCAGCTCGAACCTGGGTAATCGAGCGCGCCGGAGCGCGCGTCCATCACCTGCCGGCGACGCCAGGTCTCGCGCGTGCGCCAGTCGGCTATACCAAGGTCGAGCAGCCGCTCCAGGCGCAAACCCGCCTGCTCTGTGCTCTCGCCGGGGCGAATCGGCATCTGCGCTTGCACCAACTCCTCGCCGTCTGGGGCGATTGACGGGTTGGTCGTCGAGTAGCGCCCGATCCAGCCCGCCTCATCCATGTCGGAGACGATCGCGGGGTCGCCGCGACGATGGTTCAGACCGAGATCCAAACACACCGTGTTGCCGCTTTGCCAGCGCAATCCCTCGTCCCCGAGCAGCTCGCGCGCTTGGTCTAGCTCGGTGGCGACGATCGTCGGGGTGGATGGGAGCGTGGACAATGCGTCGACACGCGCGGAGGTCTGCACATGCACATTCTCGAGCGCGCTTACACGCGCCTCGAGCATCGCCACGAGCGCACTCCAGCCGCCCA
>Ga0208480_1000496_pt1 | contig 15079 bp, 15 predicted proteins | sample NGESurshal092012_4_FD_184485 | JGI IMG/M metagenome (GOLD analysis project Ga0208480, IMG submission 184485) | Arctic peat soil microbial communities from Barrow, Alaska - NGEE Surface sample F53-1 shallow-092012 (SPAdes) | ecosystem: Environmental > Terrestrial > Soil > Wetlands > Peat ... | reverse complement strand
CGACCCAAGGTCTGGCCGGTCGGTGTACTCAATGGTGCACGCGGGTAGATGTGACGCCACGGTCGCTCGGGCCCCGCAGGTGTTGCAACCGGATCACCAAACGCTGGCACCAGTAGGTGAGCATCCTCGGCTGGGAATTGCAGTCCGGACACAGCGGGGGGTGGGTCAAAGTGGACCATGAACAACGCCATGTCACGCTCGCTCGCGGCGACAGTGACGTGGCCGCCTACGACGTTGGCGCCGCTACTCAACCACACCGCGCACTCCGTAGGTCGGCGAAGCGCGTGTTGGCGTGAACCGACGACAATCAAGGCGCCCACGCGCGCGTGGTGGTCGCCCCCGGTGCCGACGACGTAGCCCTAGACAAGACGGCCCCGCCGGCGCCAAGCCCTCGAAGGTAATCGACGCCCGTGGGCTCGGTGTCTCCGAAGAGTTCACCGAAGATCCCTTTCCACGCCGCGACCGCCTCGTCCACAAGTCCAGCCTGATCCAGTGCCCACGCTTTGGTCGATTGAGTTGCCGCGGCGGCGAACGCTTGGCGCGCAGCCTCGCGATCAACGTCGTTGAGCTTCGCGGATAGCCGCTCGACACCCGTTGGCTCGTCATATCCTTCGCCCGCGCCGAGGAGCTTCGCGCCGCAATCGAAAATGCGCCAGACCGCGTCAGCGTGTCCGAGGCTCTCGTCAACACAAGCGAAAACGATCGACTCCACGTGCAGCCCAGGCAGCTTCCCGTCAAGAATGCGCCGCGACCAGTCCTTCACAAACCGGACCTGGTGAACGAAGCGTCCGTCACAGGCCTTGTTGCGCTCGGCGACCACTTCCATCAACTCGCGAGTGTTCGATCGCTTCCAGGTGTCATCCTGGAGATCCATAATCAAGACGTCAGTGGTGTCATCGTCGGTATCGAAGGCGGGGACGACGTCGAAACTGAACTTGCCCTCACCGAGGTCCATCTGCAGTGCGTGCCGCGAACGTTTGAACGTCGCGTCAGGGTAGTGCCCACGAAGCGCGGCTTCGATAACGTCGGCGGCGGCGACTGCTCCCCCATTGTCCGACAACCAACTCTTGTACAAAGACGACACCAGGAAGACCTTGTCGATGTCGCGAATGGGGCTCAGCATCGTCTTTCGGGCGAAGCTTCCCTGCAGAAACGCACTGGAGATGATCCCGTCTGCCTTTAGTTTCTCGGTCAACTTGTTGTGGAATGTAATCGCCTCGAGCCGCTCGACGGGATCGAGATTGAGATGAGCATCGAGTTCGCCGAATGCCCGCTCGATCTCGGTTGAGGAAGTGCGCAACGGGGTTTGAATCTGATTGAGAAAACTGACCATGGCGGTCCTTTCAAATAGGCCCGCCGATGCGCTACTGTCTCACTCGTACTACCAAGGAGACAAACCGCCTCGTGCGGGTTACTTCTTTGAACGAGGGGCCAGCGCTAACTGGCCTCTCGTTCGATTTTTCAGACGAAACTTTCGGTCACCAACCTACGTTGGCACTCCAACATCTAGTCTGCTAAATGGTTGCAGAGCAACTATTACAGCACTGTAATTACATAGCGTCAACTCAGTTTTTCGTGAATTTTGAAGCTCGAAAACTGAGAAATGATTGCAGTGCCGTCATCCACGTTTCGTCATCTGCAGCCTTTCCGCGGTGCCGAATCTCCGCAACATTAGGAGAGCCCATGTGGTAAACTCTCCTCACAGGATAGTTCCTGAGAGAAGACCGTGTCAAGTTAATTCTTCTGGTAAGATATATGGGTGCCCGCGGAAGAGAGTTTGACACCGCTCGGAGAGCGATTGCGTTCACGCCGGCGAAAGCTAGGCCTGACAATTGCCCAGGTGGCAGAGAGTGCGGGACTCTCGCTCCCCTACGTGTCCAACCTCGAGCGAGGTCGTGGCAATCCCACCTTGGACGTCTTGACCAGTCTCGCCGCGGTCCTCGATCTTCCGATGGCTCAACTAATGGGCGATGACAATGACGATGTAACCGATGACCTCTCGGAGAGGTTTCTGGCCAGCATTCCTCCTAGCCTCAATCGATTTTCCAACACCGAGGATTTTGTGCGTGAGGTCCAAGGCTTGGCGAAAATCAAAGGCGAGAACTATGACGAACTACGTCATCGGGTGCTGCTCGGGATGGCTACCGCGCCCAGACGCAGCGCCGGCGATCCGACGTTCGATGACTGGCGACGACTCCTCGATGTTTACACGTTGATCCTTCGCAACTGAGGGCGAGCGGAGTCGCCGATGCCGTCGACCTCCGTTGCGAGCATTGCTGCGGCGTTGTTGGAATTCGTGTCTGCCGATGCAGAATACGACCTGAGATTCGGGGAGCCAAGAAAGGCGATCGAGCGGCACTTCGCACCGCTGAAGGCCCGGGCCCTCCCGCGACCGAACTTCGTGAGTGACGCGTGTTCCACAGATGGCTGGTACCTCAATGGAGACGAAGGACATCCGTGGATTTTCTTTTCAGAGGGCCAGAACGAGCGGCGTGCTCGCTTTACGATTGCCCACGAATTGGGTCACCATCTCCTCGTGACTGACGGTTCTGCTCTGCTCGACGACTTGGACGGCCTTGCGGAGTCAGTCGACGAGTTGAACGCTCTGGAAGAGTCCGTGTGCCATCAATTCGCTGGATCTGTACTTATTCCTGTATCTGATCTCACGGACGTTGTTGGGAGTGACCAGATACTTCCAACACATGTCCTCGAACTATGGCGGCATGGCGCAGCTTCGTTGGAGGCCATCGCGGTTCGAGTCGCCGGGGTCATGACTTATCCGGGAGCTGTTCTGATCATGGGGAATGACTCGACCGTGGGGTTCTGCGCGTCTTCGTCAGGGCTCGGTCAGTCATGGTGGCGTCGTGGAAGTTCTGTGGACCCTGCCGGACCCCTGTCTCGTGCGATGACAAGCGAACTTCACGCCGTGCCTGAGATTTATCGCTACGGCCTCGCCTATTCCTGTCAGCTGTACTGCGACACGCTGCCCGTCAACGACAAATTCGGCATCGCGGTACTTAGCGACCACCCATCTACTTATACCCGTGTCGTTCTGGTCGAAGTTGAACCGAGGTGGAAGGACCAAGAAGCATTCTGCGAATGGTGCATCACTGAAGTGCGAGACGTGGGCTGGTGTGACGCCTGCAAGGGTCAGCGCTGTCGACGATGTGATAGTTGCGGTTGTATCACACCTGCTAACGACCCGGTTTGCCCTTCATGTCGACTGCGAAGTCCCCGCCGGCCGGGCGCATTAGTTTGTCGGGATTGTGAGTGAAGCGATCCACCAATGGGACTATCGCCGAGAATTTGAGATTATTTATTCGTATCGGCGGGCGGTAACGATGGATAGAAATACTAGATATTGGCGGCGCGAAGAACGAACTCCGGGTCGGATAGGTCCATGTCCGAACATGTAGTGGACGATCTCGAGAACCTCATTTTCCGAGACGTCTTGAACGAGCTAGGCCCGGATCAGAGTGGTGAAATTGAAGCACTTTCGCTCAGGTCAATTTTGACCCTATACGGAACTTGGCGCAGCAGGCTCATATCGCCAGCCCCACGAACTAGCCACTTGTCAACCGACATTGTCGCAAGTGCGGCGTATTCGAAACACCGATCGGTAGTCGATTCGATTATCGCGAAGAGCGAACGCGGACTGAATCTGATGCCGCATCAGAGTCGGCGAATCACGACGATCTACCAACCGACAACCACCAGGCCTGCCGAACGAAATCTACGTCAGGATCTGGACTTGTTGGTCTCTGAATGGGGAATTCAACATTTGCATTTGTCAACCATTGCGGGAAGGAATGGTCTCGTTGCTGGAACTCGCGAACTCCTCTTCGCTGTGTTTCGACCTCGAGACGTCTATTTCATTGGAATTTTTCCTCACGAATGGACAAACGAAGAGTTCGTTCGAATATGCGTGCGGAACTGGCCAGGCGCTGACCTCTTCCACCAAGTGTCCAGCACGAATGCCCTTGCTAACCCGTCTAGACCTGAGAACAGGGAGTCGCTAAGAACTGCCGGTATCACTTCCTTCCTCGAAGTCGACGGGCGCGTGTACATGCCTCCGGGGCAGACGGCTGCTGGCGCTCCAATTGCTGCAGCAAGGAAGTCGATGCAAGTCATCGCGACCCTAAACGATCTTCGGACTTCTTTAGCCCTGAACTCAAACCACTTTTCGGATCAACTCGTTGAACTAGGAGTAGTCGTTCACGGAAAGCCAATATGGGTACCTTCCAAACGAGCGAATCAATATGGGTTTGTCGATGCCCACAGTGGAGTCTTCATCCCTGTCGTCACACTTTTGGATTGAGGAAAATTCAGCGGCCGGACTGCTCCTCGCTCGAGAAAAATCCAAACTAGTTGCGAGCATTTCGCAATAGAGACTCTTACTAACTCAATTTCGGTGACCATCTTCATAATGTTGAATCCTTCGACTCGCGCAAAGAATTGAAAGCCCTTGAAGCGTTGTATAGAGAGTGAATACGTCAAGGCAGTTTGCGCTGAGTACTGCAGGTTAAATGCCCAATATCTTTCGTATCCAGCACCAGTCCGCGATGTCGTCCTCAGAGTAGGTCTTCCGCAAACGTCGACCGAAGAGTTTTAAGCCTTGGCGGGCCGTTCTCCCAATTCTTCGAAAGACGATTCATCCTCGCGCAGAAATTCCATGTTGAGCGAACAGCTTTGTTACGGCCTCAGGAGCCGGAGTGGGAACGTCCAGCGGAAGAATGCAGTCACTTATTTGTCTGTTCGTAGTGAGGGCAGTTATGACAGCGTCAATATGGCCTTTCGTCCAAGAGCTCTTCGGAATATGTCGGATTATGTCGAACCGACGAATAGTTGCGTCGTAACTTCGACTCGAACAGAAGGCTTGAACTGCCGTGTCTGTCATTCGTGGAAGCAATCGTCCAGCGCCCGGCCTTTGGAGGCCTAAGACCGCCAAAGAGATCGACCTCGAAATCTTCGTCGCTGCGATCCACGCGGTATCTGCTTCGAGTATTGATAGCGCCTGATATGAGCCAAAGAACCCGTATGGAACCGCCCCAACTCTTAGAGGAACTACCACTAACTCTCTACCGAGTGCCCAACCGACTTCTTGCTCGGTCCAATTACTGTCGTTGAAATCGGGCGTGACGTATGCCAATAGGACATCGCATGAACGCAACGCGAGTTCAATGACTTCCTGCCACTCACGTGACGGCTCAATTTCATCGTGAGCGACAAAACAGGAGAAGGCAAACTTGTTGAGTTCTGCCGCCAATTCTGAGACTTTTTGCCTGTGAGAACTTGTGTGGCTGACAAAGATTCGAATTCGGTCGGTACGCCACAAATCTCTTGTTGCCTCTTCCAGCGCCGACTCGGTCTCCTCCTGACTTCCTGGAAGTTCGAGACGTCCGCTTGAACCGCGCGTGATTCCAGCACGTCGGATACTTCGTCGCAAAATTTCGCCGGGAGCACGCGGATGCTCAGGGTCGCCCGGGTAGTTGAGAAGTACCTCGTCAACTAAAGCCAAGTAGCGGCTCACTTGCTCCGGGTCGTCAAAATTGATTCGCTCTTGATAAGACTCTGCTCGTGTTCGCCTTTGGCCTCCAACCTCTGGCACCTCAGGATCCCTATCAACGAATCGAAACGCGGCGAAGAGTTCGTCGACCTCTCGGACGGAATACGGTCCCCAACCCCCAACTGCATCGCGGAGGGCCACCCGTATGGATGGCGGGATCAGTTCGGGCATGATCCGGATTCTTGCATTCAATCTGGCGCGGTCAGGGAGTCAGCGCAACGAGTTCGGCGAGTTTCTCCACGGGCATCCTATAACCGAGGGTCTCGCGTGGTCGGCCATTGAGGCTTCGCTGAATTCTCATGAGGTCTTCTTCGGAGAATTTCGAGAGGTCGGTGCTCTTGGGCATGTACTGGCGAAGTAGTCCGTTGGTGTTCTCGTTCGATCCTCGCTGCCAGGGTGAGTGGGGATCGCAGAAGTAGATCGGCACGCCGGTCGTCACGGTGATCGAACGGTGGTTCGACATCTCCGATCCTTGATCCCACGTGACACTGCGCATGAGTTCCACGGGCAACGTCGCGATGGCCTTGCGCATGGCCTCCTCGACCGCCTTCGCGCTGTAGTCGTTGCCCAGGTGCAACAACAGCAAGAATCGCGTCGACCTCTCGACGAGAGTGCCCACGGCACTGGCGTGGTCCGCGCCAATAATGAGGTCGCCTTCCCAGTGCCCGGGCACCGCCCGGTCCTCGATCTCAGCGGGTCGCTCGGAGATCATCACCATGTCAGGGATCTTGCCGCGATTATCCACGAAGCCCTGAGGTCGACGCTTAGTTCGTCCCGATCGCAGACACCGAGTCAGTTCCCGGCGCAGTTCACCACGGCCCTGCACGAAGAGCGATTGATAGATGGTCTCGTGGCTGATGCGCATGGAGGGGTCGTCAGGGAAGTCCAAAACCAGTCGCCTCGCGATCTCCTTCGGGGACCAGAACTCTTCGAGCCATTCGGTTACTTTGGCACACAGCACGGGCTCGTCGAGTTTGGACGGTTTAGGGCGCTTGGTGCACTCACGAGCTCGTTGGTGCGATCGCCAAATCCGGTAGTCGTCTCTTCCCCCATTGCTCTTCACCTCACGGGTCACCGTCGATGGGCTCCGGTCGATCTGGCGAGCGATTGAACTCATTGAGTCGCCGCTCCTCAGACCGAAGGAGATCGCCTCGCGATCGTCCATCGTGAGTCGCCCCGAGCGAGGCAGCCAAGGGTTGTCACGACCCTGTCGGATCTGCCCTTTCAAAATGACCTGAACGTGAGTTGGGCTCGAGCAACTGATCTGCTTGCAGATGTCGCGAAGCGAAGCACCGTTGGCACGGAGCCTTCGAGCGAGCGAGCGTTGGTCTTCGGTGAAGTGAGCGGTCATCTGACCTCCTGGGTTGTCAACTATTTAAGGTTGACTCACCGAGCGTTGCGCTCACCCCTTGAAACCGCCTCTTCGAAAAGCATTGAAATAGGACTCTTCATGTAGAGAGATGTACGGATGCGTTCTCCCAATCAGATCTTGTCCAAATGGAACAAAACGGCGACTCACGCATGAGTGGGAGCGATCTCCTTCGAGTTGGGTGCCTTCTGCGATATTCGCCACTCGACCGCCTCTGGTACCTCATTGAACACCATGACGTGGTTCTCCGACAGACTTTCCGTGAGCTTCTCCAATTGACCGACGACCTGGGCGGGCGTCGTGCGAAAAAATTCCTTTCGGGCGTTCACTCGATTAATTCGATCGGCTTCGAACGCTGTGTGCAGTTGATGCTCTAACGAAACAGCATCGGTACTAAAGACAACGGCATGAGTGTCGAAAATAAAAGGAACGGAAGCACTACTCAATTCTCTAATCCGTTCGTCGTAGTCGAGTCGCCTCGTGAGGCCAATCTTCACCACGTCTTCGCCGAAGCTTCCAATATTTGAGATGACGTACACATAGCCGGTTCGTATATTTGCCGCGTGTTCTTCCACACTCTGGATTGAAGAATTGATTTCAGCGATCTTCGCAGTGGCTGAGGCTACGGCTTCGGAATTTCCAGTCTCGGTTGCTTGAGCAAGAACTGTTTCATGATGGGCTAACTCTTTAAGGAGCTTCTCCTTGGCAGCCGCCAGCTCGCGTTGAGCTTGGGCCTCTTCCTTCAACTGATCACGCTTTACTTTCTCCGATTCCTTTTCTTGAGCTTGCTTCTCAAGAAAGTCCGCCGTGATTCTGAGTTCTTGGAGTCGAAGATCGTGATACTGAGGATTAATGACAATTGACATAGATTTGCCCAATCGCTCAATCGAAGCTCGCACTTTGTTCAGGCGATCAATTGCGGCGGGGAGCTTGTACGGCTTCAGCGTTCTGACAGCATCATCGACTTCTCCGTTGTAGGCGCGAAGCATCAACTTTGAAACTTCATTGACCATCTTTTGACCGGCAGCCTTAGAACCATTCACGGTCCAGTTGGTGGTTGCGAGCACGGCGTTGCCACCAGCCCGATTTGCCGCCTTGATTTTCACCCTAAGTGCAGAGTTTCTCTCTGCGTAGGCAACCGCCGTATCTAAAACTGTCGTGAACTCGTAGAAGCCTGCCTCTTGGAGGATTGCCTGATCATCAGTCTCAACAATCGCCGCTCGTTTGTCAGCAAGTTCAGTAGCCAATTGCGTGAGTTGCGCTTTCAGTCCTGAAACTGAGACGTCGAGCTCTGCCTTCTGGGCTTCGAGTTCAAGGACGGACCTCGTTCCCAACAGGGCGAGTTTTGTATTCTCTGCTTCAAGCTCTTCAACCCGTGCTTGAAGATCCTCAATTTTGACCTTATTGAACATGGCTACTCCGCACTTAAAGGGATCAGTGATGCATCATCGCACTCAAGACGTGCTGGCGCTCAACCTCGTGACTGCTGTCGATTCGGTTCTGACTTTTGGTCTGTCGTTTTAGGCATACTGCGGGCATACTGCGGGCATATATGGGCATGTAACACGGGGCAGCGGCGGACAACGGTGGTCAATACTGGTCAGCGGAAACGCCTTGCAATCATTGGGTTTTCGATGAGAAACCTTGGAGCGGGCGACGGGAATCGAACCCGCGTTCTCAGCTTGGGAAGCAGAGTGCGTCACAAGTAAGTCCGTCCTGTTAATCCTGATCCCGAGCTAGAAATCTGACCTCATCGAGACAGTTGTTCGAGGACGGGCATACTGCGATCATACCGAGCGATTGTTCACGGGATTCGAACATCTCGAAGGAAGAGATCGTTGTCAGTGCGTGCGGGTTCACGGGCTTCCGACGCCAATAATCTGCCACTCATTGAATCGCGAAAAGGTTCGGCAGCGCGGCGACTGACATCCAAACCTGTACGTCACACTCGTGGAATACCATGCAGCCGTGCCTGGAATCTTCTTGTTGGCTGGTATGGGGTTTCAGATCCCCGCTGGCGGTCTTGTTATGTCTCTTGGTGACGACGGTGGTATGAAAATGGAGGTTAACCAGACGCTGGTGCGGCTGGACCTCTGGCCAACGTGGCTTGAGATTGGGTGTCTCCACGCCGAGCAAGCGCGGGCGGCCGGGGATCGTCTGAATCCCGAACTTTCCGACGGCGAGAAGTACACGACGTTGACCGAGGAGCTGCAGGCGGGTCTAGTAGCGGTGACGGCGCTTGCTTTCGCGGTGGATGGTTTCTACGACACACTGCGACAGGAGTTGGGTGAACATCCGCACCAGGCTAAATGGAAAGAGAATCGCACTGCTCGTCATAACCAAGTCACAGATACTCTCCGGTTCCATTTGAAATTGGGACCGACCTTTTCGGGGCAACTTCGCGCCGTTCTCAAGGATTTATTCGATTTCAGGAGTCGTGCGGTCCATCCAAATAGCACGTTCGTCGAGCCCAACTATCGCCCACAGATCGACAGCGGCGTACATCCGCATCTCATTACCTTCTCCGGTCCCCATGCCGTGCAGAGCCGAGCTCTCGTGTTGGTGCTTCTTGATCGACTGATAACCCGGGCAGCCGAGGAATCCAAGCCTGGTGTAGACACAGGTTGGCTGGACCGAGGTCGCGAGGAGTTAGATCGTCTGTCGGCGTTGTATCGCGTACTTGGTGACGATGTCCCAGCCTTCCCGATTGATGCTCCATCGTGAACTCTGGATCCGTGTGCGTCAACGAGCAAGCGGCGAGTTATCCCATGTCAGAACGACACGCGAGGGGCTAACGAAGTCAACAGGGCGTTAAGTGCTTGAAAAGTTTCAAAGTGCCACCACAATGACATTGTTGCTGAAGTTGCTGCTGAGGTACATACTGCAGCAGTAACTTCAGCAGTTGAGTTGAATTCAAGCGGTGATATGTGAACGGAGCCGGATGGACAGTTCAGTAATTGCAATCAGAATGGACTGTGGCGAACACCATCGAACCGGATTCAAGCCGATGGCATTCAGGGGTCCGTACCTCCACAAATTTGAGTGGACGATCTCTGCGTGGATTCTCGCACAAAAAATATGTCACTCGAAACCTGCGAGTTAGGAAATCTAATCGACACCATTCATTGCGTACGTCAGTAAGTTTGAGTTGTGGCAGACAATACCTATGAGGCGATTGCTTCCGAATACTACGACCCGAATCTCCATCCTAATTCGCGTGGACTTGGCGTCGGAAGTCGTATTGCATGCTTGCGCCTTGCCCAGTCGATTCCGAAGCACTTCAAGCTCGTCATTGAAATAGGACCGGGACGTGAGCCACTTTCAGATTTGTTTGAATCTGAAGGGCGAATTTATGTCGATTCTTCTCCGACCATGCTGGCCTTCTCATCTGATCGTCCCGATACGACGAAGACAATTGGACGCGCTGACACGATGCTCGCTCCGGACTCTTGTGCGGACTTGATACTTGCCGGATTGGGTGACCCATACAACGATGCGGGATTCTGGAAAGAGGCGGCGAGGAAACTCAAATCGACAGGTTTGTGCATATTCACCACACCTTCATATGAGTGGGCGCTCACCTATCGGACGGTTGAAAGATCTCTGCCTGACACAGCCCGGTTCGTCCGCAGCGACAGGAAGGTGATCAATCTCCCCTCCTTTATTTTTTCAGCCGCTCAACAATCAGAAATTATTGAAGCGTCCGGACTAATCGTTACGAGAATTGAATCAGTCTTGTTGAGTGAGTTGAACGCGATAGAAGCGCCGAAATTGGGAGTGGTGGACAAGCACGTTCCAGTAGTCACTGGATATCTTGTAAAGAAATCGCTCTAATTGCTTAGGCGCTCGGGAGAGGAACAACCACATGAAATCTGTCAAAACGACAGACGTTTTATGTATTTCAATTGTCGCTGAGGGCTCGTACGCCGGGCTCGCATTCCAGGCTCTGAGCCTTCCTCCCGGATACACGTTAGACGCACTCGTTTTTGGTCCTGAGTTTCGAACTACTCAAAAAGGGAACTTTGAGACAGAAGAAGCTTTTTCAAATCGAGCGCTCGTGCTTCTTTGTCTAGCGAGTGTGCCGCACGCCCGGGATGATTGCGGTGTTGGCGATCCTCTCGAGAACGTAATTCCGCTGAGATGGGCGGAGCTGATTGATAAGCCGCAAACGGGAACATTTCTGGTTCGACTTGGGCTTACTTTTGGTTCTCAAATGAATCAAGAAGGGGAATCCTTCTCATTCGATGAAGTCAGAACAAATCTAATCAATTCCTTCTCAGTCAAGTCTGAGGATTGGCGAAAAGAAATTCTGATTGAGAGAGGTCTTCATCCAAATCATCCCGTTCTAATATCGAAGGTTCCGCGTGAACTGCTGATAGCTGGACTACCAGATTGTTCGAAGATTCCAGCGCGCATTCTTCACATTGCAAATTGGCAGTCGCGTTATCGACGACGCATCCCTGGAACAGTGCTCATGGAGGATGCGCGTCGCTGGGAGACCGTGTCAAGAGAAATATTTAATGCTGATAGGCCAATCCATTTTAGGAACTGGTATCCCGAAAGTAGTCTCCGTATCATCGCGATTGAGAGACAGCGTTCTCTTGGAGTTAGGCGATTCAAGTCTTATTGGAAGCCTTCGCGCCAACGCATCTCAGGCCGAGGTTACATCTATCACTTAACAAGAAGACGGCCACATCAGCTAAATCTCGTCACTCGACTTCAAGGAACAAGTGAAGAGATTGACGGACCTGTCACGTTTGAGTTAAACCTCTTTCGAGAGTTGGGTTCGACTCGAACTACGCCAATTCAAATTACCTCCGGAACGCTAGGGCATCACATTCCAATATTGGCGGCGGACTCCACACACCTCGGCGAATTATCAATCGACCTAAAGAGTAAAGCTCGCAGCAGCTACATCGCAGTTGCAGTAACTGTTGGTGGATTATTATTGGCCACTCCGGTCATGTTGGGCGTGGCAACTTTGGCGGCCGGAATTGCCGTAGGTTCGTGGGCGCTATTCGCAACCAGCTTGCATTCGAGACAAGCCTTCGGGGTAGCTAGCGTTGTTGCACTTTCTGTCGGAGTCGCTTTCTTGACTTATGGACTTGCTCGTTGGGCACGCAACTAAATTCGAAAATCGGTACAAAAGCTTCGGAAGATTTGCGCAGTTTTTTGATCAGTTTCAAATAGCCCCTTTTCGGGTGACATATTGCATAGCGCGCAAAGGTTCTCACTTCAGCATTAACTTCAGCACTTGACTTGAATTGGAGTGTGATTTTCGATGAACGGAGGTGAATTGAAAACCCAGCAAAAGAGGTTGTTTTGGACCAATTTGAACCTTCGTGAACGGGTCTCGAGCCGATGGCATTCAAGGGGTCCGGGGACGTCGTGACCGTTGCAATGGCGGTGCAAGCTCTGGCTCGCGCGGAGAAGCAGTTGAGCCGTTAAAAATGCTACCCTTCCCAAAACTTCCATGGGAGAGTAGATGTTACAAGCGACGGCAACTGGCGGTTCCAGTTTTGTCGGCGACGTTCTCATACTTGCTCTGTATTTCGCTCCGTCGATCATCGCAATTTCTCGCAAGTCGTCGAATGTAGGTTCGATCTCCCTGTTGAATCTATTGCTCGGATGGACCGTTGTTGGCTGGGTAATGGCGCTTGTTAAGGCAGTCAAATCCACTACACCGAAGGTCCGCTCAACGGTTGCACTATCAACGTGTTCAAACTGTGGCGCCGGGCTATCACCGGGACAACAGTTCTGTTTTTGTGGTGCTCCTCGTTCGGCCTCGAAGTGAGGGCGACTTCGTCATCTCAGTTCACTTACGTGTACTGATACGCTTCTGCTGAGTCAGCGATCATGGGGGTATACGGTGGCGAAAATGTCATTTGGTAAAAAAGATGACGGACTGATCGAAGACATTTCAACCGGGCCGGAGGAAGGTGAAAGCGTAGGGAAGGGTGTGTTCGGGGACGGCAAATCCACACCTTTGTACTCTCTAGAGGCGTCGAGATTTAAAGGCGGTCGATGGTTCTCGCCAAACGTAATTCGAGTCTGGCCCGATCGCATTGAAGAGCATGAAAATCATGCAATCCGAAAATCAGGGACACAAGCAATCCACTTTCGGCAAGTTGCGCAGGTCGCAATCGAAAAGGGGCTGATCTTCACGAATATTAGTGTTGAGTCCTCGGGGGGTCACATCATTCGCCTTATGGGAGTTCCCAAAGAAGACGGAGATAATGTCAAATCCATGATTGACGAAGCTGTGAAGTTTGCTCATCGCAGTCAGCAATCTGCAGTCGCGCCAACCATGGATGTTGCCGATCAATTAACGAAACTCGCTGGATTGCGAGATTCCGGAGTCTTAACTGACGAGGAGTTTCTAAGTCAGAAGCGGAAGATCCTGGGTTCCTGATCGCGTCGAATTCTGCATTGTCACCCTGCGCTCGCTCGACCATTCGACTCTCAGTCACATGGAACCTCACCAAAGTCGTCAGGACCAGCCGACAACGCCATCAAAACAGCGAATACTCACGGACTCCAACTGCGACTGGCGACAACTCGGGACTGCTTCGTTCTTAACAAGTGTCAGTGGTTTGCGATCAAAGATGGGGTAGCAAGTAGGCGCCCGATCTCTTCAGAAAGCTTCATACCTGTGGTCTGCTCAATCCAACCCCACTCACCATTGGGATTGCATTCAAGGAACAAGTACGTTCCATTCTTTGAATACGCCAAATCGATTGCCCCATAGTTGAGGCCCATTCGTGAAACAAGTTCTATGCATCGACTTTCGACTGCATCCGGCAGTTGATGTTTCAGGTATGGAATGCCAGCCTGCGAGATCCGACGCCAATCGACACTTGCCGCGGGGTGATTCTGCGAGAGGATTTCCGCAGCAAATACTTTGGCACCTACGACGGTCACACGAATGTCGCTTTGCTTGTCTACGAGTTCCTGCAAGATACATGGCGCATACCTCATTAGGTCTAGCCTCGTTATATCTGACTCGCTCAACTCGTTTGTATAAATGTAAAGCGGCGGATCTGTTCGCAGAATGGGTGAACTCAAGGTCTTGGCAATTAAACCTGACGGGCAATTATGAGCGAATTCAATAGCTTCAGACGCGCTATTTGTCATAATCGTGCGCGGAATCGCGAGCCCCAGACGTGACGCGAGTCGAAGTTGAAGAAACTTGTGCTCACCAACACGCATCCGATCCGGGTTATTTAGCCACGGGGCCTCAAGCGATCTAGTTACGTTTGAGATCAGTGCCCGCGACTCGGCGAGTGCGAATGAACGATGAAGATCATCCTCGATTGCACCATCTATGCGAGGTGCCTGTGGCTTTCTGAAGTATCCGGAGCGCACGCGTGAGGGATCCACATTTCGTCCGTATCCGTCGAACAATTTGACCTGGGTTGCGCCGTCCGATGCACTACAGCTGATTCGGGCACTAGTTGGGAAGATCTCTGAATTGAACCGAAATACTTCGACATTGCGGGCTTGAAGATTATGAATGACCAGGTCTGAAGCCACATCGATTTCTGAGGTGATAATCAGGACCGGTCCGTCGGAATTCACGACGGCAAGATCTCAGTCGTCGTGATACTTGGTCTCCGAGTCTTCGTAGGTATCTGGAGTCCCGTCACTATTCGGAGTCGGATGCGTCGTTGGATGAAGAGTCGGGTTTATCCAGCCCTGAGAAGTACGCATTGTCGGCGCAGAAGTCACACCCACCCAGGTTTGACTTTGCGGCTCATATCGCCCGTCAATCAATTCCGGCTGCGGTCCTGGTTCTGCAAATGCGATCAGAAACGGCTTGACGGATTCCACGCAATCCTCCTCCAGATTGTTCCAGAGATATTGCCCCAACTTCTCGATTTCTACAAGTGCGTCATTGCCGGCTCTGTGTGCTGCGCCAAACCGATAGATTGCCGGAAAGTCCACTTGTCGTGTCATGGGCACAGACAATTCAAATGTCATGGGACCAGTGGAACGCTGAGGTCGTTGACATGTGGGGCATAAACCTGTAAAGAATGCTTCGTCCGGAGTGAGCAGCCGCAATATACCGAAAGACACCATCAGATTTGATGCTGAAGTTACTGCTGAAGTATCGACTTCAGCAGTAACTTCAGCAGTTGAGTTGC
>Ga0208480_1000493_pt1 | contig 15124 bp, 14 predicted proteins | sample NGESurshal092012_4_FD_184485 | JGI IMG/M metagenome (GOLD analysis project Ga0208480, IMG submission 184485) | Arctic peat soil microbial communities from Barrow, Alaska - NGEE Surface sample F53-1 shallow-092012 (SPAdes) | ecosystem: Environmental > Terrestrial > Soil > Wetlands > Peat ... | reverse complement strand
CCGCCAGGTCGGCCAGGTCGGGCACCGCTTCGATGGGCGGCCCGTGGGGATGCGGGCTCGCCGCGCGCGCGTACGCGGCGATCTGCCGCGTGGTGTAGGAGATCGTGTACACCCGGAACCCGCGGTCCACCTGGGCTTGCAGGGCCTGCTCGTCCGGGACGTGCGGCAGCCCGGCGACGCGCTGGGCCAGCAGCTGGGCCGCCGTCTCGCGGGCCCGCTCGAGCCGCTGGACCGGCTGCTTCCCGGCCTGGTCACGGTCGGAGAGCGCCGGCCGGCCGTCCAGTTCCGCCGCGCAGGCCCGGAGTACGGTCGCGACCTCGCGCATCGCGGCGGTGTTCTCGGCCACGCACAGCTCGCCCTCCGGGGATCCGGCCAGCATCTCGAACGACTGGAACAGCCAGCTCAGCTCGTCGATGAGCCCGTCCAGGGCGGCCGTGGGGCGGGTCGGCCCGGTCGGCCGGTGCGGGGTGGCGGTCAGCCGGCCGCGCAGGCCGCTGACCGACTTCCGCGCCGCGGCCAGGGTCGCAGCCTCGTCGGGCTGGTCACCGCAGACCGAGTCGGCCACGGCGGCGAGGTCCAGGCAGCCCTGGGCCGCGTCGGCCCGCAGCGTGGCCCGCTCGCGCGGCGGCCAGATCAGCATGACGGCCAGCAGGCCGACCCCGGCGGCCAGCCCCCACCCAGCCAGCCGCGGCGGGATCGCCGACGCCGGCGCGGGCACTGCGACGGACAGCACGAAGACCAGGACCGCGGCGGTTCCCCCGGCCGCGAAGTAACCGTTGATCACCCCGGAGAACAGGATCAGGAATCCGACTACGGCCATGGCCCCGGCGGCCAGCCAGGCGTTGCCGGAGCACGCGGTGCCCAGGGTGACCAGGACCACGCCGCTGACGCCGAGCGAGAGGTAGGCGATGAACCGGCTGCGGGGCGGCCCGCCGAACGAGGCGAGGACCAGCATCGCGAACGACCCGAACGCGGCGAACAGCGCGGTCTGCGGCTGGCCGATCACCTGGTCGGCGAACGCGAAGACCGCGGGCATCACGATGGCCGCCCGCGCCGCGCTCTTCAGCGAGACCAGGCCGGGATCGTCGATGAGGGGGCGGGGTATCTTCATCCGCTGCGGTCGTCCTCCAGGGCGGCCATCCTGCCACGGCCCGGCCGTCTGACCCGGCCGGGCGGCCCGCACCAGCGGCGGACCGCGCCGCCGGGCAGCGGCCGTATGCGTCACCAGGCCCGGTTTCACGCCGCCGCTCTGCGGCGTCCGGACCTGGTTCGCACGATCGTATACCGCCAGCCCCGCGCCGCGCCGCCGGGCGACAGGCGGTACGGCCCTGCTCACCGCCCGTGCGGGACGGCACCATCTTTTTGCCCGGCCTGGGTCTTATTTGCCGGCGCGGGCCCCGTTATGCTGCGCTTCAGGCGGCGGCGACATGTTATGGAGTGCTGGGTGGCAGGCCAATGGCTGCAAAGGTCGGCTTCAGGCCGTGATAAGGCCAGCCAGGCCGCCCAGGTAGATGTGCGCCGCGCGCATTCGGCGCGGGTCTACGACTATTGGCTGGGCGGGAAAGACAACTTCGCCGCCGACCGGGAGGCCGCGGAGGAAGCGATCGCGGTCAGTCCCGGGATCGTCGAGGACGTCCGGGCCAACCGGGCGTTCCTGGCCCGCGCGGTGCGCTTCCTGGCCGATGACCGCGGCATCCGGCAGTTCCTGGACATCGGCACCGGGCTGCCGGCCGCCGCTGGCACCCACGAGGTCGCGCAGTCGGCTGACCCGGCCGCGCGTGTCGTGTACGTCGATAACGATCCGATCGTGCTGGCCCACGCCCGCGCCATGATGGTCAGCGGGCCGGACGGCAGCTGCGACTACGTGGACGCCGACGTGCGTGATCCGGCGGTCATTCTCAAGGCGGCCGGGCGCACCCTGGACCTGGGCCAGCCGGTCGCGCTGATGTTACTGCTCGTCCTGCATCTCATTCCCGACGCGGACGGCCCGCACGAGGTGGTCCGCTCACTGCTCGCCGGGCTGCCGGCGGCCAGCTACCTGGTCGTGTCCCATCCGGCCGCCGACATCCGGCCGGACTCGGTCGCCGAGATGACCCGCAAGATGAACCAGCGCCTGAAGGGGCCGAAAGCCACCGTGCGCGGCCATGACCAGGTGAGCCGGTTTTTCGACGGGCTCGAACTGCTGGAACCCGGTGTGGTCCAGCCGCCGCAGTGGCGGCCCGGGCCGGACGTGACGGCCCCGCCGGACGTGACCATCTGGTGCGGTGCCGCCCGCAAGCCCTGAGCTCATCCGGGCAGCGCGGGAGCAGGCCGGCCTGGACCTGGTCTCGCTCAGGCCGGCGGGCGGGGAGTCCGGGGCCGCGTTCTGGGCCCGCGAGCGCGGCGGCGCCACCTGGATGCTGAAGATCGCCCCGGGGCCGGCGGCCGGGGCGGTGAAGAGGTAGCCGGCATGATCGGCGCGATCGGCTTGTACCCCAGCCCCGGTGAACGCGCCCCCACCCGGATAGCCACGCTGCTAGACCAGGCCGCACACGCCGGGGAACTGGTCGGGGACCTGGTAGCCGGGGGCCTGGCAGAAGCCAGCTAAGCCGGGCCGCCTGCTTCCCGCGCCACGCGGCGTGCCGTGGCGTGTCGTGGCTGGAGGCAGTGGGCAATCTTCTGCCCACCGCCACGATTCACGGCACTGGCATCACTGCCGAGCCCGACGAGGTGGGCTGGTCGGTCGGCTACCTGAAGGGCATAGGTGGCGGGCCGGCCCCCGAGATCGGCAGGATCAGGGGCATGACCTCCGAACCGCACCGGCGGGCGATCGGCTCACTGCGGGCCGTGGCGCTGGACGCCCCGGACATCGACCTCCTGGCCACGTTCTACGAGCAGCTCGCCGGCTGGCGGCACGTCCCCGACGACGACGAAGACGACTGGATCACGATGGACTCCGGTGACGGCTGGCGGATCGGCCTGCAACAGGCCACCGACCACGTGCCGCCCCGCTGGCCGGACCAGGACCGTCCGCAGCAGGCCCACCTCGACTTCCGGGTACCGGACATCGACGCGGCGGCGGAACGCGCCCAGCAGCTCGGCGCCAGCCTGCTGCGCCGCAACGAACGGTGGCACACACTGGCCGACCCGGCCGGCCACCCGTTCGACCTGTGCGCCAACTCCGGCGATCCGCGGACCACCCTGATGGACGTCATGATCGACTGCCCCGACGCGAAGGCGCTGAGCCACTTCTACGCGGAGCTGCTCGGCAAGCCGGTGACGTACGAGGCGGACGGAGTCGCCATGATCGGCGAGGACGGCGCGCAGCCGGTGATGTTCCAGCAGGTGGAGCACTACACCGCGCCGCGCTGGCCGGATCCGGCGTACCCGCAGCAGATCCACCTCGACGTGACCGTCCAGGACGTGGACGCGGCGGAACGGGCCGCCCTCGACATCGGTGCCACCCGGCTGGACGGCGCCGGCCCGAACTGGCGCGTCTACGCCGATCCGGCCGGCAAGCCATTCTGCCTGCTATGGCCGGTCTAATTAACTCGCTGGGCGACTGGATCTGTATCGCTGGGCCCAGTCATCTGGCCCGTCTGGGGCGACCTGGCCGTGGCGCGCGGTCCATGAACGGGCGCGTCGTTGTGCCGGTTTCGTCGTCGGGCGGGGGTTCCTTCCCGTCTCAGCCGGTTACCGGCACGCCTGGTGGGGCTGGGGGCGAAGCCCCGTTAGGCGGCGGTCGGGGAGGCTAGTTCGGCGGGCTGCGGGGGTGGCGGCGTGGTGAGGGTGTCCGCGGCCTGGAAGAGCATCTGCTGCAGCGGGCGGGGCAGATCGCCGCTCCAGACCAGGGCGGCCGACGCGGTCAGCGGGTGATTGCGGAGGCTGACCTTGACCATGCCGGAGGTATCGGCCAGCCGGGAGCGCCGGATCGGCGTGGCCTGGCCGCCGGCGGCGGTGGCCGGGCCGGTCAGGACGGCGGCGGGGCGGTCCGCGGTGGCGGCGAAGGCGAGAGTCAGGGGCAGCGAGCGGTGGAACGGCGGGTCGGTGAATTCGAAGCGCGGACCGGCCGCCTGGACGACTGTGGTCCACGCGTCGTAGGTTCCGGCGTGGGCTCGGCGCGGCCCGTGGATGACGTCCAGGCGGGCCAGTTCCTCGAGGCTGATGGTGCCGCGATTCGCTGCGGGATGGGTCGAAGGGATCCACAGGTCGGGCTCGAACTCCCCTAGGATCATCACCTCCAGCGGGGCCGGTACTGTGTCCGGGCTGGTCGTCAGCCAGCCCAGGCCGGCGTCGGCCCGGCGTGTGTGGATCAGCGAGAACTCGGTGTCGAGGGCGGTTTCCAGCCAGGCCACGTCCACGTCCGCGGCCGCGGCCGCCGCCCGCAGCGCGGCGGTGGCCTTTACCGCCAGGTCCTCGGGCAGGCCCGGCGGGATGACCATCCGCAGCCGAGGCCGTCCCAGGCCCGCGGCCTGCCGGGTGCGGCTCACCTCGTGATCGACCAGGGACAGAACGTTCCGGGACGCGTCCAGCAGCACGCCGCCCGCCGTGGTGAGCCGCAGCCCTTCGCGGCGGCGGTGCAGCAGCGGCGTGCCCACGATCTGTTCCAGGCGCCGGATCTGCTGGCTCAAGGTGGGCTGGGCGATGAAGATCCGCTCTGCGGCGTGCGTGAAGCTGCCCGCATCGGCGACCGCCACGAAGTAGCGCAAATGCCGTAGTTCAAGGCCCTGCGGCGCCTCCGCGCCGTCCGCGAGCCGCGGTACTGGTTCGGGTTGTGTGTGCTTCATATTGGTCACCTGCGTGGGTGTGTAGCTTCTCGTTCAGCCCGGAACGCGGGGCCGCGGTGCGCGGCTAAGCGCGCGGCGGCGGGCCGGGCGGCTGGAGGTCAGCGCCCGGCGTCGGACGCGAGCAGTCCGATGGCCTCGGCCAGGCCACTGGCGCCGGCCAGGCCGCGGTCATGCAGCGGCTGGGGGTCAAGGCCGTAGGCACGGATGGCGTCGGCGAAGTGCTCGATGTCTTTGCGCATCAGGCCCTGAATATGGGCGACGATCTCGGGGGTCACGTCGCTGCCGAGGGTACGCAGGATGGCGCTGCCGCCGCTGCTGACGTCGATGACATCAATGACCGCCTGCACGTCCATGCCGAGCCGGGATACCAGGCGGATGAGGTCGACCGCGTTGTCGAGGTTGGACATGGTCATGGCGTTGTTGAGGAGCTTGGTGACCTGCCCGCTGCCCGAGGGCCCCATGTAGGCGACGGTGCGGGAAAACGTGGCCAAGACAGGCTCGCACTTCTCGTACGCCTTGCGGTCACCGCCGGCCATCGTGGTCAGGGTGCGGGCCTGGGCCCCGGCGCCGCCGCCGCTGACCGGGGCGTCGAGGTAGGCGACCCTTTTACCGGCCAGATGCTCGGCAATCTCACGGTTCTCCCCCGGGTCGCCGGTGCCGTGGTTGACGACGATCAGGCCAGGGCGCAGGGCATCTTCCACGCCCGGGGTCCCCAGGACCTCCCAGATGTCGCGGTCATCGCGCAGGCACAGCTGGATGTCGACGGCTGCCGCCAGGCTGGCGGCGGAGTCGTGCACGGTGTGCCGGGTCCGGGCGAGGACGCCCGGGCTCTGCGGGCGGCGAGCCCACACGTGCAGCCCGAAGCCGCAGTCGCCGATGGCCTGGGCCATCGGCGCTCCCTGGTCGCCCAGGCCGATGAACCCGACCGTCGCGGTGTGCTGGTTTGCGGTCATGATCTGGTTCTCCTTGCTGATTGGCGTGGCTAGGCATGAAGGCCGGCACGGTTCAGGCCGGCAGGAGGTCAAGTGCGGCGTCCCACAGCCGCCCAGCGTTGGCCTGGTCGACGGCGTACCAGGCGACGCCGGTGTGGTCAGCGGGGCGCCGGGTGACGACGGCCGCCTCGTTGCAGTCCTCGAAATAGCGGCCGCCGACCTTGTCCAGCAGCGGGGAAGCGGCCAGCAGCACGGAGGTGGCCGCGCCCTGCTGGACGGTCTTCTGCCGCTCCTTGGGGGTCCTCAAGCCGCCGGTGTGCCGTTGCAGGCCGGTCGCGATGGCGCCGGGGTTGAGGGCGTTGGCGTAGATGCCCTCGCCGGACCAGCGGCGCGTGGCTTCGACAGCGAGCAGCACGTCGGCGGTCTTGGACTGGCCGTAGGCGGCGAAGGGGTCGTAGGCGCGGAAGTCGAAGTGCAGGTCGTCGAAGACGACCGGGGACAGCAGGTGGGCGCTGGAGCTGAGGGATACGATCCGCGCGCCGTGAGCTTCAGCGAGCGCGTCGTGCAGCCCGGTGGTGAGGGCGAAGTGGCCCAGGAAGTTCGTGGCGAACTGCATCTCCCATCCCTCGCGGGTGCGCTCGAGTTCCGGGAGCGCCATGATGCCGGCGTTGTTGACCAGGATGTGCAGCGGCTGGTCCCAGGCGGCGGCGAAGCGGCGGACGGAGTCCTGGTCGGCCAGGTCCAGGGCGCGCACCGAGACCTTGGTGTTGCCGGTGGAGCCGGCGATGCCGGCGGCGATCTGCCCGGCTGCCTGCGGGCGCCGCACGGCTAGGACGACCTCCGCGCCGGCCGAGGCCAGGGCGCGTGTGGTTTCGGTGCCGATGCCGGAGCCGGCCCCGGTCACGATCGCCCGCTTGCCGGACAGGTCGACCCCGTCGATCACCTCGGCGGCGGTGGAGTGGCGGCCGAACGGGATGTGGAAAAGCTGCGACATGATCTTCCTCGGGTCGGCTGGTGCGGCCGTTGGGCGGGCCGCGCACTGCCACTGTGCGTCATCGACCGGAGGTGGACCAGGACCGGCCAAGACTAGGAGTGCCAGGGCCACCCGGCCGGTAGCAGCCAGTGTTTAGCCTGGATGCATGCCAGCCGCCGCGGACGCCAACGCCCTGGGCAGGTACCTGCGCGTCCGCAGAGCTCGTGCGCCCCGACGCCGCCGGGGTGCCCGGCCAGGGCAACCGCCGTGTCCCGGGCCTGCGCCGCGAGGAGGTCGCCTTCCTCGCGGGGGTCAGCTCCGACTATTACGTCCGCCTGGAGCAAGGCCGTGACCGGCACCCCTCCGATCAGGTGCTGCTGGCCATCGCCCGGGCGCTGCAACTCGACGAGGACGCCACCGCCTACCTGCTCCAGCTCGCCAAGCCGCCCAGCCCCCGCAGCAAGCGCACCCGCAGGCCGGAGAAGGTCAGCGACGGCATCCGCACCCTCATCAGCAGCTGGCCGCTCACCCCCGCCTACGTCCACGGCACGTACGTGGACATCCTCGCCGCCAACAACCTCGCCACCGCGCTCTGCCCGTTCCTCACCCCCGGCCGCAACGCCATCCTCGACGCCTTCACCGAACCGGAGATGCGCGAGTTGCGCCCGGACTGGGACGTCATGACCGCCCGGGTGGTCCCGCACCTTCGCTCGATCACCGGCGCTGAAACCGGCGACTCCCGCCTGGTCGAACTCGTCGGCGAGCTGTCCCTGCGCAGCGAGCGCTTCCGTACGCTCTGGGCCAGGCAGGATGTCAAGCACAAGACCACCGGAACCAGCCTGTTCAACCACCCGCAGGTCGGGCCACTGGAGCTCAACTACGAAAGGCTGCTCATCCCGGGCAGCGGCATGCAGGCCCTGGTCACCTACCACGCCCAGCCTGGCAGCGACTCCGAAGAATGCCTGCGCCTGCTCGACAGCATCACCAGCACCGGCCCGGACACCCCCGTACGGCCACGGCCCGCCCGCCCGCACACGCCAACCCCGGACCACTAGCCAACGCGATGGCATCCGAGGCCGGAACTGCTATGCCGATACCCCCCGCATGCGTCCCCGCCAGCCGGCGCGCCCGCACCCGGAGAACGCCTGAGGCATTGCGGCCTCGATGCGCCATCACTGGCAACCAGCGTCAGCCAAACAGCGGCCTGGAATAGCCAACCCCCGCCCGCGGGACACTGTCCTGCAAGTTCTCTGCGCAGTGCGCTTGGGGCATCCGCTGCCTGCGGCTGGCGATGCCCGCGGATTTCCGTGGCCTCCCTCACTTGCCTGAATCCTTTCCTTGGCGAATAAGACGGCAGATTGCCGCTCCCGAGCCAGTCCATGTGACAATCCCGCTGCGGCAAAGATGGCGATACCTCTCCCGCCATTGCCGGGCGTTATATGAGCAGTGCATTGATCCCGGTGGCCTGAGTACGAGAGCCTGGCACCGGAGGAGTCCAGGCCGGGCCGGGTGTTCCTTCCCGGCATCGCGCCGGGTGCTGTCCGACCGGGTGGCCCCACCCAGGAGGCATACGTCCCGTTCCACCGCCCACGATGCGCAACCCCGGCCGCCTGGGATGGCCGCCGGTAGCAACGGGGCGGCAGGGGCGCGAGCCCGCCTGCAAATGCGCACACATCCGCGCGTGCAAGTCATAACCGCACGCTTGGGACCCTCTGATTGGGCTGACAGCTCTTTAGCTGCGGCGTACCTGTGGGGCCGCCCGGTTGCCCGGCTGTGCGCCCGCCCGGGGACGGTGGGCGCGCCAGCAGCCCGGCTCAGCGGCGCCGCGGGCCCCCTCGTATGCCTGCGAGCGTCAGGATCGCGCGTAGCGCTCAGCGTGTGTACGCATGATGGATTCGATCGCGAACCCTGCCGCGAATGCGGCTGTGATTGCGATGCCAAGCAGCCCAGCGAACTGGCCATTTCCGGCGGAATTCGCATTCGTTCCGATAATCCACCAGAGCGAGTTCCGGAAGGCAAGAGCCACGAGCGCCGCGAGGCAGGCAATAACCGTCGCATCGATCAGCCTCCGGCGCACACCCGCGAGCGGGGCATCACTGGCCTGCCTGCCCCGGCGCCTGCTAGCACGGTTCAGCCCACGGCGTGACGCCGGCCAGGCCGTTGAACCCGCCCCAGAGCCAGGAAAACCGGGCTGAGTTGTCGTGGGCGAGCAGTCGCCGCGCCGGCTCGGGCTGCCACGGCTGATGTCAGGGAAGGGCACAGGTACTCCTCGCCTGGTGGCCAGCGAGCCACGTGCTCGCGTTGCTCCCAGCGTCATGGCCGATGTGCGTACCCTCAGCTGCTGCGGGGAGGCCCGTGACCGCCAGCTGATTCAGATTGCACAGCTACACGATCAGAGTCTCTGTGCCGTTGACGAGCAGGGCCTGCCCGTCGTGCAGGGTGCGGTAAGCGATCCCTTCGGCGCGGTATCGGGCCACGACCAGCTCAATCGCGGCCGTCTCGGGATGCCCCGGTGACTGGAAGTGGGGGACGAACGCCTCACGGAGCAGGGCCAGCCCGTCCCACAGCGGCTGCGTGCCGTATATCCGCGTGACCGCGTCAGCGTCGTCCACGAGTTCAAGGCCCCGCAAGCTCGGCGACAGAACGCACGGCCCTGCGCTGTATCCGGCATAGATCAGCGCGTCCGCGGCAAGCAGCTCACGGAACACCACGTCAGCGCCGCTGCGGTAAAGCGCATAGCGGAGCAGGAACGCATTGCCGCCACGCAGCCAGGCCAGGCCAACCCCGGCCAGATCGTGGCGAAGGCGCTGCTCCTGGTCGAAGTAGCCGCGCAGGTCCAGCTCGGCAGCGTCGAAGCCGAGATCGGCCAGCGCGGCCAGCTCAAGCTCGACTCCAGCGCGGCGCACCTCTGGCGGCGCATCGTCCATGGCGTTGGCGATGATCGCCGCGCGGCGGCCGTCCTCACCGACCAAGGCCGCCAGGTGCTCCGGATGATCACCCATCCGAAACGAAGACAAGTACAGCCGCACAGCCGGCCTCCAACCCGACCCGCCGGTCGCAGGACAACTTACGCCCATAGCCGCGACGGGCGTTCGCGCGAAGGCGGTTTCCAAGATCCGTCAGGGCGGGCCGTTCATCTGCCGGTGCCCTGCAGACATGCGGGCACGCGCGCTCCGCGTCTTCACCGTGGAAATGCCTCCGCCGCTACTGCGCGACGCCGGCCCCCGGATGGCCGCCGGTAGCACCGGCCGCGAGCCTACCTGCACATGCACCCACATCCCCGCCTGCAAGTCATAACCACACACCTAATACTCCAGCAGCACTTCGTGATCTGAGTTTGGGTAGTATGCCGGTCTTGTGCTGACAGATGATGATCTCGCCGCGTGGATCGCGGGTTTAGATGACTTGTTCGCGCTGGTGGCTGGCCGGTTTCACCGGGTCGAGCCGCGGCGCCGGGCCCGGGCGTATGTGCGTGGCTTGTTAGCGCCGCTGGCCAGCAAGAACGGGTGGACCCTGGCTGAGGCCGCCGGGGATGCGACGCCGGATGGGATGCAGCGGCTGCTGAACGCGGCGGCCTGGGACGCTGACGGGGTCCGTGACGATGTCCGCGCCTACGTGGCTGCGCATCTTGGCGCTGCTGATGGCGTGCTGGTGGTGGATGAGACCGGGTTCCTGAAGAAGGGCACCAAGTCCGCCGGGGTGCAGCGGCAGTACTCCGGGACGGCGGGCCGGATCGAGAACTGCCAGCTGGGCGTGTTCTGCGCCTACGCCTCCAGCAAGGGCCGCGCCCTGATCGACCGCGAGCTTTACCTGCCCAGATCATGGGTGGCCGACCGGGACCGCTGCTGTGAGGCAGCGGTGCCCGGTGAGACGGAGTTCGCGACCAAGACCGGGCTGGCCCGCCAGATGCTGGGCCGGGCGCTGGATGCCGGTGTTCCCGCCGCGTGGGTGACCGCCGATGAGGCCTACGGCAGGGATTACAAGTTCCGGTCCTGGCTGGAGCAGCGGCGCATCGGCTACGTCGTGGCTGTGGCCTGCAACCAGGTGGTCCCCGGCAGTACCGGCACCTCCCGCGCGGACGTGCTCGCCGCGTACGCCCCGGAGGATGCGTGGAAGCGCCGCAGCTGCGGCGAGGGCGCCAAGGGCCCGCGCCTGTTTGACTGGGCGGTCGCCTCACTGCCGTGTCACGAGGACACGACCCCGCCCGGGTGGTCCCGGTGGCTGCTCGTGCGCCGCTCGCTCACCCGCAACAGCAAAGGCGAGCACGAGCTGGCCTACTACCTGTGCTGTGCCCCCGCCGGGACGACCGACGACGAGCTGATCCGGGTAGCCGGGGCCCGCTGGGCAGTCGAGGAATGCTTCCAGACCGCCAAGAACGAAACCGGCCTCGACCACTACCAGGTCCGCCGCTACGACGCCTGGTACCGGCACATCACCCTGGCCATGCTCGCGTACGCCTACCTGGCCGTCACGGCGGCGATCGCCCCAAAAGCCCTGGCAGCGGCCTCATCCCGATCACGCTCGGCGAGGTCCGCCGTCTCCTGGCACACCTGATCACGGCCGCGCCCGGCCGCGCCGCCGCCTGGGCCTGGTCCCGCTGGCGCCGCCGCCACCAGCACCGCGCCAAAATCAGCCACTACCAGCGAAAACAAGCCGAGTACAACGAAGTGCTGCTGGAGTACTAATACTGCAACGGCACGTGATCCTTTGAGATCCCGTTCGGGATTACCAGGTGCACGATGGGAGACATGGGCCCGGTGTGCTGGTCGGCTCAGGGCAGGACGGGCTGGCTCGGGCCCTGCCCGCTCTGCGGCACGAAGTAGGTCGAGAAACTCGAGCCGAACGAGGACAGGCTGGTCGGGACGGCCACCCAGTCGCTGCCCGACTGTTGCCCGGTGTTGGCCAGCAGCGGATGGTGCACCCACCACGACCACAGCGACGAGGTGTGGCCGCTGTACGTGATCAGATGCACGTTGCTGTAGGCGGCGACCTTGACCTGATTCGCGGGCGGCCGGTGTGAGTAGGACCCGTCCCACGGCGAGTTGCCGAAGTCGGTGCCGATCCTGGCCTGGGTGAACGACTGCCCGGTGACCGTATAGGACGAGACGAAGCTGAAACCGCCGCTGAAGACCTCGATCATTTGCAGGCTGCCGTCGGCCGGGGAGTATTCGATGCTCAGACCCAGCTGGGTACCGGTGTCGAAGGGGCGCGGGGGAAGGTTGCACACGTCCTCGTTGTCGTCGCAGAACTCAGCGTTCGGGTTCGACGCGATCACCGTGTGCGTGCTGCGGTCGTAGATGGTGGCGTATTGGGTGTAACCCGAGCCTGAGGTGCTGGCCGTGACGCCGAGGGTCACCACCAGCCCGGCGGACCAGAGCTGCACACTGTCGCCGAGGTTGGCGACCTCGCTGGCGTACTGCCCGGGGTTGCGCAGGTAGACGAGGCCGTCAATGTACTTGAACTGCGCTCCGGTAGCGGTGTACCCGGCCTGCTCCGGGCTGATCTCCGCCGTGCCGGTGCTGGCCCCCGCAATCCCCGAGCCCGCCAGCACGGCCGCTGCGACCGCGGCGGACATGACGGCCGCCGCGAGCAGCCGCCTGGAAATTCCTAGCATGGAGACCTCCGGAGGTTCGCAGGGCAGCAACTGTGCTGCCCGCGCCCCCGCGTGACTGACCGCCCCGCGTACCTGAAAGCGCACTAGTGAGACGCGGGTCAGCCCCTTGCGGGTGGCAACATTCCTATATCACAATGGCCCGCCCGGCTGCCTTCAACCATTCGGCAGCGCGCATGTCACGCACATACCACCCCACGCGGCAACAGCGGTCTGGCCGCCTGCTACAGGTGCGCACCGCGGACCAGTGGGTATGGATCGGGCTGGCACGGGCAGCGGACCGGGAGCCGCGCGCGGACCACTCACCAGCTCCGTCCAGGCATCCGCTGAACCATCCGTACTCAAGCATCAGTGCCCGTGAACCACGATGTGCGGATCATGAGTCCGCTGATCGACTATGTGCTTGTCTGTATGTCGGCGTACTCCCGCCTGCAAGTCATAAGCACACCGGTCAGGACGGGCTCCCTTTGAGCGCGAGGTAGCCGAGAGTTTTTGAGCTGCCTGATGGCTCGTAGGCTCGGTGCGTGCATGCGTTTGAGTCAGTGTCCACCTGGCGGCAGTCGGTGCCGCTGCCGGCGTCGGAGGAGCGTACGGCGCTGATCGTGACCGTCGCTGACATGGTGGCAGCGCTGGGCCCGGGGGCGCTCCGGGTTGCCGTTGACGGCCTGACCGGGGCGGGCAAGACGAGCTTCGGGCATGAGCTTGCAGCCGCCCTGCGCGGTCTGGGCCGTGCGACGATGCGGGCCTCGATGGATGACTTCAAGTATCCCTGGCGCCACGCCCGTGAGCGTGGGTATGACCGGGTCAGCGGCGAGGGGTACTACCGCAATGCCTACGACTTCGGCTCCGCCCGGGACCTGCTGCTCGGCCCAGCGGGGCCGTCCGGATCCGGCGACGTAGTGCTGTGCGGGCACGATCCGCTGACCGGCGCTGACCACCGGGACAAGAAGATCAGCGCCCCAGCAGGCGCGATCTTGATCGTCGACTCGGTTTTCGCCTTCCGTCCTGAGTACAACGACTGCTGGGAGTACCGCATCTGGCTCGACGTGGACCCCGGGACCGCGCTGCGCCGCGGGATCGCGCGGGACTCCGCCGTCGAGGGGGCCGGGGAAGCGGTCCGCCTGCACTGCGACCGCTACCACGCGGCGGAGATGATCTACCTTGCTGAGGTCGACCCGCGGTCCCTGGCCGATCTCATCATTGACAACCGGGACTTCAAACGCCCCCGCATCCTGACCCACCGCAGTATCTGACCGACACAACCGCTCATGCCACGATGGGTGCGTTCGCGCGAAGGCGGATTCCGTCAGCCGTCGGGCCGGGCTGGCTGATCTGCCAGTGCCACATGGACGTGCGGGCAAGCGCGCGCTCCGTGTCTTCACCGCGGAGATGCCTCCGCCGCTACGAGGCGACGCCGGCCCCCGGATGGCCGCCGGTAGCACCGGCCGCGAGCCGGCCTGCACATGCACCCACATTCCCGCCTGCAAGTCATAACTACACACGTTGACGTTAAGGAAAGTTCTCACGCGCCTACGCCTGGCCGAAGCCCGAGAAGGTGAGGTGCGCTCGCGCCCGCGCGGGATCACGAACTGCGCTCTATCTGACGTAGGAGGCAAGCACAGAGATGACCTCGCCGCTGCGGTCGAGGCCGACATCGTGCCCGGAGGACTCGCTGACGTGCAAGGTTGCGTCCGGCAGCTTGCGCGCGAGGCTGCGGGCGTAGGCGATCGGCGCGTTACGGTCACGAGCGCCGTGCCACAGGTGCACCGGCGTGCTGACCTCGCTGAGCGGGAACGGCCACGGGCGCGTGATCAGGGCGAGTTCCTGCACCGTGGCACGCGGACCTTGCCGGAGCGCGTCAGCGACGGCTTCCAGCTCTATGCGCAGGCCGGCATGTGCGGCACCTGGCGTGGCGGCCATCTCGCGGTCCATGATGCGCTCCCGCCTTGCCGGAGTCGCTACCGCCCGCCGCATCGCCGCGACCGGGACTACGTTGAGCGCCGGCGCGTTCCTGGCGAGCCATTTCATGATGCGGATGCGCGGCTTCATGCCCGCACGCTCCGCGGGGCCGATCGGCCCGCCCGCCGCAATAAGCGCGACAGCACTGACCCTGCCGGCGAGCTGACGCGCAGCTGCCAGTGTGAATGGCGCGCCGCCGGACTCACCCGCCAGGGCGAACTGGCCCAGGCCGAGATGACCAGCCAGCACCCCAAGGTCATCACCCCAGCCGATGAGGCTGCGCTCCCCGTGATAGTCGGAGCGGCCGTAGCCGGGCTTGTCCGGCGAGATCCAGCGCAGGCCGGCGGCCCGGGTCTTTTCGTCATAGCAGCCTCCGCCCAGGCCCGACACCGGTGTCCCCGCCGTGTAGACAACCGGTGACCCGTCCGGGTCGCCGAACTCATGCCAGCTCAGCCGCCTGCCGTCAGGAAGGATGACCACATCAGATGCCACCAGTACATCCTGGCGCTGGCCACACTCATCCAGCCACCTGCTGGAGGTCGGTGGTCTTGGTTGCGGCACCCATGTGGCACGGCCGAGGATCCCGACGGCACGCGATACTACGGATAGATGACTTCCCGCTGTCCCTTCGTGCCGTGCATAGTCCAGAGCAGGCCGGCGAGATGTTCGGGGTCGACGGTAGGCATCTCCCAGACCGGGTCGCCCGCGGCTTTGGCCGTCTCCATCTCGGCGTGGAAGGCACTGTTCTTGATGGCTGCACCGATGTAGAGCATGCCGACGTAGACGCCTTTCCCGGCTACCTCGGCGTGCAGGGCTTGCAGGTAGTTGCGCTGGGCGGCTTGTGCAGGACTGGGGCCGCTCATGTTCGGCAGGCCCTGCACGG
>Ga0208480_1000491_pt1 | contig 15145 bp, 14 predicted proteins | sample NGESurshal092012_4_FD_184485 | JGI IMG/M metagenome (GOLD analysis project Ga0208480, IMG submission 184485) | Arctic peat soil microbial communities from Barrow, Alaska - NGEE Surface sample F53-1 shallow-092012 (SPAdes) | ecosystem: Environmental > Terrestrial > Soil > Wetlands > Peat ... | reverse complement strand
CCAGGTCTTGCGGGCCAACAGCGCGGCGCCATCGGTACTCACAGAGACTCCTCCTTCAAGAGCTGGGCGGCCAGCTGCGACGTTGCCGCCACAATCGGTCGGCGTGGCGCGTCGTCGCGCACCACCAACTCGGCCCCGTCGCGCTCGACCACGACCGCGCCGGCTTCTTGGCAAATCAGGAGACCAGCCAGATAGTCCCAGCCGTAGAGCGTGCTGCGCCCCACCAGCATGTAGGCATCGAGCACGCCCTCGGCCACCGCGCAGAACTCCAACGACGCCGCACCGAGCGTTCGAAACTGGGCCCAGCCGGGATGGTGCCCAGGGAACCCCGAAATTCCCACAATCGCCGACGAGAGCTCCTGGCAGCCTGAAGGATTCAGGGCCGCACCATCGCGATCGGCGCCACCACCGCGCACGGCGGCGTACCGGGTGCCGGTGGCCAGATTCACCACCAGCCCGACCAGCGGTCCCTCCGCGTCGAGCACGCAGATGCTGGTGGCGTAGAACGGAATCTTCCGGTGGGCGTTGGTCGAACCGTCCACCGGGTCAATCACCGCCAAGAACCTCGATGTGGACTCGCCGGTCATTCCCGATTCCTCCGACAGGACGGCGAACCCGGCCCCGTGCAGGATCGGGAGCGCGGCGCCATCGGCGGCCAGATCGAGGTGATACTGACCCGGTCGGGTGCCCGCCAATCCCCACTCACTGAGGCCATCGAGCGCCTGGCGGATGGCCTGGACGGCGTCGTCAAGGACCCCGAGCATTTGGAATTCATCCACGGGTCAGGACCCTACCTGGCCTCGCCACTTCCCCCATTAGGCTGATCGCCCTGTGGCAGCCATCGACGTCGCCGGCTACGTGGCCGACCTGAAGGATCACTCCGTCGATCACGGCTTCCACGTCCACGACGAACGCCATTTCGTCGAAACATACTCCCTGCGGCAGGTCTGGGAGGTCGACCTCCACCCCGAGGAAGGGTGCGGCGGCCCGTTGGACCTCCACCTCGCGCTCGACGTCGACCCCCGCGTCCTCCTCTCCTTCGAAGATGCGGTTGTGCTCCTCACCGAAGAGGAGGAGCCCCCCGATGAGTTCCATTTTCCCCTGACCTTCACCTGGGCCCTCCCGCCCCTGCCCAGCGGCCCCGACCTCCTCCGCCTGGCCATCGACCTGGCCGGTGTCGGTGGCATTGAGCTCCCGTTGGAGGTATCGGCCATCGATTCCTTCGCCAGCGCCACCGATGGCTCGGAGCGACGTTTGAGCATCGTGGCACGCCACCCCGTGTCGCTCTCCCGCGTCCTCGGTGGCGAGGAGCTCCTCTGTGATGTCTTCGATCGCGCCCTGGCTGTGAGCCGATTTCTCCTCGAGTCAGCTGACGGCTGGCTCCGCTGAGGTGCGCCGGCTGCTCTCCCTGAGTGCGATCATTGTCGGTGTCACGTTCGGACTCAGCGCCTGCAGCACCATGAGCGGGGCGGACTTGGCCCGCCAGGCCTGCGTGCATGTCAATCGCTCATTGCGCGACTACGCGCTCTCCTCTCGCCCGGGCACGTCTGCCGCCCTCGTCGCCCAGCTCCGCAGCAACGCCGACGGCGAATTGCACATTGCCCTCCCCTTCGCCGCCCAGGCCAACTCGGCCGACGGTTCATGGAACTCCCTCATGACGACCATCGCCGAAGTGGGCACGGTTGATGAAGGGCACCTTGTCCCGGCGCTCAGAGCTCAATGCGTGCTGGCCGACACCAAGGTCAATGTCAATCCCCAGAACGGAAATCCCCAGAACGTCAACCCGCAGAACGTCAACCCGCAGGGGCCGTCGGGATCGTAACGCGCCGGGAGCGCCGCCGGCATCCTCTCCATGCCCGTCAATGGCGGTCCGCGCGAAATACCCTGGAGCCTTCTGAGCCCCACTCGTCCTCCCTCGTCGCCTCACTCACGTCGCCGGCTTCCGCAATCCAACCGGGCCCGGACTCGGAGGAGGAGGTTCGTGGTCCTCGTCGTCATGACCGGTCTGGCCGCCCTGGCCGTGGGCGCGCTGTTGGCCGGCAACGGTGGCCCGGGGGTGAGCCCGCTGCGAACCCGCATCGTGACCATCGCCCAAGGTCAGGTGGGCTATCGGACCAATCCCTCCGACAGCTACTGCAATCGCTTCAGCGCGTACTGGCACGCCGGGACCGCCGACTGCGGCAACGACAACCGTTCGGAGGAATGGTGCGCCGACTTCGCCGCCTGGGTCTGGAAGCAGGCGGGCGCCGAGGTCCTCTACGAGTTGGCACCGAACTTCCTCAACTCCGACTCAGCCAGCTTCTACGTGTGGGGTCTCGACCACGGGACGTGGCACCCGGTCAACTCGCGCTACCAGCCCCAACCCGGCGATGTCGCCATCTACGGCCTCGACGCCACCGCGGTCACCGCGCAACACGTGGCCATCGTGACCAGCGCCACGGCGCACGACGATGCACCGGACGTGATCAATGGCGACGGAGATCGCTCCGGCTTCAGCGTGGTCGAGGTCGGGACCAGCCAGTCCTACGGCGACGTCAAGGGCCATGGCGCCCCGCTCTCCGGCTACGTGTCTCCCTCCGAACCCTCTTCCGCAGCCGCGCCGTCTTGACCGGCGAGGCCGCCCGAATTCCGCCTGCCGCCCTTAGCCGGGGGTGTACCCGGCCGGCAGGGCAATGGACTTCTTCTCCAGGAAGGTCTCCAGGCCCTCGGGCCCGAACTCGCGCCCGACACCGGATTCCTTGTACCCCCCGAATGGCGTGGCAAAGTCGATGGGCGACGTTGCGTTGAGCATGTACGTCCCGGTGCGGACTTGGCGGGCGATGCCGAGGCCACGGTCATTGTCGCCTGTCCATACCGAGCCGCAGAGCCCGTAGCTCGAGTCATTGGCGATCTCCACCGCCTGCTCGTCCCCGTCGTAGGGGATCACCACCAGCACCGGACCGAAGATCTCCTCCTGGGCGATCTTCATTTTGTTGTCGACATGGGAGAACACCGTGGGCTCGACGTACCACCCCTTGTCGAAGGCGCTGCCGCTGGGTCTCCCTCCGCCCAAGGCCACGGTGGCCCCCTCTTCGCGGCCGCTGTCGAGATACCCCTCGATACGCGCCCGCTGCCGCTCGGCCACCACCGGCCCCACTTCGGTCGCTGGATCCATCGGGTCGCCGACCGCCATGGCGGCCACGCCGCTCACCAGGGCGTCGACCACTTCGTCGTAGCTGGCCCGCGGGGCCAGAATCCGGGTCTGGGCGATGCAGGCCTGGCCGTTGTTCATGAGCGCATTGGGCAACAGTGCCGGGATCGTCGTGGAGAGATCGGCATCATCGAGAATGATGGCTGCCGACTTGCCTCCGAGCTCCAGCGTGCAGCGCTTCAGTCGCTCACCGCAGAGCCCGCCGATGCGCTTGCCCCCGACTCCCGACCCGGTGAAGGAGATCTTGTCCACGCCCGCGTGCGTGACCAGGTGCTCACTGACCTCGCGCCCGGCGGGGACGACCGAGAGGACACCCTTGGGCAGCCCGCAGTCGGTAAAGATCTCGGCCAGGCGGAAGGCGTCCAAGGGGGTCTCGGGAGCCGGCTTGAAGACGACCGTGCACCCGGCCAACAGTGACGGCGCCAGCTTCGCCGCCGCAATGAAGAGCGGCACGTTCCACGGAGCAATGGCCCCCACCACGCCCACCGGCTCCTTGGTCACCAGCACGGAGGGGTTCAACAGCCCGGTGCGCACCTCGTCAAACGCGAAGGTCGAAGCCATGTCGGCGTAGTAGCCGAAGACCATGGAAGGAGCCAGCACCTGACCCATGGCGGCGAAGGAGATGGGTGAACCCATCTCCGCCGTGATGATCTCGGCCATGTCGCCCATTTCGGCTGTGATCTGCGCCGCCACCTTGGTCAAGATGGCACCACGCTCGGCCGGCGTCATGCGGGGCCAGGGTCCGCGGTCAAAGGCCGCACGGGCCGCCGCCACCGCCTTGTCGATGTCTGCTTCGGTGCCGTCGGGCACGCGGGCAATGACCTCTTCGGTGGAGGGCGAGACGACGCCGATGGTCTCGGTGCCCTCGGGGGCGATCCAATCGCCGCCGATGAACAAGCGGTCGTAGTCCCGAATCGCCATTGCACCCTCCCTCGGTCCGGAGCCTCCTCGGCCCGGTCAACGACTGCACGTGCAGCGTGCCCACAGGGTAGCCAACCAGGCCTGTTCGAAAAAGGTCGAGCACGACCACTAACTCGGGACCCTGGTCGCCCACCCTGGGACGGTCACCGGGTGCCTAAACTCCCGCTCCATGCCCGACCTCGCCCAACGCGACCCCTCAGAGGTCGCTTCCGTCCTCTCGCGCTGGCTGACCACGAAGCTGGGGGAAGAGGCCCGGCCCGAGGTCTTCGACGTGCAGGCACCGGCCTCGAACGGATTCTCCAATGAGACCATCCTGTGCCGCACCAGGACCACCACCAAGGGCGCGACCTCGGAACAGCGACTGGTCGTCCGGGTGGCCCCCACCAAGCACCTGCTCTTCATGGATGCCCAGTTCGACACCCAGTACCGCGTCATGCGCTCGCTCTCAGATGGCGACACGGGCATTCCCTTGCCGCCGCTGGGGTGGTACGAGGAGGACTCCCAGTATCTCGGCGTGCCCTTCTTCACCATGGACCACGTCGAGGGAGACGTGCCGACCGACAACCTCCCCTACACGATCGATGGTTGGGTGATCGAGGCAACGCCCGAGCAGCAGAGCACCATGTGGTGGAGCGGGATCGACGCCATGGCCGCGGTCCACCGGACGGACTGGCGCACCCTCGGCCTGGACTGGCTGGGCCAGCCCCGTCGCGGCCGCCCCGGCCTTGAGCAGCAGATGTCGTACTACCGCGACTTCCTCGACTGGGCCGCCAAAGGCTCCCCCCAACCCACCCTCGAGGCCACGTGGACGTGGTTGGTCGACCACCAGCCGGCCGAGGAAGGCGACGTGGTGATCAGTTGGGGCGACAGCCGAATCGGCAACATGATCTGGCGCGACTTCAAATGTGTCTCCGTCTTGGACTGGGAGATGGCCACGCTCGGGCAACCCGAAATGGACCTCGGATGGTGGCTCTACTTCAATCGGCAGTTCGCCGACGGCCTGGGTGTCCCCCGCCCGCCCGGTTTCGCCTCGCACGAGGAGACCATCGCCCGTTACAGCGAACTGATGGGGCGCCCGATGAAGGACCTCTTCTTTTACGAGATCTTCTCAGGTTTCCGCTTCGCCGCCATCATGGTCCGGTTGGCCGAACTCACCAAGGACAGCGACGCGTTGCCCGATGACCCTGACACCACCTCGACCAACAATCTGGCCACCCAACTCTTGGCCACCATGCTGGATCTTCCGGCTCCAACCTGAACGGGGCCTGTCCCCTATTCGCCGATCGGATCGACGTCGACGTCCTCGATCGGATCGTCGGGACCGATGAGGACACCGGCCGAGCGCAACCGTTCGGCCAGCCACTCGGCTCCGCCGTCAGCCGCCATGGCGTCCGGCCAGCCCTCGAGAATCGAGTGCACCTTCTCGAGGGAATCGATCTGTGCCACCACGTGCACGGTCATCTTCTGCTCTTCACCGGGACCAATCGAATAGCGCTGACCGCCGAAGGGGCCCTGCCTGATGTGGGGCACCGGCTCTCGCATGACATAGAGCTCACCGGTCTCCTCGATCCAATTGAGCTCGTACCGGGCGCCGTGGACGTCACGCCATTCCGTGCCCAGCTCGATCTCCGCCGAGGGCCGTCGTCGGGCGTCGCCGTCGTAGAACTCCTCGATATCCATCGGGGGAGGTTATCCCCCACCAGGGCCGTCGTGGATCCGGTGGTTGAAGGCGAATCCGACCGCCGTTGGGGGAGGAATAGGGGGACGCCCACACGGCACCGTCGCCGTCATGCCACCGACGCGACAGCGCATCGTCCCCATCGAACAACTCAATGCCGAATGGCGCACACTGGGTCGCTCCCCCGGCGCCGTGCGGGTCCTCCACGCGTTGGCGGCGCGAGATCCGGACCTGGCTCGCCTGGTCCATGGCTCGGAGCCCGATCGGACCGGTCCCTGTGCCACGCCCTGCGACCTGATCGAGTTCATGGGCCGAGCTTCGGGCCGGCAGGCGCGGGAACAGGCCGCCGCACTGGTACGGGTGCTCCTGCGGGAGGCAGAACTCGATCCCCTGGTCGCCCGCTTTCTCCTGCAAGCGCTGATCCCGGGCATGCTGACCATCGCATCCCGATTGCGCTGGGGTCGGGGTGGGGACTGGAAGGACGGGAGCGAGTTCTTCACCGAGCTGGTCTCGACCACCTGGGAAGTCCTGGCCGATTGGGCGGGCCAGGACCGTCCGTTTGCCGTTCTCGACGTGCTCTCGGCGGCGCGCTGTCGCATTCGCCGGCAGCTGTTTCGAGCGCGCGACCTGCGCAAACGCCACGTTCATGCGACGCCTGACGTCATGGCGACGAAGACAGCGCGTTCGGAGACCGAGCTCGAAGAGCTGGCCCGGACCCTCTTGGACCTCCGCCAACGGGGGATGAGGCCCGAGGAGATCGAGGTGATCTATGCCCAGCATGTGTTGGGTTACTCCATCTCCGAACTGGCCGCGGTGACCGGCCGTGACCGCCGATCGCTGTATCTCAGGCGAGACCGGGGCCATCGCCGCCTGTGTGCGTGACAGCGCGTGACAGCGCGACCCCCCCCCGAGCGGGTGCGCGTCAACGATCGACGTCAGCACCGCCGGGGGCGTCGAGCGAGCGCTCCAGCGACTCCGCCACCGACTCCATGCCCGAAGCCCTGCTTCCCTTGACCAGGATGGCGTCCCCGGCGTGCAGCCCTTCCAGCCGGTCGATCAAGTCGGCCATGTTCGATACCGCGTCGTTCCCATAGGCGTGGGTCTGGTAGCCGATGAGCGCGATCCCGAGCGACTCGGCGATCGTGCTGATTGAGCGATGGAGTTCATCCGATCCCTCGCCCAATTCCGCCATCCCGCCAAGGATGGCGATGCGCCGATCTCCGGGAAGGGCGCGCAGAGATCGCAGGGCCGCTTCGGTGGAAGTCGGATTGGCGTTGTACGAGTCATTGACGAGAATGACCCCGCCGCGCAGCAAGGCGACGTTCATGCGCCAAGGCGGGTCCTCAACCCGGGCGATGGACGCAACGGCATGGTCGAGCGACACCCCGGCCCACAGAGCCGCCGTCATCGCACCGAGAGCATTGGCTACCTGGTGCTCGCCATGAATGGCCAATTGCACCTCAGCACTACCCCAGGGTGACGACAGGTGGAAGGCTGCTTGCGCCTCCTCGTTCATCTGCACCCGCCCGGCGGTGACGTCGCAATTGCTACCCATTCCAAACAGGAGGACGGGCGCCGAGGAACGCCCGCTGATCATCGGAGCCATCGGATCGTCGCCGTTGAGCACTGCGATTCCCGACGAAGGCAGGGCCTCGAACAATTCTGCCTTCGCCGCTGCCACCTGCTCGAGCGTCCCGAAGAACTCCGTGTGCGCCACGCCGATCCGGGTGATGATGCCGACGGTGGGCTGCGCGATGTCGCAGAGGTCGGCAATATGACCGCTGCCCCGGGCGCCCAATTCTGCCACGACGACCTCGACGTCCTCGTCGGCGTTGGCCAGGGTCATGGGCAGACCAATTTCGTTGTTGAACGACAGGTGGCTCGCTGCGGTTCGATAGGTCGAGGCGAACACCCCGCTCGTGAGATCCTTCACCGTCGTCTTCCCGACTGAGCCGGTGATGCCGACGACGTGACCGCTCACCCGGCCTCGGGCCACCCGTCCGATGTCCATGAGGGCGAAGGCTGGATCCGAAACGACAATGGCCGTCCCCCGGTCCGACGTGGCTCCGTCCGTCAGGTAGGCGACCGCCCCGGCATCGAGCGCGCGCTCGATGAAATCATGTCCATCCCGACTATCACGGAGCGGCACAAACAACTGACCCGGCCGCATTTCGCGCGTATCGGTCGCCACCCCGTCAACCTCGACATCGGGACCGACAACGTGGCCGCGCAATGCCTCGGCCAGTTTCGTCGCGGAGAATCGCATTCGTGAAGCCTTCCATATGGTTGCGGTAGATTGGCCCCACTTATGGATGGGCGCGTCAGACTAGTTGTGCTCTTCGGCGGCCGTTCAGCTGAACACGAAATCTCCTGCATTTCGGCCTTCAATCTGCTGCGTGCGGTCGACTCCGACCGTTACGACGTCGTCCCGATCGGGATCACCCGGACGGGGCAGTGGGTCGATGCCAGCGACACATCGATCGAATCGGCCACCCCAGCGGGTGCCCTGCCCTCGCCCGATCTGGCGCCGGAGACTTCCGTCCTCCCTCAGGTGGGCATGCTCCCCGATTCGCCGGGCCGAGCAACGACCGTCGTCTTCCCCTTGCTCCATGGCCCCATGGGGGAGGACGGAACCATCCAGGGTCTGCTCGAGCTGGCCGGAGTTCCCTACGTCGGTTCGGGCGTACTCGGCTCGTCGGTCTGCATGGACAAAGGGATGGCAAAAGAAGTGCTGCATGCTCACGGCATCCCCCAAGCGCGATGGATGAGCGCCCGGGTCAATGAGCTGAGCGATGAATTTCGAAGAGAGCTCGGAGACACCCTCGGGTATCCCATGTTCGTCAAGCCGGCCAACCTCGGGTCGTCGATTGGCATTAGCCGTGCTGACACCGTGGCTGAGCTTCGGCCGGCCATCGAGCTGGCGCAAATCTACGACGAGTACCTCGTCTTTGAAGAGTCCATCCAAGGTCGAGAGATCGAGGTGGCGGTCCTGGGTGATCGTTCACCCGAGGCGTCATTGCCCGGGGAGATCGTCTGCGGTGGCGCATTCTACGGATTTGAGGAGAAATATCGGACCCCGGATACCAAACTCCTCATTCCGGCTCCACTTTCCGACCACGAGATTGCCGAAGCACAAGCGCTGGCGATCAGGACCTTCAAAGCCCTGCGGGCTGAAGGCATGGCTCGCGTCGACCTCTTCTACAACAGGGAAGGACAGTTCCTCGTCAATGAGGTCAACACGATTCCCGGCTTCACGCCCATCTCCATGTACCCGATGCTGTGGGAAGCGAGCGGGCTCAGCTACACCGCCCTCATCGATCGGCTGGTCGATCTAGCGCTCCAGCGGCACCAGCGAAGGTCGTTGTTCGCCACCGATCACTAGTCGGCACCTGGAGGGATAGGTCCGTGGATTCCTACTACCACGACGGATTGCGCTTCGAGGTCTCCGACTCAGGACCGCAGGAGGGCGACCTGGTGATCGCTCTGCACGGCTTTCCCGAGACGTGCCGTTCGTGGGACGACCTGACGCCACTGCTGACCGGCCAGGGGTACCGAGTCCTGGCCCCGAACCAGCGCGGCTACTCGCCGGGTGCCCGGCCCCGCGGTCGGCGGGCCTACCGCCTCGAGCGGCTCGCCGCCGACGTCGTGGCCCTGGCCGACCAGGCCGGAGCGGAACGTTTCCACGTCATCGGTCACGACTGGGGTGGCGCGGTGGCCTGGTCGCTGGCGGCCTGGCATCCCGAGCGCCTGCGTACCATGACGTCGCTGGCCACGCCCCACGGGCGGGCCTTCCTCAGATCGATGGTGACCAGCACCCAGCTGGTGCACTCGTGGTACATCGCCTACTTCCAGCTGCCCGTCCTGCCCGAGTACAGCTTTCGCCAACCCGGACTGCGGTACCTGCGCCGGAGCCTGTTGCGCTCGGGACTGGACGAGGCCGCCGTGGACGGCTACCTGGATGTGCTCAGCCAGCCGGGTGCCGCCACCGCGGCGATCAACTGGTACCGGGCTCTGCCCTTCACGGCTCCATCGGAACTCGGCCCGTCCCCGGTGCCGACGCTGTTTGTGTACGGCGACCAGGACTTTGCTCTGGGCCGACGCGCCGCCGACCTCACGGGGCAATTCGTCACGGGCGACTACCGCTACGAAATCCTCCGCGGCGCCGGTCACTGGCTACCCGAACAACACGCGACAACCGTCGCTCGCCTGTTCCTTGAGCACGCCGCGTCGCACCGAGTGGGCGCGGGTTAGTCCCGAGGACGCCCCGCCCACGCCGGCCCACGCCGGCCCACTCCCCCGCCGGGCCCCTCCGGTCTCACCACCGCGGTGCCCTCGGGCACCCGGGGTGGCGCACCGCCCCACTGTTGGTGCATCTCATGGTCATGGCCATGACCAGCTGAGCCGGATTGAAGAGAGCGCAGCAGGCCCCGTGCCGGAGAGGCCAGCCCCGCTGACCACGACCTCGCCCTCCCGATCGGCCGAGGCCATCGACGTCAGCGCAGTGAAGAGGGTGCGAGAAAGCCCCTGAGGCACCCCTTCGGTACCCTGAGGAGGTGGTCATGACCTTCGAGGGTGAAGCCTGGGAGCAGCTTCCCGGCGCCAACCGCCTGACGCCGTTCCAGCGGGAGGCCATCGAGGCGGAGGATCCGTTGCTCTGCGTGCTGGCCGGCGCAGGAGCCGGCAAGACCAGAGTGCTGACGCTGAGGGTGGCGCGCCGGGTGCGCGACGGGTCGATCCAGGCCGACCGGGTCCTGGTCACCACCTTCAGCCGCAAGGCGGCCGAGGAACTGCGCACCCGGCTGTGGTCGCTCGGGGTGTCCGGGGTCAAGGCGGGAACGTTTCACCGCACCGCCCTGTCGCTGCTGCGCGAGCACCGGGCCCAGCGGGGACGGCCCGAGCCGCAACTGATGCCCGATCGCCGACGCCTGGTGGCCGAAGTGACGTCCGGCGACCCCCGCCGGGTGCGCGCCCTCGACGGCGAGATCGGCTGGGCCAAGGCGCGCTTGGTCGCCCCCGACCGCTACGAGGCCGAGGCCCGGCGGGCCAAGCGGCGCAGTGGCATCAACTCCGAGCAGGTGGCCGAGGTATTCGCCCGATACGAGGCCGAGCGGACCCGCAGGCGCCTGCTCGACTTCGACGACCTGATCGTGGCCTGCGCCGACAGCCTGGCCGGTGATGCCTCGTTCGCCGACGCCATTCGCTGGCGCACCCGTCACCTCTTCGTCGACGAAATGCAGGACGTCAATCCCGCTCAGTTCCGCCTTCTCACCGCGTTGCTGTCGGACGAGCCCGATCTCTTCGTGGTCGGTGACCCCAATCAGTCCGTGTACGGCTTCAACGGGGCCGATCCGACCCTGCTGCACCGGTTGCCCGAAGTCCTGCGGGGCACCAGGGTCATTCGATTGGATGAGAACCACCGGTGCACGCCGCAGGTGGTGGCGGTGGCCACCGCCGTCCTGCGTGACGGCGAGTCGGAGCGGAGCGAGTCGGCTGACGTGGCCGACCCGAGCAGCAGCCGGGTCGACGGTCCGGTGCCCAGTGTGATCAGCCACCAGAGCGACCAGGACGAAGCGATGTGGGTGGCGGACCGGGCCAAGAAGTCACGTGGTCCGAGGCGGCGGTGGTCCAGCATCGCGGTGCTGACCCGCACCAATGCGCAGTTGAGCATCGTCCAGGCCGCCATGGAGTCGGCGGGCGTGCCCTGCCTGGTGGCGGGGGCGGACCTGGGCCCGGCCTCCGATCTGCGCGGCACGCGTCACGCTCGGTTCAGGGCCGAGGAGGACGAGGAGGGCGATCACGAGGAGGTGGCTCGCGACGCCGTCGTGCTCACCACCTTCCACCGGTCAAAGGGCCTGCAGTGGCATACCGTCATGATCATCGGGCTGAGCGAGGGGTTGATGCCGATCGCTTCGGCCCGGACGCCAGATGCCGTTGCCGAGGAGCGCCGCCTTTTTTACGTGGCGTTGACGAGGGCCGAGGAGGAGCTGTGGTGCAGCTGGTCCGCCGGCGACGGCTCGTCCACGGCCGGGGGATCGACCCGTCGGCGGAGTCCCAGTCCCTGGTTGGGGGCGGTGGAACAGACGATCGCCCGCCTCACCAAGGCGGCGGCGCCGACCGCGGCGTCGGAGATCTCGTCCCGGGTGGCCGAACTGCGCCGTCGGCTGGACAGTGGGATCGACGGCGCCACCCAGTAGGGTCGAATCGGTGCCTGACCTACTCGAACAGCTTGGCGAGGCGCTCGGTGCCGCCCACGTCGTGCGCGGCCCGGCGGTGGCCATCGACTACACCCACGACGAGGCTCTGACGGCCGATCCCGTGACACCGCTGGCCGTCGTCTTCCCCGGGTCGACGGACGATGTGGTCACCGTCCTGCGGTGGGCCAACGAGCACCGCATCCCGGTGGTGGCCCGGGGCAGTGGCACCGGACTCTCCGGCGGGTGCCTGCCGGTCGCCGACGGCATCGTGCTCTGCTTCGACCGCATGCGAGCGATCCGGGAGATCGACCCGGACAACGGGATAGCCGTGGTCGAACCGGGCGTGACCCTGGACGAACTCAATCAGGAGCTGGCGCCGCTCGGACTGATCTACCCGGTGTCGCCGGGCGAACAGAGCGCATCGCTGGGCGGGAACGTCGCGACCAACGCCGGCGGCATGCGGGCCGTCCGCTACGGCGTGACCCGGCACCATGTCCTGGGCCTGGAGGTGGTGCTGGCCGACGGCCGCATCATGCGCACCGGCGGGAGGTTCGTGAAGAGCTCTTCGGGATACGACCTGACCCAGCTCCTGATCGGCTCGGAGGGCACGCTGGCCGTCACCACCGAGGTGACCGTGAAGGTCCAGCCTCGATTGGTCGAGGCGGCCACGGTCCTGGCGCCCTTTGCCACCCTGGACGAGGTGGCCCATGCCGTCCCGCACATCGTCAGCAGCGGCGCCGATCCTTCCATCCTCGAGTACATCGACGTCCTCGCCATGTCGGGCATCACCCGCAGTGCCGGCCTCGACCTCGGCATTCCCGAGACCGTCAAGGCGGAGACATCGGCCTACCTGGTTGTGGTCCTAGAGGGCATGGACGCCACCCGAGTGGAGGACGACGTCCAAGCCGTGGGCTCACTGCTCAGCAAGCTCGGCGCGCTCGACGTCTACGTCCTGCCCGCGACCGCCGGCGCGCAACTGATCGCCGCCCGGGAGAAAGCCTTCTTCGTGGCCAAGGCGTCCGGAGCGGACGACATCGTCGATGCCGTCGTGCCCCGGGCCGCCATTCCGGACTACCTGGCTGAGGTGGCGGAGCTGGCCGGCGAGCACGGCGCCCTGGTGACGGGCTGTGGCCATGTGGGGGACGGCAACGTGCACCTTTCGGTCTTCCAACCCGACGCGGAACAACGCCACGCGCTCATCCGGTCGATCTTCGCCGCCGCGGTGGCGGCGGGCGGGGCCATTTCCGGGGAGCATGGCATCGGAACCGAGAAGCAGGAGTACTACCTCGACACGGTGGACCAGTCGGCCTTGGCGCTCATGCGTTCCATCAAATCCGTGTTCGACCCCCGTGGGATATTGGGACCCGATCGCCTGTTCGGCCCGACTGGAGAATCTGCATGAATGGTGCCCGCTCGCTGCTCACCACCCTGGTCGGCGCCGGAGTCAACGTGTGCTTCGCCAATCCGGGCACTTCGGAGATGCACTTCGTGGCCGCGCTCGACGACGTGCCCGACATGCGCGGCATCCTGACCCTCTTTGAAGGGGTGGCCACGGGTGCGGCCGACGGATACGCCCGGGTGAGCGGGCACCCGGCGGCGACGCTCCTGCACCTGGGACCCGGATTGGGCAATGGCCTGGCCAACCTGCACAACGCCCGTCGGGCCCGGGTCCCGGTGGTCAATATCGTGGGCGACCACGCCACCTACCACGCGCGCTACGACGCCCCACTCGAGTCCGACATCGCGTCCATTGCCCGATCGGTCTCGGGGTGGTATCGAGTGGCGGCCCGGTCCGACGATGTGGGAGGCGACGCCGCCGACGCGGTGGCCGCCGCCAGCCGCCCGCCGGGCTGCGTGGCCACGCTCGTCCTGCCGGCCGACTCGTCCTGGTCCGAATCTTCAACCGGACCGTGCCCGCCCCGGCCGCGGACCCGGCCGAGCATCGTGCCGGCGGAGACGGTGGCGAACGCGGCCAAGGTGTTGGCTTCAGGGGAACGCGCTGCGCTGCTCTTGGGCGGCGGTGCCGTGCGTGCTCGCGGCCTGCACGCGGCCAGCCGCATCGCCACGACCACCGGCGCCGCCTTGTTGGGCGAGACCTTCCCCACCAATCTGGCCCGGGGAGCCGGAATCCCGGCGCTCGAGCGCTTGGCCTATCTGGGCGAAATGGCGCAGGCCCAACTCGACGGGGTTCAGCACCTCATTCTGGTGGAGGCAAAATCCCCGGTCTCTTTCTTCGCCTACCCCGGGAAACCGAGTGACCTCGTCCCGACCGGTTGTACCGTGCACACGTTGGTCCTCCCGGGGGAGGACGCCGCGACCGCGCTGGAAGCCCTGGCCGAGGCGGTGAGCGCCCCCCTCGACAGCGCCATGCCCGCCCCGGCGGCTCGACCCGACCGGCCGGCGGGCGCCTTGGCGCCCGACACGCTGGCCGCGGCCATCGGCGCCACCCTGCCCGACGACGCCATCGTGGTGGACGAGGGCAACACGGCCGGGCTGTTCGTCCCCGGCGCCACGGCCGGGGCGCCGGCGCACGACTGGCTGACCCTCACCGGCGGGGCCATCGGCTACGGGCTACCGGCGGCCACCGGTGCCGCGGTCGCCGCGCCCGATCGACCGGTGCTCTGCCTCCAAGCCGACGGGAGCGCCATGTACACCCTGCAGGCGCTGTGGACTCAGGCTCGCGAAGGCCTCAACGTCACAACGGTCATCCTGGCCAACCGGAGCTACGCCATTTTGAACATGGAGCTGCAACGGGTCGGGGCCGATGCAGGTGGTCCGCTCTCCCGCCGCATGTTGGACCTGACCGAACCCGACCTCGACTTCGTGTCCCTCTCCAAGGGCCTCGGTGTGCCGGCCCGTCGGGTGGAGACCGCCGAAGCCCTGACGCAGGCCCTGGAAACGAGCTACGCCGAGGCCGGCCCGTCCCTCATTGAGGCGGGCCTGGCCTGAGCCGGTGAGACCCGACGATGGCAGACCATCAAGGCCTCAGAGCACTTCAGAAGCCGACAAGGACGTGCCACGATTGATTTCGTATGGATGCCGAAGCAGGTCCTACACAAGCACAATGGGACGAGCACGGCTTTGCCATTCTCTCCGGACTCCTCACATCGGAGGATCTCGCCCCGGGTCTCTCGGAGCTGGGGCTGCTCTTCCTGTCGGCAC
>Ga0208480_1000490_pt1 | contig 15154 bp, 11 predicted proteins | sample NGESurshal092012_4_FD_184485 | JGI IMG/M metagenome (GOLD analysis project Ga0208480, IMG submission 184485) | Arctic peat soil microbial communities from Barrow, Alaska - NGEE Surface sample F53-1 shallow-092012 (SPAdes) | ecosystem: Environmental > Terrestrial > Soil > Wetlands > Peat ... | reverse complement strand
ACGGCGATAGCGGGCGCACAGACGGACCTGCGCCTTCCAGGCGATGTCGCGCACTGGCTTCGGCAGCCCCTCCAACCGGGCTCTCAAGGTGTCGCTCACACGTGCGGGAAAGCGATAGGTCCAGGCCGCCTCGACCAGCGCCCGCCGCGCGCGCCGGTTGCCCGCTCGTGTGAGGCCCTTCCGTCGGATCGTGTCGCCGGTCGAGCTTTCCGCCGGGACCAGGCCAAGGAAAGACATCAGCTGTCTTGGCGTATCGAACCGGCGTACGTCGCCGATCTCCGCCGCAAAGGTCACGGCGACGAGAAACGAAGCGCCGCGCATTGCCTGATCGGCTTCCACGACTGGCGCCATGGACCACCCCGGCACGATGAGAGTGAGTGGCTTCTCGAGGCGGCGCATTCGTTGGAGCGCATCCTCAATCGCGTCGATGCCTTCCTGAAAGACGATCTGTTGCGCGGCATGCTCGAACTTCTGATTGGCCAGCCAGCGCCCATGGGCCAGCGTCCAATGGCCGCCTCCGCGGTAAATCCGGCTGTGCCGCAGCAGGAAGGAAAGCATCTGCTGGCGTTTGCGGCGAAGATCGTCACCCGCCGCCTCGCGGGCGCGGACAAGATCGCCCACCGCCTCGTGAGCCGCGTCGGGCGTCCACACGCCCGTCAACTCGCCAGCCCGATGCAGTCTCGCCAACGTGACAGAATCCCGTCGGTTCGTCTTGATGCGCTCGCCCGCTCGTTTCGGGATCAGGGCCGGCGCGACCACCATGCAATCGTGACCAAGCGTCTGGATCTGTCGATAAAGCCCATATCCCGTTGGCCCGGCCTCGAAGCAGACATGCAGGCGGCCGTATCGGTTCGCCAATCTCTTGATGGTCCGCTCGATCGGCAGCGGGCTGTTCTCGACGTCCCCCAAAAAGCGGACTTCGCCGTTCCGACCACTTTCCGCAATCGCCACGGCGTGCTTCTGCTTGGCGACGTCGAAAGCAACAAAAACTTCGCTATACTTTCCCATGGTCCGCCCTCCGTGCATGAGGCTCGGCTCGGCATGCCCGAGCAACCCTCGTTCTTACTGCACAAAAGGGCGCGCCACCGGCTCAGCCCGAGAACATGACGCCTAGCGCGGCTTGGCTTCGGATTGAGAGCACTGAAAGCGCCCGCGGCGACTAAAGTCGTGATTCTGATATTACAAAACATAGAAATCTGTGTTATGAATTTACCATGGTGGACTTCAATCGACGGCGCCGGACCGGCCCTGCCATTGCGTTATCGCACGACGGCTCGACACATTTCACGCCAGCCCGAGCCGACAGCGGAATTTTTTAGTTGAATCGCCTGTAAACCATTGAAAAGTCCAGATTCGAAAACATAAACGATAGCAAATGAACGCAATTACCTATCGCTTACTAGCGTTTACTGACGCTTAAGCGCGCTTATTTCGGCCCGAGCGGGCCGTTTCACGGCACGGTTCAGGCATTCCAGGTTGCGAACATGCCGACCGCCGCCGCGGCCATGACCCCGGTCGCGATCCAGCCAAGGACCTTGAGCCATGACTTGAGGGCGAACTCGCCCATCACCTCGCGCCGCGAGGCCATGATCATGATCATGACCATGACCGGAACCGCGACGACGCCGTTGACGATGGCGCTGAAGATGAGGGCCTTGATCGGATCGAGCGGCGAGAAGTTGAGCAGCGCCCCTAGGAGCGTCGCCCCCGCAATCGCCAGATAAAAGGCCGGCGCCCGAGCCGCACGTTCGTCAAGCCCAGTGCGCCAGGCGAGCGTCTCGCCAAGCGCGTAAGCGGCGCTCCCGGCCAGAACTGGCACCGCGAGCAGTCCCGTGCCGACAATGCCGAGCGCGAAAACGGCGAAGGCCAGTTCCCCCGCAATGGGCTTCAGCGCTTTCGCGGCGTCCGCCGAGGTCTCCACATTCGTCACGCCGTGGGCGTGCAAGGTCGCTGCGGTCGTGAGCATGATGAAGAGGGCGACCACATTGGACACGCCCATGCCAACCATCGTGTCGAGCTTTATGCGCTGAAGCTGGCGCGGCGCCTGCCACGGCGCCTTCAGCAGCGGCTCGGCGGCGGGATCTCCCTCCTCCTCTTCGACCTCTTCGGAAGCCTGCCAAAAGAAGAGATAGGGGCTGATCGTCGTGCCGAAGATGGCGACCACAATAGTGAAATAGGCCGCCGTCCACTCGACATGCGGAACGACAAGGTGGAAGGCGACCGTTCCCCATGGCACGCCGACGACGAAGACCGTCGCGACATAAGCGAACAGCGAAAGCGTCAGCCAGCGCAGCACGGAGACATAGCTTGCGTAGCGCATGAACACTTCGAGAAGCACAATGAGAATGGCGAAGGCAGCCACATAGAGCCATTGCGGTCCCGGCAGGATGAGCTGCAGCGCCGCGCCCATCGCGCCGAGGTCGGCGCCGATGTTGACGACATTGGCAAGGACGAGCAGCCCGACCAGCGCATAGAGCAGAGATCGAGGATAGAAGCGCCGCATATTCGCGGCGATGCCCTTGCCCGTCACCCGACCGATTTCGGCGCTGATCATCTGGATCGCGCACATGAGCGGATAGGTGAGAAGCAGGGTCCAGGAGAGAGCGTAGCCGAAGGCTGCGCCGGCCTGAGCATACGTGGCGATTCCGCTTGGATCGTCGTCGGAGGCGCCGGTTATGAGGCCTGGGCCAAGAATGTCGGCAAGCTTCGTCCGATCAGCCCGCTTGGTTTCGCCAGCGCCTGGAGTGTCTGTGATTGCCAATGTCGAATCCCCGCCACGGCAAGTTAACGGCTGACAACCCCGTTCGTTCCTTAGCCTTTCGCCATCGCCCTCGCGTCGATGACCGCGCGCGCCCAGTCCTCCGGCCGCTCCTGCGGCAGGTTGTGGCCGGCGTCTGCAAAGACGCGATGTTCGTGCGGGCCGGTGAATCTCTTCGCGTGATGAGCCGTGCTCGGAATGACGCCGTCAGCGCCGCCGTCGATCGTGATGGCCGAAACGGCGATCGGCGGCTGAGCCGCGAGCCCCATTTCAATCTCATCATACCGACGATCGCCGGCGCTGGGGGCAAACCCGTAACGATGCCGGTAGGAATGGATGACGATAGCGACGAAGTCAGGATTGTCGAAGGCGCTTGCCGTTCGGTCGAAGGTCGCGTCGTCGAATGCCCAGTTTGGCGACCACATGCGCCAACAGAGGCGCGCAATCTCCCTCCGGTTCTTCTCGAGACCCCGCCGGCCGCGCTCGTTGTGAAAATAGTACTGGTACCAGAACGCCGCTTCCTCGGCCGGGCTCGCAGGCTCCATTGCATGCGCGATGCTCTGGATGTTGTACGAATTGCCGGAGATGAGCGCGACGACCCGGTTCGGCAAAAGCGCGGAAACGATGCAGGCGGCGCGCCCGCCCCAATCATATCCGCCGAGAACCGCGCGCTCGATTCTGAGCGCGTCCATGAAATCAAGAAGGTCCACGCCGATGGCCGCCTGCTCACCCGAGCGCGGGGTGTCGGCCCTGAGGAATCGCGTCGGACCGTAGCCCCGAAGGTAAGGAACGATCACGCGCGCCCCGGCCTCAGCAAGGATCGGCGCGACCTGATCATAGGCATGGGCGTCGTAGGGAAACCCGTGGCCCATGATGCATGGCCAGCCGGACCCGGGGCCGTATTCCAGGTAGGCGATGGAAAGGACGCCGGTCTTGATCGTCTTGACGGTTGCCGACATGTGTCGCTCTCCTCCCTAAGGCCGCGATTGGCTCGACGTTCATGCGCGGCCAGCGACCACGACCGCAACGGCTTGACGGCGCCTTCCGCCTTCTCTACTCTCTCCTTCGTTTTCAATTCGAGGCGGCACGTGGCGAAGCTTATCGTACCTTTGGCGCTAGAGGGCGGGCAGACATAAGGTCTGCATCCCGTTCGCTAGCGCTTACCCGAAGGCCCCTTGAGGGCCTTTTTTGTTGTCTCGATTTTGCGACTGATGAGAAAAGGCGGAGAGTTTCGATTATGGCCAAGCACATGACCGGCGCGGAAATGGTCGTCGAGGCGCTGAAGGATCAGGGCGTCGAGATGGTCTTTGGCTATCCGGGCGGCGCGGTGCTCCCGATCTACGACGCCATTTTCCATCAGAACAAGCTTCGCCACATCCTCGTGCGCCACGAGCAGGGCGCGGCCCATGCCGCGGAGGGCTATGCGCGCTCGACCGGCAAGGTCGGAGTCCTTTTGGTGACCTCAGGACCTGGCGCGACCAACGCCATTACCGGGCTGACCGATGCGCTCTGCGATTCGATCCCACTCGTCTGCATCACCGGCCAGGTGCCGACCCATCTGATCGGCTCCGACGCCTTTCAGGAATGCGATACGACGGGCATCACCCGCAGCTGCACCAAGCACAATTATCTCGTGCGCCGGGTCGAGGATCTGCCGCGAATCCTGCACGAGGCCTTCTACATTGCTTCGCACGGCCGGCCCGGTCCTGTGGTCGTCGACATTCCTAAGGACGTGCAATTCGCCAGCGGCGCCTACACGTTTCAAAAAAACACTCAGCACAAGACCTATCAGCCGCAGCTCAAGGGCGACCTCGAGCGCGTTCGGCACGCAGTCGAGATGATGGCGACGGCGAAGAAGCCTGTCTTCTACACCGGCGGCGGCGTTATCAATTCTGGCCCTCATGCCTCGACGCTGCTGCGCGAACTCGTGCGCGCGACTGGGTTTCCGATCACGTCAACGCTGATGGGGCTCGGCGCTTATCCCGCCTCGGACAGGCAATGGCTGGGCATGCTCGGCATGCACGGCTCGTTTGAAGCCAACAACGCGATGCATGATTGCGATCTCATGATCTGCGTCGGGGCGCGGTTCGACGATCGCATCACCGGCCGCCTCGACGCGTTCTCGCCGAAGTCGCGGAAGATCCACATCGACATCGATCCATCCTCGATCAACAAGAACGTCAAAGTCGATCTCGGGATCGTCGGCGACTGCGCGCACGTGCTGGAGGATATGGTCCGGTTATGGCGCGCCGGCTCCCACCAAACGGAGGCCGCTGCGCTTGCCAAATGGTGGAGCGCGATTGACGGCTGGCGGGCGCGCAACTCGTTCAGCTTCCGCAATTCCGAGAAGATCATCAAGCCACAACACGCGGTGAAGAGACTTTACGAGCTGACCAAGGGCCGCGACACCTACATCACCACCGAGGTCGGCCAGCATCAGATGTGGGCCGCGCAGCATTTTCCCTTCGAAGAGCCGAACCGGTGGATGACCTCGGGCGGGCTCGGGACCATGGGCTACGGACTGCCGGCCGCGATCGGCGCCCAGCTCGCGCATCCGAAGGCGCTGGTTATCGACATCGCGGGAGAAGCGTCGATCCTCATGAACATGCAGGAGATGTCGACGGCTGTTCAGTATCGGCTGCCGGTCAAGATCTTCATACTGAACAATCAGTACATGGGCATGGTGCGCCAATGGCAGGAGCTCCTGCATGGCGGTCGCTATTCGGAGAGCTACACGGAATCGCTGCCGGACTTCGTCAAGCTTGCCGAGGCCTATGGCGGCCATGGCATCCGCTGCGCGGACCCAGCGAAGCTCGATGCGGCGATCATGGAGATGATCGATACGCCGAAGCCCGTCATCTTCGACTGCCTCGTCGATCAGAAAGAGAATTGCTTCCCGATGATCCCGTCGGGCAAGGCGCATAACGAAATGATCCTGGCGCAGCTGGAGGACGACGCGGGCGTCGAGCTCGAAAACGTCATCGACGAGAAGGGCAAGATGCTGGTCTGACTCCCTTCTCGATCGGGAGAGGGCCGGGGGTAAGGGCTTTCAAAAATGTTCAGTTTGCAGGAAATCCGTCGGGCGCACGAGGTCGTGCTTCAAGCCTTGCGCCCGACGCCGGCGCTGAACTGGCCGCTCCTCGATGAGCGGCTGGGCGCCGAGGTCGTCGTAAAGCATGAGAACCATCTGCCGACCGGCGCCTTCAAGGTGCGAGGTGGCCTCACCTTCGTGGATGCACTGATCAAGCGCGAGCCGACCGTTCGCGGAATCATTTCGGCGACGCGCGGCAATCACGGCCAGAGCCTCGCCTTCGCCGGGCGGCGCGCCGGTGTTCAAGTGACGATCCTCGTGCCGCAAGGCAATTCGACCGAGAAAAACGCCGCCATGGGTGCGCTCGGTGCCGAACTGATCGAATTCGGGCGCGACTTTCAGGCTGCTCGAGAAGAGGCAATGCGCCTCGCGAGCTCACGCAATCTGCACGCGGTTCCATCGTTCCACCGTGATCTCGCGCTCGGAGTCTCGACCTATGCATTCGAACTTCTGAGCGAACGATCCGACCTCGACGTGCTCTACGTTCCGATCGGTCAGGGCTCGGGAATTTGCGGTTGCCTTGCGGCGCGCGACGCTCTCGGTCTCAAGACGGAGATCGTGGGCGTTCAATCGACGGAAGCGCCGGCTTACTCGCTTTCGTTCGCGGCCGGCCGCGTCGTGCCCACCAACAGCGCTGACACGCTCGCCGACGGCATGGCGACCCGCGTCCCTGATCAGGAGGCGCTCGAGCTCATCCTCAAAGGTGTGGCGCGGATCGCGCTCGTCAGCGATGACGAAGTGGCCGCGGCGGTGCGCGCCTATTGGACCGATACGCACAATTTGGCCGAAGGCGCGGGCGCGGCGGCGCTCGCCGCGGCGGTGAAGGAGCGATCGCGGCTGAGAGGACGCAAGGTCGGGTTGGTGCTGTCGGGCGGCAACATCGACTTCGATCTCTTCCGGCGATGGGTCGTAGCCGCACCGAATGCCGTGGCGGCCTAAACGAAGAGACGATGCGACGCCCGCGAGGGCGGCGCGAATAAGGACATGATGCGTATGAGCAAGACCTCCCTCCTCCAGCCGCTGTCGCCCTATTCATCATCGACGGCGAAATCCAATATAGAGACCCACACGCTCTCGGTGCTGGTCGACAATGAGCCCGGTGTGCTCGCCCGCGTCGTCGGCATGTTCTCGGGACGCGGCTACAACATCGAAAGCTTGACCGTCGCCGAGGTTACGCACGAGACGCATCTTTCGCGCATCACCATCGTCACCTCCGGCACGCCTGAGATCATTGAGCAGATCCGCCACCAGCTGGAGCGTTTGGTTCCCGTTCATACGGTGAACGACCTGACCTTGTCCGTGCGCGCGATCGAGCGGGAACTGGCGATGATCAAGGTCAAAGGCAAGGGTGAGAACAGGGTCGAGGCGATGCGCCTCGCCGATGCGTTCCGAGCCAAGGTGATCGACGCCACCACTGAGAGCTTCATCTTCGAACTGACCGGCGCCCCGCGCAAGATCGACGATTTCGTCGAACTCATGCGTCCGATCGGGCTGGTCGAAGTCTCGCGCACAGGCGTCGCCGCCATCTCACGCGGCCCCGAGCCGATCTAAGCGCGGGTTCAGCCGCTATATGTGATACATCAGCTCCCGATCGTTCGCGGATGAGCGCGCGCGCATCTCGGCGAGCGTGCAACGATCGAGGACGTTCGCGATCGCGTTGCGCGCTTCGACCATGATCAGGCGGACCGAGCAGGATTTGAGATCGCCGCAATCGTCGCAAGGTCGGAATGCCGTGACCGAAGCGCAGGGAAGGGGGGCCAAAGGACCGTCGAGAGCGCGCACGATGGCGCCGACCCGGATCTCATGGGCCGGGCGCGTGAGAGCGTATCCGCCGCCTTTGCCTTTCTTGGAATAGACAAGGCCCGCGTGTCTGAGCTCGGTCAGAATATGATCCAGGAATTTTTTCGAGATCGAATTGGTTTTGGCGATGTCCGCGACCTGAGCCAGAGCATTCGGCTCCAGTCCGGCCAGATGGACCATGGCCTTGAGGCCGTACTTCCCCTTCTTCGTAAGCACAATCTCATCCTAATCTTCGGGCTCGAACGCTGTTTGCTCGACGATCGCCAGGAAAGCCCGTCATCCCCAAATATTCCGGCAAATCTCGACCAGCGTCATATATAGGACGCGCACGGAAAACTCGAAGACGACGACTCTCGACATGAAAACCACATCGGCTCTCCGATTCGTGGGTTAAGAGGTCACCGCAACTCGCATTGACAGATCCAGTCGGCAAGACATAGAGGGAAACTTCAGCGGGCACGGCGGCCCTTTTATCAGGGCCGCCTGCGCGCGTTAACGATGTGCATTAACGAAGCGTTACGAGGATCGCTCTAATTCGGTCGTCCGGTGTGATTTTAGTTTTCGGACCGATTGGGACCAGGGTGACGATGCCGGACGGCAAGATTGTTCTTCCCCGCCTACTTTCGTTCGCCGCCCTGGCGTTCGCGACCGCTCTCGCGGGTTGCGGCGGCGGCGTTGGTCCCATTGATGTCGCCGACCTTCCTAAAGGCATGGTTAAGACAAGCTTTCCGAGGCCGCATGACTATCCGGTCCACGGGATCGACGTCTCGAAGTTCCAGGGCGACATCGATTGGAACGCAGTCGCCAGCAGCGGGGTGAAGTTCGCCTGGATCAAAGCGACCGAAGGCGGCGATCGCGTCGACGAGCGCTTCCAGGCCAATTGGACCGGCGCGAAAACCGCCGGCGTCCCGCACGGGGCCTATCATTTCGTCTATTGGTGTCGCTCGCCAATGGAGGAGATGGCTTTTTTCGAGCAGAACGCGCCCGTTGAGGACGATGCCCTGCCGCCAGTGCTTGACGTCGAGGCCACGCCGACGTCGAAAACCTGCCACCGCCATCTTACGCAGGAAAGCGCCGCGGCCGATATGAGGGTGATGCTGGAGGAAATGGAGCGCCACTACGGCAAGCGGCCGATCATCTACACGACAGTGGACTTCTATGAGGCGATTCTGTCGGACGGCGCCTTCTTCGATTACCCGATCTGGGTTCGATCCACCAAATACCATCCTGCGATCAAGTACGGATCGCGCGCCTGGGCATTCTGGCAATATCAGTCCGACGGGCAGACGCCTGGGATCAACGGCAACGTCGATCGCGACGTCTTCTACGGCACGAAGGAGCAGTGGGACGCCTATCTTCGCGAGCAACCGTCCGGCGCGCGGCAGCATACCGTAATGCAGGCTGTGACCCAGCAGCTTGCGGATCCCAACGTCCCACCGTCGCCTCCTCCGGATGAGAAGCAGGCCGCCACGCAGCCCGACCCGGGCGCGCCTGACCAAGTGCAATAGAGGACGGACGCGGCGACACCCTGCACGCGAACTTGTTCTAGGCGCCGCGATGCGGCAATAGTTCGAGCCTCAAAAACAACGGAAGCGCTAATGCCCTTGGAAGGCGAAGCCGATCTCAAGGCGGACGCCCTGCTGTTTCACAGTGCGCCGCGTCCTGGGAAGCTGGAGATCGTCGCCACCAAACCGCTCGCCAACCAGCGCGACCTCGCGCTCGCCTATTCGCCCGGCGTCGCCTTTCCATGCCTGGCGATCGCGGCCGATCCCCAGAGCGCGGCGATCTATACCGCGCGCCAGAATCTGGTCGCGGTCCTCACCAACGGCACAGCGGTATTGGGTCTCGGCGCCATCGGTCCTCTGGCGTCGAAGCCGGTGATGGAGGGCAAGGCGGTTCTGTTCAAGAAATTCGCCGGCATCGATGTCTTCGACATCGAGGTGGCGGAACTGAACGTCGACAAGCTGGTCGACGTCATCGTTGCGCTCGAGCCGACCTTTGGCGGAATCAATCTCGAGGACATCAAGGGCCCCGAATGTTTCGAGGTCGAGGAGAAGGCGAAGGCCCGCATGGGCATTCCCGTCTTTCACGACGATCAGCATGGGACGGCGATCATTGTTTCCGCGGCCATCGTTAACGCGCTTGAGCTCACGGGCAAAAAGATTGGCGAGGTCAAGATCGTCTGCTCTGGCGCGGGCGCAGCGGCGCTCGCTTCGCTCAATCTTCTCGTCTCGCTCGGCGCCAGCCGGGACAACATCATCGTCTGCGACATCGAGGGGGTCGTCTACAAGGGCCGCAATACGCTGATGGACCGCTGGAAGGAGGTCTACGCTCGGGACACCAGCGCGCGCACGCTCGCTGACGCCATTCCCGGCGCAGACATTTTTCTTGGCCTCTCGGCCGGCGGCGTGCTGAAGCCCGAGATGCTCAAGCAGATGGCGAACGACCCGCTGGTCATGGCGCTCGCCAATCCGAACCCGGAAATCATGCCCGAGCTTGCGCTGGAGACGCGGCCGGACGCGATGATCTGCACCGGACGCTCCGACTATCCGAACCAGGTCAACAACGTCCTCTGCTTTCCCTACATCTTTCGCGGCGCTCTCGATGTCGTTGCGAGCGAAATCAACGAAGCGATGAAGAAAGCGGCGGTCGCGGCGATCGCGGCGCTGGCGCGCGAGACGCCCTCCGAGGTCGCGGCGCAAGCGTATGGCGGCCAGTCCGTTCTGTTCGGGAAGACTTCGCTGATTCCGAGTCCGTTCGATCCGCGGCTGATGCTGCGTATCGCGCCGGCGGTTGCACGCGCGGCGATGGAGAGCGGCGTGGCGCGGAGGCCGATCGCCGATTTCGACGCCTACGGCGATCAGCTTAACCGCTTCGTCTTCCGTTCCGGCTTCATCATGAAGCCGTTGTTCGCCAAGGCGCGAGCGGCGATGAAGACCGTCATCTATTCGGAAGGCGAAGACGAACGCGTGCTGCGGGCGACCCAGGTGGTGTTGGAGGAGAAGCTCGCCAAGCCGATCCTGATCGGCCGGCCGGACGTGATCAAAGACCGCATCAAGCGCTTCGGCTTGACGATCAAGGCCGGCGACGATTTCGAGATCGTCAATCCAGAGGATGATCCCCGCTATCGCGACTATGTGGCGACCTATCTCGAAGCAGCGGGCCGCAAGGGCGTGACGCCGGATGTCGCGCGCACCGTCGTTCGCACCTCGCCCAGCGTGATTGGCGCGCTTGCGGTGCGCCGCGGCGAGGCCGATGCGCTGATCTGCGGGCTCGAAGGCCGCTTCACATCGCGCCTCGATCATATTCGCGACATCGTCGGGCTTGCGCCGGGGATGAAGGACTTCTCGGCGCTGTCGGTGGTCGTTGCTTCGACGGGGGTCTATTTCCTGGCTGATACGCATGTTCGTTACGACCCGAGCGCGGAAGAGATCGCCGAGACCGCGGTCGCCTGCGCCGTGCATGTGCGCCGATTCGGCCTCGAGCCTAAGATCGCGCTGATCTCGCATTCCGACTTCGGCTCCGCCGACACCCCGTCGGCGCTGAAGATGCGCGAGGCTCTGCGTGTGTTGCGGGAGCGCGCGCCGGACCTGGAAGTCGACGGTGAAATGCAGGCCGACACCGCACTGTCTCTGGTCGCGCGCAAGCGCGTGATCACGAACTCACGGCTCGAAGGCGAGGCCAACGTGCTGATCTTTCCGAATCTCGACGCGGGAAGCACGGCGCTGCAGTTGACTCGCGTCATCGCCGACGCGCTGCCGATCGGGCCAATTCTCATTGGCCCCGCCAAGCCGGCGCACGTGCTGACGCCCACGGTGACTGCGCGTGGCATCGTCAACATGACGGCGATTGCGGCGGCCGAAGCCGCGAGCGAACCAGCGCTGTTTTCTCGCGTGCCTAATCTGGCAGGGCGCGAATTGTGATTTGACAGCCGTCGCCTTGCGGCAGAATGTCATCGCGTCGTCATGAACAGGCAAAGCGAAGGCGACGCAAACGCCGCTCCATCCCCTAGGGGCGGCAGAAAGACGGGGTAACCATGACTCCGCCCGACAAGCAAGGATGACCCTGGCGCGACCAGGGTCGAAACGCCGTCACTGCTCGATATGCCAGAGCGGAAAGGCGTTCAGAACATCGCTGACGAACTTTTGCGGCGCTGGAAACGCGAAGGCCAAGCGCTTCCGTCTCCGATTATCATCTGCAACATCCCAGAAGTTTCGCTGACCGCGAAACAGGGCCCCGTTCCGCCGAAGCGCGCCGGGGCCCATGCTTTTTGCGAGCCTGGTTGTTCCGGCGCGGCCGCGCACAAAGTTACGCGTGCCAAATCGTTCCAAGAGCTTAGATGCACCTTTGCGCAACTTTGTAACTCCCAAGCCGTCCCTGTTTTCCGCTCCGAAAACGCGGCGACGGCGGAACAAAGGCGAATCGCAACGCGAACGAACCGGAGTCGCCTCCGCCAGAAATCGTCCCAAACCGCCGTTTTTGCCCCAAAATTGGGAGACGGCTTGGGAGTTACGCAACTTTTCGCTCCTTCGTTCTCGTCTCCAAGATCCGGTTCTGAGGCGCCGCGAAGCCGCCTCGAAGAACGCCACGAAGCCTCGAAGGGGCCGGCGCTGGGGTCGCTTTCTGAATTCCTTCGAGATACTGTGCTCGCATCGCTTCTCCACGCGGGGCCCTCGGGCGAATCGCCGCGAACTTGGAATACCGGCCTGGGAGATAATTTCCAGCATTCGGCGCGCCTCGCCAAGGCGCGACCTGACGCCAGAGTGCGACGACCGCGACCGGCCGCCATTCCGACTCTGGCCCTCGTGCTATCGCTGGGGCTTGGGCGCCCGCGTGGCGTCTCTTTCGGAAGAGGTGGACATCGGGTCTCGATCTGAGGCAACAACCGTCACCCTAACAAATATTTTCTGAAAAAATAAATATGATCGTTAATTTCTATTTTGCTGATCACCTCGCCCTTGCCTGAAGCGGGGTGACTTACCCCAGCAGGCGGGTGATCTTTGCGCGTGCGCTTCGTTGGCCTGGGTTGACGGAGACGCCGCGGGGCGACGCCTGCGGCGTCCTGGCGCCTGACCCGCGTTCCTGTCGCGCGGCTTGGAGTGCTCCTTCGGCGAAGGAGCGCGCCGCTTGTCCACCTCATCAAACTAGGGATTTGGAATTTTACGTTGGGTCAGCGTTGGTCGAAGACCCGCAAAACCCCGATTTTTCTTATGTGTTCAACCTTGTGATGACGGACATCAGCTCTCAGACGGCTTGCTGCAGCGTCAAAGTCAACCGTTTACGTGTGTCCGCCAGTTGTGCGCCTCTTTGAAGCCGAGCACTTCGCGGATCTTTCGGTTCGACAAGGGCGCCTCGAACTCGCCCATCTCGCGCGTGACCGGCGTCTTCGGCGCAACCTGCTTCAGCGCTTCCTTGGTGGACATGTTGAGCGTGATCGTATCGTTGGTTGCGTTGAACACCTGGAAGCCGAGCCCGTCCTTCTCCAGGCATAGGCGAACGATCTCGCCGAGATCGCGCGCGTCGATATAGCTCCAGGCATTGCGCTTGCGCAGCGGCGGGTTGGCGGCATAGCCCTTGAACGGCCCATATTCATGCGGCTCGATCACGTTGCCGATTCTGAGTGCGTAGATGTCGGCCTTATAGCGCATGGCGAAGGCGCGGGCTGTCTTCTCGTTGCAGACTTTCGACAGGCCGTAGGAATCCATCGGATCGACGTCGTAATCTTCTTCCAGCGGGAACGAATGGAAGTCCTTGTCGCCCTCCGCGAAGCAGACCCCGTAGGTGGTCTCGCTCGAAGCGATGATGACTTTGCGCACGCCGAGCTTCATCGCCGCCTCGATGACGTTGTAAGTGCTGGTGACGTTCGTTGTGAAAGTGACGTTGTCCGGCTCGATCAGCACGCGTGGGATGGCGGCGAAATGCACGACCGCGTCGGGCGGGCGGGCGGCACGGCCATCATTGAAGCCGGCGAAGGTGGGGTGGGTGGTCAGCGCGTTGAACGCTTGCCCGTTGTCCGTCAGGTCGGCGATCAGGGTCGGGACGCCCGGCAGGTCGAGCGGCTTCAGATCGACGTTCAGGACGGAATAGCCGTGGGCGACGAGATGCGAAACGGCGTGGCGGCCGGCCTTGCCGGTTCCGCCGGTGAACACGATGCGTTTGCCTGACATGTAATAACCCCCAGAGGTTGGAGGTCCAGCATAGATGGACGTCGATGGCGGCGAAAGCCGCGGTCATAGCGGATCCTTGCGCCCTTCCATCGTCGGCGGCTGGCGTCGCGATGCGCCGCGTCCCCCTCGTCGGGGCCCAGGTGCGGCGACCGGTGCTCCGGGTTTCGCCTTGGTCGCCCCCGGCCGTGTCAGTCCCTGTTCTTGAAGTAATTGCCCGGCTTGATCTCGGTGTAGCCGCGCACCCCGTTGGCGCCCTGCGCAGTCGCGCAGTCGTAACTGAATGTCGTCTGGTTCTTTTGGGTATCGTAGACCTCCGCAGACAGGTGGCAGCCGGTTCGCGCCGGACTGGGCGCGGGGATCATGGTCTTTGGCCGATGCTTGTTGTCTGCTGCAGCGAGTTGCGAAAGACAAGAAATGGCCAGGCAGAGCGCCATTCCGAAAATAGAAACACGTCTGCCGCCGACGATGTTTAGCATGAGCCCCTCCTTCGCTGCTGTTTTGCCAGCATTGATGAGAAAACAAGAACGGATGAATTGTCGATTTCCGAGTCTAGGCCTCGGCTGTATCTGTCGTTCGCTTAGACGACTCTATCTACGCCTCAACAAAAAGCTTTCCAGGTGGTGCTTGTGGCGCCACGAGAGGAACTGAGCCCTTTTTCGAGAAATTCTTTCGCGTTTATATCTGCGCTGTAAGAAGGACCCAGTCGTCTCTCGTGAAATATTGAACGGGAGTCCGACTGGTCAGGAGCCAGTAGGTGTAATCAAACGCTGGATCTCCGTAGTCCGTGGAACCTCACGAGAAATCGCATGATCCCAGTCGCCAAGCCCACTTGGCAATAGGTAGAACTACGTATCCTTTGACGACGCAAGAATAGCATAGCCCGTGTTGTTGATGGCACGGTGTGTCCGTTCGGCGCCGGCCGCGCAATCAAGACGGAGGCAAATCTCAGACTTCATCAAGCAGCAAGCGGGACTCGAAGCACAAGGGACGGCGTCGTGGTTGCAACAGGATTCCGGAACTCGACCGCGTGACCTATGGTTGCGGCAAGTTTGGCGTGGGACACATCGAAGAAAAAAATCCAACGCCGCCTGGGGCTGAACCCTGGATTTGGCCCGGGTCAGCGCGAGTCCGAGCGCCGTTGGCGACATACTGCCTGGAACCGATAACTGGCGGAATGGGATCATAGGGATCGAAGCTCGCACTCGGCGAACTCGGTCTTGATGATGGCAACGGGACGCGTTGTTTAAGCGCGCGGGTGAGCGGAGCGATAGGCCGCAAGGAGGCGCGCACTGTCGACGCCCGTATAGACTTGCGTCGTCGACAGCGAAGCGTGGCCCA
>Ga0208480_1000489_pt1 | contig 15158 bp, 11 predicted proteins | sample NGESurshal092012_4_FD_184485 | JGI IMG/M metagenome (GOLD analysis project Ga0208480, IMG submission 184485) | Arctic peat soil microbial communities from Barrow, Alaska - NGEE Surface sample F53-1 shallow-092012 (SPAdes) | ecosystem: Environmental > Terrestrial > Soil > Wetlands > Peat ... | reverse complement strand
ATCGGGAGCTGTTTCGGCTTAGGCATTGTTCCCATGCGTCTCTGAGAGGGCAGGGTCCACGCCAGGGCCAAGCACTCTTAAGCTTAATGGTGGAGTGCGTTGGCCTACCTAGTTCGGTGCGCCTCGATCATCAATCGGGCCGTGCTTGCGTGATGCGAGGAAAGCCATCGCCGATCCGGCAAGTCCTCCTCGCCCTTTCAATCTTCCTCGACCGTTCAAGTCTTCCTGGCCAGTTTATGTCGTGCCAGTCATCAGCTTCGCCACGGCGCGTACGTCTTTCATGAATTCGTGCACGACCGGACTGACAGTTCGTTTCTTCAAGGTCACCATTGCGACCGGCCACGGCTGCGCTGGCAAGTTTACAGGCAGCACCTTGAGGCCGAAGCGCGGCGCGTTAAAGCGCAGCACCGATCCTGAGAGCGCGGCCAAGAACCGGTCTGTCGCCAGCATGTTGATGCAGAAATGCACCGAATAGGCCCGTACGATAGAGGGCGGCGGCGCGACGCCGCAGCTGCGAAACGCTTCATTCACGCGCGTGTCGATCCAGCTATTTTCCGGAAACAGCAGCCATGGGTGCTCCATAAGGTCCGCAAGCGCCACATTGCGACGGCGCGCCCAGGGCGCCTTTCCGCCAGCCACGACGAAGACCCGATCATGGTAGAGCACCTCGGCGTCGAGGTCGTGATCACGGCGGCGCTGGTCCGCACCCCGGCCGAGGACGAGATCGACGGTCCGCTCGCGCAGAGGGCGAAACTCGGGTGCGAGGTCATCGGCAGCGTTGACGCTCACCACGACACGCGGATATCGGCGCGAGAAGCGATCGACGACTGTGGGCAGCAGGCCCGCTGAAATTGCTTCCGGGCAGCCGATCCGCACCTCGCCGAGGGCCGGATCGGCGAGGGCCTCGATGTCTTTGACGCCTTGCCGCAACTCATCGAATGCGCCCAGGGCGCGTCGCAGCAACGCGCGCCCATAAGGCGTCACCTCGACGCCCCGGGCATTGCGCTCGAGTAGCCGCATGCCGAGAACGCGCTCGATATCGGCAATCGCCTTTGACACCGACGGCTGCGATACGGCGAGCCGCTCTGCGGCCTTGCGCATGCTGCCAAGTTCGGCCACCGCAATGAAGACGTGCAAGTCGTGCAGCTTGAGCCGGCGCCCGATCCGTTCGTCCCACTTCATGGCCCTGCACCATAGCGAAATGGTTATGAGCTTATCAAGAATGAGAACTGTTCTTCTATGCCCCCTTCGGCTTTATCTGGCTACCGGTTCGTCACGTCAGGGAGACCGCGATGCCCCGTTTGGTCGGGTGGATTGGCGTCACCGCAGCAGCAATTCTGACTTTGTCCGCAGCCGCCGTGCGCGCGCAACTCGACAGTATTCCAGCCGGGCCGATAAAGATCGTGACGCAGCAAGGGCCGGGCGGCGCAACGATTACCGCCATGCGCCTGGTGACGGATCGGCTGGAGAAACGCTGGGGCCGTCCCGTGACGCTGGTGCCACAGCCGGGTGGCGGCGGTCTCCTCGCGGCCAAGACCGCTGCCGAGGCCGCGCCCGACGGGCGCACTTTGTTCATGGCCTTGGCGTCGACATTCTTGGTGCTGCCGGAAACCCACAAGAGCTTACCGTTCGACATCGCACGATTGACCCCGGTTGGCTTCGTCGGCGAAGTCCCGATGGCAGTGGGTGTGTCCGCCGAACTGCCGGTCACTTCTCTGCAAGAGCTGATTGCGTTGTCCAAGCAAAGACCAGGAGGACTCAATGTGGCGGCCGCGTTCCGCGGCAGCCTTCCGGACCTCACGACCGAGCTTTTTCGCGCGCGCTCCGGCGCTGTTATCACACCCATCCATTATCCGGGCAGCGCCCAAGCAATGACGGATATCATGAGCGGACGTGTCCCTGTTTTGATCGAGGGGCTCGGCGGCCCGCTCGGCTCCCGTCAGATCAAGCTTCTGGCAATTGCCTCGCCTGAACGCCTACATTCCCGTCCGCGAATTCCGACTATTGCCGAAACCGTCCCTGGATTTGCGGCTTCGGGATGGTACGTTTTGGTCGCGCCGCCGCGCACGCCTGCAACGCTCGCCAAAAGGATCAATGCCGATTTGCGTGCGGTTCTTGCCCAGCCGGACGTAGTGCAGAAATTTGCTGAGCTCAGCACCGCAACGCGCGACTACACGCCGGAACAAGTCGCCGATTTTATTAGGGCGGAGCGGCGCCGATGGACGCCTGTGGTCCAGCGGCTCAAACTCAACGAAGATCATTGACGCCGCTCTCCCCGAGATCGATCGGGCACAGCTGCTGCAATTCGAAAATGCCTGCGCGCTCCGTACCTTAGCGAAAATCAGCGCGAATCAAGGCAACGTGTCACAATTGCCGCGCCTAGCCATCAAACAAAGAGCTGGAAAAAAGCTCGGCATATCAGAGGGATGACTCGCCCCCTGTGGAATTTCTTGATCGCGCAGTGCGTGCTGAACTAAAAGACTTTGTCTCGCTCTCTTAGAGGACGCTGGCGGGTGACTCCGTCCGGCGGAGCGAGCGCGGTTCCCGCGGGCGAGGGCTTTGTCACCTTTGCTCCCGGGCGGCTTCGGGACAACGCCCGGCCGGCATCATGACCGGTCTGCGACTGTGTCGCTGGACTGGGACAGGCGGAGGCGGGTAAAGCCCGCGTCTTAGCCACGTCCCAGGAAGTGCGTCTGGAGCTGAGCGGCGGCGTTGGTTCGCTGCCGTAAGTGCCGCGGTGGAACGCCGTCAGACGAGCGCGCTGCGCTTCAGCGCGCGCCGCACCCGCAGGTGCGGCCGTTGGATACGCGTCTGGCGGCGTTCCGCCTCCTTTTATTTCCGTCCGTCCGTCCGTTCGTTCGTGCGCCGTGCCTGACCGTGATGAATCCGGCCAATCCACCGCCGGATTGATCTGACAAAGGTCAGGATCGCGGCGAAGTTTTTAGCTTGGCGTGCTGCATAACTCGGGTGCGAACAAAAAACGCGCCGCGAGAACGGTGGCGCTTATCCATCCCCGCGATAGCGGCACTTGCGTTGGGGAGCATGTATGTGTTGGCTTGGGTTCAGGCCGCGGCGCGGCCGCTAACGCACAGTGGGGGGACATGGCGGGCAAATTGATTTTGACCGGGGACGTCAATCTGATGAAGGTCGCCGATCCGACGATTCCGTTTCGGCAGGTGGCGGCCGCATTGCACACGGCCGACGTTGTGTTTGGAAACCTGGAATGCTGCCTGCACCTGCCGGCGCGGCGATCGCATGACACCGAAGGCTTTTTTGCCGATCCGCAGATCGGCGGTGAGGTATTGCGGCTTGGCGGGTTTCACGCCGTCGGCGTCGCCAATAACGTCAATTACGGCGCGGACAACATCGGGGCCTCGCTCGCGGTGCTGGATCGACTCGGCGTTTCGCACACTGGCGCCGGCGCGAATCTCGCCGCGGCGCGTGCGCCCGCGATCGTCGCCCGCAACGGGCTGCGCGTCGGCGTCGTGCAGCGCAGCTCGGTGTATTGGCCGACCGACCACGAAGCCGCGGCCGATTCACCTGGGATCGCCGTGATCCGTGGCCACACTGCCTATCAGGTGCCGACGGGCCGCCTCGTCCCCGGCATGCCGCCACCGAACCGGCCCGGCGTGCCGCCGCTGGTGGTGACATGGGCGGACGCCGCGTATCTGGCGGAATTTCAGAAGGACATCGCGGCGTTGCGGCCGCAAGCCGACATCGTCGTCGCCTCCTGCCATTGGGGGCTTGGGCGCGAGCCGCTGCAATACATGATGGATATCGCTCACGCCGCCATCGATACGGGCGCCGATATCGTGATGGGCCACGGGCCGCACTACCTGTTGCCGATCGAAATCTATAAGGGCCGGCCGATCTTCTACGGCCTGTGCAATTTCACCTTCGCGACCGGCCATCTCGGCCGCAAGCATTCCGGCTGGGTCGGTATTTTGATCGACGTCACGTTCGAGCGCGGCGTCGTCGCGGGATGCGAATTCCAATTTGTTCGCAGCAACGACAACAACGAAACCTATCTGTGCTCGCTGGCCGACGAAGCCGAAACGCTCGCCGATCTCACGCGGCGAAGCGAAAAGAACGGCATCAAACTTGCGCCAGAAGGAGATCGCGTGCGGGTTACGGCGACTTGAGATCGGGAGGAGCAACGCAATGACAAACCAAATCACAGTCCCACGCCGGGAATTTCTGCGTCTGGCGGCGAGCGCCGTGGCGATTCCTGCCGCCTCCGGCGTTGCGCTGGCCGACGCCTATCCGTCGCGTCCGATCCGGCTCATTGTCGGCTTCACCGCAGGGGCTGCGTCCGACGTGATCGCGCGTATTTTTGCCCGCGTGGCAGGGCCGTTCATCGGTCAACAGATGATTGTCGAGAACAGGCCCGGCGCCGGCTCCAGCATCGCCGCGCATTACGTCGCGCGCGCGCCGAAGGACGGCTACACGCTGTTCCTGCCGCCGCTCTCGACGCTTACCAACGAGATTATCAACCCGACCTCGCCGCCGCTCGACATGAGCAAAGACTTTGCGGCGATCGCGCAGCTTGCCGAAGGTCCGTTCTTCCTGACGGTCAATCCGGCGCTTGGTGTGCACAGCGTGGCCGAGCTTGTCGCGCTTGCCAAGGCAAAGCCCGGCGCGTTGACCTTCGGTTCGGTCGGCGCCGGCAGCCTGCCGCATCTGTGCGGCGTGTTGTTCGAGCAGAAGGCCGGCATCAAGCTGGTGCATGTGCCGTATCCTGGCAGCCCGGAATCGGTCACCGATCTGATCGCCGGCCGCATCACGCTGTCGTTCATCGTCGGCTCCTCGATCATCGGACAGATCAGGGCGGGCCAGCTTGCCGTGCTGGCGACCACGGGCGCCAAACGCGCCAGCCTCTTGCCCGACGCGCCGACCATGACGGAGGCCGGGATTCCCGGCTTCGACTTTAATCTTTGGCTCGGGCTGATGGCGCCGGCCGGCACGCCGCAGCCGATCGTCACAACGCTCGCCAATGCGGCGCGCAAGGCGATGCAGGCGCCTGAGGCGGTGGACGCGCTGCACAAGCTGGGCTACGAGCCACTCGACGTCGGACCGGAGGAGTTCGCGGCCCGGATCCGCACCGACGTCGCGCGCTGGACCGCGGTGGCGCGCGCCGCGGGGATGAAGAGCTAGCGGCGGCGCAAACAGTCAGTGCGCATATCGCGGACTTACGGTCCGGTTTTTACAGAGCGCTTGTACGTTTTGGGAAGAGCTTGCAAAAAACAGCGGTCGAGGCCCCGCGCCAGCATGGCCGCACGCAGCAAAAAGCATTTGCCAACCGCAACGGCTGAATGAATAACAGGTCATCATGCGCACCCAAGTCGCCATCATCGGGGCCGGACCGGCCGGTCTCCTGCTGTCCCATATTCTCCACCGCAATGGCATCGACTCGATCGTGCTGGAGCGGCAGACCCGCGCCCACGTGCTGGAGCGGATTCGCGCCGGCGTGCTTGAAGCCGGCACGATTGCGCTGTTGCGCGAGGTCGGGCTTGGCGCGCGGATGGATCGTGCCGGACATCCGCACGACGGCGCTGCCATCGCCTGGGAAGACCGCCCGCGCTTTATGATCGATACCAGGAAATATACCGGCAAGCAGATGATGGCGTACGGACAGACTGCCATCACCGAAGACCTGTTCGCCGCGCGCGATGCCGCCGGCGGCGTCATCATCGACGAGGCCGCCAATGTGCAGCTGCACGACCTGGCCTCGGACCGGCCCTATGTGACCTACGAGAAGGACGGCGCGAAGCAGCGCATCGATTGCGACTACGTGGCGGGCTGCGACGGCTATCATGGCGTCAGCCGCACCTCGATTCCGGCCGACGTGCTCAAGACTTATGAAAAGACTTATCCATTCGGCTGGCTCGGCATCATGTCGGAAACGCCGCCCTATCCGGACATCTGTTATTGTTACAGCACCCGCGGATTCGCGCTGGCGTCGCAGCGCGGCCCGAATCTGTCGCGCTACTACATCCAGTGCAATCTCGACACCAAGCTGGAAGACTGGCCGGACGACCGTTACTGGGCGGAGTTTCTGGCGCGCTGCCCAAAGGATATGGCGGACAGTATCGTCACCGGGCCGACCATCGAGAAGTCGATCGCGCCGCTGCGCAGCTTCGTCGCGGAGCCGATGCGCTACGGCCGGCTGTTTCTCGCCGGCGACGCTGCCCACATCGTGCCGCCGACCGGCGCCAAGGGGTTAAATCTCGCGGTGTCGGACGTCTATTACCTGTCGCGCGCGCTGATCGAGGCGTATCGAGCGGGCAAGACGCACTACCTCGACACCTATTCCGACACCGCGCTGAGCCGTGTCTGGAACGCGGCACGCATGTCGTGGTGGCTCACCATGCTGCTGCACAGCCTGCCCGACGAAACGCCGTTCGAGCGGCAGATGCGGTTCAATCAGTTCGACTATCTGCACGCATCCGACCGCGCCGCCGGTACGCTCGCAGAGCAGTATGTCGGGCTGCCGTATTAGCGCCCGATTGGTTGCGAGTTTAGGTTACCGCTCACTCCTGCTTGACTGTCCGCCGTCGCGGGATTTGTTCGAGGCGGAGCAAAAGTGTCGTGAGCGGAACCAACATGAGGGCACGTTTGCCGGAACCGCGCGGGTTTGCGATCCGCCGCATGACTGGAGTGCCCGGCTGGACGGCGGCGTCCTTCGCCGTGACGTTGGCGCTGGCGGTGACCGTGCTGGCGATTTTCGGCGATGGCGAAACCGGCACCGCGCTGGCTTTGCGCGTAACCGCGCGCTGGTGCTTCGTGTTGTTCTGGCTGGCCTATGCGGGCGGCGCTTTGGCGAGATTCTGCGCGCCGCGCCTTGCGGTGTTGGCGCACCACAGCCGCGAGTTCGGATTAGCTTTTGCGGTCGCGCTGTCGGTCCATATTGGCCTCGTATTGTGGCTATTGGACGTGGCGGCGGATCAGCGGACGCTGATGTTGTTCTTTTGGGCCGGTGTGGCCTGCACGCTTTCGCTCGCGCTGTTCTCGCTGCCGCAGTTGCATGAATGGCTTGGGGCGCGCTTGTGGCGCATGTTGAGCGAAGCGGCGATGCAATACATCGCGCTCGTATTCGCGGTCGATTTCATCGTCGATCCGTTGCAGGCAAGCGGCGTCGATAGATATCCGCTGAGCTACTTGCCGTTCGTCATCATGCTGATCGGCGGCGCGGTGTTGCGCATCAGCACGCGGTTCTCGCGGCAACCAGTGGCAAGCAAGGCCTAAGCGCGCCCCTTCTTTCTTGCTTTCGCCTGATCGGCCAAAAAGCGCGACAGTCGCGCCCGCACGGCGTCTGCCTCGCCCGGTCTCCATTTGCGCAAGCCCTCTCCGCTCTTCATGCCAAGTTTGCCGGCCTTGACCTTGTCGCGCAGGATCGACGGCGCCGCCGCCGTGCGGTCGAGATGTTCGTACAGCACGTCGGCGATATCGAGCGCGAGATCGAGTCCGACGAGGTCAGACTGCTCCATCGGTCCAAGCACCGCGGTGCGCGCGCCGAAGCCCTCCTTGACGACCGTATCGACGGTCTCGGCGTCACAGACGCCGGCAGCGACCAGCGCGAAGGCTTCGCGCTTCATCGCGTGCTGCAGGCGATTGCCGACGAACCCCGGAACGTCGCGGCGCACGTGGACCGGCGTTTTGCCGGCGTCGCGCAGCAAGTCCATGGTCGCGCGCACGACGGCGTCGCTGGTTTTTTCATTCTGGATCACCTCGACCAGAGGCACCAGATGCGGCGGGTTCCAAAAATGCGTGCCGATGACGCGCTCGCGGTGTTTCAGGTCGCGCCCGATCTCGGTCGTCGGTATTGCCGAACTGTTGCTTGCCAGAATCGTTTCGGCGCTGACCGCGCTCTCAAGCTCGGCGAAAATCTTCTGCTTGAGCGGCAGCTTTTCCGGCGCTGCTTCGAACACAAAACTTGAGCCTTGGACGGCTGGAACCATTTGCTCGTGCGCGGAGATGCGCTCGAGCAGCGCCGCGTCGTCACCGAGCAAGTCGATGATCGCGGCAAGCCGCCGCGGCATCGAGGCGCGGAGCTCCGCGTTTGGCTCGAATACGCCGACCTCGTGCCCAGCCGCGGCCAGCAGATAGGCAATGCCGTGGCCCATCAATCCGCCACCGATCACGCCGATTTTGAGTGGTTGCATGGCTGCCTCGGAGAGAACCTTTTGGAACTGTGGGGAACTTCAAGCGTTGATTTCATAAGTGCCAATTCATCGGCGGATTTTCATCAGGAGACCAGTTATGCCAGCTCTCATGTGGATTACGTTCTGGTCCTGCCTGATGGGCAGTGCGGCGTGCTGGGGCGAGACGCCTCGATCGCAGGCACCCGAGCAATCCCGATCCCTGTCCAAACAATCGGCAGACCAACGAGATCAGCCAGCGGTATAGCCGCCATCGACATACATCACCTGGCCGGTACAGAAATCCGATGCCGGCGACAACAGATAAATCGCCATACCGACCAAGTCCTCAACTTCGCCGAGCCGGCCCAGTGGAATGCGCGACAACGAGCGTGCGCGCGTCTGCTGGCCGAGTTCGTTGTCGCCATACATCCAGGCGGTTAGTTTGGAGCGGAAGACGGTGGGCGCGATTGCATTCACCGTGGTGCCGTATTTAGCCCATTCGGTCGCCAATACGCGCGTGAGCGAATCGGTTGCGCCCTTCGAGGCGCAATAGCCGGTATATCCGGAAATGTTGCCGTGGCGGCCGCGCACCGACGACATCAGCAGCACTTTGCCGCGGACTTTTTTCTCGATCCAGTAGGCGCCAACCGTCTTGGCCATGAACCAGATGCCACGAACGTTGGCGTCCATGACCGCCTGCCAGTCCTCGTAGGCGAGTTCGTGAATAAAGCCCGGCTTGTTGTAGCCTGAAGCGACGACCAGCTGATCGACGCGGCCGAATTTTTCCAGCGCCGCGTCGAGCATCGCCTGCGCATCGGCTTGGCTGTCCGGCCGGCGCAGCACGGTCGCCGGATCGCCGCCGAGTTCGCGGACCTCGTTCGCCACCTCATCGAGTTCGTCCTTGCTGCCGGAGGCGAGCAGGACCTTGCCGCCGAGCGACGTGAGCGCCAGAGCGGTGGCGCGCCCAAACGTACCGGACGCGCCGGTGATGATCGCGACCTTGTCCTTGACGTCGAACAGCGACAGCGGATGGCGCAGCGGTTCGGAGATCATGTCGTTGTCCTCGACGAAATGAATTAGCGACCCGCCTCAAAGCGAAACGCCTGTTTCGGATCGAGTACCGCGACCACCCGCAGTGCACAGCCTTCGCCTTCCGGCCAGCGCCATGGAAATGCAAAGAACGTGCAGCGCTGTCCGGTGATCTTATCGATCTCGCCGCCGATGTTTTCGATGCCCGGAATACCATTGGTCATCATGATCTTGTGCGCCGGCTCCCAGTACGGAAAATCTTCGATGATGTGACGGCCGGTCTCAGCCTTGTATTCAGCATCGAGATGCGGCTGCGCGGGTCCCGGCCCATGCGGGCCGAGGAACGTGCCGAGCGGGTGGTCGAGTGCCTGGACGTCGATACCGACGAGCTTGACGCCGCGCTCAACCAGCCATTCGGCCGCGTCCTTATAGAGTCCGGGCGAGTAGGCGAAATAATCCGGATTGTCGCCGTAGTTCAGGTGGCTACCGGTATTGATCATCACGATGTCGTTCTTCTGGATCTTCGGCTCGGCCTTTTCCAGATCCTTCGGCATGATGACGCCCCACTTGCCTTTGGGGATCGACACCACGACGCCGGTGCCGAAGAAGCGCCATAGCGGATAGCCGGTAATCGACGGCTGGTTTTCGGCGACGTGGATCGGCGCATCCATGTGCGTGCCGCGGTGCATGATGCCTTCGAACTGCTGCACCAAGAGGCCGTCCTTGGAATGGAATTTAACGACGCGCACGTTGAGATTGGCCCGCGACGGCCATTGCGGCATGCCGTGACCCCACGGATGGCTGAGCTCGAAAAACTGCAGGTCGCCGTGTTTGCTCGCAGCGCGGGGCGCTTTGCTCGCGGCCGGTGATTTGCGCGCGGCGCCGTTCTCCAGGCGAACGCTGCCCTTCGGATCGAGCATGGCGACGAGTCGGATGACGCAGGCGTCGCCCTCGTGCCATTTCCACGGAAAGCCCTGGAACGTGCAGCGCCTGCCGGCGAGTTCGTCGAGATCGCCGCCGACGTTTTCGATGGTCGGAATGCCGGCTTCGAGCAGCGTGCGGTGCGCCGGATTCCATTCAGGGAAATCGCGAATTGCCTCGCGACCGGTCGCTTCCTTGTATTCCGGCAGCAGATATTTGATCTGCGGTCCGTTGCGGTGCGGGCCAAGCGAGGTCGCAAGCGGATGGTCGACGCAGGCGGTGTCGACGCCGACCATTTTGACGCGCTTCTTGGCGAGCCACGCGGCGGAGTGTTTGCTCAGGCCCGGCGCATAACCGAAATATTCCTTGCTGTCGGAATAGCGCCGGTGCCAGCCGGTGTTGATGAGAACGATATCGCCAGTTTTGATCGCCGGCTGGGCGCGCTCCAGATCGGACGGCTCGATGAGCTGCCATTTCTTTTTCGGGATCGACACCACGACACCGGTGCCAAAGAACGTCTGCAGCGGCAGATCGCCGACCGCCGGTGCGCCCGCAATGAGGTGGATCGGCGCATTGACGTGCGTCGAAGTGTGAAAAATCGTGGTGATCTTGTGTGTCATCACGCCTTGCTTGGCATGGTGCGTGATGCGCTCGAGCTTGATCTCCTCGTAGCCTGGAAAGATCGGCGTATACATTCCCCAGCGATGGCTGAGCTCGTAAAGCTCAAGCCCGCTCACCGGATCGACAATGGCCGGCATTTTGGTCCCTCACCCGTCGCGACCGGCGGTTTCGATTGCCCCACCGCACGCTATTGTATTGCAATTCAGGCCGTGTGTGTCACGATCTGATCGCGCTTTTCAAGTCTCCGGCCAGATGCCGCAAAGGCACAGACGGAATTCAACGGGAGGAATCCACATGCGTCAGCACGCAGGCTCCATGCTGTCGGCCGCTGTTCTCGGCATTGCCGTCGCCGCCGCCTTTACGATCGCGGACCGGCAGGCCAACGCGGACGATCCCAACGGCGGAGCGAATCCGTACCACGTCGTCAGCAACTGGGCGAAGCTGCCGCAAGGGCGGCGCTGGGGCATGGCGATCGGCGTCGATATCGACCGCGACGGCACCAGCGTGTGGGTGTTCGATCGTTGCGGCGGCAAAACCTGCGAGGGCTCGAACGTCGCGCCGTTGCAGAAATTCGACTCGACCGGACGACTGGTCGAGAGCTTCGGCTCCGATTTGTTCAACTGGCCGCACGGGCTATTCGCCGCTCCCGACGGGACCGTCTGGGTCACCGACGGTCAGAAGCAGATCGTCGTGCAGCTCGGGACTGACGGCAGTGTGGTGCGGACGCTCGGCAAGCCCGGCGTCACCGGCAACGGCCCCGACACGTTCAATTCTCCGTCCGACGTCGTGCTCTCACCGGATGGCGACATCTTCGTCGCCGATGGTCACGGCGATTTCCCGGTCAAGAACACCAACGACCGCATCGTCAAGTTTTCGAAGGACGGCAAATTCCTCAAAGCCTGGGGCCACCACGGAGCGGCCCCTGGCGAGTTCGATGTGCCGCACGGGCTGGCGATGGATTCTACGGGCCGGCTGTTCGTCGCCGACCGCGCCAACAATCGCATCCAGGTCTTCGATCCCAATGGCAAGCTGTTGGCGGTCTGGAAGCAGTTCGGCCGGCCGAGCGGCATCTACATCCGCGACGACATCATCTATGTCGCCGATTCGCAGTCGGATGAAAAAACCAACCCGCCGTTCCGGCAGGGCATCCGCATTGGCAGTGTCAAGGATGGCAAGGTCACAGCCTACATCCCGCACGTCGACCCGAAGATATCGATGCCGGAAGGCGTCGCGGCCGATAAGAACGGCAACGTGTTCGGCGGCTTTGCCACCGGCATGGACTTCAAGAAGTTCGCCAAAAACTGACGTCGAAGGTTAACGGCGGTGCCAAAAGCGGGTCCTGTTGCGGCGACGGGACCCCGCCGTTATCTATACGCGCCGTTTGCGCTGGCGCGCCTATCGCCGGTGCGCCGATTTTGAAAGCACGTATCGACCGCAAAGTACGAATCGACTTATGGCTCGTCTCGTCATGAAATTCGGCGGAACTTCGGTCGCCGATATCGACCGCATCCGCAACGCCGCGCGCCACGTCAAACGCGAGGTCGACGCCGGCCATGAGGTCGCCGTCGTGGTTTCCGCCATGGCAGGCGTGACCAATCAGCTCGTGGCCTGGTGTGGGGCGGCACTCAAGGAGCGGGCCATCTTTGATGCCCGTGAATACGACGCGGTCGTCGCTACCGGCGAACAGGTAACGGCCGGCCTGATGGCGATCGCGCTGCAGGACATCGACATCAATGCCCGGTCGTGGCAAGGCTGGCAGCTTCCGATCGCGACGTCGAACGTGCATAGTTCGGCGCGCATTCTCGGCATCGACGGCGACGAACTCGTGCGGCGCTTCAAGGAACGCAAGGAGGTCGCAGTCATCGCCGGCTTCCAGGGCGTGCACAAGGAGACCAATCGCGTCACCACGCTAGGACGCGGCGGATCGGATACCTCCGCGGTGGCGATCGCAGCGGCAATCCGCGCCGACCGCTGCGACATCTATACGGACGTCGATGGCGTCTACACCAGCGATCCGCGCGTCGTGCCACGGGCGAAGCGCCTCGACAAGATTGCGTTCGAGGAAATGCTGGAACTCGCCTCGCTCGGCGCCAAGGTCATGCAGGTGCGCTCGGTCGAGCTCGGCATGGTTCACAATGTGCGCATCTTTGTACGTTCGAGCTTCGACAAGCCCGAGAGCATCGATCCGCACCGCCATCCGCCTGGCACATTGATTTGCGACGAGGGGGAGATCATGGAACAGCAAACCGTCACCGGCATCGCCTTCTCGCGCGACGAGGCGCAAATCTCGGTGCGGCAGGTGCAGGACAAACCCGGCGTCGCGGCGGCCATTTTCGGTCCGCTCGCGGAGGCCAGCATCAATGTCGACATGATCGTGCAGAACGTCTCGGCCGACGGTAACACCACCGATCTGACCTTCACGGTGCCGGCCGCGGATTATCAGCGCTCGATCGACACGATCGCCAAGGCGAGGGACATGATCGGCTATTCGCGGCTCGACGGCGCTACCGACGTCGCCAAGGTTTCGGTGATTGGCATCGGCATGCGCAGCCATGCCGGTGTTGCCGCCCACGCGTTCCGCGCGCTCGCCGAGCGGGGAATCAACATCCGCGCCATCACCACGTCGGAAATCAAATTCTCGCTGCTAATCGATGCGGCATTCACCGAGCTTGCGGTGCGCACCCTGCATTCGCTCTACGGGCTCGATAAGGCGACGTCCTAGTTCCGCTGCGTGCAGTGCAGCAAAGCTCGGCGCCCTCGAGTCGGTCATTTTCTAGATTTGGTATTGGGGTGCCGATCGGAAATCGCCCGAACGGCGGGCTTTTTCATTGCGATGCACAATAAGCGACGCGCGTCATCGTGGTGTCTTTGGCTTGCGGTTTGCATGGTGCATTCGATATAGGCTTGGGATGGTCGCTGTAGGCTAAACGCCCCGGCGAATTCCACTCGATCCGGCCGGTGCGAAGCGGGCGACGCTCCGGTCATTGTTGAGTGCCCGAGGGACCTCACGCCATGCGTGGTGCGCTCGGCGGTCCGCGCGTGCTGTTGCGCCGGCTTCGCGAAGTCATGGCGGAGCCGGTCAGCGCGCAGGAACGCCTTGACAAGATCGTGGTGCTGATCGCCGCCAACATGGTTGCGGAGGTCTGCTCCGTCTATGTGCTGCGCGGCGACTCCACGCTCGAGCTCTACGCGACGGAGGGCCTTAAGCGCGAGGCCGTGCACCAGACGGTGCTTCGTCCGGACGAGGGCCTGGTCGGACTGGTTTCGAGCCAGGCGAGCGCCATCAATCTGTCAAACGCGCAGGCACATCCCGCCTTCGCCTACCGGGCGGAAACCGGCGAAGAGATCTATCATTCCTTCCTCGGCGTTCCGGTGCTGCGCGCCGGCAATACACTCGGCGTGCTGGTCGTGCAGAACCGGGCGCGGCGCACCTATTCGGAAGAAGAAGTCGAGGCGCTTCAGACCACCGCCATGGTGCTCGCCGAGATTGTCGCTTCGGGCGAACTGTCCCGGCCGGGCGACGAACTGGCGGCGCGCCGGCCGGTGCACATCAAGGGCGCTGCGCTGAGCGACGGGATTGCGCTCGGCCATGTAGTGCTGCACGAGCCGCGCGTCATCGTCACCAATTACATCGCCGATGACATTCAGGGCGAATTGAAACACCTACGCACGGCGATCGAAACGTTGCAGGCCAATCTCGATCAGCTTCTCGAACACGGCGACGTGGTCGACGGCGGCGAGCATCGCGAGGTGCTCGAAGCCTATCGGATGTTCGCCTATGACCGCGGCTGGGTGCACAAGCTCGAAGAAGCGGTGATGACGGGATTGACCGCGGAGGCGGCGGTCGAGCGTGTGCAATCGGACACGCGCGCCCGCATGCTGCGCCAAACCGATCCGTTCCTGCGCGAGCGGCTGCACGATCTCGACGATCTTGCCAATCGCCTAATGCGGCAACTTACCGGCCGCGATCATGCGCCGACGCGCGATAACCTGCCGGAGAACGCCATCGTCGTCGCCCGCTCCATGGGTCCGGCGGCATTGCTCGACTACGATCGCAAGCGGTTGCGCGGCCTCGTGCTCGAAGAGGGCGGCGCACACTCCCATGTTGCCATCGTTGCGCGTGCACTCGGTATCCCGACGGTTGGCGAGATCGATAACGCAGCCGGCATTGCCGATCCGGGCGACGCGATCATTGTCGACGGCTCGACCGGCGATCTGCATATCCGGCCGTTGCCCGACATGGCGGCCGCCTATGCCGAGCGCGTCCGGCTGCGCGCGCGGCGCCAGCAACAATATCAGGCGCTGCGCGATCGTCCTTGCGTGACCAAAGACGGCCAAGAAGTGCGCCTGATGCTCAATGCCGGCCTGACCGTCGACCTGCCGCATATCGCCGACACCGGCGCCGCCGGCATTGGACTGTTCCGCACCGAGTTGCAGTTCATGGTG
>Ga0208480_1000488_pt1 | contig 15163 bp, 13 predicted proteins | sample NGESurshal092012_4_FD_184485 | JGI IMG/M metagenome (GOLD analysis project Ga0208480, IMG submission 184485) | Arctic peat soil microbial communities from Barrow, Alaska - NGEE Surface sample F53-1 shallow-092012 (SPAdes) | ecosystem: Environmental > Terrestrial > Soil > Wetlands > Peat ... | reverse complement strand
GGGCCTGCGTGGCGAGCCGCTGGATCGCCGGCTCCTTGAGGTAATCCGCCGGCGTCTCGACGAATTCGGCCTGGCCGGGCGCGCGTTGCGGCCGTCCCGGAATGACGAGGTCGGGCAGCGACAGATCGGGCTCAAGCCCGCGCGTTGCCTGATCGAATGTTGCGCGCGAGACGCCGACAGCCTCCGCCTGCGGCCACAGCGATTGCAGAAAGCTTTGAAAGGCCGCGTCGGCGTAGGCAACCGACGTTAAGAACGAACACGCGAGCGCAACCCTGATGAAAAGAGACTTCGCGATTTCACGGGCGATCGCAGTGTGGGCGCCCACAAGGGGCGCCCCTACGGCGCCACGCCGGCCGGATGTAGGGGCGGCCCTCGTGGCCGCCCGTGGCTCGAACCAGAACTTCATCGTACAGCCACGATGAACAAGCGCGGAAATTTCAGCAACACCTTGCCGTCGCTGCGCGTCGTGTAGGCGCCCGCGATCTTTTCTCCGTAGGCTGCAACAAATTTCTCGCGCGCGGCCGCATCGAGCGGCGACAGGAACGGTTGCAGCGAGGAGCCCTTGAACCACTCGACGATGCCCTGCGGCGACGCCATCACGTGATTGTAGACGCTGTGCCAGACGTCAATGTGCGAACAGACCGGCGTGAGCAGGTCGTAATAGGCCTCGACCGTCGGCAGATCGGGCCGCGGCGCGGCCTTCACTTCCGGATGGTCGCGCCAAGGCCCGCTGCGCCCGACTTCGCCCTGGAAGCGGAGCGCCGGCTCGCGGGTGTTGTCCGGCATCTGCACAGCCAGCACCGCGCCGGGCTTGAGCGCTTCGAGGAGGCGCCGCAGCACGGTGGTGTGATCAGGCAGCCATTGCATCACCGCGTTGGAGAATAACAGATCGGTGTCCGGCTCAGGCGACCAGGTTTCGATATCGGCCTCGATGAATTTCAGCTTCGGCAGCCGCTCGCGCGCCTTGCGCAGCATGTCGGGCGAGGAATCGAGGCCGACGATTTCGGACTGAGGATACCGCTCGACCAGGAGTTCGGTGGAATTGCCAGGCCCGCAGCCGAGATCGACCACGAGCCGCGGCCGCTGCAGCGGCACCTGCGCCAAGAGATCGCGCGGCGGACGCGTGCGTTCGTCTTCGAATTTAAGGTATTGCCGTGCGCTCCAGTCTTCCATGGCTGCGTCTGTCCAGAATGCGAATCGGAGGGCCCTAGTCTTACCCTACATCCGAGCCGTTGGCAGCGGATACCCACACCCTAGCGGCGGGATTACGTCACTCCGCCGGCACCGGCGTTGCGGGCTACGCCGCCGACCGCGCGGCATGATGATCGGCCGCAAACAGGAGATAGACCGCCGGCACCACAAACAGCGTGAACAGCGTGCCGATAGAGAGCCCGGAGGCGATAACCACGCCCATCTGGAAGCGTGACACGGCCCCGGCGCCGGTCGCGGTGATCAACGGCACCACGCCGAGCACCATGGCAGCCGTCGTCATCAGGATCGGGCGCAGCCGGATGCCCGCAGCCTGCTCGATGGCCTCGCGCTTGGATTTGCCCTCTTGTTGCAGATGATTGGCAAATTGCACGATCAGGATGCCGTGCTTCGAGATCAGCCCCATCAGCGTGACCAGCCCGACCTCGGTATAGATGTTGAGCGACATGCCACCGAAGCCGAGGCTGACGAAAATCAGCGCGCCCGCGATCGACATCGGCACCGATACCAGGATGATGACCGGATCGCGGAAGCTCTCGAACAATGCGGCAAGCGCCAGGAAGATGATGATCAGCGCAAAGCCGAAGGTGGTGAGGAATCCGCTGGTCTCCTGAATGTACTGCCGGCTTAAGCCGCCGTAATCGACCGAATAGCCCTGCGGCAGCACCCGCTTGGACAGATCCTGCAGATACGCCAGCGCATCGCCCTGCGCCACGCCGGGCATGGCGACGCCCTGGATCGTGGCGCTGTTGAGCTGCTGGAAATGGTTGAGCGACTCCGGCACCGTCGAAGTCTTGATGGTCGCGATCGTCGACAGCGGGACCAGCGCGCCGTCGGCGGTGCGGATGTAATAGTCGAGCAGCTGCTGTGAATTGAGCCGAAAGCGCTGCTGCACTTGCGGGATCACCTTGTAGGAGCGGCCGCTGATGCTGAAATAATTGACGTAGCCGCCGCCGAGCATCGACGACATCACGCCGCCGACGTCACTCATCTTCAGTCCGAGCTGGGCCGTCTTGTCGCGGTCGATGACAATGTCGGATTGCGGATTGTCGATTTTCAGGTCGCAATCGAGGAAGATGAACATGCCGCTCTTGAGCGCTTCCTGCAGGAACTTCTGGGCGACGTCGTTGAGGCGCGCGAACGCGTCCGTTGTCACGATGACGAACTGCACGGGCAGCCCGAAGCTGCCGGGGAGCGCCGGCGGCTGGAAGGCGGCGACGCGGACGCCCGCTACTTTGCTCAGCTCCTGCTGCAGCGCCGGTTGCACTTCATTTGTGGTCTTCACGCGCCGATCCCACGGCTTGAACACCATACCGGCGATCGACTGGCCCGGCACATCGAGCTGGAAGACATGCTCGGTCTCCGGGTGGCTCGCAAAAATCTTGTAGACCTCGCGCGAATAGAGCTGGCGCTGCTGCAATGTCGAATCCGGCGCCGCAAGGGATTGCGTGATGATGATGCCTTGATCCTCGGTCGGGGCCAGCTCGGTCTTGGCGGTGGTGAACAGGAAATAGATGCTGCCAAGCACGATGGCGGCGAACGTCAGGGTGACAGGCAGCGTATTGAGACTGCCGTGCAGCCACCGCTCATAACCGCCGCGCAGCCGCGCAAAGCTGCGATCGATGAAAAGCGTGAACCTGTCCTCAATGCCGCGCCGCTCGGGATTGGGCGCCTTGAGCAGCTTTGAACACAGCATCGGCGAGAGCGTCAGCGCGACGATGCCGGAGACAGTGACGGCGCCGACCAGCGCGAAGGCGAATTCGGCGAACAGCGCGCCGGTCAGCCCGCTTTGAAAGCCGATCGGCACATAGACCGCCGCCAGCACCACGGTCATCGCAATGATCGGACCGCCCAGCTCGCGCGCCGCCATCAGGGCGGAGTCGAGCGACGATTGGCCTTCCTCAAGGTGCCGATTGACGTTCTCGACAACGATGATGGCGTCATCGACCACAAGCCCGATGCCGAGCACCAGCGCCAGCAAGGTCAACAGATTGATCGAGTAGCCGAGCGCCAGCAGGATGATCAGCGTCCCGATCAGCGACAGCGGAATTGCCACGGTCGGAATCAACGAGGATCGCACCGACCCGAGGAACAAAAACACCACGATCGTCACGATGATCAGCGCCTCGGCCAGGCTGCGGATCACTTCGTGGATCGCGCTGTTCACGAACTCGGTGGAGTCGTAGATGATCTCGCCGTTAAGCCCGTGCGGAAGCAGCGCCTGAATTTCGGGAAAGACCTTGTGCACGCCGGCGATCACGTCGAGCAGATTCGCGGTCGGCGCGACCTGGATGCCGATATAGACCGCCTGTTTGCCGTCGAAGCCGACCTCGGATTCGTAATCCTCGGCGCCCAGCGTGACGAGGGCGACGTCCCTCAATCGCACCACGGCGCCGCCGGTCTGCTTGAGCACCAGATTGCGGAATTGCTCGGCCGAATGCAGGCTGGTCGAGGCCGTGAGGTTCACCTGCACCATCTGGCCTTTGGTATTGCCGATGCCGGAAATGTAGTCGTTGGCGGCGAGCGCCTGGCTGACGTCGGCGGCGGTAAGCCCATAGGCCGCGAGTTTTTTTGGATCGAGCCAGGCCCGCAGCGCAAAGATCTTCTGCCCGAGCAATTCGGCGGTCTGCACGCCATCCACCGCCTGCAGCTTCGGCTGCACCACGCGAACGAGATAATCGGTTATCTGGTTCGGCGCCAAGGTATCGCTGTTAAAGCCGATATACATCGCATCGATCTGCTGCCCGATCTTCACGGTCAGCGTCGGCTGCAGCGTCCCCGGCGGCAGCTGGTTGAGGATCGAATTGACCTTGGTGTTGATCTCGGTGAGCGCCTTGTCGGCATCGTAGTTGAGACGCAGATAGACGGTGATCGTGCTGACCCCGCTCTGGCTCACCGAGGTCATGTAGTCGATGCCATTGGCCTGGGCGATGGCGTTTTCGAGCGGCGTGGTGATGAAGCCTGCGACCACATCCGGGTCGGCGCCATAGTAAATCGTGGTGACGTTGACCACGGCATTTTCGGTGCGCGGATATTGCAGGATCGGCAGCACCGTGTAGGCGCGCAGTCCAAGCACCAGGATCAACAGGCTCACCACCGAGGCAAGCACCGGCCGCCGGATGAAGATATCGGTGAAATGGGACACTGCGACCGCCTAGCGATCGAGCGGAACGGCGGGTGACGCGTCCGCCGTCGGCATGATCGAGTTGTTTATCAACACCGGCGAGCCGTTATGCAGCTTGATCTGGCCGGCGGTGACGACGGTTTGGCCCGCGCTGACGCCTTTGAGCACGGCGACCTGATCGCCGCGCGTTGGGCCCGTCGTGACAAATGACTGGCGCGCGATCAGCGGCGACTTAACGCCTGCGCCTGCGCCTGCGCCTGCGCCCCCACCCTTGTCATCCACCACATAGACGGTGTCGCCGTACGGATTGTAGGTGATCGCGGTCTGCGGCAGCGTGACGTAATTCTCCGGCGCGCCGGTCAGGATATCGACCGTCGCATACATCCCGGGCAACAGCTTGCGGTCCGGATTTTTCAACGTGGCGCGGATTTGCACGTTGCGGCTCGAGGCATCGACCTTGGGATTGATCGCCGAAATCTCGCCGGGGAACGTCCGATCCTGGAATGCGTCGACGTTGACGGTTACGGCCGCGCCGATGTGAATCCGGGCGACCGACTGCTGCGGCACGAAGAAATCCATATAAACTGGATCGAGTGCCTGCAATGTCACGATGGCGGTACCGGCAGATAGGTACTGGCCAAGGTCGACGGCGCGGATACCGAGGTGACCGGCAAACGGCGCGCGCAGCGTTTTCTTGTCGAGAATCGCCTGCTGCTGGGTGACCTGAGCCTGGGCGTTTTTCAGGTTGGCCTTGTCGGTATCGAGCGTCGCCTGGCTGACGGCCTGAATCTTGAACTGTTTGAGGTCGCGGTCGGAGGTAAGCTGATTCAGCACAGCCGTCGCCTGCAGCGATTCAAGCTTGGCCACGTCGTCGGCGGAGCGCAGCTTCAACAACACGTCGCCTTCCTTGACGTCGTCACCCGAATTGAACGAGATCGAATCGACGACGCCCGAAACTTCAAGCGAAAGATCGGCGCCCCTCACCGCGCGCAAGCTGCCGACCGCCTCGATCTTGGGCTGCCACGGGCTGAGCTCCGCCTTGGTCGCCGACACGGTCTGCGGCGGCGCCTGCATCGAACTCATGAACTTCTTGATCATCGCCGCCTTAAACGCCTGGAATCCGAAAATTCCGCCGAACACGATGGCGACCGCGATCAGCATGATCACCATGCGTTTAGTCATTGCTTGGGCTCCGTCTTTATTCCACGTGCGCCGGCGACCAGATCGGTCGTCGTCGCCGCGCCCGGCTTTTCCGGGCTCAGCGGATTGGTTTCGACGTCGATACGATTCCACCAGCCGCCGCCAAGCGCCTGGAACAGCGCGGCGGTGTCGGCAAAGCGCACCGCCTGCGCCTGCACCAGCGCCAGCCGCGCCTGCGCGGAGCTGCGCTGGGAATTAAGCAACACCACGTAAGTAATCGCGCCCAGCCGATATTGCCCGCGCGCCAGATCGAGCGTCGCCGATGCGGCGCGCAAGGCCACGGCTTGCGCCCGCAGCGTCGCCGCATCCAATTGCAGCGCCCGCAACGCATCGGCGACGTTCTGGAACGCGCCCAGCACGGTGTTGCGATACTGCGCTTCGGCCACGGCGTAGGCGGCTTTGGCGGCGCGTTCCTGATGCAGGAGCGTAAAGCCATGGAACAGCGGCTGGGTGCCGCTCGCCGCAATGGTCCAGATCGTGGTGCTCGGCGAAAACATCGCCGCCACTGTCGGGCTGGCGGTCCCGTAGTCCCCGGTGAGATTGAACTGCGGCAGCCTGGCGGCGATGGCGACGCCGATCTGGGCGCTCGCCTGGTGCAACTGCGCCTCCGCGGCGCGCACGTCAGGACGTTGCTCGACAAGCTGCGACGGCAGGCTGAGCGGCAGGCCGGTCGGCAGTCGCAACGACGTCAGCATCATGTGCTCGCGCTGCGCCTCATTGGGAAAATGGCCGGTCAGCGCCGCCAGCACATGGTGCTGCTGTTCGAGCTGCTTCTCCAAAGGCGGCAGCGTCGCTTGCGTGGTCGCCACCTCGGATTGCTGGGTCAGCACATCGGTCCGGGTCGCGGCACCGACGTTAAACTGCTGCTGCACCACATTGAGCTGATCGGTTTCCGCCTTGATGATGTCGCGCGTCGCCGCGATCTGCCCGCGCAGCGAAGCTTCCGCCACAACGGCTGTGACGACATTCGCGGTCAGCGTCAGATAGGTCGCTTCCAGCTCGAAGCGCTGGTATTCGGCGGCCGCAGCGTCGCCTTCGATTGTCCGCCGCTGGCCGCCCCACACATCGGGCGCGAACGAGACATTCACGGTGGCCTGGAACAAGTTGAAGATGAATGGCGCGCCGGCGCCGCCGAATTCGGCCGGCGAAAACTGCTCGCGCGTCGCCGATGAGTTGGCGTCAAGCGACGGCAGCAGCTTGCCTTTGGCGGCGTACAGATTCTCCTTGGCCTGCCACAGCGAGGCCTGGGCGGCTTGCAGGCTTGGATTGGCTTCCAGCGCTTGCACGATCAAGTCGTCGAGATCCTTGGAATGAAACAGCCGCCACCATTGACCCGGGATGTCGCGGCCAGGCTCAAACCTTTGCGAGTCGCCGTTAGCGACATCGCTCGCTATGGCCGCCGCCGGGTGAGCTTCGGGCGTATACCCGGCGCCCTCCGGTGCCGACGGAACCTTGAAATCGGGGCCGACCGCGCAGGCTGACAGCAGCAAGAATGCGTATGCCGCCGCCATGGCTTGCGGCCGGTATCGGCCGAAACCACGCAACAACGCGCGCTGCTGCACGCCCGCAGATGGGCTGCGGGGCCCCTCGACCCGACCCGTGTTAACCACTTAGACACCACCTTGAGCAGGGAAGAATAGTTATTTACTATCCGGTTAGTCAATAACTTGACTTTTCGCCAAATTCCGGCCTAGCTGCTCCAATGGCGGAAGTCCTTGAAACACGACCGGAAACCCGGCGACGCCGCAAAGCGGAGCGTCCCCAGGAAATCCTTGAGGCCGCCTTCACCGAATTCTCGCGCGATGGCTACGTCACCACGACGCTCGACCGCATCGCCGAGCGCGCCGGCGTGACCAAGGGCACGATCTACGTCTACTTCGAGAACAAGGAACAGCTTTTCATCTCCATGGTGCAGGAGTTCACCAAGGGGGCGGACGAAACCGTCCAGGAGATGTACGAAACGCACGAGGGCTCGACGGCCGATCTGTTACGCGCACAATTCAGTTTCATCTATCAATACATCGTCGAAGATAAACGCCGGCGCGAAGTGGTGCGTATGCTGATCGCCGAGGCGTCGCGATTTCCGAAGCTCGCCGATCGCTATTTCGACGAAATTCTGCGTCCGTGCCTCGATCGGCTCAAACAGGCGATCCAGCGCGGCATCGATCGCGGCGAAATCCGCCAATCGTCGATCGTCAACTCGCCGCAGGTCATCATCGCGCCGATCGCGCTGGTCGATCTGTGGATGATGATGTTCGACGAGCGGCAACCGCTCGATCTGAAAGCCTATTTCGACGCCCACCTCGATATGGTGCTCAACGGACTCTTGGCGAAATCCTGACAACTTGGCGTTGACCTGCCACCGTCGCGGTATTACTTTTTCGACATTCGTAATACCGAGGCCAAATATGATCACCACCGTCACGTCAAAGGGCCAAGTGACTATCCCGAAAAGCGTGCGGGAGGCCGCCAGGATCAAGCCCGGCGACAAGGTCGATATCCGCAATACCGCAACCGGCGGCGTCTATATCGTCCATCCGGACAGAGCTTCCGAGTACGAGGAGAAGCTGCGCGCATTGGCAGAGCGCCGGCTCATTCGTGGCGGCATGAGCACAGACGAATTTATGGAATTCAGCCGAGGTGAAACGGCGACGTTCCGACGCCGCAAGAAATGACGCTGGTCGATACCAATATCCTTCTCGACATTATCTCGGACGATCCGCGCTGGTCCGAATGGTCCCTTCGCCAACTGGCTCGGCGCGCTGCCTTGGGACCGATCCTCATCAACGACATTGTCTATGCCGAGATGTCGGTCCGTATGGAGCGACAGAGCGATGTCGAACGCGCCCTTGAAGAATTAAGCGTTCGTTTCGACCGCGTGCCGGTGGATGCGCTCTTTCTCGCCGGGAAAAATTTTCACCGCTATCGGTCGTCTGGCGGCATTCGCACGGGGGTTCTGCCGGACTTCTTCATCGGCGCGCATGCGCAAGTACTCGGCTGCCCGGTGCTGACGCGGGACGTGCGGCGTTACCGAACCTATTTTCCCACAGTCGAACTGATCAGCCCCGAGTAAGCGGCAGCGTTTCGGCACCCAGGGTCGGTTCCGCGCCCCAGGCGAATACGCTATAATGGCGTATCGGAACCAGGGAGCGGCTCCATGCACGACATCGTCATTCGCGGCGGTACCATTATCGATGGCACCGGCAAGGCGTCCTTCACCGGCGACGTGGCGGTCGACGGCGGCCGCATTGCCGGCGTCGGAGGCAAGCAAGGCCCCGGCAAGCGCGAGATCGACGCAACCGGATTGTTGGTCACGCCGGGCTGGGTCGATGTGCATACCCACTATGACGGCCAGGCAATGTGGGATCCGCTGCTTTCGCCGTCGTGCTGGCACGGCGTCACCACGGTGATGTTCGGCAATTGCGGCGTCGGCTTTGCGCCGGTGAAGAAAGAACATCGCGGCGCGCTGATGGATCTGATGGAGGGCGTCGAGGAGATTCCCAACCCGGTGCTGGCTGCGGGCCTCTCCTGGGAATGGGAGACGTTTCCACAATTCATGGACGAACTGGAACGGCGGCCCCGCGCTATCGACATCTGCGCGCAAGCCGCGCACCTGCCGACTCGCGTCTATGTGATGGGCGATCGCGCGGTGCGCCGCGAAGCGGCGACGCCCGACGACATCGCCGAGATGCGACGTCTGACCATCGAGGCGTTGCGCGCCGGCGCCTTCGGCTTCACGACCTCGCGCACCGATTCGCACAAGACGCCCGACGGCGAACTCGTGCCGTCGCGCGACGCTGACGACCACGAATTGCTCGGCATCGGCTCGGCTCTGGGTGCGACCGGCACCGGCGCGTTCGGCATGAACTCCGATTTCGACGACGAGGAATTCGAGCTGCGCTGGATTCGCAAGCAGGCGCGCGACACCGGCCGACCGGTCTGGTTCCTGCTGACCGACCGCTACAGCGACCCGCAACGCTGGCGGCGCATCATCAAGGTCGTGCACGAGATGCGCGCCCAGGGCCTGCCGGTGACCGCTCAGATGGCGGGCCGCCCGATCGGCGTGATGATGGGCATCGGCACCGCGCTCAACCCGTTCACGGTGCGGCCGACCTACAAGAAGCTGGAAAGCCTGCCGATCGAAGAACAGCGCCGGCGGCTGCGCGACCCGCAAGTGCGGGCGCAGATTCTGGGCGAGACACCGTCCGAGGCCGAGATCGAAAAGCTTGCGCAGTTCCGTCAGGTGGTCGCCAAGGCGTTCGACAAGTTCTTCGTCATGGGCAATCCGCCGGATTACGAGCCCGGCCCGGAGAAGTCGGTAGCGGCGATCGCCGCGCGCGAAGGCCGCAGTCCAGAGGAAGTCGCTTATGACTACATTTTGGAAGACGGCCAGTATCTTTATTTCCCGGTGGTCAACTACGTCAGCGGCGATCACGAGCCGATCCGGGAAATGCTCAACGATCCGGCGTTTTTGCTGGGGCTCAGCGACGGCGGTGCGCACTGCACCTCGATTGTCGATTCCGGCGTGCCGACCTACATGCTGACGCACTGGAGCCGCGACCGAAATCGCGGACCCAGTCTGCCGGTCGAGATGCTGATCAAGCGGCAGACCAGCGAAACCGCCGACTTCTTTGGTCTTGGCGATCGCGGCCGGCTGGCGCCGGGGCTGCGCGCCGACGTCAACCTCATCGACTACAACGGGCTGCAGGTGCAGAAACCGATCCTGGTGCATGATATGCCGGCGAACGGCCGCCGCTTCGTGCAAAAGGTAGACGGCTATGAGATGACCATCGTCGCCGGGACGCCGATCTTCGAGAAGGGTCAGCATACCGGCGCCCTGCCCGGCCGCCTCGTCCGGGCTGGCCGCGACACGCGGGCCCTGCACGCGGCGGAATAGAGGCTGGCCAAGCGGCGTAAAGCAGGCGTAGCCTCGGAAATAGCGGGATCGTTATCGCACGACGCTTGCGCATGTCATCACGACCGCCGCATCGTGGAATGTCGAATGTCGGGTGAGCAGATGTCTTCGCCAGCGCATGAATCTTTTCAGGCCAATTTTCCCGGAGCGACCCAAACCGTCCGCATTTCGAGCCTGCATGAGGCCAAGGTATTTGCCCGCAGGTGGGTCATCCGCGACAAGGATCCGGCGTTGAAGGCGCTGCTTCGACATTTGGAAAAGGCCAACAGTTCCGCGACGGGCGACACCGCGGTCGCGCAATTGAAGTTGGCCCTGGCGCGGCGCGGGATGCTGGTGACCACAGACAACGATCCGCCATCCGCACGCTAGTCGGAAAACCGGCGGCCACTTTTCTGGAAAATGCTCCAACGCCACGTCTTCGCGTCGGCATTCTGGCTGCAGAGGAAAAACGCTGGCCGCCAAAAAAAACCGCCCCGTGAGGGGCGGTTTCGATTCTCACTCCGCAAGGAGCAATAATCTTTGACGTTACGCCATCTGGATGGTGCCGACGGCAATCTTGCCGGTGCGGCGATCTTCCTGCGTATCGAAGGTAACCTTCTGGCCTTCAGCCAGTCCGCGCAGTCCAGCGCGCTCGAGCGCGGTGGCGTGAACGAAAACGTCCTTGCCGCCGTCGTCCGGCTGGATGAAGCCGAAGCCCTTCTGGTCGTTGTAGAACTTTACGGTGCCCGTGGTCATGGAAAAATCCCTTCGTTGAGCTCTAGGTGCACGTGAGCGCAAGACGCACGGTTGTGCGCCTTGATGCTCGGTTCGTCGATGTTTGGAGGGTCTGAACGTGCGCCTGGCATTCAGCAAAGCGATACGGCCCGATTGTCCGGCCAAATGTCGATTGGGAACAGTTAGGGTATCGATGTCTCTTTTGCAAGGTAAATCCCCCTGCGCGCGCGCGCAGCGCCGATTCTTGCTCACTTATCCTCAATAATTGGTCGATCGCAGCGCGCAACTATGCGGTCGCGCCGACGGCCCCGGCACCAAGCAGGCTTCGAAGTTCGCGAAAACTAATAAGGCGGCGCGCGGCCTCATCCCACAGCACCAAACGCACGCACAAAAGACTCTGACCGAGCGAAAGACGGCCCACTTTCGTCAGATCGGGATAATTACGCAGCGCGAGAGGCAATCGGTAAAACGGAATTCGGCTGCAGAGATGATGGATGTGATGCACGCCGATATTCGCGGTGAACCAGCGAAGGACGACGGGCAGGTCGTAATGCGAACTGCCGCGAAGCGCCGCCACCTGTACGTTCCAGGTCTGATCGTGGGCCCAAAACGTGTCCTCGAACTGGTGCTGGACATAGAATAACCAGACCCCGAGAGAGGCGCCGATGAGCATGATCGGCAATTGCACCAGCAAAAATGGGCCGATGCCGACGGCCCAAATCACGACGGCTGCGAGCAGCGCGATAGCGCCATTCGTCGCCATCGTGCTCAGCCAAGGCTGCCAACCGCTGCGCATCAGCCCGACCGGCAGGCGCTGCTGCAAAATGAACAGATAAGCCGGGCCGATACCAAACATCACCAGCGGGTGCCGATAGAGCCGATAGCGGAACCGGCCCCAGCGCGACCGTGACAGGTATTCCTTGACCGTCAGAGTATCGACGTCGCCGATGCCGCGCCGGTCGAGATTGCCCGAGGTTGCGTGGTGAAGCGCATGGGTCCGCCGCCAGAAATCGTACGGCGTCAATGTCAGCACGCCGATCACACGTCCGACCCAGTCGTTGGCAAGCCGATGGCGGAAGAATGCGCCGTGACCGCAATCGTGCTGGATCATGAACAGACGGACAAGAAAACCCGCGGCGGGCACGGCCAGTAGCAAATAAAGACCGTAACCGATATGGAGCGCGAACCACATCGATAGCCACAAGAGAACCAGTGGGACGGCCGTTATCAGAATTTCGAGGATGCTGCGTCCATGGTTCGGCTCCCGGTAGCGGGCGAGAGCCTGACTCAAGGCACGCACGTCGATCGCGGCTGGATCCGCGTTGGTCTTCGTTCCGCCGTTCAAGATTTTCTCCACACCTGGCGCGTCGCCGAATTGCGGCGAACGGCGTACCCGCCGCGCGCGCTGCCGATCGGATTCAGGATATTCGCACAGGAAAGCGCACTACTCGCGCGCCGTCTACTGGGCGCGAATGAACCACGCGCAAGCGCGTCTCTCAGCGTTACCGACAAATTGTTCCTGTGTCGCACTTAATGCCACTATACGGCGCATAACCGTGATTCACAACAAAATAACACGCGACGGCTCGCAACGATTTTAGCGACCGGGAGCGAACCGGGGCAACATCGCGTTCAAATAAAGGCCAATGCGCGTCTAAACGCCCAACCGCGCGGGAGCGCTTAACCCTCGATACCAATTTTGGGTGAACGACGATTACATTACACCAGTCTGACTCTGCAGACGCTCGACAAAATCCTTGGCTTCCTTGAGCCCGACGCCGGTCTGTTCCCGGTAGAGCTTGATCGCTTCGATCTTGGCGCCGCGGCGCCTCGGTGACGTCGGACGCCACGTTGGCGGCCGGTCGTATTTGATATTGGCATTCTTCAGCAGCAGATCGACCTTGGCTTCCAGTCGCGACAGTGGGGCAATCCGGCCGGCGATGGCGTTGAAATGCAATTGCATCAGAAAGACGATAACCAGGACACCCAGGACGATGAAAATCAATGATTCAACCATTGTCATTCCCTCGTTGCGCGGGCTTGCGTCAGCACTCCGTCAGCCACTCCGGATCGATGTGCGGGTCGAGCCCCGCATGGCGGCAGAAATTACCGGGTGAATTTCTTATATTTGATCCGATGCGGGATCACCGTATCGGTGCCCAGCCGCCGCATCTTGTCTTTTTCGTAGTCCTGGAAATTGCCCTCGAACCATTCGACATGGCTCTCGCCCTCAAAGGCGAGAATGTGGGTGGCGATACGGTCAAGAAACCAGCGGTCATGGCTGATGATTACGGCGCAGCCGGCGAAATCCTCCAGCGCCTCTTCGAGCGCCCGCAGCGTGTCGACGTCGAGATCGTTGGTCGGCTCGTCCAGCAGCAGCACGTTGGCGCCGGACTTGAGCATCTTGGCGAGATGCACGCGATTTCGTTCGCCGCCCGAGAGCGAGCCGACTTTCTTCTGCTGATCGGCACCCTTGAAATTAAAGGCGGCGCAATACGCGCGTGAATTGACCTCGCGCTTGCCCAGCATCAGCTGGTCGAGCCCGCCGGAGATTTCTTCCCATACCGTCTTCTTGCCATCGAGCGAGTCGCGCGACTGATCGACATAGCCGAGATGCACCGACTCGCCGACCTTGATCGTGCCATCGTCGGGCTTCTCCTGATCGGTGATCATGCGGAACAGCGTCGTCTTGCCGGCGCCGTTCGCGCCGATGATGCCGACGATACCGCCGGGCGGCAGCTCGAAAGTAAGATCGTCGATCAAAAGATTGTTGCCGAAGCCTTTGCGCAAATGGCCGAACTCGATGACGTTCTGCCCGAGCCGCTCGGCGACCGGAATGACGATCTGCGCGGTCTGCGTCTGCTTCTCGCCGGCCTTTTTCAGCAAATCCTCATAGCGCTCGTAACGGGCCTTGGATTTGGCCTGGCGGGCACGCGGCGACGCCGAAATCCATTCCTGCTCGCGCGCCAACGTGCGCTGGCGCGCTTCCTCCTCGCGGCCCTCCTGTTGGAGTCGCTTCTGCTTCTGCCCCAGCCACGACGAGTAATTGCCCTCGTAGGGAATGCCGCGGCCCCGGTCGAGTTCGAGAATCCAACTGGTGACATTGTCGAGGAAATAGCGATCGTGGGTGACGATCAGAATGGCGCCCGGATAATTGCGCAGGTGGCCTTCGAGCCACATCACCGATTCGGCATCGAGGTGGTTGGTGGGCTCGTCGAGCAGGAGCAGCTCGGGTTGCTCCAGCAGTAGCCGGCACAGCGCCACGCGGCGCCGCTCGCCGCCCGACAGCTGCGCCACATCGGCATCGTCCGCCGGGCAGCGCAGCGCATCCATCGCCAGATCGACCTTGGAGTCGAGATCCCATAGCCCTTTGGCCTCGATCTCGTCCTGGAGCTTGGTCATTTCGTCGGCGGTTTCGTCCGAATAGTTCGCCGCCAGCTCGTTGTAGCGCTCGAGAATCGCCCGCTGGGGCGCCACGCCCTCCATGACGTTCTCCCGCACCGATTTCCCGGCATCGAGCTGCGGTTCCTGCTGCAGATAGCCGACACGGGCGCCTTCGGCCGCCCAGGCTTCACCGGAATACTCGGTGTCGAGCCCCGCCATGATGCGCAACAGTGTCGACTTGCCGGCGCCGTTGACACCGAGCACGCCGATCTTGGCGTCCGGGTAAAAAGCCAGACGGACGTTATCCAAAACCTTGCGGTTGCCCGGATAGGTCTTGGACAGATCCTCCATGTGATAGATGAACTGACGGGCCATGCTGCGTCGGGCTACTGCCCTGCCCTCTTTTTGCGGCAATGTATGGGAAGTTGGCGCTGATGTAGCGACTGACCGGCTAAAGGGCAAGCCGTCACAACCGGACGTTTGCGTGTACACCGATCCCGACCTCATTCCGTTCGAACCGCCGGAACGGCCGCTTGGCCTGCGCGGGCTGCCGACGACATTTCGCAATTACATCGAGACAATTCCGCGCTCGGCCTACGAGCAAGGCGTCACTGACC
>Ga0208480_1000487_pt1 | contig 15222 bp, 14 predicted proteins | sample NGESurshal092012_4_FD_184485 | JGI IMG/M metagenome (GOLD analysis project Ga0208480, IMG submission 184485) | Arctic peat soil microbial communities from Barrow, Alaska - NGEE Surface sample F53-1 shallow-092012 (SPAdes) | ecosystem: Environmental > Terrestrial > Soil > Wetlands > Peat ... | reverse complement strand
TCCCCAACAGACTGAGCACGCGCATGACGATCGCCTTGTCTTCAAGAGGGAGAATGCCCGACACGGCCCCGGCCATGCGCTTCACGGCGCAAGCTCAGTGGAACCGGCGCGCTCCATATCCGGGAAGAGGCCAAAATCGACGCCAGGGACGACGTTGTCCGCGACGCCTTTAAGCAGAGGAGGCAAGAGCGGCGCCTTCCAACTCAAGGGTGCGAAGCGGATCTCACGCTTGGGAGTGGCGTCGCGGTCAATGGGCGACGGCCATTCACCGAAAACCCTTCTCGTCTAGCGCTGTTGAGAAGGCCGCAACGAAACCCAGCGCCCGCTCATGCCCCTCGGTTATGCGCGGCTTAAGCCCAACCCGGTCGGCCGGCAACGGCTACGCTCGACGATTTTCCCCTTCGGCCCCCCCAAAGAATTAAAGGCCATGAAAAGTTTCTTACGAAAGGAGGGCCGAATTCCTCGCGAAACAAAATCGCCTGCCTCCGCCGTCCTCCGCTGACGCTCCGGCCCTCCGCTTCGCTGCGGGTGCAGGCCGCCCGGGCCGGGCTTCTTTCAGCCGCACCGAGGGACACGAGCTGGCGATGGGCCAGCGGCCCACGGCGCAAGACGAGAAGGATTTTCGACAATGGCCACGAATCGCTCCAAGTCCGCCCCCAAGCGCGAAACCCGCACCCCCGTCGCCTTCGAGACCGCCGTCCAGCTCTGCCCCCACCAGGGCGTCGCGGACCACGTCGCCCAGGCCTTCGGCCTCATCGTTCCCGAATACGAAGCCATCCGCGCCCAGCACTCGCTCGCCGTGAAGCGCATGGCCGAGGCCTTCGAAGGCTCCCTCAACGACAAGGCGACCGCCATGCACTTCCAGCGCATCGTCGGGGCCCTCGTCTCCTCCGCAGTCGGAGCCGGCCGCTTCTACTCCGAAAAGGTCACCCAGGCCCGCGACGCCACCGTCCGGGCCGCCGACGGCGGCGATGACGAACATGGGGCACCCATCGGCCTCGAAAGCAGGGCGCAGCGGACCCGCCAGTTCGCAGCCGACATGGCGATGCAGGCCTTCGCCCTCCTCGCCGCAGCCCACGGCGCCATCGACGCCTACAGGGACCTCACAGGCGAAGACTGGAAAGCCTACGAGGCCTCCGCCGACGCCACGGTCGAGAAGAAGGCCGCCGCGTCCCAGATGGGAGCCTTCGGGGGCTAACGCCCCAAGAGGCGGAGGCCCGAACGGCCTCCGCCCTCCTTCCCTTCCGGCGCCTGACGACGCCTATGCTGGTGCTGGCCGAAGCCGTGTCACGGAACTCTCATCATCGACGAAATCAAGCGACGCCCCGAATAAGAGCCGTCATTCAAATTCACGGAACGTCGCAGGGGGCACGGCCGCTTCATGGCACAACGCTCGCGCGCCCAGCGAACGCGTCGGTCAATTCGGCCTGTTCGTCGTCAAATCCGCGAGCACGCACATTTCGACAGTTTTTCCATCGGCCGTCCGCACCATCCTCGGCTCAACCCCACAGCGGTCGACCGCTTCGAGCACGGCTTGCCGCGCCGCGCTCTCCTTCGCACTCCAGCATTGCATCGTAGCGCCGCCGGCAATGAACAACGCCACGGCCGCGACGGCGACCCAGGCCGCCAGTCGCCATGCATACAGCCGATGCCGGGCCGTCTGCTCGAAAGTGAACCATTGCGGGCACTGGTCGACAAGCGCCCTTCGACACTCGTTTTTGAATCCCCGCAACCGATTCGTCAATCATCTGCTGAGCATGCGCGCTCGCCACACCCGCGTTCTCCGCAGCGCGATGCGCCATCGCGAGCGCGTTGACGCCCGCCTCGACCATCCGTTCGATCCGACGCCGATCGGCTTCGCCTTCTCGACGCGCCTTCTCGAACAGCACTTCAAGATCGCCGAGCGCCGCAAGATTGGTCTTACCCGTCTCCTCAATCGCCTTCAAAAGCGCACCCACAAACCGACCTTCCGCCGCATCAACATGCACGCCCCAGTCCCGCGCCGCCTGCTCGACCCTCGCGATCTCCTTCGCGAGACCGAAGTCCCAACGCTCCAAGCAATCGCCGCCTCCCTGACCGCCGCGATTTTTCATGAAACGCCATCCGCTCGATTCCGAAGGAAGCGCCCTTCCTTCAGGCGCTTCCTCGTTCTGAACATTCCGCTCGGCGTCCACCGACCCTACTCCGTTGCCGCCGCGGTTTCCGGAAAGCCCGGAAACCATGCCGTCGGGACCTCGGCGAACAGTACCCCCGGCACCTCTTTCGTCCACCAGTTCCGAACCCGGACGCGATCAAGAAACGCCACCGCCGTCCCGTCCGCGCCTTTCTTGCCTTCGTAGGCTTCGACGAAGCCAAGTCGTCGCTTCGTCACCTCGTTCATGCAGATCAGCCGCGGCATTTGCACCACGATCCCGCCGCGCTCCCGCACGCGCCCAACCGTCCTGTGGTCGTAGATCGAGGCGAAAGCCTCGTCGATCCCGCCTGTCATGACGAGGCCGGCATTCTGGACAACCAGCGTCGCTGGCGCGGCGAATAGGCCGCCATCCTCGAAACTGTCCAGATAGTCGAGGTCCGCAGCATCCGGCCCCACCATGTGCACGACAACAACCCGGATGCCCTGTTCTTCGAGGCTGTCGGCGAGCGGCAATTCCGCGATCACGCGAGTCAGCGCGGTCTCGCCGCCGCCGACGTCGACCATCGCGTCAACGCGATCTTCCATCAGGTGATTGATCTGCCGTTCAAGCCACGCTTTCGCTTGGTCGGGGTCGCGCGACGGCGGCGATTTCGCCTCCGGATGCAGCGCTGACAGATTGTTGCTGGCGTTCGAGATATCCGCATCCCAAATCTCGAAATCCGCGCCGTGCTCGCGCGCATATTGCGCCAGCACGTTCAGGAACACCGTCTTGCCGACCCTTTGCCGGCCGACGACGAACATGATCACAGGCTTCCGCCCATTTTGCTCAAGGTTTTCCAAGATACTTTCTCCACGTTCTGTCGATTTGGTTGGCGGAATAACCTCGCCGGTCCTTGCGCCAGCTCTTGAAGCGATCAATCAGATACCCTTGAAAGGATCGGACTTCGCCCTCAGGACTGACATCACCGAGACGCCACGGTCGCGCCGCGTCTCGTTGACTCTCGGGATCGAGTAGCAGCCGCAGGTTAAACGGCTCATTCTCGAAAATGATGGTCAAATCCTCCCAGGATAGGCGTTCCTCCCAACCCCCAATCGGCACCGGCCCCCCGGGCATCGGCCGATCCGAAGGCGTCAAAGTCATCGCGGCCGGACTGGTCCATCCGATGCGGGTGGCTTCGGTCGGCTCTCCCACCGCGGCGGGGACGCCCGCCTTCAGGCCGCGTGGAACGCTGTTCATCGTCGGCGGCTTCGCCGTCGACGATGTCGTCACCAGAGGCAGTTGACGATACGCCAGGGGCGCCGGGAACGAGCCCTTGAAGCGCGAGGGCATGTTCCGTCGAGGATCGGCCTCGCGCCGGGCCTCGCGCTCGGCTCCCGCCTGGGCTTCCAACGCGGCCAACCGCGCCTTCTTCTTCTGCACGCGCAAGAATGTCTGTTCGGCGCCCCTAAGCGTTATCGCTTTTCCCTTCCAAAGCGTCAGATTCAGTGCGGCGAACCGGGGCAACATGGATTCCCATGGAATTCCAAGCCCACTCTGCTTCTTGGCCTCGATCAGTTCGTCATGCTGATCGAACAGGTACCAGAACAGCGACGAATGGCGCGGCGGCCGACGGGCCAGGGTGACGATCTCCTCGCGCCCCATGCCCTTCGGCTTGCTGGACCCCCCTCCCCCCTGGCTCATCCGAGTCCCGCCAGATTTGATGTCACGGTCAGTCTCCTTTCGACTGACCCATGGTCCCGGCGACCCGCGCGAACAGGAATAAGAAAATTCGCCGCCTCATTCGATGACCCGCTCCCGACCTCGGCTTTCGCTCGGAACGAAGCTCGCGAACAGAAATTCTCTTTTGCGCCCCCAAGCTCACCGCCGGTCGGCCTCCGAAGCTTCACTCACCCTTCACTCGCTCTTCACTCACCCCTCACTCGCCCTTCACTCAGAAACCAAGAAAATGGCTGACATGGACCAATGCACCTTTGGTGCAGGTCCGCTGCGCGGAGCGCGCGGAGAGACCGTGTCGAAGCGGCCGGCGAAGAAATCCGAACACGCGCTGCCATTTCCAGTTCGCGCCGATGGTCGCGAAACTCTCCTCTCCAACGAGACCGAGGTTTTCGACCATGACCGCTCCCCTGCCACTGAAGCCCGCCCACTCCATCACCGGGGCTCCCTTGACCCGTATGAGCGACGAGCTCGCAAGCCTGCGCGCGTCCGTCAACAAGCTCGAGCGGGCGCAGAGCGCCCTGCTCTTCAACGTCAAAGCTCTCACCGACCAAGTGCAGTCGCTCTCGGGCACGATCAAGGCGATGAGCCTTAGCGCCGCTGAGGACGAAGCGCGGCGCCAGCTTCACTAGCCTCTTTGCCAGCGACGCCAGACCAACCCTGACCGACCCAAGGATCATCCTCATGTCCCCCCGCCACGACGCCAATGACGCGAATCTCAGCCGAATCGCCGACGATCTCATCGGCATCCGCGAACTCCTCGAAAAAATGGATCACGCCCAGGACGCTCTTCTTGAAAACGGCCAATCCCTCCAGGGCCAGCTTGAGGCCCTGACGGGACAGATCACCCATATGATCCAGGTCCTGACCCCGGAACGGGCCGAACAGGAAGGACCATCGCTCGCCGACCTTCTCGCCCGCATCCTGACCCAGCAATCCGGCATGGCCGCCCTGCTGCGCCAGATCAACGACGCCCTGATGCGGCTCACGCCTGCCGAAGCCGCATCAGCCCACGCCGCCACCCCCGCAAACGGCGCCGGCCACGCCTGATCCCAATGCTCAATTTCAGGAAAATCTCCGCCGCGAGCGACGGCGCGGCGATCCGCGCCTACATGACCCAGGACCAGCCAGGACCCGAGTCTCTCAAGGTCCATGGCGTCGCCCTCGACGGTCGCGACCTGGAAACCGGGGAGCGCCTTACCGCCTACTACACAGGTCGGGGCGAGCGTGCCAACTGGCGGCCCGACATGGACCCGCGGCTCGCCGCGGCGCTCGGCATCGCAAGCGTCCGCGCCGCTCCCCGAGACGGCCAGCTCGACGCCCTGTTCGAAGCGCGCCGCGCCGACACCGGCGAGGACTGGAGCCAACATGTCCGGAAAAACTCCGGATTCGACTTCGTCTTCGCCCCGCACAAATCCGTATCGCTGGCGGCCGAGTTCGCGCCCACCGAGGCCGAGCGGCAGATGATCCGCAACGCCACTCACGCCGCGAGCGACGACGCGCTCCGCTACGCCGCCCAGGACCTCGGCTTCGCCCGGAAAGGGCATGCGGGAGAAAAGGGAGCGGAGGCAGGCGAGATCGGCTGGGTGACGTTCGCCCATGACGCGGCGCGGCCGACCGTCGCGGTCCAGAACGGGCCGGACGGGGCGACCTATCTGATGGACGCGCCGATCGCCGGCGATCCGCATTACCATCTGCATAATTTCATTCCGAACCTCGTCGTCACCGACGATGGCCGGGTCGGCTCGATCGACTCAAAGGCGCTGACCGCCCACAAGGTCCCTGAATACGGAGCCTTCTTTCAGGCCCGCCTGGCCGACCGCCTGCGCTCGCTTGGACTGAGGATCGGCCTCGACGCCGGCGGCGAGGCGGCCGTCGCCCTCGACATCCCCGAGAGCGCTGTTGCGACCTTCTCGAAACGCGACCGGCAGGTGGTCGGCGACGCACAGCGCTACGCCCGCGAACACGCGATCGACTGGGACGAGCTCTCGCTCGAGCGCAAGAAACAGATGCTGCATGAGGCGAGCGCCGCCGGGCGGCTCGGCAAGACCAAGGAGGAAGCGCACGCGGTCTGGCGCGAGCAGGTCGCGGAGCTCGGATGGACGCCAACCTCCGTTCTCGGCGCGACACCGCCAGTTGAGCGTACGTCCGACCAGCGGCGCGAGGCGGCTTACGGCTCCGCCTCCGGATCGCTCTCGGCGGAATTCCAGTTGAAAGCTGTCCTCGACGCTGAGCGCCTGCGGGTTCATGCGGCGCGCGGCCTGATCGAGGCAGGAGCAGCGGGCGGACGGGACGACGTCGACGCGGTCGTAAGCCTGATCGAGACGCGCGGCTTCGCCCACGACGGCAAGGCGGCCACCCTCATCTTCGGCCTGCACGAAGGCAAGGAGCGGATCAGCCACACCGAGCAACTCCGGATCGAGCAGAGCGTCGCCGAAATGTCGCGCGCGGCCGCCCGCGACCGGTCGGTCAACCTCTCCGACGCAGCGATCCGCGCAGCGATCGGACGGGTCGAAGCGGACGATGCCGGCGTCCGGTTCTCGAAAGAACAGCTCGCCGCCATCCACGCGCTGGGCGCCGGTGGAAAACTATCGCTGCTGACCGGGGTCGCCGGCTCCGGCAAGACCACGCTTCTGAAGCCGCTGGTCGACGCCTGGCGCGAAGGCGGCCGAACGGTAATCGGCATGGCGACAGCCTGGCGGCAGGCCGACGCCCTCAAGGAGGCCGGCGCCGACGAGACGATCGCGCTCCAACCGCTCCTCAACGCGATCGACACAGGAGAATTTTTGGCGAACGAGAACACCGTCCTCATCGTCGACGAGATCAGCCAGATCGGTCCCCGCCCGATGCTGAAGCTCCTCGAGCTGCAGGCCAAAACCGGCATGACCATCAAGATGCTCGGCGACCGGGAACAGGTGCAGTCGATCGAGGCGGGCGACACGATCGCGCTCCTGAAACGCGTTCTGCCGAAGGCCGCCATGCCCGAGGTGCTGACTGCTGTCCGCCAGAAGAACGACCGCGACCGCAAGATCGCCGCCCTCTTCCGCGACGGCAAAGCGGAAACAGCCCTTGCGATGAAGCGCGAGGACGGAACCGCGAGACTCCTCGAGGGCGACACCGACCGAGTGGTGCGGCAGATCGCCGACCTCTACATCGAGCGCAACGACGCGCTCAAATCCCAAGACCCGAGCTACGGGGTGACGATCACTACGCTCACCAACGCCGAGGCGGCCGACATCAGCCGGGCGATCCGCGAGCGTCTCAAAGCCCGCGGCGAGATCGGGACGGACGAGGCGACCTACAAGGCGGTCGTCTATCGGTCCGAGAAGCGAGAATTCTTCGACCTGCCCATCGCGACCGGAGATCGGCTGCGCATGTACCGGAAAACCCTCGCTGAGATCGACGGCAAGCGCGCCACGATCGGCAACAATGGCGACATCGTCGAGGTGGTCCGAAAGACGGCCGCCGGCCTCGTTCTGCGCAACGCGCGTGGTCAGACGGCCGAGATCGACTGGAAGCGGCTCTCGGACCCGAAGACCGGGAGGCTCCTGCTCGGCTTCGGCCATGCCTTCACAATCGACGCCGCGCAGGGCATGAGCACCAAGGGCGAGCACATCAACGCTCTGCCGCATGGCAGCGCGGCCACCTCGGCCTTCAAGACCTATACCGCCGAAAGCCGCGCCACCGGCCGGACGCATACCCTGATCTCAAAGGCGGCCGTCCACGCCGCCGTCCAGCGGTCCCGGGCGCTCGGCGACGTCACGCCGATGACCGAGGACGATCTTTGGAAAGAGGTCGCCAAGAACGCGTCGGAGAAGCCGTACAAGGCGCTCGCGCTCGACATCGCCGGCAAAGCGCGCCGGCAGCACGATCGAGCCGTCGAGATTGGGCTGTCCAACCACAATCGGATCGAGAAGGTCGCCGGGGAGCGGCCGCATCTCCGCGGCGAGATGAAAGCCTCCTATGAGGCGGGGCTTCTACGCCAGGTTTTCGAGCAGCAGCGCGACGCCCTCTTGGCGCTGATGCAGACGATCGACGAGCACTTGAAACGCGCCGCCTACGTGCTCGTCGACCATGCTAGAGCGATGGCGGCGACGATCAAGGGCGCGCCTCTCGCCGAGTCTGAGGCTCCCAATCCGCCCGAACCGCCGGCGCCAGCCCCCGCGGCGCGCGGCCCAGGCCTCTAACATCCGGGTCGCGAGAGAAGAGATCGCCGATGCCGTCGAACGATAGGCAGGATCGCGAAGCCAGGTCGGCGCCGAATCAAACGCCCGCGACCAATCACGGCTCTTAGATCACAAAGAGCAGAGGGCGCTTTCCCAGGGGGAAATAGACTTTTCTGTCATCAGTTCCTATCATCACGTCGGGCTGTTTCGTTCCGGTTGAATACTAAGCAATTTGCAGGGGAGGGGCACTATGTCCGGGAGCGGGGGCGGCGGGGACAACACCAATGATTGGCGACCCGCCTCGACGATTTTCAATCCTGTCGCGACGGAAGAAACTGGGGCCGGCGGCGGAGCAGCGCCAGTGGGGCCGAACCCCTGCCTATTCACCGAGGTGACAAATCTGGCGTCGCCCAACATAACGGTCGTGACGACACTGACGGTCGGGTCAGTTCTAGCTGTCGTCCTGCAAACTGCGCCACTGAGAGTCGTTGCCATGGCCGGCGCAGTCATTGCCGGATCAATTACATCCGCACGTCTCCCTGATATCATCCAATGTTTGCGTTCCGGGCAGCGATACGAGGCGCGCGTTACGCAGATCAACGGCGGTGCGGTGACGGTGGAAATCTACCCAGTATGACTGTGATCGACATTGTCGGAGGGATCTACAGGGAAGAGTGCGCATTTCCTTACTGGGCCCAGCTTTTCGGATCTGCCGGCCGCGCGGCGATGGCGCTCAGCGGTCTTATTGGAGAGATCCGACTCCACAGCGCTCTATCCGAACGCGAAGAGCTGACGGCTGAGGCGTCGTTCGGCGCAGCCGGCGTTGACTTGCGGCTTTCCCGCAGGTGCGCCGCGATCGGGTTCGACTATGTGCACTGCTTGTCGGTCCCCCGAATCTCGCCTGACCCCATGATCGAAACGCTCAGTCTGCCTGAGGTCGCCGGCGAAATCGTGGTCAAGTTCGGAATGATGGAGGGCGACCCACGAATCAACGCCCGGTACGGGATCTACGACCCACAGTCGGCGTCGCACCCTCTCCCATTTTCGCACTCAGGCTCCAAGGCCGATCATCTTGCGATCATCGCGAATCGAAGCGAAATCCTGAAGATGGCCAATGCGACTTCTGTGGACGACGCCGTCACCTACATCACAGCATCCGAAAAAGCCGAGGTTGTAGTCGTAAAGGACGGTCTCAACGGTGCCCAGGTATGCTCGGACGGGGCAAGCCACCACGTCCCCGCATTCAAGACTAAGAACGTCTTCTCGATCGGCTCGGGTGACGTGTTTGTCGCGGCATTTGCGTATGCGTGGGCCGTCAGAAACATACCGGCCGTCGACGCTGCGAGGTTCGCGAGTCTGTCGACGGCCAATTACGTCGAGACACGGGCACTTCCCATCGCTCCACCCGATCCCGGGGCGACAACTTGTCGCCAGGAAGCACGCCGAACAGGGGGAAGAGTATACCTCGCGGCGCCATTTCGCGAAACCGGACAGCGTATGCTCGTCGACGATGCGAGGTCCCAGCTTCGGAACCTTGGGATGAGTGTGTTCAGTCCGATCCACGACATCGGACCCGGCGTTGCCGAAGTCGTCGTTCAGCACGACTTGGCGGCCATTCGGCAATGCGATGCGGTTTTCGCAATCCTCAATGGGAGCAGCCCCGGGACGGTCTTCGAAGTGGGATACGCGCGGGCCTTGGAGAAGCCAGTCTTCTGCGTCACGCAAAACATGCGAGACGTCGACCTCAAGTTGCCTATGGGCGCGGGGGCCTCGCTTCACGAGGACTACGTCAGCGCTTTGTTTCAAATCGCGTGGCGTTCGTGAGACGTGCCTTGTTGCTGTCTGGCGGCATGGATTCCACCTGTCTTGCTTTTTGGCGAATGCCGAACCTCGCAGTTACCATCAACTACGGCCACAGGGCCGCTGAAGGTGAGATTCGGGCGGCCACTGCGGTATGCAGATCCCTAAACCTCGAGCATCGCATCATTCGATGCGATCTGTCGGATCTAGGGAGCGGCGATCTTGTCGGCAAAGCTGCCGACGTCGCAGCCCCTGCCAGCGAGTGGTGGCCCTATCGAAACCAGATGCTCGTGACGCTCGCGGCGATGGAATGCATTAAACACGGAATTTCGGTCCTCGAGATAGGATGCCTGCGCACCGATGGTTTCCACGTCGACGGGCGGCCCGAGTTTATTGCCGCCTTAAGCGCATTGCTCTCGATGCAGGAAGGAGGTCTGACGCTCGAAGCCCCCGCCGCCGAGTACAGCGCCGAACAACTCGTCCGGCTATCCGGCGCGCCCATCGAAATCCTCGCTTGGTCGCACTCATGCCATGTCAGCGACTACGCATGCGGTTTCTGTAGGGGATGTCGCAAACATTACGAGACAATGGAGGGGATCGGTGTTGGTCCCTATTGATCCGCGCCCCATCCCTGGCGTCATGCCCTTGGGCCGGCCGATCGAATGGCTTGATCCTCAAGTCACCGAGATTGATACGCGATCTCTCCCTTTCGGCGGCCCTTCTTTGAAGAGCGTACTCCATTCGCGCCGCTCCAATAGGGCCTTTTCTGAAGCCTCGACCGAGGAGGTTGCCTCCGTTGTTCGCGAGGCGCTCCGCACAGAGTTCGTCGGAGTGGATACGAAGTTCGGGCGGAAATTGAAGGGTGTCGTATCGGCGGGCGCGCTGCATCCGGTGAAAGGGGTGCTGCTCGATAGAGACGGCAACCCAATCTTCTACGATGATGTTGATGATCGTTTCCTGTCTGTCGGAATACGAGACGTTCGGCAATTGGAGGGTTTTCTGAACGACTGCCGAGAGGTTTTGCCGGAGGCTCAAGGACGCTGGATCGCGCTCATCGCAGACTGCCGCGATCTATCCCGTCTCTATACCAACCATCAATCGCTTCTCTGGCGCGACGCGGGCGCGGCTATCCAAGTGATGGCGATGGTCGCGGAAGCTCTTGAGCTGGCGTTTTGTCCAATTGGCATTCTCGGCCACGGGCTCATTGACGCACTGTTGCCGGGTGGCGGAGGCTTCGCCGCCGTCGGCGTGGTCGCCATCGGAAGATTGGGATCGATCAGAAATCCAACTGAAGCTGGTCGGCGAGACTATTGACTTTAACGGCGCGTGCGGTTGGCCCGATTCGCCGCATAATGTCCCACATGACCGCGTCAAGGACACTTGCCCTCACCTCTATCGCCTGAGCAAACCTCAAAAAGGAATCCTCGAGCTTGAAATAGTCCCTAGTCGGGTTCGCTCCCGGATCAAATACCTTCATCATGACGCAGGCGCGATGAAGATGGACGTCGATGATAGCGACGTCGTCGGAATTCAAGTAGTTTCGGACGATCCAGGACGCGGTCTTCGGACCGATTCCCTGAAATGCGAGCAATTTGTCCCGAAGCTCGCGCGCCGGCAGATCGGAATCGAGGTTTGTCGCCATTCCCAACGCACGGCTTAGGTACCTCGCCTTTTGGGCCGCAAACCGGTACCGGCGTACCTTTCCAGCCATATTGAAAGGCTGAGATAGCAGCTGAAGCATCTGCGTTTCGGTCGCCGTGCCTTGGAGCACTTCATGGTCCCTCAGCCGCTCGAACGCGGCCAGTCCCATTTCGGCAGGAATGCCGTAGCCGCCCAAAAGGCAAACGGCAATCTCCTCCAGAAGGGTGTCTCCTAGGCGGTGACTGGAATAACGATTTCGATAGATCTGCGCTTCGGACTGATACTTCCAGAAAGATGGCGTAAACAATTCGTCGGGCGGCCCCCAAATCACTCCCGGCATAACTTCTTCCGCGCCTGGCGGGAGAAAGAGTTCCTCAATTTGCCCTTTGATATTGATCCAAAGCCGCTGCATCCCCTACCTCCCGAAGCTGTTCTAAACACCTCAAGCCAACGGCGTCACTCCCCGGAACTACAGGGCAAGCAATTGTCCACCTTTTCGTAAACTCGCGGTTCACCGTCGCGCTCTTGCGCCGATCACGCTTGGGCTCGTTACCAGTCGCGATTGCGAAAAAGACTGTGCGCGATCTCGCGTCCGATCCCCCATCCGAACCCATGCATGACTGACTTCATGAGCCCGTCGCCCTCGTTGGGCGCAAAGACCGCAATCGCGCCGACGACGAGTCCGACGAGGACGAACAGTCTCACGAGGATGCTCCTTGGGTTCGAGGCGGGATGAAGAGACCTACGTCCGCGCACATCTCCCGCAGCTCGACAACGGAATAGGCGCGCCTCGCCTTCACCCGCATGAGCGGCAGCCCGATCTCGAGGAACAATGCATTGACGAAGGCGTCCCGTTGCTGGCGCTCGGGCAGAAGGTGGCTGCGGTCATCGACCTCGATCGCGGCGACCGGATCGAGCGTCAAGACGTCGCAGATCACGAAATCGACGCTCTTCGCCATGACGCCGTTCAACGCCTGGCGGCGGGAGGCCGGGTTGGCGCCAAGCCTCGGGCTCACAAGCTCGGCAAGGCGCACCTGAGCGAAAGCGCGGTAGTTCCGGCCGAGCGCAGCGTCGAGCGTCATCAAAAAGGACTTTTCGTTGGTGGTCAGGAATCGGCCGCGCTGATAGCCGGCGCGGCCGGCGCCGCGTAGGCCACCCATTATGAAGACGACGAGAGCGGCGAACGCCGCGAGATAGAAGAGCGCCGCCGGACGATTGAGAAGCGCTTCGAGACGCCTTGCCCAACCGGCTCCGAACGCGTGGCTCACTGAGGCCAGCGTCTCAGTCATCTGCGCCGCGGCGTCGGACAGCGCGTCGAGGAAGAGACTCATTGACGCTCCCCCGACCGAGACGCCCAAATCACAACGTCGCCCCGCCCAGGCGCGGCGAAGCCGCTTCCTTGGCCTTCGCGGCGGCGGCCTGGCGCGCCGTGCTCACCATGTCGCCTGTCAGCGCCTGAATGGATAGGACAGCATCCTGTTCCGCTGCCCCTCGAACCGCGACGCGCGCCTCGATCACCTGCCCCGCGCCGAGCACCATCGCCGCCGCCTGCCGCGCGTCCGTCGCCGAAACCCCTGCCGCGATCTCGATACTTTCGATGAACGCCCTTGTTTCTTCCGCGCGCCCGCCGTCTCCCGCATATAGCGCCGTCGGCGTCGCCGGGGCTTTCGGAGGGCGGCTGGTTGCGGCGAGCATCATTGCCTGGAGCGGCGCATGCGGCGCGAGCGCGGCGATCTCCTCGGCCGACAGCGGAGCTTCGCCGGCGGCCTCAATCGCCGCCTCCACGCATTCCATGCCCGGTCGCCCGGACGCGGCCGCGTCAGAGAACGCCTTCAGCATCGCCGCAAGCGTCGCCGACTTCTCTGTCCTCGCCGTGCCTAGACCGCGTTCGAGCGCTTCCAGAGCCGAGGTCACGGGTCGGGTCGAGGCTTTCAGCGCCTCGGCGTCGGGCGGCGGCAAGACCACGGGACGGTTGAGCCGCATCGGTCCTCTCGCGTCGATGTCGGCGTGAAACAACTTTGCGTGGATGCGGCGGCCGCCGAACAAGATGATCGCCTCGCCCTCGATCAGGCTCTGCAAATCGCGCCAGTCGACGCCGGCGACCTCTCGGACCTCGGCCGAGCGGCTCTCCGCATATTCGCCCGTCCCGCCGCCCTCATAGCTCGTCGCCTGGGTGACATAAGTCTTGCCGGCGGTGTCCTCGATCCATTGCCGGGTGCGGTTGGCGTCCTGCTGGCGCATCGCGACCGTCAGGTTGCCGTTGCCGAGCAGCGACTGGGTCTTTTCGCCCAGTCGCGCCCAAATGCCCGAGACTTCCTGGAACCCGAGCCAGAACATCATGTTGAGGCCCCGGCCCTGGGCCAGCATACGGTCCATGCCGCTCGTCGCGTAATAGCCGACCTCGTCGAGGACGACATGAAAGGGCGCTACCCCCATGCCTGGCTTGTTGGCGACGATCACATCGGAATCGCCCTCGAGGCGCGCGCCGAGCATCTGCGCCATCATGCCGCGCAACGACGCGACCACGATCTTGCCCAGCGCCGCCAGACGTTCGTCTGAGCTTTCGAGGGCGGGGAGGTTGACGACCAATATGCGGCGGTTAAGAACCACGTCGCGCATGTCCACGTCCGACTGCCGGACCTTGAAGATGTGGCCGAGCGAGACGCCGAGCAGCTGGAAGGTGTGCGTGAAGTAGAACTGGGCGAAACCGTGCTGCTTCGACGGCTCCTCGGTCTTCTGTCGGTTCCAGTCGAGGCTCATGTCGTAAGAAGGCAGTTCGCCGAGATAGGCTTGCAGCGGATAGATCAGATCCTCGGGCATTTCAGGAACGGGAATGTTTTTCGTCTCGCCCGTGATCGGGTTCCTGACCTCGAACATCCGCTTCGTCGCGACCTTCCAGATGCTGCGCAACTCGAAGGAAAGCCGGATGGTCTCGATATTGAGCGGCACGCCCTTATGGTCACGCATCCAGACGAGGACCGGCGTCAAGGTGCCGACCAGCGCCACCGCGCGCTCACGAAAGACGCCGTTGGCGTCGCCCGGGGCCGGCTCGCCGAGCAGGCTCGACAGCATCTCGCCGATCGCGTCGGCGTTGCCGACCGCGAACGGGTTGAACCGATTCGAATCCTTGACGCCCGAGGCGACCATGAAATTGAGACAGAGGACGTCGTCCTCGCGTCCGAACCGACGGGCGAGCGCCAGAACCTCGCCGTAAAGCTTGTTGTCGGCCTTGCCGTCGACGATCACGAAGCCCGAGGCGTGGGTCAGCGCATTGGTGAGGAACGACAGGAGCGCCGTCGTCTTGCCCGCGCCGGTCGTGCCCGGCACGGTCGCATGCTGACGGCCATCCTCGAACGCGATCCAGAGCTCCCGGCCGTTGACGTCCTTGCCGAGATGGATCGAACCGTCGGCCATGCGCGGCCGACGTCCTTTCGGCGAGGGATGGTTCCAGTCGCGTATGCGCGCCGTTCGCGGCAGGCGAAGCGGCAGGGTGACGCGCCGGCTCATCACGAGCCCGGCATAGAGGAGCGAGGCAGGCGTAACGAAGTTCACGGATGCTGGCTCGACGAACATCAGCATGGCGCCGCCGGCGAGCAGCACGCTCGAAAATTCGCTCATCATCGCCGACCACATGCGGGTGGTGATCGGACGAATGTCGCGCAGGCGCTGCGCGCCCGACCGTTCGAACCGTTCCTGCGGCCCCTTGATTTCCCTCTGGGCCATCACCGCCTCCCAGTCGCCGCGGTCATTGCGCTCGCTCCGTTGCT
>Ga0208480_1000486_pt1 | contig 15249 bp, 12 predicted proteins | sample NGESurshal092012_4_FD_184485 | JGI IMG/M metagenome (GOLD analysis project Ga0208480, IMG submission 184485) | Arctic peat soil microbial communities from Barrow, Alaska - NGEE Surface sample F53-1 shallow-092012 (SPAdes) | ecosystem: Environmental > Terrestrial > Soil > Wetlands > Peat ... | reverse complement strand
CGGAGGAAACCAGCAGAAGGTCGTGATTGGCAAAGCGCTGCTGACGGAGCCTAAGGTTTTGCTCATGGACGAGCCGAGCCGGGGCATCGACATCGGAGCAAAGGCGGATGTGTTCCGCCTGATGCGCAAACTCGCCGCGGAGGGACTTGGAATCGTTTTCGTGACTTCCGATCTCGACGAAGCGCTGGCGCTCTCCGATCGCATTGCGGTGATGAGCCAGGGAAAGCTCACAGCCTTGTTCGATCGCGCCGACGCCGCCGAAGCCAAGATTGTCGCTGCGTCTTCCGTCGGCCACTTCCAGGGCGCGACGAATGAGCCGGAAGGAGCGCGGTCATGACAGCCGCCGCTGGACAGACGCCCGCACAACCGGTCGGCGGTTCTTTCACCCTCAATCTGATGCGGGTGCGCACGTTCATCGCGCTCTTTGCGGTCCTGATTTTCTTCTCTTTCACCGCGCCGAATTTCCTTTCAGCCGCCAATCTTGTGCTGATGTCCAAGCACGTCGCGCTCAACGCCTTTCTCGCGATCGGCATGACCTTTGTCATCATTACCGGGGGCATAGACCTTTCCGTCGGCTCAATCGTCGGCCTCTGCGGGATCGTTGCGGGCGGTCTTATCCTGCACGGGATCGACTTGCGCTTCGGCTACACATTGTTCTTCAACGTTCCGGAGATCATCCTGATCACCCTGGCGCTCGGCGTGCTTATCGGCGTGGTCAATGGCTTCCTCATCACCCGGCTCAACGTCGCGCCCTTCATCGCGACGCTCGGCACGCTCTATGTGGCGCGTGGCGCCGCGCTCCTGATCTCTGATGGCGCAACCTTCCCTAATCTCGAGGGCAATCCTGCGTTTGGCACCACCGGCTTTGCGTTTCTGGGCGCGGGCAAGATTCTTTATCTTCCCGTGGCGATCTGGCTTCTGGTCGGCCTGGCGCTGATCGCCGCCTATGTCGCCCAATGGACGCCGCTCGGGCGGCACATTTTCATGGTCGGCGGCAATGAACGCGCCGCGGCGCTTTCCGGCATTCGCGTCAATGGGGTGAAATTCTTCGTCTACATGTTTTCAGGCTTCTGCGCCGCGATCGTCGGGCTCATCATCTCCTCGGAGCTGATGGCCGCCCATCCGGCGACCGGCGAGACCTTTGAACTCAACGCCATCGCGGCTGCTGTGCTCGGCGGCACATCGATGTCGGGCGGTCGCGGAACGGTCGGGGGCACGATCATTGGCGCCTTCGTGATCGGCATTCTCTCCGACGGGCTCGTGATGATGGGCGTGAGCTCCTTCTGGCAGATGGTGATCAAGGGCGTCGTGATCATCGCTGCGGTGGTGGTCGACCAAGCGCAAAGGAAGCTGCAACAGCGCGTCGCCGTGCAACAGATGGCGCAGCTTGCGTGAGTTCTCGCCTAGCCTAGACTGGTCCATCTTTCCGAGGGCCGCGGAGCATGACATAAATTGCAAAACTCGTGACCTCTTAGTGGATCTCTGAAAATGCCCAAGGGCGGCGATCCGGCAAAAAGAATGAAGAAGTCGGCGACCGGGCCGCGGTCGGTCGTTGCGCGCGCGGGCCGAGCGCCGCGACCCTCGATCGCAAGCGAGCCGCACGGCGACCTCAACAAGCTTCTGGCCGAGCCGCGCCGCATGAAGATCCTGGCCTGGCTTCAGGAAGAGGGCAGCGCGCGCGTGCGCGACCTGAGAGTGGCATTCGGGGTGTCGGAAGCGACGATCCGGCAGGACCTCGAAAAGCTGGAAAGCGACGGACATGTCAACCGCCAGCACGGCGGCGCATTTCTTCGCGCCATGCCGAAGCAGGTCGAGACGCTCTCGTTACAACATATGGAGAATATCGAGAAAAAGCGAAAGATCGGAATCAAGGCCGCGAGCCTTGTTGGCGATGGCGAGACAATCATCCTTGACGCAGGTTCGACGACGACTGAAGTCGCGCACCACCTGCTCGGCCGGTCCTCTCTCACCGTCATCACCAACGCGCTCAATATCGCGCTCATGCTCGGAGCTGTGCCCGGCTATGCCGTGCATATGCCGGGAGGGCAGTTCAAGGCCCCGACGCTTTCGCTCAGCGGCGACAAAGCGGCGGACTATTTCCAGGACGTCCTTGCGGGCAAGCTTTTCCTTGCGACCGCGGGCGTCGCGCTCGATTCCGGCCTGACTTATCCCAGCTTTGCCGACCTCCAGCTCAAGCAGGCGATGATCAAGGCCGCCTCGCATGTGTACCTTGTCGCCGACTCCACCAAGATCAATCGCTCGTCCTTTACCCGCCTTGGGACACTCGACGTCATCAACTCGTTCGTCACCGACGACGGGATTCGCGAGGAGGACGTCCGTGCTTTCGAGAGCCGTGGCATCAAGGTGATCATCGCTGAATAAGCCTGCCGGTGCGCAACGCTCGGACTGCCAGTAATGGAACTCGTCCCTCTCCCTCGACCCAATCGAATTTCGCCTGGGATAAGCGCGCGTCTCAGAGAACGCTGCGCACCAACGTTCTTCACCGGTGACGGGTGCAGCCCGTTTGTTTCGCTTTCCTGCGTTCCTTGACTCGCATAGCACGAAACGATAGGAATCGAAAGTAAACGGAAATATACGAAAGCCGCTGCGCGAGGATCCGGGGGAGGAAAGGGTCATGGGGTATGGGAAGTCGCTGAAGGCGGCGATCATTTCGGCGTCGGCCATCTTGGGCGCCTGCACAGCCTCTCATGCGCAGGAAATCAAGTTCTGGACCCTCTCGTTTGATAGTCCAAACATGGCCAAAACCTTCCAAACAATCATCGAGGATTTCGAGGCCGCAAATCCGGGCGTTGCGGTTAAGCTCGAGAATCGCGGGACCGACGAGCACATGTCCGCGCTGCGCGTTGCGGGAGGGTCGGACCAGGCTCCTGACATTCATGTGGGCGGTCTCGGGCTCGATGGGGAATTCGCCAAGTCCGGCCTCGCTCTGCCGATGGACAAATACGACACCCATTACAAATGCGACGGTTCGTTCTCGTTGAAGGTGTAGCTTCGGGAAAGCCGCCATGCGCGACCCGCAGCCGCTTGCTTCATTCGCCGTCGAGTTACCGTCGGAGCCCTGCCAAGCCATTCGCATCCGACCTCCGCGCAATAGCGCGGTCTGAACCAGACGAAAGGATCATCCGTGTCGTCCGTCCAAATCCGCGACGTGCGAAAGGCCTTCGGCCCGACCGCGGTGATTCAGGGCGTTTCGGTCGACATCGCCGACGGCGAGTTTGTGGTCCTCGTCGGCCCCTCCGGCTGCGGCAAGTCGACGCTGCTTCGGATGGTCGCTGGGCTTGAGTCGATCACCGCAGGCGAGATCGCGATCGACGGGCGCGTCGTCAATAAGCTTGAGCCCAAGGAACGCGATATCGCGATGGTGTTCCAGAACTATGCGCTTTACCCGCAGATGACCGTGGCTCAGAATCTCGGCTTCGCGCTCGAGCTTGCGCGCCTCGACAAGCAGACGATTCAGACCAAGGTCGCGGCCGCCGCCGCTTCCCTTGGGCTTGAGCCGCTACTCGGACGCTATCCGCGGCAGCTTTCTGGTGGCCAGCGGCAGCGGGTTGCGATGGGCCGGGCGATTGTCCGCGATCCTAAGGTCTTCCTGTTCGACGAACCTTTGTCCAACCTCGACGCCAAGCTGCGCGTCCAAGTGCGTGGCGAGATCAAGGAGCTGCAGCACCGGCTCAAGACAACGACGATCTACGTCACCCACGACCAGGTCGAGGCGATGACCATGGGCGACAAGATCGTGGTGATGAACGGCGGCCGCGTCGAGCAGGTCGGCCCCCCGCTTGAGCTTTACGATAGACCCGCCAACACCTTCGTCGCGACTTTCCTCGGTTCGCCCGCCATGAATCTCTTGCAAGGACGGGTCGAAGACAAGGATTCCCCGCAGCTTTCCTTGCCAGACGGTTTGGCCACGACCATCGGCGAGGCGGGACGCGCTTTCGCGGGGCGTGACATCATCTTCGGAATTCGCCCCGAGCATGTCCGAGTCGATCAGGTTCGAGGCCTGTCCTGCATCGTCTCCCTCGTCGAACCGACCGGTTCGGAGACGCATGTCGTCGCTCGCGCCGGTCAGACCGAGATCATTGCCGTCCTTCGCGAGCGGGTCGAGATCCAGGAAGGCCAAACGATATCGCTGTCGCTGGATGCAAGTCAGGCCCATTTTTTTGACGCGAACTCCGGCAGTCGCCTTCAGCTCGCTTAAGCGCGCCTTCGATGGAGAGAGTTTTGGCCGTTTCGCCGATAACATCCGAACAGACAGCAGACTTGCGGCCTGCGCTTGCGGACACGATGGCTGCGGCGGAGCACTCGCGGCGCCTGAGAGAGCAGTCGGCCGAGATCCGCCGAAGCGTGGTCGAGATGATCGGTCGCGCCCGCCTCGGTCACATTGGCGGCGATTTCTCGGTTGCCGACATTCTGACAACGCTGTTCTTCGCCGTGCTGAAGCTCGACCCTGCACAGCCCGAGGCGCCCTTGCGCGACCGTTTCATTCTCAGCAAAGGCCATTGTGCCGCGGCGCTCTATTCGACGCTCGCGATGCGCGGGTTCTTTCCGACGGCGATGCTGAAAACTTTCATCCAGCCGCTGTCGGTTTTGAATGGCCATCCGAACAGAAAGGTGCCCGGGGTCGAAGCGAATACGGGGCCGCTCGGCCATGGCCTGCCGATCGGGGTTGGCGCGGCGATCGCCGCGAAGCTCGCAAAAGCGTCGTGGCGTGTGTTCGTGGTGCTCGGCGATGGCGAATTACAGGAGGGATCGAACTGGGAGGCCGCGATGTGCGCCGGGCATCGCCGGCTCGACAATCTGACGACGATCGTCGACCGCAACCGCCTGCAGCAGGGCGCTCGCACCGAGGACACCAACCAGCTCGAGCCGCTCGCTGACCGCTGGCGCGCCTTCGGCTGGGAGGTCATTGTCTGCGACGGTCATGATCATTCCGCGCTCTACGACGCGTTTCAATCGGCGCGCGAAGGCCGGCCGCGCTGCGTCATCGCCAACACGATCAAGGGCAAGGGCGTGTCGTTCATCGAGGACCGCGTCGAATGGCATCACAAGGTGCCATCGCCGGAGCAGGTTGAGCTCGCGCTGAAGGAGCTCGCGTGATGGACGCTCAGGTCAGCAAGCCGGCGTCGACGTTCGATTGTCGCGTGGCCTTCGCCGAAACATTGATCGCGCTTGCTGAGGCCGATGAGCGGATCGTCGCCGTCTGCAACGACAGCGTTGGCTCGAGCAATCTTGGGGGGTTTCAAAAGCTTTTTCCCGATCGGCTTATCAATGTGGGCATCGCCGAGCAGAACATGGTCGGCGTGGCCGCGGGGTTGGCGAACGGCGGCTTCATTCCCTTCGTTTGCGGAGCGGGTCCGTTCCTGACCGGACGCGCCCTCGAACAGATCAAGGTCGACGTCGCCTATAACGGCTTCCCGGTCGTGCTCTGCGGTATGAGCCCGGGCATGGCTTACGGGGAGCTCGGTCCCACGCACCACTCGATCGAGGATTTGAGCTGGCTTCGCGCGATCGACGGGCTCGCCATCGTCGTGCCCGCGGACCCCGCGCAGACGAGCGCCGCCGTGCGTTGGGCGGCGAAATCTGGAACGCCGTGCTATCTGCGCATCGGGCGCACGAAAGTTCCGGAAGTGACTCCTCATGGATCGGACGCTTTCGCGTTCGAGCGGGCGGACGTGCTGCGCGACGGATCGGACGTATCGATTGTGGCGACCGGGGTCATGGTGTCGCGGGCCCTCTCAGCAGCCGAGATGCTCGCCGAACGTGGCCTGCAGGCGCGCGTCATCAACATTTCGACCATAAAGCCTCTGGACGAGGCCACGATCATCTCGGCGGCGCGCGAGACTGGCGCGATCGTCACGGTTGAGGAGGCGACAATCGAGGGTGGCCTCGGCGCGGCCGTGGCCGCGACGGTCGTCCGCAACGCTCCGGTCCCGATGCGAATGCTTGGCGTAACCGGATTCGCGCCCACGGGAACAGCGGAATTCCTTTTCGATCATTTCGGCCTCAACGCCGACGGCATCGTGGCGGCCGCTCTTGAACTTAAAGCCAGGTAAGATGGCCGGTCCGCTTCTGTTGGCGATCGATCAGGGCACGAGTTCCACCAAAGCCCTGGTTGTCGACAGCCGCGGCGCGGTGATCGCGCGCGCCCAGGCTCCGGTCTCACTCCTAACTCCCGAGCCGGGTTGGGTGGAACAGGACGCCGAAGAGATTTGGCGGAGCGTAAGACGCGCAGTCAGCGAAGCGCTCGATGCGCATATCGCCAAGCGCGTGGTGTCGATCGGCCTGAGCACGCAGCGCGAATCCTGCGTTGTCTGGGATCGCCGCAGCGGCGAGGCGCTGACGCCGGTGTTGTCCTGGCAGGACCAGCGGACGGAAACGATCTGCGCCTCGCTGCGCAAAGCCGGTCACGGGCCGCTTGTCCGCCGCAAGAGTGGTCTGCCGCTTGACCCGATGTTTTCCGCGGCAAAGGCGCGCTGGCTTTTGGACAGCTTGCCGCGCGGGCAGGCGCGGGCGGAAGCGGGCGAAGTCTGCATCGGCACCATTGACGCGTTTCTGCTGTCGCGCTTTGGCGGCGAAGCCGTTGTCGAAGCCGGCAACGCCTCGCGCACGCAGCTCTTTGACGTGATTCGGGCGGCGTGGGACGAGGAACTGCTGGCGATCTTCGACATTCCGCTTGCCGCTTTGCCGCGCGTCGTCGCTTCGGTCGGCCCGTTTCCAAAGGCGCGTGGTCTGGCCCCTTTGCCCGACGGCGTTCCCATTGGCGCTGTGCTCGCCGACTCGCATTCCGCCCTGTTCGCCCACGGCGTCTTTACTCCAGGTCCAGTGAAGGCGACCCATGGGACGGGGTCGTCGCTGATGGGGCTTGTCGACCCGGTCGCCGTCCACGACGGGAACGCCGGCGCGCCCGGAGTCTGCCTGACGCTGGCGTGGCAGATGGAGTCTCCAACACTGGCGTATGAGGGCAACATCCGCAGTGCGGGCTCGACGCTCGTCTGGGCCGCGGAACTGCTCGGGATCACCACGAGGGAACTCGCCGATCTCGCCGCAAACAGCGCGGACTCGCGGGGTGTCTATCTCGTTCCCGCGTTCGGCGGCTTGGCCGCGCCATGGTGGGACCCGAACGCCGCCGCGACGGCGACTGGCTTCTCTTTCGGCGTCATACGCGCGCCATTCGCGCGCGCTGCGATCGACTCGATCGCTCACCAGATCGGCGATGTCGTCGACGCTTTTCGCGCGAGCGGCGCGCCGGTCGAGCGGCTGCTTGTCGACGGCGGACCCACGCGCAACGACCAGCTCATGCAATTCGAAGCCGACATGGTTGGCGCGCCCGTCGAGCGGACATCGGTCGCGGAGCTATCGGCAATGGGCGTCGCCCATCTCGCGGGGTTGACCGCGGGCATATTCACCCTTGGAAGTCTTGCGCAACTTGACCGCGGCGCTCAGCTTTTCACGCCCGGCGCCGCCTCAGCGGCGATGCGCGCCAAGGAGAGGCGAGGCTGGGGACAGGCCGTCGCTCGCGCACGCGGCGAAGTCGTGGGGCCGCTCGATGGATGATACGGGTCTGTCGCTGCATCGCTCGGTGCCCCGAGGGTGGTAGCGAAGCGCCCGATCGAGGGCGGAAGGTCCGACTAGAATCAACAATTTCTTGCCAAGCGGACCGGGATGCTGTACTGTTTTTCAGAAGAAAAATTAGCGCGCTCGGCCATCCACAAAGACACGCGTGGCGTGGCGTCGGAGCTAAGGGCAGGGGAATGACTCGTTAATGGCGCCGTAAGCAGCTGAAATCGCTCAAAACGGACTCGCTAATCCATCGGCCCTCGGGTCGCTCGAGGAGAATCGGCACGGCGAATTCGGGTATGATCTCTCGTTAGCGCGCAACGCCGGCTTTCTGGGGAACATGCCGCCGGATCGCCTCGCGGCCGGCTAACGCCAGTACGAGGATAACGACGACTCCTTGCACCATATCCTGCGAGCCGGGCGGCAGTTGCATGATTTGCATCAACGTCACCAACAGGATCAGCAGCACGCTGGCGAAGAACACGCCGATTGCGGAGGCCGAGCCGCCAAAAACGAGCGTGCCGCCGATCACCACGGCCGCCACCGATTGCAGGAGGTAAGGCTGCCCCATCTCGAGAAACGCGCCGCCCACATAGGCGCCAAGCACCAATCCCATCAACGAGGCGAGCACGCTGGAGATCACGAAGGCGGTCGCAACGACGCGATCGACGGGAATTCCCGCCAGACGCGCCGCAATACGGTTCTGCCCGACCGCGCTCAAGGTGCGTCCGTAGACCGTACGCCGCAGAACGAATTCCGTGAGCGCGATCAGTCCTATGCAGACAAGGAGCATGATCGGCGCCCCGAGAACCCGGCCGGCAGCGACGGCTCTTAAGGTGGGGCTGACGGCGAACCCATGGATGGAGCGGTTGCAGAGCAGAGTTGCGGTCGCAAGCACATAGCCGGTGGCCAGTGTCGCGATGATGGCGGGGACCCTGAGGCGCACCACCAGCGCGGCGTTGACACAACCGACGACGAGGCCGAGGCCGCACGCGGCCAGGACACCCCAGAGGAGGTTTGCGTCCCGTCCGCCGATCGTCAGCAAGGCGACGTAAGCGCTCAGCGTGACGACAGAGGCAATCGATAGATCGATGTTCGCCCGCCCCGTGGTGACGACGAACATCTGCCCGACGCCGACGATCGAAAGGTACGACGCCGAGAGGACAATCCCCGACAGGCTCGCCACGCTGAACCTGTCGGTCACAATTGAGAGCGCGACCCAAAAGACCAGCACCGCGAGCGCCGACCAGATCCAGCGGTGCGACTGCGTGAGCTCGAGGAATTTGTGCAACGGTATCATTCCTCGCCGCTCCGGTCGGCCAGATAGCGCACCGCGAGCAACCCTATCAGCACGGCTCCCTGAGCAGCGGCGTTGAAATCGCTGCTGACGCCGAGAGCGCCGAGAAGCGCGCCGATCAGCGCCAGAGTCACCGCCCCGAGCACCGCGCCTACAGGCGCGACAATACCGCCGGTCAGCGCGCATCCTCCCATCACCACCGCCGCAACGCTGAGCAACGTGAAGGAATTGCCCGAGTTGATGTCGCTCGACGCGTTGATCGCGGTCAGCGACAATCCGGCCGCGGCGGAAAACAATCCGGCGACGAGATAGCGCACGATTCCGTACCGAATTGGCGGCCAGCCGGACGCGATCATTGCCGCTGGGTTCGCGCCAAAGCCGCGCAGCACCACCCCGAGCGGCGACCAGTCGAGAAGCGCGCCAACTACGGCGACGGCGCCGATCAGGAGTATGGAGGTTGGCGCATAAGAGCCGATCGACCAGTTTGTCAGGGCGCTCAGCCAGTCGGGGCTCGCGCCGCCGGGGGTCGGCTGAATCGAATAGCCGATCCCAGCCCAGATGAACGACGCGCCCAGCGTCACGACAATGGCTGGGATCTTGCGGCTCTGAATAATCGCGCCAAGCATCGCGTAGGCGCCGAGGGCGGCGGCGATCGCGAGCATGCCCAAAGCCGGCCGATCATAAAGCAAAGTCGCGCTCAAGACGCTGACGAGTCCGGCGAACGCTCCGACGCCGAGATCGATCTCGGCGCCGCCGACGACGAACATTTGCGCTTCCGTCACCAGGACAAGCGAGAGCGCCGGCAGGAGCAGGAGGTCGAGGCCAAAAACGGAAGCCACGGCAGGGTTGGCGGCGATCATCACGGCCAGAACCAAAGCGAGGCCGAGAAGAGGCGCGGAGTCGACAAGCCTGTCCAGCAGCCGAACTCTCTTTTGAGCGCTCTTCTCGCTTCGATCCGGTTCGGTTGCGGCGAGGTGCGAGAAGGAGGCCGCGACGATCGCCTCCTCGGTGAGACCCGCGCCGCTCAGCTCGCGCACGATTTGGCCGTTGGCAAAGACAAGCACGCGATCGCAAGCCAGCAGCTCCGCATCTTCCGTCGTGTGCCAGATCAAAGTGCGGCCCTCGCGGGCGAGTTCGCTGCACAGGCGATAGAAATCCTGCTTCGTGCCGATGTCGACGCCTCGGGTCGGATCGTCGAGCAGCACGATCGGAGTCATCGCCGCCACCGCCCGCGACACCAACGCCTTCTGCTGATTGCCGCCGCTGAGCTCGCCAATGCGCGAATTGAAACGGGCGAGGTCGAGCCGAATCCGCTGAGCGCCCGGGGTGGCGGCAAGGCGTTCGGCTCTGTCGGAAACCAGCCCGAGGGCAGGGCGGGACGCTATTCGGCCGATTGAAATGTTTCCCAGCACGCTCCACAGCGGGAAAACGCCCTCCTTCTGTCGATCGCCGGACACGAAGCTCGCGGGCGCCGCGCGGGTCACGGCGCCGGTCGATGCGCGCCCTGCCTCGTGGATCGCGCGCAGGAGAGCCTTTTGCCCATGCCCCTCGAGGCCCGCGAGGCCGACAACTTCCCCTTGGCGCAGACTGAGAGGCGCGCCGCCGCCGACAAAGTCGCCCCCAACGCGCACCATTTCGGCCTCAGCGCGCGTGTCACGCTCGATTCTGTGGTGGATCGCCGAGGCGTCGCCGCCCATCAACTCGACGAGCCTTCCGACTGAAGCCCCCTGCGCCTCGCCCTGCCACGCGACGCGGCCATTGCGAAGCACGAGAACGCGCGAGGCGACGTCCATGATTTCATGCAGTTTGTGGCTGATGAAGATGAAAGCGAGGCCGGAGCGGGCGCGCTCGCGCACGTAGTGGCGCAATTGCCGGGAGCGCTCAAGGTCCAGCGACGACGTAGGCTCGTCGAGCACGATCAAGCGCACGCCAGGCGTCGCGGTCGCGCGCGCGATTTCAACCATCTGTCGTTCGCCGATCGACAGGCGATTGATGCGCGCATTGACGTCGATCGTGTTTCCCGGGAAGACGTCGTCCAGTGCGGTTCGGGCCGTGCTGCGGTAGACGTTACGCCAGCCGGGTTTCGCGCTCGCGTGCTGCGAGTCTTCGACGAAGAAGTTTTCCGCGACCGTCAACGTCGCGCATAGCGACAGTTCTTGATGCACCATCCGGATGCCGCGCTGCTGCGCCGCGCCAGCGTCGTAACTCGTGAAAGAATCTTCGACGCCGTCAAACGAGAGCCGCCCCAGCGTCGGCGCGGTGATCCCGCACAAGATTCGCATAAGCGTCGACTTGCCAGCCCCGTTGCCGCCGACGAGGCCGACCACGTCGGAGGCGGCGACTGCAAAGTCGATGTCCGTCGCGGCGAGCGTCGGTCCGAACGCCTTGGTGATCCCCTTGAGTTCAACGAGATGAGTTTGCGGCTCGATTGGGTTCGCTCCAACACGTTCCTCGGCGAGCGCGCCGCGATCGGACAACGCAGGCGCCCATTCCGGGCGCCCGGAACCTTTACGCTAAAGGACCCAGGTCATTTCGACAGCAGGTTCTGCTTGACCCAATCGAGTGAATAGGTGGGGCTGATAATCTGACCGGAAGGCAGCTTCGCGTATTCCGCAAGATTGCTCGCATCGACCGTCGCGACCGGCATGATCATCATTTTCGGCGCCTTCGCGCCTTCGAGCAGCGAAACGCCGAGCCACAGCGCCGCGCCGCCGATTCCCGGCGTCGTGTTCATCGAGACCGTCTGGTAGCCGTTTTTCTTGTTCTCGTCGGCCCACCATTTGACGAAATCCGTTCCGCCGCCGCCCTCGATGATCGGCATGTGGTTGACATAGCCGTCGCCGTATTGGGTGAACGCCTGCGCGATGCCGACGTCGTCGCTGCCGCCCTGTCCCAAAACCGCATCCACGTGCGGCAGACTGGGAAGGACATTGGCGATCGCCGACTGCGCCACCGAGGCCGTCGCCTGACCGTAGACCGTCGCGACTACCTTGATGTCCGGATTTTTCTTCAGGACGGAGACCTGGGCGTTGTACATGTCATTGTCGGGCGCCGATCCCTTGACGCCCCGCACCTGGATGACGTTGCCCTTGCCGTTCAGCATCTTGAAGACCGCTTCGGCTTGGCTCGCTTTGTAGCCTTTGAAATCGAAGTTGAGCTGATAGTTGCATGGCGCGTTGGCGATCGAGTCGAACGAAATCACGATGATCCCCGCCTTGCACGCCTTCTCGATCACGCCATTGATGGCAGTCTCGGAAGCCGCATCGACGAGCAGCACGTCGACCTTCTTGAGGATCAGCTCGCCAATCTGGCTGTTCTGCTGCGCAACCGAGCCGTCGCCGTTCATCACGATGTAATCGGCGATCTTGCCCTCGCTCTTGGCTTGTTTGGCCGCCGACTCGAACGCCTCGACCATTTGGTGGCGCCAGGTGTTCCCGTAATAGGCGTTCGATAGCGCAATGACGGGCGCTTGAGGCGTCGCCATCGCCGGCGCGGCCGAAAGCGAAAGGATAGCGAGTACGGCTAATGCGGATTTCATTGGCTCCTCCCATGGACGCGGCTGCGCTCCTATCTTGCTTGAAGCGCTAGTTGCGTACATAGTATACCAGTTGAAGCGTTGGCAAGTCTCGATTCGGCGGAGGCCTCTCATTGGGGGGCGTTGGGCTTGCCGGCGCCAGAAATTCGGGCAACTCGGGGAGCCTGATAAATTCCCCGCTGATCGATGTCGGAGATTTTTGCGTTGGACGGTCGGGGACAGACGCAGCGCACGCTCGCAACAGGGCAGGACCCGCTGGCGCGGCCGAGGCTGGCTGAACTCGTCCAGAACCGGCTGCTCGCGGTCATCAAGGCGGAGAACCTGCGCCCCGGCGATCCTCTCCCGTCCGAGCGCGAGTTGATGCAGAGCTATGCCGTGGGGCGCCCTTCGATCCGTGAGGCGATGCAGAATCTGAAGCGGATGGGTCTCATCGAGATCAATCACGGCGAGAGGCCGAGAATTGCGGCCCCGTCGTTCGAGCGCATGGTCGCCGATATGAGTGAGACGATGCGCCATGTTCTGATGAACTCGCCCGCCACCCTTGACCATTTGAAGGAGGCGCGAGCCTCGTTTGAGATGACCATCGCGCAGATCGCGGCGCGAAAGCGGACGACGGAGGACGTTGAAGACTTACGCCGGATTCTGGCCGAGCAGGAACAGGCGCGCCTCGACTCGAAGGCTTTCCTCGAAGCCGACGGCCGGTTTCATCACCGCATCGCCGTCATCACCGGCAATCCGATCTTCGCCAATCTGAGCCAGGCGTTATTCGCGTGGCTCGCGCGGTTTCATTTCGATCTTGTTCGCAAGCCGGGGCTCGAACAGCTCACGCTTGCCGAGCACAGCCAAATTCTGGAAGCGATCGAGCGTGGCGAACCGGATGAAGCGGCGAGACTGACGGGCGACCACTTGAATCGCGCCAATACGCTTTACAATCAGGCTAACTTTCGCGCCTGACACGCGCGCGCCTAACTCGAAGGGTTGTCCGTGCCGCCATGCTGGTATACTGAGTATGTACACGCCCATTGGAAAGCCAGCTCGAGCCGATGTCCGGAGAATCGAGGCGAAGCGCCGGGGAGGCCACTTCGGCGCCCGACCCGCGCCGCTATTCGCTTGAGGTCGTCGATCTTTTCAAGTCGCGGGAGAATGGGCCGTGAGCGTCGAGCGCATTGAGGCCGACTATCTCATCGAAACTGCTTACGACGTCCGGAAGGCTGTCGAAATAATGGCTGGCGAACAGTCCTCCGGAACTTTCGTGCCCGTTCCGGGCGAGACCCCGGAGCTCAAGGCGCGCTCTGCAGCGCGCGTCGAAAATCTGGAAGTGCTCGGCGAAGCTGACTGCCCAAGCCTTCCCGGATCGGGCGCTCCCCGCGAGGACGGACGACGGCAGACGGCGCGCGCCACGCTTTCCTGGCCGCTCGACAATATCGGCCCTTCGCTGCCGAACCTCATGGCGACCATCGCCGGCAATTTGTTCGAGCTTAAACAATTCTCCGGTCTGCGCATTCTCGATATGCGGCTGCCGGACGCGTTCGCGAGCGCCTATCCAGGCCCCAAATTCGGCGTCGACGGCACCCGTAAGCTAAGCGGCGTGTATCAAAGGCCGCTGATCGGCACCATCGTCAAACCGTCGATTGGCTTCACGCCCGAGCAGACGGCCGAGCTTGTGGATGTGTTGTGCGCGGGCGGCATCGATTTCATCAAGGACGACGAATTGCAGTCGGACGGAGCCCTCTGTCCGTTCGAGGGGCGCGTGCGCGCCGTGATGCGCGTGATCGACCGCCACGCCGAGCGCAACGGCCGGAAGGTCATGTTTGCGTTCAACCTCACCGGAGAGATCGACGAAATGCGGCGCCGTCACGATCTCGTGGAAAGCCTCGGCGGCACATGCGTGATGGCGAGCCTGAATTCGATCGGGGTCGTTGGAATGATCGCGCTCGGGCGCCACGGTCGCTTGCCGATCCATGCGCACAGGAACGGCTGGGGATATTTGTCGCGCCATCCGGCGCTCGGCTGGTCCTATGTCGCGTGGCAGAAAATCTGGCGCCTCGCCGGTGTCGATCACATGCACGTCAATGGCCTCGCGAACAAGTTCAGCGAATCCGACGAGAGCGTGACCGCATCGGCGAGGGCCTGTCTCACGCCAATGTTCGATGCGAAGCCGTGCACCGTGATGCCGGTGTTTTCTTCCGGTCAATCGGCCCGGCAGGCAGCGGGGACACTTGCCGCCCTCGGCTCGACAGATCTTATTTTCGCTGCCGGCGGAGGCATCATGGCGCACCCCGGCGGCCCTGCCGAAGGCGTGCGCGCGTTGCGCGAATCCTTCGATGCGGCGATGGCCGGCGTTTCCGTCGAGCATTACGCGTCCACCCATCCCTCGCTTGCCGCAGCGCTGCAGATGGCCTCTGCATGACAGAGCGCGCCGGCCTTCCCGCCGGAATCCTGGTCGCGTTCTACGGCGACGATTTCACCGGCTCTTCGGCGGTCATGGAGGTGATGACCTTCGCCGGCTTGCCGGCGGTGATGTTTGTCGAGACGCCGACGTCCGAACAGCTCGAACGCTTTCGGAGCTACCGTGCGATCGGCATCGCCGGCGTCGCCCGTGCGCAGCCGCCGGGCTGGATGGACGCCCATTTGCCCGCGGCTTTCCGCGCGCTCGCCGAGCTGAACGCGCCTGTGACGCACTACAAGATTTGTTCAACGCTCGACTCCTCGCCGACCGTGGGGTCGATTGGCCGCGCGATCGACATCGGCACGCCCATCTTCGGGGAGACGCCTGGGGCCGCGAACTGGCAGCCGCTCGTCGTCGCCGCGCCGGCGATCGGACGCTACCAGGCGTTCG
>Ga0208480_1000485_pt1 | contig 15256 bp, 14 predicted proteins | sample NGESurshal092012_4_FD_184485 | JGI IMG/M metagenome (GOLD analysis project Ga0208480, IMG submission 184485) | Arctic peat soil microbial communities from Barrow, Alaska - NGEE Surface sample F53-1 shallow-092012 (SPAdes) | ecosystem: Environmental > Terrestrial > Soil > Wetlands > Peat ... | reverse complement strand
CGGTCGTCGAGGCCGCGGAGCCGGTCGTCGAGGCCGCGGAGCCGGTCGTCGAGGCCGCGGAGCCGGTCGTCGAGGCCGCGGAGCCGGTCGCCGAGGCCGCGGCCGCCACGCCGCCGGCCGAAGAGGCCACGCGCGAGGCTGCCGAGCCGGGGAGCGCCAACGGCCACGCCGGCCACAACCACGCCGACGGAGCCGACGACCACGCCGGCCACTCGGGACCGACCGCATCGGAGCCGGCCGAGTCCGGGATCGAGCGCGTCGAGCGGACGGTCCGGCTCGTGATCGACACGGCGAAGCCGGTCGTCAAGCGCATCGCCGAGTACATCGAGAACAGCCGCAAGAAGTAGGACGCCGAGCCGGGCGAGTGGTCGAGACCGACCGCTCGCCCCGGGCTCGCCTCCGGGCGTCAGGACTCGAGCGACTCGGCCGTCTCGAGCCACGCCGTCTCGAGCAGGTCGCGCTCGACGACCAGCGTGTCGAGCTCGGCCTGGAGCTCGCCGAGTCGGGCATGGTCGGTCGCGCTGGCCGCCATCTCCCCCTCGAGCACCCCAGCCCGGGCGGCGGCCCGGTCGAGCGCCCGCTCGAGGCGCTGGACCTCCTTGCGCGCGGCCCGCGTCCTCGCCCCGGCCGTTCCAGTGTTCGCCGCCGCACCGGCCGTTCCGGTCCTCCCCGCCACGTGGGCCGTCGGCGTCGCCGTGGCCGCCCGGCGGAGCTCGACGTACTCGTCGATGCCACCCGGCAGGTGGCGGATCCCGGCGTCGTCGGTGAGGGCGAAGACGTCGTCGGAGACCCGCTCGACGAAGTACCGGTCGTGGCTGACGACGACCAGGGTTCCAGGCCAGCCGTCGAGGAGATCCTCGAGCGCGGTCAGCGTGTCGATGTCCAGGTCGTTGGTCGGCTCGTCGAGCAGGAGGACGTTCGGCTCGGCCATCAGCAGGCGCATCAACTGGACCCGGCGTCGCTCACCCCCCGATAGATCTCGCACGAGCGTGCGGGCCCGGTCACCGCGAAAGCCGAACCGGTCGCACAGCATCCCGGCGGTGATCTCCCGGCCGTCGCGCAGGACGGCGTGCCGGCGAACCTGCTCGAGGGATTCGAGCACCCGCAGGCCGCCGGGGATCTCGGCCGTGTCCTGCGAGAGATGGGCGAGCCGGACGGTCGCCCCGCGTTCGACCTCGCCCGAGCTCGGGGCGAGCTCGGCCGCGAGCAGCTTCAGCAGGCTCGTCTTGCCCGACCCGTTGACGCCGACCAGCGCGACCCGATCACCAGGACCCAGCCGCCAGGTCACCCGCCGGAGGATTCGCCGGTCGTCGAAGGCCAGCGAGACGTCGACGGCCTCGAGCACCTTGTCGCCGAGTCGGGCGGTCGCGAACCGGAGCAGCTCGGTCCGGTCGCGGACCTCGGGCTCGTCGGCGATCAGCGCGTTCGCCGCCTCGATCCTGAACTTGGGCTTCGCCGTCCGTGCGGGTGGCCCCCGTCGCAGCCAGGCGAGCTCCTTGCGCAGCAGCTGCCGCCGGCGGTCGCCGCGCGCCGTGTCCTGGCGGTCGCGCTCGGCTCGGGCGAGCACGTACGCGGCGTAGCCGCCCTCGTAGCGGTGGATCACCTCGTCGGCGACCTCCCACGTCGCCGTGGACACCGCGTCGAGAAACCACCGGTCGTGGGTCACGACGAGCATCGCCCCCCGCCGGCCGGCGAGGTGACCGGCCAACCAGGCGATCGCCTCGACGTCGAGATGATTGGTCGGCTCGTCGAGGAGGAGCAGCTCCGGTCCGTCGAGGAGGAGGCGCGCGAGGGCGATCCGCCGGCGTTCGCCGCCCGACAGCGGACCGATCACGGTCGCCGGACCGTCGCGAAAACGGGTCATCCCGACCCCTCCGAGCAGGCCGTCGAGCACCGCGCGCAGTGCGGCGTCGGCCGCCCACTCGTGCTCCGGCCGGCCGCCGAGGAGCGCGTCGCCGACCGTGTGGCGGTCGTCGAGCTCGTCGCCCTGCGAGAGCATCGCGATCGTCAGACCGCCGGTCCGGGTGACGAGTCCGTCGTCGGGAGCCTCGAGGCCGGCGATCAGCCGCAGGAGGGTCGACTTGCCCTCGCCGTTGCGCCCGACGACGCCGATCCGCTCTCCGGCGGCGACCCCGAGCGTGACGCCGCTGAGCACGGTCCGGCTGGCGTACCCCTTGCGGACGGCATTCAGGTTGACGAGGTTGCGCACGGTGCTCACGCCCACATCGTGACGGTCTCGACGCCGACCGACCGGATCGCGCGTAGGATCGCCGGATCGCCGTCCCCGACCCGAGGGTCCGCCGTGCGCCTGCTGCTCAACATCATCTGGCTCGTTCTCGCCGGCCTGTGGATGGCGATCGGCTACATGTTCGCGGCGCTGATCTGCTTCGTCTTCATTGTCACGATCCCGATCGGGATCGCCGCCGCACGGATCGGGCTGTACGCCCTCTGGCCGTTCGGACGGACCGTGATCACGCGGCCGGACGCCGGCGTGGCGTCGGTCGTCGGGAACGTCATCTGGTTCTTCTTCTGCGGCTGGTGGCTCGCCCTCGGACACGTCGTCACGGGCGTCGTCCTCTGCCTGACGATCATCGGGATCCCGCTCGGCCTTGCCAACTTCAAGCTGATCGGAGTCTCGCTCTTCCCGATGGGCCGCGAGATCGTCAGCAACGAGCAGGCCCGCCTACTCGGCTTCACGCCGCTGCTCTAGCTCTCGGGCCGGGTGTCGCGGCCCGGCGGTTCGTGGAGCAGTGGACTCTCCAACGAAAGTAGCTGCCTGAGGCAGGCAACTACTTTCGCGATCACGGTCTCGCATCCACCGCCGCGGCCCGGGAGGAGCCTGTCGACTCCCAGACTGGCTGATCTCCTCCCAAGCCCGCCGCGAAGGCGATCACCCGGGTCGCGAGGCCCCGGGGCTCGGCACCTGGCGCGGGCGCGTCGACCCGGTCGCCGCGACCCGCCTGGCGACGCGCTTCTCGTGCTCGCGCTGCTCCCACTCCTTGGCGACCTGGCAGACCGTGAAGGCCCACTTCCGGCCGCGGCGCAGCCGGCGGATGTTGAAGGCGACGTAGGGGATCGCGACGGCCGCGAGGATGATCAGGAGAACGGTCATGCCGGTCACTACGCGGCAGGCCGCCCAGCGGATGACCAACCGCCCCGGGGCCGGGCCCTCACCGTCGGGCGGCGTGGTCTGGGCGCTCGCGGGCTCCGGCGCGGCGGTTGCCACGCTCGACGAAGTCGATCACCAGGGGCACGCCGTCGAGCCCGTAGCGGGCCCGCATGCGGTTCTCGATGAAGTACGCGTAGTCCCGGGTCACGCGGTCGCGGGAGTTGATCTGGATCGCGAATCGCGGCGGCCGCTCGCCGATCTGGGCCATGTAGATCAGCTTCAGCCGGTGGCCCTGCTTGGCCGGCGGCTGGCGGGCCTCGACGATCTCGGCGAGGAAGCGGTTGAGGTCGGGCGTCGGGATCCGCTGGTTCATCCGATCGGCGAGCGTCACCGCCTCGTCGAGCAGCCGCCCGATGTTCCGCGCCGTCTTCGCGCTCGCCGTGAGCACCCGCGGACGCAGGCGGAGCTTCCGGGCGACCCGGCCGCGCTCGTACTCGAGGTCGAACGTCTCCGGCGCGAGGTCCCACTTGTTGAGCACGATCGCCGTCGCACAGCCGGCCTTCATCGCAAGCTCGGCGATTCGCAGATCCTGGGCGGTGATGCCGTCGGTCGCGTCGCAGATCACGAGCGCGACGTCGGCCCGCTCGGCCGCCCGCTGGGACCGGAGCGTCGTGTAGTACTCGACCGACTCGTTGACCTTCGACTGCCGGCGCATCCCCGCCGTGTCGACGAGGATCACGTCGCGGTCGCCGATCCTCAGCGGCAGGTCGATCGCGTCGCGGGTCGTGCCGGCGAGCGGCGAGACGATCACCCGCTCCTGGCCGGCGAAGCGGTTGACCAGCGAGGACTTGCCGACGTTCGGCCGGCCGATCACCGCCAGCCGGACGACGCCGGCGTCGCGCTCGGGATCGTCGTCGGGGAGCAGGGCGACAAGCCGGTCGAGGAGGTCCCCTGTGCCCAGGCCCTGAGCCGCGGAGACCGGCTGGGGATCGCCGAGGCCGAGCCCGTAGAACTCGGCCGCGAGCGGCAGATCGCCGACCGAGTCGCACTTGTTGGCAGTCACGATCACCGGCTTTCCCGACCGGCGGAGAAGGTCGGCGAGCTCCTCGTCGCCGGGCCGCATTCCCGCCCGGGCGTCGACGACGAGCAGCGCGACCTCGGCATCCGCAAGGCCGGCGACCGCCTGCTCGCGGATCGATCCGGCGAGCGGATCCTCGTCGGTCATGTCGATCCCGCCGGTGTCGATCAGCGTGAACGTCCGGCCGTTCCAGTCGCAGTCGAGCTCGTTGCGATCGCGGGTCACCCCGGGCCGCTCGTGGACGACGGCCTCGCGCGAGCCCGACAGCCTGTTGACGAGCGACGACTTGCCTACGTTGGGGTAGCCGAGCACGGCGACCTTCACTGGAAACCTCCGTGCGGTGTGATGTTCATACGTTCAGTATGAGCGGACTCGCCCGTCGGAGTCCTGGACGGGGCGTGCTCGAACCGTCAAGCCAGCCGGCGGTGTCCGCGCGCGAGCCCGACGACGCGATCGACGACCGCGTCCAGGTCGAGCCCGCCGGTGTCGAGCAGAATCGCATCCGCCGCGGCGACCAGCGGCGAATGCGCCCGGTCGCGGTCGCGGTCGTCGCGCTCGCGCTGTTGCGCGAGAACGGCTGCGACGTCGACTCCCAGCTCGCGCGCCCGACGCCCGGCTCGCACCTCGTCGCTGGCCGTCAGGAAGATCTTGACCTCGGCGTCGGGAGCCACGACGGTCGCGATGTCCCTGCCCTCGGCGACCCAATCGCCACGGCGAATCAGCTCACGCTGGAGGGCGACCATCGCCTCGCGCACGCCGGGGTCGGCGGCCACCTGAGACGCCGCGGCCGAGACCTCCGGCGCCCGGATCGCACGGGTGACGTCCTCGCCACCGACCAACACGCGGTCGCCCAGCTCGATCTCCGCGGTCCGCGCGATCTCGCCGGGCGCGCGGGTCGGGTCGCGCGTCCAGAGCAGGCCGACACAGCGGTACATCGCCCCGGTGTCGAGGTAGGTGAACCCGAGCGCCGCGGCCGCCGCCCGGGCGACCGTCGACTTGCCGGCCCCGGCCGGGCCGTCGATCGCGACCAGCATCAGCCGACGAGACCGGCGAGGTCGCCGACGAAGCCCGGATAGGAGACGGCGGCCGCGTCGATCCCGACGACGTCGACGCCCTCGCGGGAGGCCAGGCCGGCGACGGCGCCCATCATCGCGAGACGGTGATCGCCGTGCGCATCGAGCCGGCCACCCCGCAGTCCGCCGGTCCCGGTCACCACAAAGCCGTCGGCCGTCGCCTCGATCTGCCCGCCGAGCCCGCGCAGGCCGTCGACGACCGTCGCGATCCGGTCGGATTCCTTGAGCCGAAGCTCGCCGGCCCCGCGAACGACGGTCTCCCCATCGGCGAAGCATCCGAGCAGACCGACCAGCGGAAGCTCGTCGATCGCCAGGGGAACCTCGGCGGCCTGCACGACGGTTGCCCGCAGGGGACCGTGGCTGACCTCGAGGTCCTCGATCGGCTCGGTCTCCCCGGCCGGCGCGCCGGCTTCCTCGAGCTCGCCGAGCACACGCGCGCCCATCCGGGCGAGAATCCTGATGAAGCCCGTTCGTGTCCAGTTCACACCGACGTCCCGCACGATGACCTGCGATCCCGGAACGAGGACGGCCGCGGCGATCGCAAAGGCCGCTGACGAGAGATCCCCGGGCACCCGGATCCGAGCCAGGCCGAAGGGCTCGCCGCCCGGCACGTGCAGGCCGTCCTCGTCGCGGCGGACGCCGACGCCGCCGGCCACGAGCATCCGCTCGGTGTGGTCGCGGCTCGGCGCCGGCTCGGTCAGCGTCGTCTCGCCGTCGGCGGCGATCGCCGCCAGCAGGATGCAGGACTTGACCTGTGCGCTGGCGACCGGGAGGGCGTAGGTGATTCCGTGCAGCTGCGAACCGGTCACCTCGAACGGCGCGAAACGGCCGTCGCGCGCGTCGAGCGTCGCCCCCATCAGCCGCAGCGGCTCGGCGATCCGGTCGACCGGCCGGCGCCTGATCGACGCGTCGCCGTCGAGCGTCCACGCACGCCCGTCCTGGGCGGCCAGCCAGCCGGGTAGCAATCGCATCAGCGTGCCGGCGTTGGCGACATCGATCGGCCCGTCGCATTCCCGCGCCCCGCGGAGGCCGACCCCGCGGATCGTCAGCCGGCCGCCCGGCCTGCCGTCGGAGTCCCCCGACTCGACCAGGGCGCCGAGCCGCTGGACCGCCGCGAGCGTGGCGTCGGTGTCGGCCGCGTGGAGATAGTTCTCGACCTCGACCGGCCCGGCCGAGATCGCCCCGAGCAGCGCCGCCCGGTGGGAGATCGATTTGTCTGCCGGGGCGATCAGCTCGCCCTGGAGCGGCCCCGCCGGATCGAAACGTAGGCTCGTCATCGAGGGACCGCGGCTGCGGTCGGCCGGCGGCGGCTGCTCACGCCCGTACCACCGGCATCGAGAGACCCGCGATCAGCAGGGCGGCGCGGTCGGCCTGCTCCTGCCCGCGGAACCAGAGCGCAACGACGCCCTGGCCGTCGGTCTGCGAAGGCGACAGCGCCATGTCGACGATGTTGACCCCGGCCCGGCCGAGCGTCAGCGCGATCTCCGCGACGACGCCCGGCCGGTTGGGCACCGCCACGCGCAGCTCGTGGACTGTCCCGCCGGCGAGCCCGGCGCCGAGCAGGGCGTCGCGATCGGCGCGAGCCGCGTCGTTCCAGGTCTCGATCGCCGCCCGGTCGGACGCCGCCAGGGCCGTGCGGACCGCCTCGAGGCGGGTGATCGTCCCGTCGAGCGTGCTCACCAGAGCGTCCCGGTTGGACAGGTAGATGTCCGTCCAGATCGCACCGTTCGCCCCGGCCACGCGGGTCGCGTCGCGGAAGCTCGGTCCGGTCGCCGGAACCCGCTCGGCGGCTCGGGGGCTCTCCGGATCGACGAGGGCGCGGGCGGCCTGGGCCACGAGCACATTGGCCAGGACGTGCGGAAGGTGCGAGACCGTCGCCATCACCCGGTCGTGAAGCTCCGGATCGATCGCCGTCGGCTGGGCGCCGATCCCGGCGATCGCGCGGTGGAGGCGCTCGTACAGGACGCCGGTCGTGCTCGCGTGCGGCGTCAGATACCAGGTCGCCCCGTCGAACAGATCGGCCCGGGCGTGTTCGACACCCGATGTCTCGGCGCCGGCGAGTGGGTGTCCGCCGACGAAGCGCCGGTCGTTCGCGTCGGCGACGATCCGCCGCTTGGTCGAGCCGACATCGGTCACCGCACAGTCGTCGGGTGCGTGGGTCAGAACCCCTTCGATCGCGGCCGCGAGCACGCCGACCGGCGCGGCGACGAAGACCAGATCCGCCCGACCGACGGCCTCCTGCGGGCTTGCGGCGGCCTCGTCGATCGCCCCGTGCGCGACGGCCGCGTCGAGGACGGCCGGGTCGGGGTCGAAGCCGGTCACCGTCGCTCCGAGGCGCTCCCGCGCGGCCATCCCGATCGAGCCGCCGATCAGGCCGACGCCGACCACCGCGACGTGCATCTACTGCGTCCGGATCGCCGGCCGGCCAGCGGGCACTAGGCGGCCGCTGTGAACGCCTTGCCGGCGAGCGCCGTGGCGCGCTCGACCTGCGCCGCGAAGTCGGCGAAATCCGCTGATCGCAGGGCCTGCGGTCCGTCGCAGATCGCCTGCTCGGGATCCGGGTGCACCTCGACGATGATTCCGTCGGCACCGGCCGCGGCGGCGGCCAGCGACAGCGGCAGCACGAGGTCACGACGACCTGCGGCGTGGCTCGGATCGACGACGACCGGAAGGTGGGAGAGCTCCTTGAGGACTGGGATCGCCATCAGGTCGAGCGTGAAGCGGTAGGCCGTCTCGAACGTGCGGATCCCCCGCTCGCAGAGCATGACCCGCTCGTTGCCCTCCTTGAGGATGTACTCGGCGGCCATCAGGAGCTCCTCGAGCGTCGCCGACAGGCCCCGCTTGAGGAGCACGGCGCAGCCGCTGCGACCGACCTCGGAGAGCAGCGTGTAGTTCTGCATGTTGCGGGCGCCGACCTGGATCACGTCTGCGACCTCGAGCACGGCCTCCATGTCGCGGACGTCCATCAACTCGGTCACGATCGGCATGCCGGTCATCTCCTTGGCCTCGGCGAGCAGGCGAAGCCCCTCCTGTCCGAGCCCCTGGAACGCGTACGGCGAGGTCCGCGGCTTGTACGCGCCGCCGCGGAGCATCGCCGCGCCTGAATCCTTGACGACCTGAGCCGTGCTCAGCAGGAGGTCGCGCGACTCGACCGTGCAAGGGCCCGCAATCAGCGCGAAGTTCTCCCCGCCGATCTTCCGACCGGCGATCTCAAGGACGGAGGCGTCGCGGAGCTGGTGGGACGCGAGCTTGTACGGCTTGAGGATCGGGACGACCTGCGCCACGCCGGGCGCGCCTTCGAGCTCCAGCCGGGCGACGTGCTCGCGGTCGCCGAGCGCGCCGATCAGCGTGACCTCGTCGCCCTTCGAGACGTGCGCGCGCGCGCCCGCGGCCTCGACGCGTTCGATGATCGCGCCGATCTCGTCCTCGGTCGCATCGGGTTTCATGACAATCATCATCTGCCGGTTCCTTCTTCCAGTGCAGCCTGGAGCCTAATTGGTGGTCGGGAGGTGGGCGTGGAGCCCAGCTGCGTTGGAGCGGCGCTCGGTCCGACCGGGGACCTCGCATTCGAGCCGGCGCGCACCGCCGTCAGGCGGGCACGGGTCCGAGCGCCTAGCTAAATCGCCAGGACCAAGAGCTGCGATAGCCGCTGCTCAGCTGGGCGCCGACGGCGCCGCGGTCCGACAGAGCTGGGTGGGTGCGGCGGCTCATCGCTGGCCCCAAGTGTGACATACGCGCCGTCTCGCGTCCATCGCGCAGGCGCAGCGGCCCCGGCCCAGGCCAGCCGCACGGACCCACGCCGGTCTGCCGGGGACCATCCCCGGCCCCCGACTCCCGCCCGGCCCACCCTTTTCGCCGAGCCGCGTCCCACCCTCCACGCCGGGCGCGGGGTCGGGCCGGTCGTGATGACCCCCACGACGTCGTCGCCTGGGACGACGGCCAGCTCGACTCGTCGACGCGATCCGGCGATTCGCCGTGCGCCCCGCTCACCCCTGGGCCGACTCGACGCACCGCCCGCCGCGAGGCGACCCGTAGGCCCGGCCGGTCGCTCGGGGTCTGGGACGATCCTCGAGGATCCCCGCCCCGGCTCGCGTGTACAGGGTGAGCGTCACCGTGACAACCGCCTCACGGTCCGCCGCACCGTCTGCTCAACGTGCCGACCGGGCGGCAGAACGCGTGCGGACGACGCAAGCGACGCAAGCCGGCGAGGCAAGGTCGCCGAACAAAGCAGCGGGCGGCGACACATAGAAAATGTGCGTGACCTCCACCCGTCTTTGACTAGGCGGGCGTCGACGGAGTCAGTAGCGTTCGGAAAACTGGAGAGGGTGCGTCGCGCATCGCATCGCCGCGCTCCGAACCGGGCGTCCGCGACACGACAGGACGGATGAGGTTCGCCGGATCTCGCCGGATACGGAGGAGGGGCGCATGACTCACACCGGTCACCGGGAGGCTCCCACTCCCGAGTCACGTCCAGGCCCGTGGCATGTCACGGTGCGCAGCCGAAGGTGGGAGTCGTGACGTCGCAGACGGGTCACCAACGCAGTGTCGAAGGCGGCGGGCGGGTGCCTGAGACTGACAGTGCGCTGATCGCAAGGGCGCAGCGAGGCGATGACGACGCGTTCGGCGAGCTCTACGATCGCTACCGCGCCTACGCCCACCGTGCGGCCCGGACCGCCGGCCGCGACCGGGCGCGGGCCGAGGAGATCGTCCAGGATGCCTTCGCGTCGATCTGGAGATCCCGCGCCACGTACAAGCCGGACCGACCGAGTGCTTCGGGTTGGGTCCTCAGGGTCGTCCGCAACCGCGCGATCGACGTCGCACGGCACGACGCACCGTACGAGGCCCGCCGAGTCAGCGACACGTGGCTCGAACACATCCCGGCTCCGCACGACGTAGCCGGCGAGGCGCTCGGCCGGGTGACGGCCGGCGAGCTGAGGGCCCTCCTCGTGCGGCTCCCGACCGTGCAGCGCGAGGCCATCGTGCTCGCCTTCTACGTCGGGCTCTCCCAAGCCGAGATCGCCGATCGGCTGGACGTGCCCCTCGGCACCGTGAAGGCCCGCATCCGCCGGGGCCTGCGCGCCCTGCACGCAGAGCTCGACCAGGACGCCGCGTGAACGCCTCCGAGCCGCGCCGTCCCGGGGCTGGGATCCCGCCGACGTCCGCCGGTCACTCTGCCTTCGACCGATGCGGCCCGCCGAGACACACGACACTCGTCAGCCGGCGCGGTGCGCCCGACACGCCAACGCGGTCCCGAGTGCTACGGTGAGTGTGACCTTCATGGCACTGCGTGAGTTCGTATACGCCGCCCTGCTCAGCAGGACTGACTGCTTCAGGACGAGGCTGAGACTATGAGTCTTGACGGCGGTCCAGATCGGCGCCGCCGACGTGGCGCGGCGAGGTGGTGCAAGGTCACGCGGTACCCGACGCAGAACACCGGTCCACCGCCAGCCACGGCCGCTGGGTGTCGTGATCAGGGTGAGTGGGCGACTCGAGGCCGGCGCGTGCACTTCCGGTTGCGCAGACCAGACCGGCGCCGTCGTCGGAGCTCGTGAGTCATGAACGACGACACCGAACGTGCGATCGCCGACCTCGACGCGAGACTGACAGCCCTCGGGAGGGCGTTGTCGGAGATCGGCCCGGCCGGCGGACGCGGCTCAGCCGCCGGGGGACAGTCGGACGCGCAGAGCCAGATCGAACGATCGGGTCCGGCGCCTCCCCGGGGTGTCGCGAGCAGACCGGTGCCGGCCTCGTCGAGCGAGGGTCTCGCGAGGTTGGCGGGATGGACCGAACGCCTCGGGCGACTGGTCGCCGAGTTGGCGGCGCTGCGATCCGAGGTCGACGAGGGCGTCACCCGGCCCGGACGGCGGGTGAGGAGACAACCGCGCGCCCCGGTGGCCCGCGGTCAGCTGGCCACCAAGCCGGCGGTATCCCAACGGGTCTGGCCCACCCCGGTGCCCGTGCCGGTGCCGTATGACCGCATGCTCACAGGCCGTGTGAACGTCGACGCCGGACCATTCTCCGACATCACCGCCGTCTCGAACTTCGACCGCGCCCTCCAGAGAATCCCCGCGGCCCACGGCATCACCCTGACCGGGTTCGCCGACGACCGCGCCCGTTTCGCGGTCCAGCTGGGCGAGCCCGTCGCGCTCGGACGCGCGATCCGGGGCGTCGTCCCGTTCAACTTCGCGATGTTCGACCCGGGTGACGGCACGCTCGCGATCAACCTCACCGACAAGGGCACGAGCCGACGTCAGGTCCGCCGTCCGGCTTGACCGGCGCCGGCCGGCGCTGCCGCACCCGGTGGTCGCCGCTCATCCCAGCAGGCTGCCGAGCACCTCGAGGAACCTGGCGTTCTCCCGCGGCGTCCCGTACGTCACGCGGAGCGCACCCGCCCTGCCGAGCGACTCGCCCGCCCGGACGAGCACGCCGTGGCCTGCGAGACCGTCGACGATCGCCGTCTCGTCGCGTCCCTCCCCGAGTGCGAACCAGCAGAAGTTCGCCTGCGACTCGGCCGGGTAGAGGCCTAGACCCGAGAGGCCCTCGTAGAGCTCGGCGCGCGCGACCACAGTCCGCTCGACCCGCTGGGCGACCGCGTCCAGGCGGCCGAGCGCCGCGATCGCCGCGGCCTGGGCCGCCGCGTTGCAGAAGAACGGCTGGCGGACCTTGTTGACCGCATCGGGAAGCTCTCGCGAGCCGCAGAGCGCGTAGCCGACGCGCAGGCCGCAGAGGCCGTGGACCTTCGAGAACGTCCGCAGGAGAACCAGGTTCGGGTGGCGGGCCAGAAGGTCGATCGAGCTGTCCGGGTCGTCGAGCAGATTGAACTCGCAGTACGCCTCGTCGAGGATCACGCAGACCCGCTCCGGAACCTCGTCGAGGAAGTCGGCGATCGAAGCCAGACCGATCGCCGTGCTCGTCGGGTTGTTCGGGTTGCAGATGATCACCAGCCGCGTCGCCACTGTGATCTCGGCCGCCATCGCCCCCAGGTCGTGGCGCTCGCCGGCGTCGAGCGGGACCTCGACCGCCCGGGCGCCAGACGCCGCCCCGAGGTGCGGATAGACCGAGAACGACGGCCACGCGTAGACGAGCTCCGCGCCCGGCTCGAGCAGGGCCTCGCCCGCGGCGAGCAGGATGTCGCACGACCCGTTGCCGACGGCGATCCGCTCAGCCGGCACGCCGTAGCGGTCAGACAGGCGCCGCCGCAGTGCGCCGTTCGTCGGGTCCGGGTAGCGATTGAGTCCCTCCAACACGCCCTTGACCGCTTCGACGACCTCCGGCAGCGGCGGGTACGGCGACTCGTTGCTCGCGAGGCGCACCAGCGGCCCGGTCCACGCGTACCCGGCTGCAGCCGGATAGTCGGGGATCCGGCGCACGGCGGCTGAGAACTCGAGTGCCACGGTCCCGCCTACTGGGCCGAGTCAAGGTCGGCGCGCAGGCTCCGGGCAGCGCCGAGGTAGACGTGCCGGGCGACGTGGTCCTCGGGCGCGTAGTGGTGGATCAGCACACGGATCACCCGGGGCAGCGAGCCCGGGACGTCGATCTCCCGGGCACACAGGAGCGGCACGCGCTCGAACCCGATCCGCCGGGCTGCGACGGCCGGGAACTCGGCGTCGAGGTCGTTGGTCGCCGTGAAGATGCAGCTGACGACATCGTCGGGGACGAGCGAGTTCCGCGAGCGCAGCTCGGTCATCAGCTCCTCGGTCGCCGCGAGGATCGACGCTCCGTCGTTGCGCTCGACGCTCGTCGCGCCACGCAGGGCAAAGAGCCGCGCCGTCATCGGTTCTCGGCCGGGCGCGTGTTCTCGGCGGGTCTTGCGAGCGGTGGTCTTTGCATCGCCGCGTTGAGGTTAGCGTCGCCGGCCGACCAGGCTCTCACCCAGACCTGCGCCGCAGCTTCACCCGTCCCGTGTCGGGGCCGCCCTCGCAGCGCGCCGCTCAGCAGACCGTGAACCTCGCGGCGAGGCTTGTCGCGACCGTCCCCGTCGTGATCCGGCCGTGCCGCGTCGCGGTCTCCAGGTAGGCACAGTTCCCCTGTCCCTGGATCGACGCCCACGCGCTGTCGTCAGACGTGGGCCTCCCAGCGGCGGACGGCATTTGTGCGAGCACCAATGTCGAGGGCGACTCAGGCTGGAGCTGCCGCCGCCGCGCGGAGCAGCTCGATCTCGGCCTCCTCGAGGCGACGGTGCTCCCCGACCCCGAGCGCCCCGAGCACGAGCGGTCCGTAGGCGACCCGCTCGAGGGCGATCACCCGGTGCCCGACGGCTTCGCACATCCGCCGGACCTGCCGCTTGCGGCCCTCGTGGATGACCAGCTCGATCTGGTCGGGTGCCAGCAGGCGGACGCCCGCCGGAGCGGTCGGCCCGTCCTCGAGCACGACGCCCTCCCGCAGGGCGCGAATCGCCCGACCGCCGACCGGTCCGCCGGCGACGGTCGCCCGGTAGGTCTTCTCGACCTCGTAACGCGGGTGCATCAGGAGGTTCGCAAGCTCGCCGTCATTGGTCAGGAGGATCAGGCCCGTCGTGTCGAGGTCAAGTCGCCCGACCGGGTAGACCCGGCTCCCGCCGGCATCGATCAGCTGGATCACCGTCCGCCGACCCTGCGGGTCGCTCGCCGTCGAGACGACCCCGGCCGGCTTGTTGACGACGTGGACGACGTGCGCCTCCGGGCCGCCGAGGAGGCGTCCGTCGAGCGTGACGGCCTCGTAGCCGCCGACGTCGACCGCCGGATCGACCGTGACGACGCCGTCGACGCTGACCCGCCCGTCCCGGATGATCACCTCGGCCCCCCGGCGCGAGGCGACGCCTGCGTGGGCGAGGTACTTGCCGAGTCGCACGGGTGCAACCATAGGCAGATGGATCTCGACCTGCTCGACGCCACCCTGCTCGAACTGGGCGAGGCGTCCTATCGCAGCGGCCAGGTCTGGCGGTGGTTGGCAGGCGGCGCCCGCACCTACGAGGCGATGACGAATCTCCCGACCGTCCTGCGGGCCCATCTCGCAGAGCACGTGCCCTTCTCGACGCTCACGCTCGCCGCCCGATCGAACGCCGACGACGGCACCGAGAAGGCCCTGCTCCGGACCGCGGACGGCAAGTCGGTCGAGGCCGTGCTGATGCGCTTCCGCGACGGCCGCCGGTCGCTCTGCGTCTCCTCGCAGTCCGGCTGTCCCCTGACGTGCACGTTCTGCGCGACCGGCCAGATGCGCTTCGCCCGCAACCTCCAGACGTCGGAGATCCTCGATCAGGCGCTCCACTTCCGCCGCATCGAGCCGGTCGACCACCTCGTCTTCATGGGGATGGGCGAGCCCCTGCTCAACGTCGCCAACGTCCTCGACGCGTGCCGGCGGCTACCGGACATCGGCATCACCCACCGCCGCACGACGATCTCCACGGTCGGCTGGATCCCAGGGATCGAGACGATGATCGCCGATCCGATGCCGATCCGCCTGGCCTTCTCCCTCCACGCACCCGACGACGAGCTCCGCTCCCGCCTGATGCCGGTCAACGATCGCTTTCCCCTGTCCGACGTCCTCGCCGCCTGCCACCGGTGGCACGAGGCCAAGCGGATGAAGGTCTTCGTCGAGTACGTGATGCTCGCCGGCGTCAACGATCGCCCCAACCACGCCCTGGCCCTCCGCGGGCTGCTCGACCCCCGTGCCTTCAAGGTGAACCTGATCCCCTACAACCCCACCGACTCAGCCTACGACGGGTCCGGCCGGGAGGCGATCGCCGCGTTCCGCTCGGTGCTCGCCGCCCAGGGCCTGCCGGTGACCGTCCGGCTCACCCGGGGGCGCGACATCAACGCCGCCTGCGGGCAACTGGCCGCCCGCGCCGCCTGAGACGGCCCCGCCCGCTCGACCCTCCCGACCTGGGCATCCCACCGGCCCGGGCACCCCGTCCGCGGCGGCGACCGGCCCGACGCTAGTGGTCTGTCTCGGAATTAGCTGGAGTGGCTGGCGAGTGGCTGGGCGTGATCTGGCGTCGCACGGTGTCCGCGGGCGTGC